>Ga0181534_10000321_pt1 | contig 34873 bp, 30 predicted proteins | sample PEATcosm2014_Bin_37_FD_119758 | JGI IMG/M metagenome (GOLD analysis project Ga0181534, IMG submission 119758) | Peatland microbial communities from MTU Mesocosm Facility, Houghton, MI, USA - PEATcosm2014_Bin17_10_metaG | ecosystem: Environmental > Terrestrial > Soil > Wetlands > Peat | place...
CGGCTACATCCGGCCCCCGACCAGCGGTGCTGATCCGGCCGCGATTCGCGGGCGCCCCCGCATCGTGTGCTCTTGCGGTGGTGGTGTCGGAGGTGAGCAGATGTTATCCGCCTGTGCGCAGGCCGCTGCGATTCTTCCGGAGTTTGACTTCCAGCTGGTGCTGGGTCCGCATGGCGCCTTGCGACCGGGCCTGGAAGCCGCCTTGACAGACAATTGCACACTCACGCGCATCCATACTGATCTCACCGCACTCCATCAGAGCGCCTGCGTCGTGGTTACTCACGGTGGATACAACTCTGTTATGGAGTCCGTGAGCGGCGGAGCACGCATCCTCGTGTTTCACATCCAAGGCGACACCCGTGATGAGCGCATTCACTTCGAGCAGCGCCTCGCGGACCACTATCCAATCAGGTCAGTCCCCAACCTGAACTGCGTCGCGCAGGAGATCGGGGTTGAGGTGGATCGAGCCTTGCGATGGGGAAAGGCGCCCTTCGACTTGGATTTCAACGGCCTCGTCCGTATCGCCGAGCTGCTCCAGGCTGACACGGGATCAATCTACGCTCCCGGCAATCCAGAGCCGCTCGCCTCCCCTGCGCGCCCAATAGGCTTTGACAGCCCACAGGTGCCCATCTGAAAGCTGGCTGCGATAAACCTCGAGCAGAGCCAGCTTGGGCCCGAGCCCCTCGGATACGATGTGAGGTTGGAATGATCTGTCCGCCACGACGGGAAGGGCCGCGAGGATCTGCGCGTCGGACAGTGAATGACAGTAAGGCAGGTCTTCGTAGAATCCGACTCGCAGGTGCGGGTATCGAGTCCAGCAAGCCAGTACGGCCGCACGCACAATCCGGTGGTCAATGTGGCCACCGCAGCCCAAGGGTGCAACCAGGAGCCCCGTGTGACTGCAGACGGCTCGATCGACCGCGGCCAACAGGTGTTCCCACACTGACTCGTGCGCCAGAGGCCTACGCAGGTCGAATATGTCCGCGACTTGTTGAAATCCTGGACGAACAAACGGCTCGCCGAAACCCCAGAAGTCCAAGCCATATCCGGCTATTTGCGCCGCCTGCATTTCCTCCCTGTGGCGCAATTGCGTGACCTGCTCTTCGGGGCCATTGCACGGAAACTCCTTGGTGCAGCGGGACCGCGAAAAAACAATGGATACTCGTGTCGGGTGGGAAGGATTTCGGGTCAGCAGTGACGCTCCCATCGACAGAGGCGCATCGTCACAATGGGGCGACAGGATCAAGGTCGAGGGCTCGACAAACATCACCACCTTCCTTGTGGCGCAACCAGCTTTGAAGATAGCCGCGTGCGGAGGATTCCGCAACGCCGGCAGTAGCGCGCCGGGCGCAACGAGACTATTCTAACCCTGACATCGGATCAGGGCGAAGGAGCGCGCACAGATGATCATGGAATCAGTTGTCCGTAGAGTGACTCCGCGCGTGGTGAAAGACCTGTTGACCCGCCTCAGCGCGACTCGCCCGATGTATCCAAGAAGTTGCCCGATGTGCGGCTACGAGGGGTACTTCACTCATTACGGACGCCCTCTCAGAATCGATGCGCGCTGCCCTGCCTGCGGCTCGCTCGAACGCCATCGACTTTTCTGGTTGTGGTTCCAGGGTGAATGCAACCGACTGAGTGAGCCGATTCTGCATTTCGCACCGGAAAAGATTCTCGAGCGGCGCTTCAGAAAGTTATACGGGCAATACCAGACGGCGGACCTCTATGACGCCGCCGACCGCAAACTGAACATAGAGAACATCGACTTGCCGGCGCAGTCTGTGAGGACGGTCATCTGCAACCATGTCCTCGAACACGTGGACGACGTCAAAGCGCTGGCGGAGATCTACCGGATCTTGTTGCCGGATGGCACGCTCATCATTTCCGTGCCGCTCATCGAAGGGTGGGAAACGAGCTACGAGCGCGACGACATCCAAACTCCGCAACTGCGCGAATTGCACTTCGGGCAGAACGATCATCTGCGATTTTACGGCCGTGACTTTCGCGATCGGCTGCGCATCGCCGGGTTCGCGATCGAGGAGGTCACCGCGGGAGGCCAGGACGTGGTGGCCTACGGACTCCAGCGAGGGGAGAAGTTCTTCATGTGCCGGAAGGGCACAGCGAGCTAGTGCCCTCGTGGTTCCTGGCTGACGAGTTGCGACTCGAACAACAGGTCCGAATCCAGGGCACCCACCAATGGATCCACCTGATGCGCACGCCCTTCGACAGCGCGGGCTTCGCGGACCTTGCCTCCCGACTGCAACGAACGCGCTTCCTGTAGCAGCTCCTCACGATGAGGATGCTTTTCACTAACTCGGCGGTCAAGGTACCAGTGGTGCGCTCTTTTGAACCGCCGGTCGCGGCGCCGATGCCCCGATCCACACCCCGCCATCGAACCCTCGGCGAGCAAGAAGCAGACTACCAATTACTGTCACTTTCCACTTTGAAGGGCGCCCAAGTGGCATTTCGCGCTTGGACGCGGCTGGAGGACTAAAAATCACTGTCACCGATTTCGCGTTTTAAGTCATAGGTTTACGCGAAATTCCGCACCAGTGACATCAATGATTAGTCCTCACACCTCTTTTTTCAAGCAGTGTGAGGATCGAGCTGGTCACCTAGAAAAAGGTGAAAATACCCTGGCGCGTTGGCGTCAGTTGGTCCTTGTCGGTGATGGTATTGCTGCTGTGCCGACGAGCGCCATCGACGGAAGTGATCTCGATTTCCTTATGTGCCACCAGTTTGGCAAGAGCCTCTTTAAACTTCATGCTGTCCGCAGGCGAAGTATTGCACGTCGCGGCGAACAGCTCTCCAAATGACATGCCTTCCGGCCGCGCGTGGATGACGCGCGGGAGCTGTTCCATGAGCGCGGACACGCTAGCTTGCCCAGCCGGGTCGTCGAAACAGAACCCGAACGACGACTGCCCCGACAATGACGCATCCCGGTCGGCGCTGTAGCCGAGCGCCCCAAACATATCGATGCCGGCGCCACCGTAGTGAATGAAATTATTACTCTGCGCCCAATGCACGCGGGTCATGACGTCGCGCGCTCGCGGATGTTGGGACAGATGAACGAGCCAATAGTCACCGTGTCCTTCTGTGCGTATGAAAAAGACGGTGTAGAAGCGCGCGCCGCAGGCCTCGACCAGGCCTCGGTACAAACAGCTTTGAATGTAGAGTCGGAAATCGCGCTCGTTGCGTTTGATATCTTCGATGGATCGGCCCTGCAGAACGTCGGGAATTCCGATCTGTTGCAACAACCCGGCAGTCAGCGGTGTATCGCTTGCATAGGTGATGAACGCATCCACATTGAATGTGAGGATTACTTCGGCTGCCGGAAGCTCCGCAAAGATGGATCGAATCAGCGGTGCCGGAACCTCCTTGTAGCCGTATTGATCGAGGAAAAACAGCGAGCGCCCGTTTACCGGGTTTTTGCTCCGGACCGAGGTTTTGATCGACGCGGAGACCGCCTCGAATTTCCCTCTGAGCAGGCGAATGTCGCGCCCGACTCGATCTGCGTGACCCTTTTCACGCAGCGTCTGGTCCAACAAGTTCAACGCATCTTGTTTAACGTCGACGAAGAAGTAATCGACGTTCAAGCGCAGCGGTTTCTGACGGTCCCGGTTGATCAGCTTTTCGGCCTCGCTCGCCGCATCGATCAGCACAAACGGTGAACCCAGAACTACCTCCCCGGTATTCTCGTGCCGGTAAATGCCGCCGCCGGCAAAGCCATCGACCAGGGTCAACCGGAGCTCATCTTGTTGCGGCCGGACCAGCGTTTGGAAATACTCGAGGAGGTAGGCGCGCAACACCTCGTGCTTTGCGATGCTGTGCTGCTTAATGACGGCCAGCTGATGGCCCGACCCCCATTGATACGGTGCCCGTGTCATTCCCCCTCCTGTGTTGGGATCAAGCCACCGTCTGAGGCATCTCGTCCCATGTGCGCCCCTTGAGCAATCGACCGTTCTGCGCTTTCGACCGTCGCTTGCCGTCGGCGCCCCACCCACCCCATTGTTTGAAGAAAAACGCGACGCCTTGTTTCGCGCACTGTCGCTGCACCGACTCCGCCCATTCGGGTTGCATCGGACGCGCCTTCGGACCCGATTCGCCACCGACGATTACCCAATGGATATCGTGCAAGTCGAGCGGACCGACATCCTCTAGCAACGGCTCTACTGACAGAAAACGGATCCGCGCACGAGTTTCGCGCAGATAATCAATGCGCGGCACCCCGTGCTTGCGGTTCTCGACCGACACGCCCAGCCATGCGTTATCGGGAACCGCCTCGGTCCCAAAGTACCGAGACATGCGCGCCGCTCGTTTGGTGAGGATCTGGTAGGTGTGCTGCGGAGTGCGGCGAATCACCTCCAACACGCGATCGATGTACGGCGCCGGAACGCGCTCGTGAAACAGATCCGACATGGAATTGACGAAATACACTGTCGGGCGTTTTCGACGCAGAGGCTCCTGCAGCCGCTCCGGTAACAACCTCAACGCAAAACCACGATCGTAGCCCGGCGTCCCCATGGCTTTGAGACGCTTTGCCATGGATTCCGCGTAACAGTGTTTGCAACCGGCGGAGATCTTCGTGCACCCCACGACGGGGTTCCACGTGGCTTCAGTCCATTCGATTCGGCTGGCGGTGCTCATAGTCCTACCTGCTGACTGTATTAATATACAGTATGGCTGCGTAAAGAGAAATTACTTCACGGCGGTCGCGCTTGTGTTTCGGTTTCCGCCCCGCCGCGCTCCATGAGGAAATGCTCGACAGATGTAAAGACGTTCGAGGCCTGGGGCTGTAACGAAAATCGCTGCCACGCGTCGAGTGATGATCTGAGCATCGTATCTGAGAACGTATCAGCTTCGCGCAGTTTGCGAGTCGCACCAAGGCACGATCATGACAGCACCAAAATGTTGAAGGTATTAACGGAAGCACCTCGTAGAGACCCGGAGAGACGCAGCATGACGCGATGGAATGGAACGAGGAAGCTGTGATTACTCCGGAATATGCCCAATCTTTCAGATTTTGCTGCATGGAAGCGACTTTCAAAAAACTCCGCTGACGCCTGAGCGTGCGGGCGCCGCACCGTCGTGATGACCCGTCAATGTCTACCGTTGCTAACACCGTAGATGTCCCGGCCGCCGCCAACCGCAGTTGCGCTAATGGCGCGTGACGAGATTTTATTCGATCGGCTGGGGCCCGGCGACGCCCGAATCCTTGCGGATCGGCTGCAGTCTGAGAATTCGCCCGACCTGCCCAACGGACAACCGCGCACTCAGAGCCGGCCCTCACAGGGTTGAGTTACAACGTCAACACGTAAGACTTCAATGCCGCGGCATGGTCGCGCCACGTACGGCCGTTTTCTCGGATCCACTCGGCGCCCCGGGCGCCGATTTTCTTTCTCATCTGAGTGTCTGAGTAGAGAGTCTCGAGCGCCTCGACAATTTCCTCTACGCTGCGCTCACCCCATCCTTCAGTACCTACCTTCGGCGGTGCCGTGGTAACCGGACGCTGGGTACGCAGTGAAATGCAATTGTCACATCGATCAGATCGCGCACGCCTGTGTTGTCCGAAAGAATCACCGGCACGCCGCAGGACATGGCCTCCTTGGCAGGCAGGTTCGTGCAGGCTTCGCAACGCGACACCTGCAGTGCGCAATCCATTTCACGCAGCACCATCGCCATCTGTGAGTTGGCAGTCAATGGCAACTCGATGAACTGGTGGGACGGAATGCCATTGTCGGTGACCCAGCGCCTGATGTTGAGCGCACCCGTTTCATCCTGGAGCAGCGGATGTGACAGCCTTCCCGCAAAACTAGCGCCTAAGCCAGGCCACGGAGAATTCCAGGCCGCTACCAGCACCGCGTCATCGTGGCGAGCGGCAAATTCCCGGAACACCAGGATGACGAGATCCTGCGCTTTGCGGAATTCGATCTTGCCTCCGGTGAACACGTAGAAGTAGTCAGGGTCGAGTAAACCGCTACGCGGGCCCCGGAAGAACACCGATTGATCGATGCCTTCGTGAATCATCGCCACAGGCTTGTCTGTCGCGGACCGCAACAAACCCGCCGCCCAATCGGATGCGCACACAGGCTGTCGTAATCCACGACCGCGCCAATGTTGGTCAGGGAGGTATTCGAAAATACAGCGTGCTACGTTACGGAGGCCGTATTGCCCGTTGTGTGGCAATGCTAGTTGAAATTCATTGCCGAACGGGTCGATGACGACCGCGTCACTCAGGTTGGCGCGTCCGGACTGTAATCTTGTCAAGAAATCGTTGTTGGCATCGGCGACCGGCTTCATCGCCAGATATCGCAATGGGCTGGTGCCCGGGAAATCTCGCACATTCACGGGGACGCCCATCAATGGCTGAATCTGTGCGTCGGCTGCCCACTGCTCGAATACATTGAAGCCCAGCACGGCCCACCCGGACAGGCTCCCGGCCTGCCATCTCAACATCACTTTGCGCATGAACCGGGAAACTCCTGACAAACCTGGCCGGCATTGCCAAACGGTGTCGACGTCCGAGGACAGCACACAGTCAAAGATTTGACTCCATGAGGTTGCGCGTCAGTCGCTCTTCGCAACGCGTGCTTTCAGAATCTCGGCCAGCCGGTCCGGGGTGCCTTCGATCCGCTGCAGGTCCGGATACCGCGGGCCACCGTTATAGTTGATGGTGACGGTGCGGAAGAAATTCATATTGCGGACCAGCAGCTCAATTGGCTTGTGATGATCGCGGGCGTCGATGAGCGCCTGGTCCAGGAGCTCCTTCTTGTAGGCCACGCCGTTGACGGCGATCAGGCTGCTGCCGTTGGTCAAGCCGGCCTCGTAGGCCGGGCTGCCCCAGATGACCTGATTCAACTTGGCGTCCTTGTCGAGCGTAATTCCCAATGAAAACGCTCTATTGACGCTTTCGGTCAGGTCTTCCATCTGTTTGAGCAGCGGCGTCGGAGTGTCGCGATAGACCAGCCGCCAGCCGGATCGCTCGATGCCCTGCAGCGGCGCGCCGGGGCCGTGGGAGTCGAGACGCGAGCGCAGGAAGGAAGCCCAGTCGTTCGGGGCCAGCTTATTGAGTGCCGCAACAATATCTTCAAACTTGTAGGTCAGCGTGACGTAACTGCCGTCGTTGACACTGAAGAAACTCTTCGCGAAGTCATCCAGTGACACCTTGCCGTTGCTCATCTCACGCAGGCGTGTGTCGACGTCCAACCAGATCAACGCGCCCTCGATGTAGTAATCCTCGGTTCGCTGATAGGATGTCCACGACTGTGGGCGTCGGTTGGCGATGATGGGTTGATAATCGGTGTCCTGCAGATCGCGCCAGGAGCGGCCCGGGCGCAGATCCTGCAGCGTCGCGGCTACATAGGCGAACTGAGCGCGCGCAGCCTCCTGACTGATCAGGCCTGCACGTGCAGCCAGCACGTAGCCCCAATATTGCGTCTGACCTTCATAGACCCACAGCAGAGAGTCTCCCATCGGTACATTCAACGTCGGCGTCCATAGATCTGCCGGGCGTCGGAATTTTCCGTTCCAGGAGTGCGTCATCTCATGAGCCAGCAGGTCGCGGACCGGCTCTGACTTGGAATATTCCTTGAAGTACCCAGCCTTGACGCCGTTCTCACTTGAACGGTGATGCTCGAGTCCAATGCCACCGAAGTGATCACTGACGGACAGCAGGAAGTCGTAGTGGTCGAAATGCCGGGAGTTGAACAGGGTATCGGCTTCCAACACGAGTTTCCGGTGTGCTGCGAGTTGCTCCGGCGTATAGACGAGCTCCTCCGGCGAGTCGGCGAAAATGTTCAGACGCACGGGCGCATTGCGCACGGTCGCGAGCTCGACGCTCTTGGAGTACATGCCGGCGAACATAGGCGAATCAAACAGGGTGTTGAGTGTAGTGGTGGCGAAATGCACTACGTCCCCTTCCCTGCGCGCACCATCGAGCGCCGTCGCGAAGTTCCAGCCCGGGGGCAGCGTGATCTGCGGTTGAACCTGAATACGGCTCATGTAGTAACCGGCGGGGTAAACCATCATGCTCAACCATTGCACCCCCAGGATCTGAGGTGTCATGGTGGTCCGACCTTGGTCGGACGTCGGCGAGAGAAACTCCAGGTCGACTTCCAGTTGTTTCACTCCCGCCGGCACCCGCAGGTGGAACGAGTACACGTCGTAGGGATCGCGACTCCACTCCACCCGCTTGCCATTGCCCTGGATCACGAGGCCGGCGATCTGGTCTATGGGGTTGCGTGGCGTATGACCGCCCGGCACCCATTCCGGAAACTGCAGAACGAGATTGCCGGCTTGGACCGGAAGGGTTTCGTGCACGCGAAAAATCCGGCGTGCCAGATCGGTCGCATCGACTCGTACCGTCAAGGTGCCTGGATACGGGATGTCACGCGGCGTGACGGAGCCATTTTTAGCTTCGGCATGCGCCATGACGGGCAAGCTGGAAAGCATCAGTGCCAGAACGAGTCGGTTCACAATCAGGTGTCCCTTCCGAGTTGAGCTGCCGCTGATTATGCTTGGGAAACATGCAGTACATAAGCCTGACCGCGCTCGTAGTGCGCGACTACGACGAAGCGCTGCGGTTCTACGTGGGGATCCTGGGCTTCGAGCTCATCGAAGATACCTATATTCCTGAGCAGGATAAGCGCTGGGTTGTGGTGGCCCCACCGGGTGCCAGAGAAGGTCGCCTGCTACTGGCCCGCGCAGTAGGCGCCGAGCAGGCTTCCCGAGTGGGTAACCAGACCGGCGGCCGTGTGTTTCTTTTTCTGTGCACGGACGACTTCTGGCGCGACTACCGCGATCTGGTTGCGAAGGGAGTCGTCTTCGTGCGCGAGCCCCGCGAGGAGCCGTTCGGAACCGTGGGTGTCTTCCAGGATCTGTACGGCAATCTCTGGGACTTGATCCAACAGCGGCGGTAGAATTGTTCTCATGAACACCGCCATCCAGAAAAACGATCTCATCGAGAGCATAGCCTCTGCCCTGCAGTACATCAGCTATTACCATCCTGCTGATTACATAAAGCATCTCGCCCAGGCGTATGAGCGAGAACAAAGCGCAGCCGCGAAGGACGCCATCGCTCAGATACTCACGAACTCGCGCATGTGTGCCGAGGGGCGGCGCCCCATTTGCCAGGACACGGGAATCGTAAACGTGTTCCTGAAGGTTGGAATGGACGTCAAATGGGAAGGGTTTGGAGACTCTTCGCTCGCGGATGCCGTCAACGAAGGCGTGCGCAAAGCCTATCTGAATCCCGAGAATGTACTCCGCGCATCTGTCCTAGACGATCCGCTGTTCGCGCGGCGCAATACGCGTGATAACACTCCAGCCGTCCTCCACACCGAGATTGTTCGCGGGTCCGAGGTTGAAGTCACTGTGGCCGCCAAAGGCGGCGGCAGCGAAAACAAATCGAAGTTTGTCATGATGAATCCGAGTGACAATCTCGTCGACTGGGTACTCAAGACAGTGCCCACGATGGGTGCGGGTTGGTGTCCGCCGGGCATGTTGGGAATCGGTGTGGGTGGCACAGCTGAAAAAGCCATGCAAATGGCCAAGGAAGTGCTGATGGACGACATCGACATGTACGAGTTGTTGCAGCGGGGGCCGCAGAACAAGCTCCAGGAGTTGCGTGTCGAGCTGTATGAAAAGGTGAATGCGCTCGGGATCGGAGCGCAGGGCCTGGGCGGTCTCACCACGGTGCTCGATGTAAAGATTCGGACGTGGCCGACGCATGCGGCATCGAAGCCGGTCGCGATGATTCCGAATTGCGCGGCTACGCGCCACGCACACTTCGTTCTGAATGGCTCAGGCCCCGCCTACCTCGAGCCGCCGAGCATGGATTTGTGGCCCGATGTTCACTGGGCACCCGATTACAACACCAGCCGGCGCGTCAACCTGGATCAGTTGACCGCGCAGGAAGTCGCCAGCTGGCAGCCGGGACAAACCTTGCTTCTCAATGGCCGGATGTTGACCGGGCGCGATGCGGCACACAAGCGCATTGAGGAATTGCTGTCACGGGGCGAGTCGCTGCCGGTGGATTTTCGCAATCGGGTGATCTACTACGTGGGCCCCGTCGATCCGGTGCGCGATGAAGTGGTGGGACCGGCTGGGCCTACCACCGCTACGCGCATGGACAAATTTACGGACATGATGCTCAGCCGGACGGGGCTGATCGCCATGGTGGGTAAAGCGGAGCGTGGGCCAGTTGCGATTGAGGCCATCCGCAAGCACAAGAGTGCGTATTTGATGGCCGTTGGTGGCGCTGCCTACCTCGTTTCCAAGGCTATCAAGGGCGCCAAAGTCGTGGGGTTCGCCGACCTGGGGATGGAGGCGATTTATGAATTCGACGTGCAGGACATGCCGGTGACCGTAGCCGTGGATTCAAACGGCGCCAGTGTGCATCAGAGCGGGCCGCGCGAATGGCAAGCGCGGATCGGCAAGATCCCTGTCGCCGTAGCGTAAAGGCGATGGCGTCCTGATCGCCGTGGCCAAGCAATCTCGGCCAGCGGTTCCCGGCTGGCCGGCGGGCCTACATTCCTAAGTCGGCCAACAGGTCGTCGACGTCACCCTGCTCCCCTACTGCCCCAGTGGTCACGCCGGGCACGGCGGGGCCGTAACCGTTGGCATTGGAGCCATGCGACTCCGAAGTGACCGGGGCAGATGCACCGCCCTCGCCCGCCAACTCCGAAAAATGCGCCAGTGTGCGTTCCAACTCCGCCACGAGCTTGATCACCGTGCGGATAATCTGACCACTGAGATCCTGATAGCTCTGCGCCATCAACACTTCGGCCAGGTTGGCGCGTACCGAGTTGCCATCGCGGTGAGCGCGGCCCAGGTAATCCTCAACTCTGACCAACAATTCGGCCACGCTGGTACCGCTGTAGGCTTCCCTAGCCTGCCGGATTGGATCGATCAGCGCGAGCGCATCAACGGCCAATCGGTCAGCCAATGGACCGGAGCGCTCGACGAGATCGAGGGTCCGGTGAGCCGCGTCCTCCGTCAGCTTCAACACATGGTCCAGGCGCACGCGGGCGTCGGGCATTTCCTTGCCGGCGGAGCTCGCGCGCCGGAAGCTGTTGCGAAATTCGTCCAGGGTGCGTTGCAGGCTCGCATTCAACGCCCGCAGGTCGTCCCACATCGGCTCCAATGAGTTTGCGGCTGCCATGGGGCTCAGGCCTTGGCGGCAGCCTTGGCCTGCAGAATCTTGTTGAGCTTCTCGCTCAGGGTCTGCGCCGTGAACGGCTTGATGACGTAGCCGCTGACGCCCGCCTGGGCAGCCTCGACAATCTGCTCGCGCTTGGCTTCCGCGGTGACCATCAGCACCGGCAGATGTTTCAACTGTGCATCCGCACGCACCGCCTTCAGCAGGTCGAGACCCGGCATCTGCGGCATGTTCCAGTCCGTGATGACAAAGTCGAAGTTGCCTGTCTTCAACATCGGCAGCGCGGTCTGGCCGTCGTCGGCCTCCTGTACGTTCGGATAACCGAGCTCCTGCAACAGGTTCTTAACGATGCGGCGCATCGTGGAGAAATCGTCGACGACCAGAAATCTCAAATCATTGCTCATGGAGCCCTCTGCGGGGGACGTTGTATGATGTTGTCGATCTTGATTGCCTGCTGGCCCTGGGACAGTCCGAAAGTACCCCTGAACATCGGGACATCCTCAGCGAACACAGTCAATTGCCCCGCGAAATCGGTCGACAACACATCGCCGGCCCGCAGGTTTAATAGTTGCGACAGACTGATCGTGCTGCGACCGAGCAGCGCACGGATCTCGACTTCTGCGTCGCCCACCTCGCTTTGCAGCGTCCGCGACCAGCGGTCATCGTGATCGACCCGATCGCTTTGCATCCCTGAATTGAGCACTTCGCGCATCGGCTCGATCATCGCGTAGGGCATTGCAACATGCAGATCGCCGCCGACGCCATCGAGGTCGACGCTGAAGCGGCTCACGACGACAATTTCCGACGGGCTGACGATGTTGGCAAAGTGAGGATTCATTTCAGAGCCCACTTTCTCAATGGTCAGGTCGGCAACGTGGGACCACGCTTCGCGCAGGTCAACAAACACGTTATTCAACAGCGAGCCGATTACCCGGTTTTCAATGGCCGTGAAATCGCGCCCCTCGATCTTGGCGTGCCGCCCGTCCCCACCGAAAAATGCATCCACCAGTGCGAACACCAGCTTCGGATCGAGGATCACGAGCCCTGTGCCGCGTAACGGGTTGAACTTGACGAGATTGAGGCTCGTTGGCAGGTGCAGCTTGCGCACGTACTCGCCAAATTTCAGGATTTCAACGGAACCCACGGCGATCACGGCGGACTGGCGCAGCAAGTTATACAAACTCGTCCGTAACAAGCGGCCAAAACGCTCGTTGATAATCTCGAGCGTCGGCATACGCCCGCGCACAATCCGTACGCTTTTGCCAAGGTCGTAGCCTCGCGCTTCGTCTTTCTCCGGCGGCGGAGGCTCAGCCTCAATGACACCGGCGCCTACGCCGTTCATCAAGGCATCGATCTCGTCCTGTCCGAGTATGTCCTGGCCCGACATCGAATGCGGGACCGTTAGCGAAGACGACGTAAGGGGTTGAAATAACGCATGCGTAAGACTCTCGAGCCGAATGAGTGAATTCGTTACCCAGGCGGGGATGGGGCCTGAGAGAAAGAGTCACGCGCCGCAAGCAGGCGGCGGATGCCACGATTGAACGGTTACAAGGATAGGTCGCCCGGCAGCCGCGTTACGTGAAATATGCGACTAAATGCGTAGTGGCTTATGAGACCTGGTTCCAAAAAACAGCAGGCGTTGCAATACAAACACCTGGGGCGGGGTGATTATCACCCTGGCTGATTATCGATGCCTGCTGCGGCAATCGCTGTTGCGACCGTACGTCACCCCGCCGGGGCCAGTTGCGACCGGGCCGAAAGTACGCATATACTCAGTCGCATCAAGATAGCGCTACCAAAGATTTACTAGAGTGCCTTGCTCTTACGCTAGAGAGCTTTGTATTATAGTATGACAGCGCTGACATTTTAGATGCGCGGTTTCGGACCTCGTCGCACCATAGGAGTGCGTTGGAGTCGATGTTGAGGGGGTTCCAGTCAAATTTCAGGTAACGGGCTACGCCAGTTAATGGCGTGGCCCGTTGCTGCGTGTTTGCAACACTTTCAGGTCAGGGGGAATTCGAATGAGCCGAAAGACACGGCGGAATGCGTTACAGAAGGCAGGCAAGGCTTCCAGTGCAAGCTCCAGCGTGAGCGCACTAGCTAAAGCGGGCCTGTCGGGCTTTACGTTGGGGTCCATGGCGATCAGCCGCTCGTTGTTTGCCGCAGACGCGGCGCCAGCTGACGCCGATGCCTCCCCTGCTTCAAATCCCAAAGAACCGCAGGAACTGCAGGAAGTAGTGGTCACGGGTATCCGGGCCTCCCTGCAGCGTGCAATGGACATCAAGATGCAGGCGGTTGGCGTCGTCGACGCCGTCTCTGCAGAGGATATCGGTCAGTTTCCCGATGCCTCCATCGGTGAAGCGCTGTCGCGTATCCCCGGTGTCACCGTCAACCGCGGCTCGATTAACGCCGGCAACGGTGCGACAACCGCCAACGGCGACCCGACCGGAATCACCGTTCGCGGTTTCGGTACTCAATTCAACGAAGTGCTGGTAGAAGGCCGGCCGGTTGCGTCCGGAAACGGCCAGAGCTTCGACTTTGCCGCGCTGGGCGCCGAGTATGTCGGCGAGCTCGACATTTTAAAGAGTCCCGACTTCAGCCTCTCGACCGGCGCGGTCGGCGCGACGATCAACATCAAGTCGCCCCGCCCTTTTGATAAGCCTGGACTGCAGGCGCGAGCCTTCGGTGCCGCCAACGATTATCAGATGGACGGTGGTGTCAGGCCTGCCTTCGGGGCCTTCCTGAGCGACACATTCTTTGATGATACTTTCGGCGTCCTGGTAGCCGGTGACTACACAGACAAACACAGCACCCAGCACCATTTTGACGATGTGGGTTGGAAGGGCGCTTACCTGCCCTGTGCTTCGTTTGCGTCAGCGACAGGCCCGGCCGGATCGGGTTGCGCGGCAGGCAGCACGGCCAACAGCGCGGTACCGAGCTGGTACATCCAGGACCAAGCGCTCTACCTGGAACGGACCGACTCACGGCGCAAGGACGGCCGCCTTGCCGTGCAGTGGCGCCCTGTCGATACCGTGCTGATCACCCTCGATGACAACTTCTCCTCCGATGAGGAGATTACCGATCGTTGGCAGTACAGCACCTGGTTCGGCTGCTTTCCGAACGGCTGCTCGAACGTGCAGACCGATAGCAACGGCACGATCACAAACTTCACAAACAGCAACGCACCATCCGACTTCAACGCGTTTGCGAACCGCACTTACATCACCACGAACACGCCAGGTCTCAATGTCAAATGGGACGTTACCGACCAGCTGACGGCCGGCCTGGATGTCAGTCAGTCCACCGCGCACCTGAACCCGAACCACACCTGGACCAGCCTCGACGCTGACACGGGTTACGGTCCGAATACGAGCATCGGCACCAATGGTTACACCGGCGGTGTTGCGGTCGGCGGCAACGACAAGACGCTGCCGTACTGGACTGCCTACGGCCCGAACTCAGTCGCGGGAACCCCGTCAGCCCAGTCCGCCAACTTCACTGGAACGAATCCGTACATCATCGGCTCGCACGTGCTGCCGATCCAGGAACAGATCAACACCGACAAGGTGAACCAGGCGAAGCTGTCGACAACCTGGAAATCAGGGAACACTACGGTTACGGGCGGCGTGCAGTTTGTGCAGGATGTCTGGGACTCGCAGGAGCTCGACACTTTCACGAACAATGAGTGGCAGCTGTGGTCGGGCTACGGACCTGCCTCGAACAACTACCAGTACTATTGCGGACCCAACTACACGAAGGCGTGTGCCAGTCAGACCAACCCGCCGGCTGGTGCAACGCAGGTGCTGCATGGTGTCTCGCTGCCGAGCGCGCTGTTCACGCCGATCACCTTCGGCACGTTCATTCACGGTTACAACGGCAGCAACCTGCCCCCAGGCCTGAACCTGTACAACCCGTATGCGGTGTTGGCTTACCTGACTACTCAGGCTCCCAATGCCGACTACACGCCGAATGCCGGCTACGGTCCGTACACCGGCGGTGATCCGACACCGGTACTGAGCGCGGGCTCGGTTCAGCACGTCGATCGCAAGAACTACGCTCCGTTCCTGCAGGGCGAGCAGTTGGTGCCGATCGGGGAAATGAACCTCAAGATCAACGCCGGATTGCGGTATCAGAAGACGCTCGTTCACATCAGCGGTCTGGCCCAGCAGTTGACGAGTTTGGGCACGGAGTCGGGCGACGTGACGGCCTATGCGTTCAATCTGACCTCGCCACAGCCCATCTCGGCCACCAACTCGTACGGCTACCTGCTGCCGTCCCTGGACTTGAATCTGTTCGTAACACCGCAGATCAAGCTCAACTTGGATTACTCCAAGACCGAGACGGCGCCCAACAACAGCCAGATCATCCCCAATACGACCTACACGGGTCGCGTGGGGGCACTGAGCGCCACCGGCAACAATCCCAAGCTGCTGCCGTACCTGTCGCAGAACTTCGATCTGGGCGCTGGCTGGTATTACGGCAACAACAGCTATGCGTCGTTGGATGGGTTCTTCAAGCACGTGACGCAGTTCCCGGTGACCAGCATCCAGAACATCACGGTTCCGGGCGTGGTCGATACCGCCCCAGGATCGAACAACGTGGGTAATCCGGCGGTGTTCTCGGAAAGCACGGTCGTCAACGGCCTGGCCGCCAACGTGCACGGCGTCGAGGCAACCTGGCAGCAGATGATCTGGGGCGGATTTGGTGCCCAAGTCAACGGCACCTACGTTCATAGTAACGCGAACTTCGACCGGTACACGTACACGAGCAACCAGTTCGCCCTGCCGGGCATCGGCAACTCCGCGAACCTGATCGCGTTCTTCGAGAACTGGGGCTTCCATGCGCGTATTGCGTTGCAGTGGCAGGCCGAGCAGCTCCTCGTCCTCGGACAGGAGCAGAACGGCGGCGCATTCGGCAACGAGCCGGTGTACCTGAAGGCCAACACGAACGTGGACTTCAGCAGCAGCTACGACTTCAATCCGCACGTGAGCGTGTTCTTTGAGGCCCTCAACCTCACGGACAACGTGTATCACACCGTCGGTCGCTACGATAATCAGACCCTGAACGTCGTGGACTACGGCCGGTCGTTTACGTTTGGAGTCCGCGCTAAACTGTAACGGTGGTACAACCTGTCAAAGCAGTAGTCATCGTCGGCGGAGGAACCGCCGGATGGCTCACTGCTGGGATCATCGCCGCTCGCCATCAATCTCGGATGAAGGCGGGCGGCCTCTCCATCACGCTGGTCGAGTCTCCGGACATCAAGATCATCGGCGTGGGGGAAGGCACTTGGCCGACGATGCGCCAGTCCTTGGAACGGATGGGCGTATCGGAGACGGATCTATTCAAGCATTGCGATGCCGCATTCAAGCAAGGCGGCAAGTTCGCAGGCTGGACCACCGGAGCGCCGGATGACTCCTACTATCATCCGCTCATGCTCCCGAATGGGTTTGCGCAGGTAAACCTCGTGCCGCATTGGTTGCGGCGCAGCAATGGTCAAAGCTTTTGCGACTTCGTCACCGCTCAGGGCCGAATCTGCGATGACGGGCTGGCGCCAAAGCTGATCACCACGCCGGAATACAAACCGGTAGCCAACTATTCCTACCACCTGGATGCGGGCAAGTTCGCGCCTTTTTTGGCGCAACACTGCACCCAGAAGCTGGGCGTTCGCCACGTGCTCGCGGATATCACCCAGGTTAATCAGACCGAATCAGGCGATATCCGCAGTGTCCTGACGAAGCAGTCGGGCGAGGTCCCGGGCGATCTCTTCATCGATTGCAGCGGCTTCTCCGCCCTGCTGATCGGCAAGACGCTGGGGGTTGGCTTCAAGGACTGCGGCGACGTTCTTTTTTGCGATACGGCACTGGCGAGTCAGGTTCCCTACAATACCCCGGACGACCCGATGCCCTCCCAGACCATCGCCACCGCGCAGGATGCGGGTTGGATCTGGGATATCTGTTTGCCAACCCGTCGTGGTGTTGGTTACGTGTACTCCAGTCGCCACACGAGTGAGGATGCCGCCCGGCAGACGTTGCGGAAATACATCGGCAGCGACGTGCCGGCGCGCAAGATTCCGATCCGCTCCGGGCATCGGGAGATCTTCTGGAAGAATAATTGCGTGGCTGCCGGCCTCGCAGGTGGCTTCCTCGAGCCGCTCGAGTCCTCCTCCATTGTGCTCGTCGAGCTATCAGCGAAGCTGCTCGCGGAGCAGCTCCCGGCCAACCGCGACATCATGGACATCATTGCGAAGCGCTTTAACGATGTCACGATGTACCGCTGGGGTCGGATCATCGATTTCCTCAAGCTCCACTACGTCCTCACACGCCGTACCGACAGCGCTTTCTGGCGCGATAACGTCGACCCGGCCACCATTCCGGACCGTTTGAAGGAGCTGCTGGCGCTGTGGAAATTCCACCCGCCGTGGTTTTTCGACGAATTCGATCGGCTGGAGGAGGTCTTTCCGGCCGCCAGCTATCAGTACGTCCTGTACGGAATGGGGTTTGAAAGCGAGAGCGGCCCCGAGGACGTCCTCGATACCGAGCTGCAGGCGACCCGGGCGCGCCAGGAAATTGAGCGGCAGACCGCGGAGTTGCGCTCGCGGTTGCCGACAAACCGCGACCTGCTGAATAAAATCCGCGAGTATGGGCTCCAGCCCGTTTGACGCAGAGCTGCCATGACACAGATCGTTCCGCTCAATAAAGAGACGTATCGCCACCTGAAGGTCGACAGCCGCGCCGCCGCCGCATTCGACAGCCGGCGGTTCGTGCAGGTCATCGTCAAGGAATTTCCGCTGCTGCTGGTGCACTACCCCATCCTGTTCTCAAAGGATCCGCAAACGGGGCAGTTCTTCTGCGGTGCGATGTTGGGCTTCGACGAAAACGAGAACCTGTTTCTCGAGGACTGGCAGAAGCGCGATTTCTACCGACCGCTGTACCTGCAGCGGGGGCCGTTCTACGGCAACGGTCCCGAGCTCGCCATCGATCTCGATGATCCCCGGGTCGGGGCCGACAGCGGCAAACCTCTGTTTAACGAGCAGGGAGCGCCGACGCGCTACCTGCAGAGCATCATCTGGGCATTTCAGGACCTGACCGCGGGCACGGAGATGACGAAGCTCTTCATCGCCCGGATGTTGGAGCTGAAGCTCATCGAGCCGGTGGATGTGGAAGTTGAGTTCGACGACGGATCGATGCGCCGGTGCGTCGGGCTCTACACCATCGACCAGGACGTGTTGTCGCGTCTGCCGGATACGGTCGTCGTGGAGCTTTTCCGGCGCGGGTATATGCGCTTGATTGATTACATGATCGCCTCACTCAAGCAGGTTCCGGTCATGGCGCGGAAGAAGAACCTGCGCCTTCTCAAGGAGACCGAGGGTTTGGCGTCAGCCGTGGGCTGATGGACCCCTTCCAACAGCAGGTAGTGGCGGCAGCTCGCCCCACGATCCTCCGGGGCCTGGTGGCCGATTGGCCCGTAGTCAAAGCGGCCCAGCACTCACCCCAGCACTTGCGGGACTACCTGGCGAAATTTGCCGGCGGCGCTCGGGTAGAAGCCTTCTTTGGCGACCCGGCCATCCGCGGCAAGTACTACTACAACCCCGGCCTGGAGGGATTCAACTTTGAACGGCGGATGTTGAAGGTCATCGAGGCGGTCGACGCCATCCTGGCGGCGGTCGGCCAGCCTGATGCGCAATCCGTCTACGTCGGATCCATGCCTGCCGCGGACTGCCTGCCCGGGTTTGCTGCTGACAATCCGATGCCATTGGTGACTTCGGGTGGCGGTCCCCGTGTCTGGCTCGGAACGCCATCCAACGTCTCTGCCCACTACGACACGTTCGACAATCTCGCTTGCGTTGTAGCGGGCAGCCGCCGGTTCACGCTTTATGCGCCGGAGCTCATCAGCAAGCTCTACGTCGGACCCATTGATAACACGATGTCCGGACCGCCGGTCAGCCTCGCCGCCTCGGGTGCCGAGGGGACCTTTCCCTTGTTTGAGGAAATCCGCGACCAGGCGCAGACGGTTGAGTTGCAGGCAGGCGATGCCCTCTATCTGCCTAAACTCTGGTGGCATCAGGTTGAATCCCTCGCGCCTTTCAACGGATTGGTCAACTACTGGTGGGATGCCACCAGTGTCGGTCCCGACTCGCCCTACACTGCTCTGCTGCTCAGCCTGATTACGATCGCGGAGCGGCCGCCCGCTGAACGGCAGGCGTGGAAAGCTTTCTTCGATCACTATGTGTTCAGGACGCAGGGCCATCCATTGGCCCATCTGCCGCCTCAGCAACATGGCCTGCTCGGCCCACTCAAGGATAATTACGCGAAGATTCGTGCGCGCGTGCTGAGTATGTTGCGCGGCTGAGTTATTCCGGCAGCGTGAGCTGACGCGACACCTGAAACTGACCCGTCACTGATGGCGCCGTGGTGTCCGGCTGCCCGCCCCCCACAGATAGACTGTATCTGCCCTGGGCGACGATGATCTGGCCCGCGTCGGTCACCATGCTCAGATCGCGCCCCTGCAGGTGAAATTCAACCTGTTGGCTCGCGCCGGGCTTCAAGTGGATGCGTTTGAATCCGCGCAGGGCGCGGATGGGTGCACCGGCTACGTCCGGAAATTTAAGGTATACCTGCGCGACCTCGTCACCCTCGAGCTTGCCGACATTGGTGATGGTGACACGAACGTTCAGCGGGTCGGTGGGACTCACTGGTGTTGTCGGCAATGTCAGTCCGCTGTACTTGAAAGTCGTGTAGCTCAGTCCATGACCGAATGGCCACAAAGGCTCCTTCTGGAAATACCGATAGGTACGTCCCTTCATGGAGTAGTCTTCGAAGTGCGGTAGTTGATGTATGTCCTGATAGAACGTGACGGGCAGACGACCGGCCGGGTTGTTTCGACCGCTGAGAGTCGATGCAATCGCGGCACCGCCCTCTTCGCCGGGATACCAGGCTTCCAGGATCGCGTTCGCGTGAGCCTTCTCCCATTGCGGCGCGAGAGCGCTGCCGTTCAGGAGCACCACCACGAGCGGCTTTTTCGCCTCGGACACTGCGTGTAATAGATCCTCTTCTGCCGCCGGCATGTCGAGGTTGGTACGGTCCCCGCCGACGAAACCGGGTTCATCGACAGGCATTTCCTCGCCTTCCAGACGGCTGGTAATCCCAACTACTGCCACCACAACATCGGCATTCTTCGCTGCCTCTACGGCAGCGGGGTCCGCTCCGGGTGCCGCCTTGACCCAGATGAGCTGAACCACAGGGTGACTCTTCGAGGGCGTCCGGCCGTAACGGATCTCGATGGGCAGTGACTGACCTGCCTCTAGGTGGATGCGGCGCAGGTTGCCTTCGGTGCCACCGCTTTGAATAAACGGCTTCCCTGAAAGCATGATGCGGGCGAAGCCCTCTGCTTGCACCCCTAGCAAGTAGTCGCCCGTGACCTTTGGCGTCAGATTCCCGGTCCATTTTACGTTGAAGGCGGTTTTCCCCTGCAGCTCGCCGGGCAGACTCTTCACACTGACTTCAGAATCCACGCGCGTGAGCACCGGCGCGGTCTCGGCGCCTCCGATACCGGTTCTGAGGGCATACACCCCGGTCAGGCCCGGCTTGCCGTCGGTTGTGGTCAACATCTCCGTGGGCACAGGGTCGCCGCGCGTCGACAGAAACTGGGTGCCCGGGACGAAGTCGATCTGCGCGTTGGGGAATTCCGCCTTTAAGCCCTCCATCACACTGACAGTGTGAGTTGGAATGCCGTTGTAGTTGCCCAGCAGAACGCCAGTTTGCTCGGCCAGGGGGCCTACCACGGCGATTCGTTTTACCGCTCGCAGCGGAAGTGTGCCGTCGTTCTGCAGAAGGACCATGGACTTCTCGGCCAGAGTCCGGGCCATGGCCCTGTGCGCGGCGCTGTCCAGCTTGCCCGGCTCGAGCTTCGAATAGGGCACGCGCTCGGGAGGATCAAACATGCCGAGCCGCATGCGGGCTACGAATAGTCGGTTGAGGGCCAGATCAATGGCCTGCTCCGACAAATATCCTCCCTGGACGGCGTCGATGTAGGGTCGATAGTCGTGATCGTCCTTCACCGCGTCGAGGAAGTCGACGCACTCGTTATCCATACCCCGCTGCAGTGAAATCGCTGACGCCTGCGACTGCGTGACGCGGAAGTGATGGCCGGTGAAGATGTCGCGCACCGCGCCACAGTCAGAAACGACATAGCCCTGGAATTGCCATGCGTCGCGCAGAGTATGTTGGAGTAGAAACTGATTCGCGCAGGCGGGCTCACCGTTGGCGGAGTTGTAGGCGCACATGATCGAGCCCGCGTGTCCCTCAACAATAGCTGCGCGGAAAGCCGGAAGATACGTGTCCTCCTGGTCGTGGCGGCTGACGTCGATGTCGGCGAAGTGGCGCGTTGGTTCCGGACCGCTGTGGACGGCGAAGTGCTTCGGGGTGGCGATGGCCAGGTAGTACCGCGGATCATCGCCTTGCAGGCCGGTCACAAATGACACCGCCAGCCGACCGGTGAGGTAAGGGTCTTCGCCGTAGGTTTCCTGGCCGCGACCCCAGCGGGGATCCCGAAAGATGTTGACATTCGGCGCCCAGAAATCCAGCCCTTCGAAGATGTTGGAATGGCCGTCGGCCTCGGCCTGCGCATGCTTGATCCGGCCCTCGATGCCGATTACGGTGGCCATGTCATGAATGGCGGCCGTGTCGAAGGTGGCGGCCAGTCCCACGGGCTCGGGAAATTCCGTGGTGCCGTCTCTGGCTACACCGTGGAGAGATTCGCTCCACCAGTCATAGGCGGGCACGCCGAGTCGCTGAATGGCACGTGCCTGGTTGACCAGCTGCGAGGCCTTCTCAGGCAGCGTCATGCGGTGGACCAGATCGGCGGCACGCTCTTCGAAAGACAGCTGGACGTCGAGATAAGGCTGCGCCTTGGATGCCTGCTGAGCCGACACGACCGACGTGCTCAGGGCCGCCCAAAGTCCAAGCAATCCGCATGCGGTTCGGCTCATCGACGTCCCCTCTTCCGTCTATGGTAGCGCTACCTTACGCAGGTATTGTATTTCCGGCTGTCAAATAAAGCTACAGAGGCTGACCAAGGCGCTGCTCCAGGAGTGCGCGATAGGTTCTGCTGATGCGCGCTATGCTCCCGTCTCTCAGGGTGGCGTCGAATTCGCCATGCGAGACGGCGTTGAGCTGCACAATGCTGTCGATGTTGACGATCGCGGAACGATGGACGCGAATAAATCGGTCGGGGTCGAGATTGGCAGCGAGTTGGGTGAGCGCCGAGCGATATAACAGTGATTTCCCACCCACGTGGAGATTGACGTAAACCCCTGCCCCCTCGATCCAGTCGATCTCGTCCACGCGCAGGAAGCGGGCTACACCCGCTGATTTCAGAACGAGTCGGTCCAGGTAGCGACTCGGCCTCGGGGTTACAGCGGCCAACCGCAACAGGTTTCCGGCTTGGGTTTCGGTTAGCCGGGTCCGGGCGCGAGCCAGGGTCGCTTCGAGTCGCTCGTCGCTGTAGGGCTTCAGGAGATAGTCGAGCGCATTGGACTCGAACGCGCGAATGGCATGTTGGTCGTAGGCCGTGACAAACACGGTCAACGGCATTTCCGTCGCACCTACGGCGTCAATGACACCGAGACCGTCGAGCTCAGGCATTTGCACATCGAGGAATACCAAGTCCGGGCGTTCACGCTCAATCATCGTGACGGCTTCTAGCCCGTTGGTCGCTTCGATCACGGACGCGATGCTGGCGTCCTTTCGGAAAAGGTCGATCAGACGCTGCCGAGCAGGCGCTTCGTCATCGACGACCAGGACACGCATTACGCGGTCTCCAGGCGCAGTGGGAAGGAGATCTCGACCGCCGTGCCGCCTTCGGGGCGAGGATGGATGGAGAAATGGCTGGAGCCTTGGGGGTGTAAGCCTGAGATGCGCTCACGGGTCACGGACAAGCCGAGACCCTCTTTTTGCGCTGTTGGGTTTTTAGGGAGGCCCACACCATCGTCCAGGACGCCGACATAAAGCTTGTCGTCCTGCCGTCTCGCCTGGAGGACGATGGTCCCTCCGCCGGCACGTGGGGATAGCCCGTGGCGGATCGCGTTCTCTACGAGCGGTTGCAGGAACATGCTGGGCACCAATGCGTGTTGGACTTCCGGTGCGATGTTCATCTCAATCCGTAGGTTGGTGCCGAAACGGATCTTCTGGATCGCCAGGTAGTGGTCCAGGAAGGCGACCTCCTCCTGCAGCGGAATTGTCGGCTTGCTGTGGGAGGCCAGGGACAGGCGCAGCAGATCCCCTAGATGCTCGATCATCTTCCTCGCCAGTCGGGGCTCGCGTTCGACCTGTGCCGAGATGGTGTTGAGTGCGTTGAAGAGGAAGTGGGGATCCAGTTGAGTGCGCAGGCTGTTGAGACGGGCCGCGGCGAAGCTACGCTCCATCCGCTCCATCTGCAGTTGGTGACGGTAGGTTGCCCAGCCGCCCAAGATCAGACTGTAGACCAGGAGACTCCAGAACATTTCATGCCACGCGGCTTTGAGAGTGGTTATACCGACGATGTCCTGCCAAGCCGCAACACCCAGCACTGCAGCAATGACGGCTGACACGTAGGCGTACACGACTGCACAGGCCAGGCCGATAGGCAGGTGGGCAACTAGCTTTTGTTGGCCGGTCAGAGGGAGGCGATCATCGATGGCGATGATCACGGGGGCCAATGCACCCCATGGCCACCAGTGCGCCAAGGAGGCTAGTAAGACGCGCGAGTCGAGCCGGTCCGAAAGGCCGGGCAGCGCGAAGACCAGCGCCACCGCCGTCCAGAAGGCTGCGGCGAGCGAGAAGCTCAGTACTTTCTTCACAGCCTCTACTATAGACGAGGCTCCGACGAGTAAGTGACTGCGGCGATTCGCCAGCCGTCGGGCCCTTTGACGAGCTGCCAGGCCTCACTGCCCTTGTTCTCTTCTTTGCCATCTACCAGGAACACGAAGTCGAAGTACGCAGAGGCGATGGTTCCGTCGGTCTGGATGCGGACGTGGGAGTGTTTTGGATTGAGTGCGGATTGTGTGGTGGTGACGAATTTGGCGAAGTCCTGGTAGCTGCCTACGCGGACCTTCGCGGGGGATTTCAGGACGTTCAGCCAGGTGCTTCCCTCCGGAATGAACAGCGCACTGAGCCGGGCACCGTCGTGCGACACCACGGCTTCATGGAAAGTGTCCATGACTTTACGGATGTCATCCGTGTCGGTAGAGGTGTTGTTGTTTGCTAGGGTGGCGGAGGTGCTGAGGAGCAGGCAGGCTGAGGTTATGAATGCGCGCATTCCGGGGTCCTGTTGTGGCACTGCGCTGATTATCGGCACGGGTGCCATTTCCGCCCGCGGAATGTTACGAGCCGGTTTAATGGGGAGCGAGCCGGCTGGCTCGCGTCATGACTCGCCTAGCCTAATAGCCGAAGAATTTCAGCATGAATTTGCCGGCCATACTCAAGGCGACGCTTCCGAGCATTGTCAGGAAGATCCAGCGCATCACGTCTGCCTTGTCGCGCTGGGTCTGCGCCAGGAGCTGGCCAAAACTGCCGGCGACCACGCCGAAGCTCTGAGCGGTTTCGCCGCGCAACTTCCCAAATTCAGCGGTTGATTGCGAATGATTTTAAGGCCGCGGCACCTCTTCTGATATCTGATTTGCCTGTGTGTTCGCGCATAAATGCGCGATTGAGTCATGAGATCTCTCAGCAGCGGCGGACGCAATGACCAACAGGCCGAAGAACACAATGAACCCGAGCGCAAACCTGAATTCAGCGCTCAAACGCTCCGATTCGAATTCCCGGACGAACGAACTCGTTTCGCTCCGGAGACTACGCAGCTCATTATATATCGAATTCAGACAGCGGATTGCATCTTCATTTCTATCAAACATAAACAACATCCATGACTCAGGATGACCGCAGAATAATCCATCGCAAGCCATTTTGTGCATAAATTCAGGGACTTTTTACTTCCCATGACGCTTCTGGAGCGCGCTTTATACGATGTGTTTTACGACGTATTGTTCGGACGCTGGAGAGCTCAGAGTTGTTCGATCGCTAGCTTGACCAGCTTGACTACATGGTCGAGTTGACGTTGGGTGGTGTATCGGACTTCTATCCACTGGGATCTTTTGCTGCGACCGGGGTGGACGGTCGAGTCGGGAGGATGGGTCAGGCCTTCGCGTTCGATGATGGCTCGGGTTAGTCGCAGATCGAGCTCGTTGTCGTTGTTGCTGTGGAAATGTGCGAAGGGTTTGTCGCGGTAAAACAGCGATGCGAATCCGTCGTCGCGACCTGGCATTGGGCGATGCTCCACGCCGAGCCCGGCCAAGCGCTTTATCAGCTCATCTCGCAAACGATTCATGTTGAGTATCCCGCTGCTGTACCAATCTGGCTGAATCTGTCCTTTAAGCGCAAAAACGGCTGCTCCAGGAACCGGTAGGAGCACGCTGCGACAACGGTCGTAGCCGCGAATGCCGCGGCGATGCGAACGAAACGCGCGACGGGATCATGGGTTTCGGGGACGGCAAAAGCTTCGATGAACAAGAAGTGGAATACGTAAAGCCCATAACTGATACGCCCCAAAAAGATCCCGAGCCTGCAGAACGCGCTTTTGACGGGTACCGAAATGCCCAGGACGCCAGCCAGCAACAGCATGCTCGCGAGCGTGCCGAGCGGAAACGTCACTAACGCCCTGGCTCCAGTGAAATCGCCAAAACGGCCAATCACGGCCAACACCAACAGGCCGCCTGTCAACAGCGCGGCACGAGCGCGGTCTGAAAGGGTCAGCTGACGGCGCTGAGTGTAGACAGCGAGCAGCGCCCCGCAAGCGATGGGATCCAGCCGGGCGAGCGTGTTGCACCAGATCTGCGGATGGACCGCGCCGTGAAAAACCAGCCAGACCCGCGTCGCAAAGGAAATGACCAGCAGCACGCAGGCAATGATGACGACGTGTTCCAGCCACCGCCGCAGAATCAACGGCCAGGTCAGATAAAACTGTTCCTCGATCGAAACTGACCACAAGGGGCCCATGACCGGATGCGGATAACCCCAGAACACGCACGCCCAATTCCCCACAAATAGCGCGAAAGTCACCAGGTACCGGGACGACATGTCGCCTGCCGGGAAGAAGCCCCGAACCAGCGGTACGATGATCAGCAGAAACACAAAATACAGAGGCCAGATTCTCAGGGCCCGGCGCGCATAGAAAGATCCAACTGCGATGCGGCCGAATTGCTGCTGCTCACGAAGCAAAATGGTTGTGATGAGGTAGGAGCTCAGTGCGAAGAAGAGATCCACGCCCCATGCGCCGCCGGCGGATAATGCGATGAAGCCGCGAGCGAACAACCAGGGGACATGTATCCCTGTGAAGAAAGCCACGTCGCCTGGTACGACATGGCTCAGGTAGACCAGCACGAATGCGAAGAAGCGGAGCAGATCGAGCTCAGGCCGGTAGTAGCGGCTCGTCAAGGAAAACACCCCCGGCAAAAACACATCGACCACCCGGTTGGACATAGCCGGACCGTGCTTAGCCGCCGCGCCCTCCATGGCTATCACTCGCTACGCTTAGTTCGCCGCGGCGCCGCTATTCCAGGTCCAATCCTTCGCTGACGCCTTGCAGGAGCCGCCGTTTCCCTTCCACGCTCGGCCCCGAACAACCCGGCCTGTCGGTGCTCCCGTCGCCTTGCCTTCGTCGAGTGCCAGTTTTCCGTTCACGACTACATAACTCACGCCCGTGCTCAACTGATGCGGCTTCTCGTAGGTCGCGTGGTCCTGGATTGTGTTCGGATCGAAAACAACCACGTCAGCGAAATAACCCGCTTGCAATCGTCCCCGGTCTTTGAGGGATAAATTGTCCGCGGGCAATGCGCTGAGCTTGCGCACGGCCTCCTCAACAGTTAGCACATGGTCCTTGCGGACATACTGCGCAAACACGCGCGCAAAATTGCCATACGCCCGAGGATGGTTGGCCGACAGCAGGAAGACACCTTCTGGAGCGTCACCCTGCTCATCCGAACCGAAACTCACCCACGGCAAAGCCACCTGCTTCCGTACGTTGTCTTCGCTCATCAGGAAGTAAGCAACACCCACGCGACTGCCGTCTTCGATGACCAAATCGATTGCAGCATCTTCTGGCGTCACGCCGCGCTCCTTCGCGACCTCCGCGAGGGTCTTACCGGTCAGGGGTTTCAGCTTGGGGTTCTTGAACGCCAACAGGAGAACGCCCTGCGCGCCGGCAGCGCCATACAGGTTCTCCCAGGTCTTGGGGTGTGCGATGCGCATCTCGGTAATCACCTTCGCGCGTGTTGCCGGGTCGCGCAGACGCGCAATCCAAGCTTCCTGCCCTCCGTCTTGAACCCACAGAGGCATCGCCGCATCGAGGCCCGTCGCGCCAGCGGTGTATGTATACATATTGGCAGAAATACGCACGCCAGCCGCACGTGACGCATCCACCATGTTGACTACCTTATCGAACTTGCCCCAGTTGTCTTTGCCGGCGAGCTTCATGTGATAGAACTCAGCCGGTGCGCCGCTGGCCTTGGCGATGTCGATGGTTTCCTGCAGAGCGGCTTCGATGCGATCACCTTCACTGCGCATGTGCGCGGTGTAAATACCACCGCATCGTGCAGACTCCTGTGCCAGAGCGATCAGCTCGGGAGTCTTCGCAAAATTGGCCGGCGCATAGATCAGCATGGTAGTTACGCCGAGCGCGCCCTCCTCCATTGCCTGATGCACGAGGCCCTTCATCTGATCCAACTGCTGGGGCGTGGGGTCGACGTTCTTCTCGCCCAGCACATAGGTTCTGACGGTAGGCGCGCCCACGAAGGCCGCCACATTGGGTGAGATGCCTTTGTGCTCGATGGTGTTGAGGTAGTCGCCTAACGTCGACCAGGTGACGGGGTATTTGATATCCCCCTGGCGCTCGGTCAGCTTGTGCTTCATGTCCTCGCTGAGAGGGCCCATTGAGAACTCGCCCATGACTTCCAGGGTGACACCCTGCGTCAGGTCGCTCAGCGCCCGGCCATCGGCGAAAAAGGACTCCTCGGGGTGGGCCAGCATATTCACGAAGCCGGGGGCGATTGCCTGGCCTTTGGCGTCGATTTCCTTCCGTCCGTGGAGGCCGGTTTCAGGACCTACGTAGCTGATGCGATCCCCATCAATGGCCACCTCCCCTGGCTTACCCGGCTTTCCTGAGCCGTCGTAGACCACACCATGGTGGATCACGAGGTCATGGACGCTGTTTTGCTCCGCACCGAACGAGAGCATTGGGCCGAGAAGGACCAGGCAGGCAAGGCGAAATCGAGCCATGGAAACCCCTTGGTGTCGTTTGCCCAAGATGATACCCCGGCACCCGCCAGCCCGGACCCCCCGGTCGCTCGCCCGTAGGCGCTGCCCGCGACCGCGAACCTAGCGGGTCACAATGACGTCGCATGCCCGTTACTTGCCCCCAATCTTCCGCACGGGTCTGTGCCCTGTGGCGAAGGGGAAATCACACTTCCATGACTTGCACGGCCCCCGGCCGAATGTTAGGGTCCCAACATGTCCTCTGGCGCGAAAATGGTCATTCCTGAGCACGGCCCCCGGCCGTCGCTTACGCTCGCGCTTCTCCTTCTGCGCCCCCAAGCGCAATAAAACCCCATGCGCTAACGGTCGGCGCCAACAAGACCGGACTCAAATCGAACTCCACAAGAGGCCTTTTACCAGGCTTTCCGGTTGTTTAATCTGTTCGCGACCCTTTGCCGAGCGAGAACCGCACCATGTTACGGACACCCTCAGACAAGTACCGCTCCTTCAGCCCCATTGATCTCGCCGACCGCACCTGGCCCGGCCGCGTCATTACCGCCCCGCCGACCTGGTGCAGCGTCGACCTCCGCGACGGTAACCAGGCACTCATTGAACCCATGGATCCGCCGCGCAAGCTGCGGATGTTTCAGCACCTGGTGCAGATCGGGTTCAAGGAGATCGAGATCGGCTTTCCGGCCGCCTCGCAGACGGATTTTAACTTCGTGCGGCAGTTGATTGAGGAGAACCTCATTCCGGACGATGTGACCGTCCAGGTGCTCACACAGGCTCGGCCCGAACTGATTGCAAGGACGTTCGAGAGCCTAGAGGGCGCTCGTCGGGCCATCGTCCACCTGTACAACTCAACATCCACTCTGCAGCGCCGGGTTGTCTTCCGGCTCGATCGCGCGGGGATCCGGGATATCGCGGTCAAGGGCGCCGAAGTGATTCGTGACCTGGCGGCTCAGCGTCCTGCCACCGAGTGGATCTTTCAGTACAGCCCGGAGAGCTTCACTGGCACGGAGCTGGATTTTGCTGTTGAAGTCTGTGATGCCGTGACTGCCGTATGGAAGCCGACGCCCGATCACAAGGTCATTCTCAACCTGCCTGCCACCGTCGAGATGGCTACACCTAACATTTATGCTGACCAGATCGAGTGGTTCTCGCGTCATGTTGCGCGTCGGGACAGCGTGATCATCAGCTTGCACCCGCACAACGACCGAGGAACGGGCGTTGCAGCCGCTGAGTTGGCCATGATGGCTGGGGCGGAGCGGGTCGAGGGGACTCTCTTCGGCAACGGCGAACGTACCGGCAACGTTGATATCGTGACGTTGGCGCTCAACATGTATACGCAGGGAATCAACCCGAAGCTCGATTTCTCGGACATCAATGCCGTCGCGCGGACGGCTGAGTTTTGCAACCAGCTGCCGATCCATCCGCGTCACCCTTATGTGGGGGACCTCGTGTTCACGGCATTCTCCGGGTCGCACCAGGATGCGATCAAGAAGGGGCTGGGTGCGCTCGACAAGCAGGGGATCTGGGAAGTGCCTTATCTGCCGATTGATCCGGCCGATGTAGGGCGCACGTATGAGTCGGTGATTCGCGTTAACAGTCAGTCTGGCAAGGGCGGCGTTGCGTATCTGCTCGAGCGGGACTACCAGCTCGTGTTGCCACGTCGCTTGCAGATAGAGTTCAGTCGTGTGGTTCAGGAGGCTGCTGACACGTCTGGTAAAGAACTGACGTCGCAGGAGCTCTGGGCTTTGTTTGAAGCTGAGTACCTGTCAGCGTCCGGGCCGATTGCGTATCGCTCGCACCAGCTGGCGGCGTCAGGGGACGGTGCTGACCGCGAGCGCATAACGCTGCAGATTCAGGATGATGGCACGGCGCTCACGCTTCATGGCAGTGGGACGGGACCTATTGATGCGGCCATGCGCGCGCTGAATCTGCCGATTGATGTGGTGGGGTACCATGAGCACGCCTGCGGATCAGGGAGTGACGCGGTGGCTGTTGCGTACGTTGAAGTATCGACGGGGCCGGGTAGTGTGATGTTTGGTGTGGGGCGTCACTCCAACATCATTACTGCATCGCTGCTGGCAGTGATGTCAGGTGTCAACCGGGCGTACCGCACCGGCGCCCTGCCCCGACTGCAGCGCGCCGCGGGCGCGTAGCGCCAACCCCGGGCGGCCGGGCGGCAGGGCGCCATCCGGCGCCCCGCGCCCACGGTGGTAATGACCAACGTCACTGCTGGCCTTGGTGCCGCGAGTCGCCACTGGCCTTGCGCCGTGGGTCGCCCTGGCCTTGGCGCCGCGGGTTGCCACTGGCCTTGGCGCCGTGCCTTGGCGCCGCCAGTTGCTGCTGACGGGCGCTCCAGACGGCACTGAGGCGATCAGCGCCATCTCACTCGCGGGTGATAATCACTTCTCAGCGTAAAACAGATAGTCCGCGGAGTACGGGGTCTTGGTCTCGGTGCCATCCTTGGACGAATCGCACTGCCCCGTCGCCTTGCCGCCCTTCGTGTTGACTCGCTGAATCACACTCACCTTCGCGAACACACCCGCACCGGTGTGGCCGGTAGCGGATACCAACAGCCAGGGAATCGAATCCGCATCCGGCGAATCAACATGCGCGCTCGCCTTGCCGGTCACCTCGCTGCCGTCCTTGTGCTTCCAGGTGGGGCCTGCGAAATGGTGGCCGATCACGGCGCCCTTGTGGTCGTGCAGATCGGCTTCCGGTGCTTTCAATACCCACTGGAACGCGCCATCCGTCCCTGCCTTGCAGGTGTAGATCTGCGAACCGGTGGCGTGCGCCTTCAGTACCAGCTTCGCGCCCGCCGGTGGAGTTAGTTGCGAGACATCCGGTGGCGCGCCGGCGCTCGCTGCCGTGGCCAGGCTCAACAGCAGTCCCATTTGCAACACTCGCTTCATGTCATCCTCCCGTTGTGAGTCCGTGATCGCACTGCCCCATTCTACCGCGATGCAAATCGTGACGCGCGTCATGTTTGCGTCTGCCACATCAGACAAACAGCCGTATCTCTTACCAAACGCGCTCAGTTGGTGTAAGAATCGAGTGTCGGGCTGGCGAGGGCGATCGTGGGAACGGAAACAATCTCGGAGATAGTCAGCAACTATGAGCTGACGATCGCCTGCGAAAAATGCGGTGCACAAACCCAAAAGACCATTGGTTGGATCCGTCTGCATCGCGACATGAAATGTCCGCAATGCGAGGCGGTGATTGTGCTCAACACCTCGCGCATCACAGGAACGATCCGGAGCGTCGAGCGCAGGCTCGGCGATCTGCAGAGTCAGCTGACGGAGCGGATCCGTAAGTTGTGAGCGGCGGCATCGCTGGTGGCTGACGGAATACCGCCTGCGTTAGCACGCAGCGCTGATTCGTCGCCAACCGGCGCGGGCACCTGGTCAACAGTAGCACCGCGGCCAAGGGAGCCGGCGTCGTCAGCGGCAACCGATGTGGCGGGTTGATAGCCAATGGCCTCAGTTCGGTCAGCGTCACCGACGATGGGCTGCAAGGCACCAGCCGTGTGGACCGCAATAATCATGTTGGCTCGCAACCCAGGGTGATTGTCACCCAGCTCCAGCGCCCCGCCATGAACCTTGGCAACAGACGCGACCAGCGTCAGCCCCAACCCGACACCGGGTGTCCCACGGCTTGCATCGCCGCGATAAAACCGCGCAGAGACCTTGGGCTTTTCCTCGTCGGGAATACCCGGCCCATCATCAGCAACGGTGATCTGAATGCGGCTGCCCCCGAGATCGCGAACTTCCACGGTAATGGCCCCACCGCCGCTGGTGTACTTGAGCGCGTTATCGATCAGGTTACCGATAGCCTGCGCCAGTAACACCGGATCCCCGGAAATGTGCGCCGGCCCCGTTCCGCGATACGACAAGGTGACACCCTTGAGCTCGGCCGCAGGCAGGTAGAAGTCCACCGCCTGCCGTGCCACATCGGCCGCGTTCACCGGCACAAAACCAGAGCGGCGCATGCCGGTATCGATCTCGGCCAATCGCAGCAGAGCGTTGAAGATCAAGATGACGCGATCTACATCAACCACCGCGTCGTCGATCTCGGCAAACGTCTCCTCCGGGTTGGGGCGGGTCAACGACAGCTCTTCGAGACGCGACCGCAACTCAGCCAGGGGTGTGCGCAGATCGTGCGCTATCGAGTTGGAAACGTCCCGTACCCCATGCAACAACTGTTCAATCTGATCGAGCATCCCGTTGATGGTCATCGAGAGCGTATTCAGCTCGTCACTGGCGGCCTTCGTGGGCAAACGGTGACTCCAGTCGCCGCGAACGATGGCCTGCACGGTATTGTGAATGCCGTCGACACGCAGCAAAACGGCGCGTCGGATCATCAAGCCACCCACCACTCCCGCGATCGACAGGACTGCGATCGCCGCGCTCAATCCAATCCAGAAACGCGACGCGAGCGGGGCAAACAGCGACTGATCGCGGCCCACCAACAAGCGATAATCACCTGGCAACACGTCTTCAACAAACATCGCGCGCGTATGGACGCCGGCAAGGGTAATCGGCAGGTCATATTCGCCCGGCTCGGAGGGAACCGCGGCGGGCCATTCGGGCAAGTTCCCCGACATGGGGTGCAATTTGGAGTCGGCGAAGAGCAGGATGCGCTCGCCGGGGATCTGCATGCCCACGCGATTGTCGATATACGTCGACAGCCCCGAGACACCCTGTCGGCGGAAAATCTCGGACAGGCGCTGGGCGTCCGTACGAAGCCCTTCCCTACGGGCGTCCTGCAAAGTTACGTAGTAGGCGTACCAGAGGGGAGCGGCAAAGAGGATGAGCGCGGCAATGCCAAAAACGACGTACCCGAACGCCAGCGTGAACGCAGACGAGCGGAGAAACTTATTCATCCGCCGTCAGCATGTACCCGGCATTACGCACCGTGCGCAGCAACGGCCGCTCCGAGTCCGACTCAATCTTCTGCCGTAACTTGCTGATGTGCACGTCCACAACATTCGTCTGAGGGTCGAAATGATAGTCCCAGACGTTCTCCAGCAACATGGTGCGGGTCACCACCTGCCCGGCGTGGCGCATCAGGTACTCGAGGAGCTTGAACTCCTGGGGTTGCAGCGCGATTGAGCGCGTCCCCCGGGAGGCCTTGCGCGATAGGAGGTCGACGTGAAGGTCACCGACCCGCAGGCTCGTTTGGGTACCACTGCCCTGAACACGGCGGCTGAGGGCGTCCAATCGAGCCAGGAGCTCACCAAACGCGAATGGCTTGGTCAGGTAGTCGTCACCGCCGCTCTTTAAGCCTTTGATGCGCTCGTCCACGTCCGACAATGCGCTCAGAATGAGGATCGGCGTCCGATTGCCGGATTTGCGCAGCGCCTCAATGATGGCCAGGCCGTCGATCTGACCCGGCAACATGCGATCCATGATGATGACGTCGTAGGGCTCGCTGGCCGCCAGAAACATCCCATCGCGTCCGTTGTCGGCATGGTCGGCCACGTGCCCGGCCTCTTGCAGGCCCTTGACCACAAAGCGGGTGACGCGCTCGTTGTCTTCGACCAGCAATACTTTCATAGCTCAGACCGTAGCGGGTTCTTGGGAGGTGGAGCGCGGCCCTTTCGAAGCCGCCGCTGGATGCTTGCGCCCGAGCCTCTCATTGAGTCGATCCAGGTACAGATAAACTACCGGGGTCGTGAACAACGTCAACATCTGACTCAGGATCAGACCGCCGACCATCGTATAACCCAGGGGTTTACGCAGCTCGGAGCCGGTACCGTTCTCGAGCATGAGTGGCAGTGCAGCCAGCAACGCGGCCATCGTGGTCATCATGATCGGCCGGAAGCGCAACAGGCACGCCTGTCGGATCGAAGCTTCCGGCGTCATGGCATGGTCGCGCTCGGCCTGGATGGCAAAATCAACCATCATGATGCCGTTTTTCTTGACGATACCAATCAGGAGGATGATGCCGATCAGCGCAATCACCGACAGGTCGATGTGGAATATCAACAACATCAGCAATGCGCCCACTCCCGCCGACGGCAGTGTGGACAGGATCGTCAGCGGGTGGATGTAGCTCTCGTAGAGCATTCCCAGGATGATGTAGACGACTACGAGAGCGGCGAGAATCAGGTACGGCTGCGACTTGAGGGATGACTCGAAAGCCTGCGCGGTACCCTGAAAGGTACCCAACATGGAAGCCGGCAGGCCCATCTGATCAGCTGTCCCCCGGATGGCATCCACCGCATCTCCCAGCGCGGCGCCGGGCGCTAGGTTGAATGACAGAGTCACCGCCGGAAACTGCGACTGGTGATTGACGGACAGGAGGCTCACGTGCTGAGTGTCGAAGTGCGCGAACGTGGAGATCGGCACCTGCTGACCGGAGAGCGGCGACTTGATGTACAGCTTGTTGAGTGTGTTCGGATCACTCTGCAACTCGGGGGTGA
>Ga0181534_10000323_pt1 | contig 34763 bp, 26 predicted proteins | sample PEATcosm2014_Bin_37_FD_119758 | JGI IMG/M metagenome (GOLD analysis project Ga0181534, IMG submission 119758) | Peatland microbial communities from MTU Mesocosm Facility, Houghton, MI, USA - PEATcosm2014_Bin17_10_metaG | ecosystem: Environmental > Terrestrial > Soil > Wetlands > Peat | place...
CACGTCACCGTTGTTCTCTGCTGCGATCCGAAGGCCTTCACGCACTGCAATCCGCTCGACGGCATGGCCGAAGGCGGCAGCCTGCTCTGGGAGTCGGAAGAAGAAGGCGAACAAGCCTGGGAGCGCCTGCCCATCTGGGCCCGCAAGCAGATCATCGAGAAGAATATCCGCGTTTTCACGCTGCCCGGCTTTGCTATCGCCAAAAAAGCTACGGACCGCGGCGATCTGCAACTGCGCATGCAGGGCAACGCCTTCCTCGGCGGCTTCTTCGCCGTCAGCAGCCTGCTCAACGAATTCGGCATTACCCAGGAACAGTATCGCGAGGTTGTTCACAAGCAGTACGTCAAGAAATTCGGCAAGCTCGGTGATGCAGTCGTCCAATCGAACATGGAAGTCATGATGCAGGGCTTCTCGCAGGTCAAGGAGATCAAGATCGGCGCTCTCGTTGCAGCGGACCGCTCCACGTTGCGCGGCCAGGCTCTGCTGCCGATTCTTGAAACCGTGCCTGCCGGCGAAACCAGCTGTGGCTCCGGCTGCCGTTCCACGCCGTTGCCTGAAGGCCAAGCGCATCGCGCGCCCGTCGCCAGCGTCGCCACCTTCGACGCCGAGTTCCGATCCAACTACGGCTACAACCAGCCGGCCACGCCGCTCTCGGCAATGGGAGTCATCGCAGCCGCTACCGGCGACACGGCCTCCAAGTACGTTGCCCGCCGCGAGACCCCGCTCTACATTCCGGAAAACTGCACTCAGTGCATGGAGTGCATCTCGGTCTGCCCGGATACCGCCTTGCCCAACACCTCGCAGGATCTCAGCACTGTGCTCACAACGGCGGTCTCCCGCTACGTGACCAGCTCGACTGATCGCTCCAAGCTGTTGGCCGCGCTGCCGGAGATTGAGAAGCAGACCCGCCAGCGCATGGTCGCCGAGATGAAGACCGGCACGCCAATCCAGACCATTCTGCGCGAGGTCACCGACTCCGTCGCCGCATCGCTCAATGGCTCTGGCTTCTCCACCACAGCCAAGCAGCAGTTCTTCGACATCATTGCCAAGGTGCCGATGGCCTATCAGAAGGTCAACGCCATCTTCTCTTCGCCCGAGCGCAAGTCGCCCGGCTCCGGCGGAATCTTCTCCATCTTTGTCAGCGATCTCTGCAAGGGATGCGCGGCCTGCGTTACTGCCTGCGGCGATCACGATGCGCTCCGCATGGTTGCTGAAACCGAGGAGGTCAACGCCGAGCACGAAACCGGCACCGCCTTCCTCGACCTGCTGCCCGACACTTCGCAAAAGTACCTCGGCCTCTACAACGCTGCCAACCCAGCCGACTCCAAGACCGCGACTCTGCGCAACATGTTGATGGTCCGCACTAACTACGACGCGCTTGTCTCCGGCGACGGAGCCTGCGCCGGCTGCGGTGAAAAGTCCGTCCTGCGCTCCATCGCCGCGGTTACCGAGGCTTACATGCGCCCCGTCTACCACGCCAAGAGCGACCGCTTCGTGGCCAAGGCCGGCGAGCTTGAAAAACTCGGCGTCGCCCGCCTCGCGGTTCTCAAGGCCAAGAATCAAGCCGAGTACGATCTTCTCCGTCAGGCCATCGCTCATCTGGTTCTAGGACTCGGCGGCGAAGACGAAGCCGACACCAAGGCCCGTATCGCAGCATATGAAAAGAAGCACGGACCCATCAGCGACGGCGAACTGGTCGAGGCCATTGCGGCTGTCCTGCTCACCGAGGCCTTCAACCACAAGTCGCTCCAGCCCGTCGATGGCCGCCTGGCCAACGGCATGTCCGTCATGGCGATGGCCGCGCACACCGGCTGCAACACGGTCTATGGCTCAACCACGCCCAACAACCCCCACCCCTATCCGTGGATGAACTCGCTCTTCCAGGACGGCATCACCGTCGGCTGGCTGATGGGCGAGAGCTTCATCGTTGACCACGCCCGCCGCTCCGTTATCCCTGAGCGCCTGGCGGACCTGATCCTCACCAAGGACAGCAACGTCATCGACGCCGAGCAGTACTACCACCTCTCGCACTTCACCGACGCGCTGATGACCGACCAGGAGATCGTCGAACTGCCCAAGGTCTGGGTCGTCGGCGGCGACGGCGGCATGGGCGACATCGGCTACCAGAACATGTCCAAAGTCATCCTGCAGAACCGGCCCAACGTCAAGGCCCTCATGCTCGATACCCAGGTCTACTCCAACACCGGCGGCCAGAACTCGGACTCGACCCCCATGCTCGGCGGCAACGATATGAACGTCTTCGGCGCGGCCACGCAGGGCAAAAACACCGAGAAGAAGACAGTCGCCGAGACCTTCCTCGCCGGCCACGGTTCGCCCTTCGTCGCGCAGGTCTCGATGGCCAACGCCCCGAAGCTTTACCGCGCAATTCTCGACGGCCTCGAATATCGCGGCACGATGTTCCTCCAGGCCTTCACCACCTGCCAGCCCGAGCACGGCGTCCCCGACGACATGGCCCTCCACCAGGCCCAGCGCGTGCGCGACTCGCGCGGCGTGCCGGAGTTTGTCTTCAACCCCCGCCTCGGCGAAACCTATCAGGAGGCCCTCGACATCAAGGGCAACCCCTCGCCTGATCTCGACTGGTACGAGACCAAGGACAAGGCAACGGGCGAGACCAAGCGCTACACCGTCGCCCACTGGTGCACCACCGAGCAGCGCTTCCGCAACCACCTCAAGAAGATCAAGCCCGAGGGCGCTTCCGCGCTTATACCTTTGGACAACATGCTTGTGCGGATTACACAGCAGGATGTTGTCTACCGGCGCTACCTCGACCCAGCGCACCGCGCCTTCATTCCCGACTTCGGCGTCTACATCACCGTTGAGAACGAGGGCAAAACCACCTACTACGCCCTCTCGCGCCAGTTGGTCATGTTCTGCACCGAGCGCCGCAAGGCATGGCGGATGCTGCAATCAAAGGCCGGCATCATCAACAAGGAATACGCCGCCCAGCGCGAACTGCTGGCCGACGTAGACGCAGGCAAAGTCCCGCTGGCCGAACTCCTAACACGCGGCCGCGAACTCATCGCAGAACGCCTCGCCGGACCAGTGCTGGCCAAGGCGTAGTAAGCAACTTCGGGATGGTAGGTGCGGGTTTTAACCCGCACATCCGACGAACACAATCCAACAAAAACGACGAACGCGGACCTTGCGGTCCGCGTTCGTCGTTTTTGTTGGGGCTCCTAGCCGAAGATGTTACACACCGGGCAACTCCAACTTGCGTTGGACGGTCGGGCGGGATGTACCTTGTTGTCGGGCGGGTTGAAATCGTGGTACAGGCGGCATTCTTTCTCAAATGCAGATTTTGGACTTGGTAAGTAACCGCTTTTGAATTGAGGGTACCATTCGGAAACATGCTGCTGAAGGCGTCCAGCCACATCAGTGTCCGAGCGCCCCACATAATGTACAGCAAAGGCGCCGCCTTCTGTTTTTCCCAGCGCATATGCGCCAGGGGATTTCTGTTTTACCGAGGCGGAAACACCGTCGGTCGTTAGGCTATACGGTCCTGAGAGGCCTGTAGTTGCCATTTTTAGCCAAGAACTTTCTGGGAATCGCTTCCCTGTATGTAATACAATCAAGTCGCGGAGAGGCGGGAATTTACATTCCGAGTGCTGACACACCGCAGACGGCCAAACGCCGTCAGCCCGCGAAGGCTACACCTCTCCTCATTCGCCCTAAAGCAATTTTGGGCGGACAGAAGCTAGCTACTCACCACGGCTCGAGTCGCGTCCCCGCCAAGAGATCAGCGATTCGAGCCTTTCTGTTGCGGCCCACTGCCACGGTAAGCGTGATGACAGCAGGCTATTGCTCTTTTCATGATGGTGGACCCTCCTCTCCAACAACTGCGGAATCGATGATGAATTCAAGGCCCTTCAGGAAGCCTTTTAGCCTTTTGGCGTCTCTCGCACTTATTCCAAACGGAATACTGAATTCGGCTACTCGTCCGTCGGAAAGTTCGAACCGCGTATTATTCCCGCTCACGCCCGCAAGAGAAATCTGTGTCCCTGAAGAGGCTGGAAACGCCTTGGACGAGATATCGAAAATTTGAGGTACGGACGATATCGAAACGGAACCCTCTGGAAGTTCTCCCCGTACTCCCTGCCGTTCCATTTCTGATGATGGCGCCTCAAGGATTTGAACCTTGCCATCGGCTCGGCTGAAAAGCAGCCCCGCCGTCTTTACTGCATCCTTAAACGCCTTCACCCAATCCGCAGAGAGTTCTCGCGGGATATTAATGTCCTGCTCAAGAATGTTCCTGAGGAACTCGTCAGCAGGAAGCAGTTTCCCTTTATGGCGCTCGAACAGCTTCGCAAATGTAGGGACACTCAGAAACGAGGCCTTCTTCGCCAGCCGGTCAGAGTCTTCACTTATCGGCGCAACAATTGCGCTGCCTTGGTCCGTCAGCGTGACAGTACCGTTCTGCTCAGAAACGAGACCGTACAGCTTCAAAGCTCCGATCTTCTTTACAAAATTACTGCTACTCGACGAATTCCCGGTCAATTGAGACATCAAGTCATATGATGCCTGCCCTCCGCCCTGTTCGTAAATCAGACGGGCCAAATCGAAACCTTCGGCCAAGCCCAAGTATGGGGGAAAGCTGCCGCGCTTCATCCGTTCCGGCTTCCCCTCTGGAGTTTGAATTGTCATCGCTTCTCCTGCTGACTAATAATACGCCTGTAAGCACCTAAAATCACAAATAAAACAGTAAAATGATTATCTTGTATATAAACAGTTTATATTGATATACATACAGTATATTTTGTGCCAGTTTTCCACACCTACAAGATGGCTTCCATGCGCCTTTCGTGTGGAAAATCCGTCAACTATATGCAAATCAAGCTAGTCTCCCTCCTAGCTGCGTACTCCATGAGCTTAGTTCGTGGACACCAAAAAAACTAAGGATTGTGGCAAATTAGGGGAGGAAACAGGAGAAAATGGGGCCTTGTCAGCGCAGCCGCGATACTATACACATCAGCTTCAAAGATGGTTAGCGCGTAATCGATATACATGTTAAACAGTTTGTTAGCCGCCTGGTGTCCCAAGCCATGCTTCTGCGATCCGGGAGCACACAGAAGCTCCCCAAAACACTGAAGCCAGCCCCGAAAGGCTGGCTTCGCACCCTACCCGCCAAGGGGAAGGGGGGATTTCTGCTATTATTATCCGCGAATTCCAGCGAATTGGCAACTGCAATATGGGGGCCATGAATGGCGGTCGTCAACGTCTATATAGACGGTTTCAACCTATACTACGGCGCGCTCAAAAGAACTCCATACAAATGGCTGGATCTGGCGCGATTGTCCGAATCTCTCCTACCGGCCGACACTATCCAGGAAATTCACTACTTCACCGCGCGTGTGAGTTCCAGGCCCTACAATCCAACCGCCGCACACGATCAAGGCCTGTACATCCGGGCGCTCAAAACCATTCCTAACCTGCACATTGTATTTGGCGCGTTTCTCACCCACTCCGTGCCCATGTACCTGACCAATGTCACGCCCGCGCAACGGGTTTGGGTAGACAAGACCGAAGAAAAGGGTTCAGATGTGAACCTCGCATCTCATCTTCTGCGCGACGCCTACTCAAATCGCTTCGAGGTAGCCGTTCTCATCACCAACGATTCCGATCTCGCGGAGCCGGTTCGGATTGTTGCGCAGGAGATAGGCCTGCCCGTTGGGGTACTCAATCCGCACCAGTTCCATAGCCGCGAATTGAGGCAATATGCAACCTTCATCAAGCGCATCCGGCAGGGGGATTTAGCCTCAAGCCAGTTTCCAAGAACGCTCACAGACCGCAAAGGAACCTTCGCAAAACCAGTAGGCTGGTAGCTCCCTGACCTTGACTAGGTGTATTGTCCCGACAATTTGGCCCAGATTCAGCACCGTTCGAGGGCCTGTTCAAAGTCCGCCAGCAAGTCACGCCAGTCCTCGATGCCGACCGAGATACGCACCAGGCCCTCGGACATGCCCGTTGCTGCGAACTCTTCCTGGGTAAAGCCGGAGTGCGTGGTGGAGTTGGGATGGCAGGCCAGCGTCTCGACGCCGCCGAGAGAGACGGCGTTGCGTCCGATGGTGATATGCCGCAGGAAGTCGAAGGCCGCGGCCTTGCCCCCGCGGAGCACGATTGAAAACATGCCTCCGGGAAAGTCGCACTGCTCTTTGTAAATCGCAACCTGTTGCGGGTCGTCGAACAAGGTTGGATAGATGACTCGCTCAATCTTCGGGTGCTTGTGCAGTGCCTCGGCGATGCGTTGCGCGTTCTTGCTCTGGCGGTTCATCCGCAGGACGACAGTCGGCAGACGGCCATTCAGCATCCAGCACTCATCCGGCTGGAGGATGTTGCCAAACAGGCTGCGGGTGCGCATGATCTTGCCCACCAGCGTGGGGTCTTTGCCGAGGATCACTCCAGCCAACAGGTCGCTGTGGCCGGCGAGGTACTTGGTCCCCGAGTAGACAACAAGATCCGCGCCCAGAGGCAGCGGATGCTGAAACGCAGGACCGAGCATCGTGTTGTCGATCATGACGAGAGGGCGGCTTCCGTCTGCGTTCGACTGGAGAGCTTCAACGGTCGCACAGGCGCGCCGGATATCGCTCATCACCAGAGTTGGATTCACCGGCGTTTCGATGAGGACCATACCGAGGTTTGGGGCGGAGCGGATTGCTCCATCCAGCAGCTCTCCATTGACCGCCGGGGCAGCGATGCCACGTACGCCCCAGCGAGGCAGAAAGTCGCGCAGGAGTTGCAGGGTTCCGCCATAGATCGGCGTGGTGTAGACAACTGTCTGCCCGGGTTTAAGCACGCAGAACAACGCCGTCATGATGGCCGACATGCCGGTGTTGAAGACCAGGGCCGCTTCTGCGCCACGCTCCAGCGGAACGAGCTGCTTCTCAAGAATCTCCGCATTGGGATGGTTGAACCGCGAGTAAATCAGATCCACTTGCTCATGCTCATCGAGTTGCGCCCGGCCAGAGGTGATATTGAAAGCCCGCTCTGCCGCCTCCGGCGTCGAGAAGACGTAGGTCGAACTGCGAAAGACGGCGGGCCGGGCTGAGCCAACCGATAAACGCGGATCAAAGCCCTCGGTCAGCACGCGCGTGTTGGGATGCAATTTTTCGGCGGCAAAATCACTCTTCTCCGGCATGGGTGAATCTCCTCATTGCTTGTGCGATTGCTCTCGGTCAGATCTCTTTTCTGGGATTACGGATAGGGCCGAAACGCCCCAAACACTGAAGCCAGCCCCGAAAAGCTGGCCTCGCTTCCTGCCCACCAAGGGGCAGGGGTGGAATCATTTTGTATTGTAGCCGTGCTTTCCAAGGTTTAGCTTCTGAGACCTGGGAAAGCACGAATCCCAACCTCTCGCCACGGCAAAGCCCGCAGCCCCACCGCAGGGGTTGCTGTACCATCCAACTATGATTGGTGGCGTTTCGTGGCTCTGGTGGCTTGGGTTTCATGCGGCGGTTGCCGGGCTGTTACTGGCCGATTCCCTGCTCCCTGGGCACAGAAGCGATGCGCGCAGCGCGCAGACCGCTGCCTGGCTCTGGACGGGTGTGCTGGCGCTGGCAGCAGCGTGTTTTGCCGCATGGATTGACCTTGCCAAAGGCCATCAACCAGCTTTGGAATTCGTGGCGGGCTACGCGATTGAGACCTCGCTCAGCGTGGACAATCTCTTCGTCTTCCTGGTCATTTTTCAGGGTTTCCAGATCAGTATGCAGCGGCAGCATAGGGCGTTGCTGTGGGGCGTAGCCGGAGCGGTAGTGTTGCGGGCGCTGTTTATAGCCGCGGGCATCACGCTGCTCAATCGCTTTGAGTGGATCACCTGGATCTTCGGCCTGATTCTGCTCTATGCGGCGTGGAGGCTGGTGCGGGGCGGCTCGGCAAATGCGGCGGTGCCGGAGTGGATTCGCAGGCTGCAGCCAGCCAAGGGGTCGCTGTTGCCGGTGATTCTGGCCGTCGAAGTCACTGACCTGCTCTTCGCGGTCGATTCCATTCCAGCGGTACTGGCCGTGAGTCACAATCCCTTTGTGGTGTACACCTCGAATATCGCGGCGATTCTGGGGCTGCGCTCACTCTATTTTGCGCTGGCGGCGCTGCTCAATCGCTTCCGGCTGCTGCACTATGGGCTAGGCGCGTTGCTGGCTTTTGTCGCGCTGAAGATGCTCTTTGCCCGCTGGATCGAGGTGCCGATTGTTCTGTCGCTGGCGATCATGGGCGCAATTCTGACGATCTGCGCGGTGGTCTCCTGGTGTGTTCCGGAAAAGCCGGTAGGCGCATAACGTCAACTGAGATAAGTGCACAAACGAAAGCGGCCCGGCTTTCCAATTGCTGGAAAACCGGACCGCTTAGGTTTGCTGCAGGCTGCACCCGCGCTTACTGCGGAATCACAAAGAGCGTGATCGAGCTGGCGGGGAAAGTAGTGCTGATGGTGCTGGTTGTGCTGCTGCCCGTCGGCGCGGTGACGGTGATATTTGGCTGGGCAACAATTGCCGCCAGGTTGGCATTGCTGTAGAGGTAAACCTGGGCAACGCCGTTGGGGGTAAAGTTGCCCAACGAGAGCGTGCTGGTCAGGTCGCCGTAGGTCTTGTTGATCACAACGATCGTGATTGCATTGTCTGAGCTACGTACCGCGCCATAGACGGAGAGCTGGCCCTGATTGCCGCTCGTCGAAGCCAGCGACGTATTGCCGAAGACCGAGTTTTTGCCGTCGTAGTTGCGGTAGATTTCGTACGCCATCAGGCCGGGGACCTGCGAGGTTGGGTTAGGTGGTCCCCAGAGCGTGGCCAGATCGAGACCGTATGCGCCAAAGATTCCCAGAATGTCTGCCTGGGCCAGCGCGCCGTTGATGTGCTCCTGGCCGCCCCAATTGAATTCAGTGAAAGCCACCTTGGTGCCGGGGTAATCCTTGGCAACCCAGGCTTTGGCCATCGGAATCAGTTGCGGCGCCTGCAACGGCGTACTGCAAGAAGCTGTGTAATTGGAGTCAGTGGTGTAGTTCGGCTGCGGATAATTCGGGTCAGTATAGGTCGGATCCCAGAAGACACGAGTCGAGTTCAGCCGCGCAATCTGCGAGTTCGTATCGCCTGCCAGCGCGAATCCCAGATTGTCCGCGGCGAAGTAAGTGTGCAGATCCAGATAGTCGAGCAGCCGGACGCTGTGCGCTGTTTGATAGGCCGCGAACTGCTGCAGATAGTACTCGATGAACGGCACGCCGCCGTGGGCTTCGCGGTCGATAGGATTGCTCCATGGCTGATAGCAGGGGTTGCCGTGCCCCCAGCCGTTCTCGATATCCTTCTTGGAATAGAAGTAGTTCCACCAGTAATCGACCACCGGGCCGCTCACCGCGGCGGTCGGATCAGCGGTCTTGACGGCCTCTGCAACAGCAATTCCGTTGTTGGTCACTTCGTCGTACGTTGAGGCTACGGGGTGCACATCGCGATGAACGGCATCCCACCAGGCCGGCTCATTGTCCAGGTCATAGGCTGCCACGCCGCCATTGGCCGCAGTGCCGAACTTGCCCACCAGATACGTCACCCACTGGTTTGTAAAGGATGCAGTCACCGGGGTGCTGGTAACAGTTGGATCGTTGCCGGTGATGTCGGTCTGACTGGTTGTTTCGCCGTCGCCGCAGTCGTTGCTCCTGTCGGGCGAAAAAGCATACTGGCTGGGGTAGGTCGCCTTCGGAAAGCTGCAGGAGGCGCCATCCTTGGCCACCCAGCCAAGCACGTCCACAGTGCCCAGTGTCTTGACGCCCATGGAAGCGTCGCTCTCGACTTGAGTGTTGAACGCGCCTGTATCCTCGACGCCGGTATTGCCCTGCTGGTTCTCAAACCACCAGTCGCTGGCTGAGCTGGTCACATCGAGCAGGTAGTTATAGCGCTGCGATCCATCGCCGCCGAAGCGGTCAACAGTGATATTGGCAGCCTTGGCCGCGGTGGTATTGAGCTGATAGTTATTCCAGCCGTAGATGTACGGGCTGATGGCGGGGCGGCCCGTGGTGCTGGTATTCACGCTCAACGCGGGTCCGGAGGTCTTGGCGGGCGCGGCAAGTGTAACAACTACGCTGCCGCTCTTGGTGGAGTCCTCGCTGCTGGTGGCAGTTACCGTCACCGTTGCCGGGGCTGGGTATGGTGTGGTGTAGAGGCCCGTCGATGAGATATTGCCAGGGCTCAAGCTGCTTCCCGAAGGAGCGGCGACTGACCAGGTCACTGCCGAGCTGAAACTATTCGTTCCGGTCACATTCGCGGTGAACTGGACTTGTGCGCCGATCATCGCCGTCTCAGGGTTGGGCATCACGGCCACTGCCGTAATCGACGGTTGGCTGTAGGTAGCGGTTACGGTGGTATTGGCATTGAGCGTAACGGAACAGGTTTCAGCCGTCGTGGTTGTGCAGCCGGACCAGCTCACAAACGAATAGCTTCCCGAGGTAGCTGGCGCGGTGAGCGTAACTGCTGTACCGGCGTTGTAGGTCAACGTAAAGCCCGTAGTTCCGCTGGAGGCGCCGCTGTTGTCTTTGGGAGAAGCAGTTATTGCCGCTCCGCTTGCCGGGGTGGCCGAGTCTACCGTCAAGGTGTAAGCCGATACTCCGCTGCAAGAAAGGCCGCAACTTGAGCTCCCTCCGCCTCCGCATGCCGAAAGCAGCAGGCTCAGCCCGCACACGATCAATACCGCTGTATTTGCCCAAATCTTCATTCCGCACACTCCCTGACCCTGCATGGGTTCTGCATTCCTGAACAGCCTGGCGCTCCGGAATGCGGCAACCCACCGCATTCTTCAACGCCATAATCCTACATCGCGAACGATGCGATTGTCCGTACCGGCCAGTTCTTTTCTGCTGAAGCGCCTGCAGGGTTATCGGCGGGACGCATGGAAGGAATTAGCCACGAAGGCTGCCGCCCAAGACCAGGGACGGCTCAGCGGAGAGAGCGCTGTCAGCAAATTCGCCGGCCACGAACCGCGGCCAGGCTGCAGCGGCGATCATTGCTGCGTTGTCCGTGGAGAGAGCCAGCGTCGGGAAGGCCATGCTCACCGAGCGACGGGCCGCCTCGACGGTGAAACGAGCACGGAGTTCGCGGTTGGCGGCCACTCCGCCGGTGACAAGGATACGCTTTGCGCCGAGGCTCTCGGCTGCGGCAAAGGTCTTCTTGAGCAGATCGCCGACTACCGCATGTTGAAAGCTGGCGATGAGGTCCAGAGTCGGTTGCGGGCAGAGCGCGAGGGCGTCTTCCCTGATTTTTGGGGGAGTAGCGGCTGGCTGAGTCGAAAAAAACCGTGCGGCGCGGGCCTCGGCCTCGGCGCGCAGGCCGTGCAACTCAACGTAGCGCAGAACCGCTGTCTTGATGCCGGAAAAAGAGAAGAGAAAACGCGGGTCCAGCTCCGCGATGGGGGCTGTGCGGGCGGCTTTGGTACGCGGCGGCCTTCCAGCTAAGTGCAGCTTGGTCTTGATCTGCGAAAAGGCAAAGGGCACGGCGCGTGGATTGCCGAATTGCGCAAGAGAGTCAATCCACGGACCACCGGGGTAGCCCAGCCCGAGCAGCTTAGCAACCTTGTCGTAGGCTTCGCCTGCGGCGTCGTCGAGAGTGCGGCCAATCAGCCGGTAGCGCCAGGCTTTGCCGGCCTGTTGAGCGAGATACAGATGCGTGTGGCCACCGGAGACGACGAGGGCCAAGGCTGGCTCTTTTGTCGCTGATTGCGCAAGATTTGCCTCAGGAGCTAAAGCCCGGTTCTCGCCGGACTGTTGAACGTACGGGCTGAAGCCCGTAGCCTTCATTGCCTGCTCGGCCTGATGCAGCAGCACCGCATGGATATGCCCTTCCAAGTGATTGACTGCGATCAGCGGCCGATTCAGGGCGAAGGAAAGCGCCTTCGCATACGTGATGCCCACCAGCAGCGCCCCGGCCAAGCCCGGCCCGGCGGTCACGGCAATTGCATCCAGGTCAGCCAGTGTGCATCCCGCCTCGGCCAGGGCGGCGCGGACCACGGGAACAATGGCGCGCAAGTGCTCGCGGCTGGCCAGCTCCGGCACCACCCCGCCGTAGCGGGCATGGGTCGCGATCTGCGAGGCTACCGCGGAGGAAAGTGTCCGTGTGCCCCGCGCGACAACCGCCGCAGCCGTTTCGTCGCAAGAGGATTCAATGCCGAGGATGAGGCCGCTGGCCATTGCTTTAGTTTACTTGTCCAGAAATTGCGCCGAGAAAAGACTTGCCGGCGAACAGAGGCGCAGGTCTGTCTCGCACACTGCCGCAGTTTCGGTTGGGCGGGTTCATGGCGGGGGAGAGCCACTCAACTTGATGCGAAAAATTGCCTACCGCAGCGCCTCCGCCTCTTCGGCATCGGTCTGAATGATCTTGTTATGCAGGCAGTAAAGAGCCAGTTCGAGGCGGTCGCTGACGCCCAGTTTGTCATAGATCTTGCGCAGGTAGTTCTTGATCACCTGCTCGGTGGTGCCCATCTGGTAGGCGATCTCTTTGTTGCGCTTGCCCTGGGTGATGCAGGTGATGATGGACATCTCCTTGACCGAGAGCCGGGGTTGGTTTTGCGGGCTGACCAGCGCCGATGCCTGGGCGCGATAGGCCTCGATGACCCAGTTGATCGATTGGTTGTCGATCCAGGTTTCGCCCGCGGCGATGCGGCGGACGCACTTGACCAGCAAATCCGGCGAGATGGAGCGGGAGATGATGCCGCGCACCCCGCGCCGGTAAAGCTCCACGGTATGGCTTTCGTCGGCAGAAACGGCCTGCACGATGAGCTTGACCTCGGGGGCCTTCTTGATCAGGTCGGGGATGACGTTGGATGTGCCGGCCAGGAGGCTGCCTTCGAGCAAGACAATGTCCGTGGGGTAGCGCTCGATGGCGGCGCGAAGATTCTCCAGCGAATCCGCCTGGGCAACCACACGGAGATCGTCTTCCAACGCAAAGACCTTGCGGATGCCTACGCGGTAAATAGCCTGCGAGTCGGCGAGGATAATGCGCACCGATCCCGGCCTTGCCTCAATGTCGGCTGTTTCGCCTTCCGGCGAATCGTCCAAGTAATCCATAGTTGCGACTGACCTGCCGGACCTAAAGTTACTATCATGCCTCACTGCTCGGCGAACTGATATTCGTCGATGGTGGCGGCGGCTTGATAGTTAGTCTGGCTCATCATGCAGCGTACCACACGCCCGGTGCATTGAACCAGCACATCTCGACCGGTTCCCAGCACTTCTCCCGGCATGCGCAGCGCAAAGCGCAGTTCAAGGCCCATCTGCAGCGGCCGGTCGCTCTCCAGGAACTCCACCTCGAAGAGCACCCCGCTGGCGGAAACATTGGAAGTCACAGCGGTAATTTCGCCTTGCTCGGTCGAGAGCACTACGGGCAGCACAAGAGGAAAACGCACGGCGCAACGCACTTCCTGGCTGGTCACCGCCGGACGTACGACCGTATTCGCGACTGCTGTCCCGGCTTTTGTAGCTTCCATTGGCATATCCCCAGGCTCCGGATGGAACCCCTGGTGCAACTGTACCGAATTTTGTCAGAGAACCACAGGGCACTAAAGTTCCGTTTTGGTAACGTATCAAAAGATTTTTCTAACACATCAAAAAGCTGCTTTGCAGGGGGGCAAATTCTGAGGGTTTTCGCCACTCCGAAGGCGGCGATTCGCTTCCATGATACGGCCCACCGTCCATCTCAGCGCGTCTAGATTTGGATCTTCGTCGGCCATGCCTTCCATATATCCGCGCAATAATCGCGGATCGAGCGGTCGGATGAAAATTTTCCAATTCGAGTTACATTGAGGATCGACATCCGCGTCCATGCTTCCTGATCTTTGTAGGCAGCGCTGACCCGGTCCTGGCAATCAATATAGAACTGGTAGTCTGCCAGGAGCATGTACTCATCGACGCTCAGCAGCGAGTTATAGAGCGGCTCGAAAAGGCCCTTGTCGCCATGCGAAAACTCTCCGCTGACCAAGGCATCCAGCACCTCGCGGAGCATGGGGTTTGATTCATAGACCTGGCGGGGATGATAGCCCTCCACCTTGCGCTGCTCGACCTCCGGCGTGGTCAGCCCGAAGAGGAAGAAATTTTCAGCGCCCACCTCTTCGCGAATCTCGATATTCGCGCCATCGAGGGTGCCGATGGTCAGCGCGCCGTTCATCGCGAACTTCATATTGCCGGTGCCGGATGCTTCTTTGCCGGCCAGCGAGATTTGCTCGGAGAGATCGGCCGCCGGGTAGACGCGATGGCCCAACTTGACGCTGAAATCGGGAAGGAAGACCACTCTCATCCGCCCCCGCACCAGCGGATCGGTGTTGATGGCCTCGCCGATGGAATGGACCAGCTTGATGATCAGCTTGGCCATGCGATACCCCGGCGCCGCCTTGCCGCCGAAGAGAAAGGTCCGCGGAACCATCTCCAGGTCGGGCTGGCGCTGCAGCCGCTTGTAAAGCGTAAGAATATGCAGCAACTGCAAGTGCTGTCGCTTGTACTCGTGCAGCCGTTTGACCAGCACATCGAAGATCGAATCAGTATCCACATTGATGCCGAGCCGCTCATGGATATAGCTGGCAAGTTGCAGCTTGTTGTACTGCTTGATGGACCGCCACTCTTCGCGTAGCCCGGGATCTTCGATCATCGGCTCCAGTTTGCGCAGCTTGTGCAGATCGCTCACCCAACCCGGCCCCAGCCGTGAGGTCAGCAGATGCGCCAGCCGCGGATTGCACAACACCATCCAGCGGCGCGGCGTTACGCCATTCGTCTTGTTGAAAAACTTCTGCGGCGTCAACTCATAAAAATCGCGCAGTACATGGCTCTTCAGCAACTCTGTGTGCAGTTCCGCCACGCCATTGATCGCATGGCTTCCCAGCGCCGCCAGATGCGCCATGCGCACAAAAGTCTCGCCCCGCTCATCGATCAGCGAGAGCCGGCGCATGCGTTCCCCGTCTCCCGGGTAGCGCTTGCCCACCGCTTCGAGATGCCGCCGGTTGATTTCCTCGACGATTTGCAGATGCCGCGGCAACAGCCCGCCGAAGAGGCTGCGCGGCCACTGCTCCAGCGCTTCCGGCAGCAATGTGTGATTGGTGTAAGAGAGCGTCTGCTGCGTCACATGCCAGGCCGTCTCCCATTCCAAGTCGTTCTCGTCGACCAGCAGGCGCATCAGCTCGGCCACGGCAATCGCCGGATGCGTGTCGTTCATCTGCACGGCGAAGTTGCGGTGCAACTCCGCCAGCGGACGGCGCTGCGCATTCTGAATTTGCAGAATATGCTGCAGCGAACAGGAGACAAAGAAGAACTGCTGCGCCAGCCTCAGTTGCTTGCCCTGAATTCCCTCGTCGTTGGGATAAAGAACCTTCGACAAGCTCTCCGAAGAGACCTTCTGCGCCACCGCGCCAAAATAATCTCCGGTGTTGAAGGTCTCAAAATCAAAGCTCTCCACGGCCTTCGCCGACCAGAGCCGCATGGTGTTCGCGGTGTTGGTGTGGTAGCCCAGAATCGGCGTATCATTGGGCACGCCGCGCACGACCTTTTGCGGAATCCAGACCGCGCGCGTCCGCCCTTTCTCATCAGTATGCGTCTCGGTGCGCCCGCCCATCTTTACTTCGAAGGAGTCTTCCGGCCGCACCAGCGCCCAGGGATTGCCCAAACGCAGCCAGTTATCGGTCGTCTCCACCTGCCATCCGTCGCGAATCTTCTGGTCGAAGATGCCGTACTCGTAGCGGATTCCGTACCCAATCGCCGGAATATCCAGCGTGGCCAGCGAATCCATGAAGCAGGAGGCGAGCCTTCCTAAACCGCCGTTACCCAGCCCCGGCTCCTCTTCCTGCTCAATCAGCAGTTCGAGATCCAGCCCCAGTTGGCGCATTGCCTGCTCGGTTTCGTTATAGATCCCAAGATTGATCAGGTTATTGGCCAGATGCGGCCCGGTCAGAAACTCCGCCGAGAGATAGCAGACCATGCGCACATCCTGGGCCTGATAGTTCTTCACGGTCGAGATCCACCGCTCCACCAGGCGGTCGCGAACGGTATGCGCAAGCGCCATGTACAGGTCGTTCAGCGTGGCCCGCTCCCGGCTGCGGCCCTGGATAAAGCAGAGATTCTCCAGAAAGGATTCCGCCAGCCCCTCAACGGTCAGCGAAGTTCGCGGACCCTTCAATGGATCTCTGTGCGCTTCCTGATGCGAATCCCCGTACGAGAATCCTGCGGCGGCAAAGTCGGTCATCTTTTTCCTCGTGCTTTTTAGATGCGGGCCGGAACGGAGTGTCTCCGAATCCCGCTTCCTCACACCCTGCCCCCAAGATAAGCCCGGAGGACGGAAAGCGGGAGTGAAAAACCGACCAATTGTGAAGCGCCACTTGAATACAGACCATTCTGAACTGGCTATGCCATTTTTGGCCGACGTTGGCTGTTCATCCGTCAGGCTGGTACGCGCCGCTTCCTCCTACCAAACCCTCCAGATTGGTTTCTGTTTGAAGACCATCGCCACATAGATGAAGTTGGTGTCCAGGGCCGGGTTATGGCTGCCAGTGTCGCCGTTGGAAAGATGAAAGACACTGTAGCCGGCGCGCATCTGCATCCGGTCGTTGATGCGGTATTGAAAGCCAGCGCCGAACTCGGCGCTGAAGTTCAGCCGTGTCGCCTTCGGCGAAAGAATCGGCGAACCGAAAAAGGCCACACCCCCCGCCCCAGTGAAATAGGGCCGCAGGCGCGCCCGCGGAAAGAGCAGCAGACGGGCCCCGGCCGGAGCGATGTCTCCGCCGTAAATGGTCTGTTGCTGCTTGCCGACTGATTGAAGCAAGTGGTTGAATCGAGCGGGCTGGTGCAGCGTGATCAGCGGCATCACTTCCCCCATGTAATCCACCCGCACCGGCCCGATATGGCCGAAGGAATGGCGTACATACTGCAATCCTGTTACTTGCAACTGGCAATCGTCCGCATACCCGTAGATATGCAGAGCGCCGACGGAGCGGCCCGTAATATCCGCTATCTCGCTATCGACCGTCTTTGTTTTCGCGGGCATATCCAGCGCCTGCCCATGCACCATTGGCGTCGCAAGGCACAGTAGAACGGCCAGACGGATCAGTTCAAATCCGCGCCGCGCTGCGCTTTGCCTCTCACTCCCACCGAGTCGTGCTTGGTGGCTCGAATTGTTTGAAAATTCCCACATGTGGAGGGTATCGGCAAGATCTTTCTAATGCTCGACAGCGCCGCACGTCACGAGCGTAATTTGGAGGTTGATTTTCTCTCATTTGCAGGGTTAAGCCCAATGGCCGCGCCCTGAAAGCTGTGTGTAAGGGGTTGATTTCTTAGGAAACTCAAATGCGGAAGAGCTGCAAACTTAGGTGCGTCAACTGAGGTGTTGCCATCGTTTTGCGTTCGGCACACGATCCCATGGCACTCGATCCACCGAAGTGGCACGGTCCGTTCCGGAGCCGAAGGCAGACGGCCCCACCGCAGGTGGTAAACTCACACTCGATATGCTCTTTATCGCTCTTGCCGCAGGCGCGTACCTGCTCGGCTCCATCCCCAACGGATACCTCTTGATGCGGTTTTTCCGCCAACAGGATATCCGCGCCCTGGGCAGCGGCAACATTGGCGCCACCAATGTTCTGCGCTCCGGGTCCAAGGGGCTAGGCGCTGCAACGTTTTTGCTCGACATGCTGAAGGGCGTGGCTGCAGTGCTACTGGCCGCTCATTTTGCCGCTAGTTTCATTCCCGGCCTTGTGGCGACCGATGCCAAAGCCATCGCCGCGCTCTTTGCTGTGCTCGGTCACTTCTTTCCGGTCTGGCTCGGCTTTCGCGGCGGCAAGGGCGTCTCCACCGGCTTTGGAGTTTTTCTGGCCATCTCGCCGCTTTCCGCACTCTCGGCCATCACCGTCTTTGCGATTCTTCTCGGCATCAGCCGCTATGTCTCGCTGGCCTCCATCGTCGGCGCGGCCAGCTTCCCGCTCTTTGCCTGGAAGATAATGCCGGAAGCGCACTATAGCCGCCTATTTCTCGCTGTCGTTGTCGCTGTTCCTCTGCTCATCATCGCCAAGCACCATCAAAATATCGCCCGCCTGATCGCCGGCACCGAATCCCGCATTGGAGCGAGGAAGACCGCATGAGCCGCATCGCCGTTTTAGGTTCCGGAGCCTGGGGAACCGCCATTGCTCTCTCGCTGCACCGCCGCAACACGCATCAGGTCATTCTCTGGGCGCACAGTCCCGAGGCCGCGCAGGAGATCGCCGACGCAGGCGAAAACAGGCTCTTTCTGCCCGGCTTTCCGTTGCCCAAGGAGATTGCTGTTACCGGCAGCGGCGAGGCGGTTCGCGAAGCCGAGATCATCGTCTCCGTAGTTCCTTCCGAGTTTCTGCGCTCCACGATGGCCCGGTTGCGCCCATTTATTCATCCTGGCCAGATTGTGGTCAGCGCCACCAAGGGCGTTGAGAACAAGACGTATCTGCGCATGACCGAAGTGATTGCCGATTGCCTGGGAACCGATGCGCCGGGTCAACCGGGAATCAAACTGCCCATCGGCGCTTTCAGCGGACCCAGCTTCGCCCTTGAAGTTGCGCAGGGCCAGCCGACCGCCGTGACCGTTGCTTTTGAAGATCCGGCTATTGCCGCACGCATTCAGGCCGAGTTCTCCTCCGAGACGCTACGCCTTTACACGTCTACGGATCTGATTGGAGTGGAGTTGGGCGGAGCGCTCAAGAATGTCATTGCCATCGCTGCCGGAGTCGCCGCAGGCGTTGGCCTTGGGCACAACTCCGCCGCGGCGCTCATGACCCGAGGCATCGCCGAAATCACCCGTCTGGCTGTTGCCTGCGGAGGCCGCCGCGAGACCCTCGCCGGACTCTCCGGCGTGGGCGATCTGGTGCTCACCTGCACCGGCTCGCTGAGCCGCAACCGGACCGTCGGCGCGGAGTTAGGCAAGGGCCGCAAGCTCGCGGAGGTTCTCGAAGGACTGGGCGGCAAAGTTGCCGAAGGTGTGCTTACCACGCACGCCGCGCTAGGCCTGGCCCGCAAGCAAGGCATCGAAATGCCCATCGCCGAGCAGATGGAGCTGATTCTCAACCAGGGCAAAGATCCGCGAGAGGCCATCAAGGACCTCATGCTGCGACCCGGCAAGGACGAGATTTAAGACTGACCATTCGCGCTAATATTCTCAATACTTTGCCCGATTCAGCGCCGATTATCAAATTGACTTCCAAATGCACTATGCGAGAAAAAATCTCTCAAATATAGAGACAATTCACAATAAAACGTCTATATTTACTTTTCTGAGAGATTTTTTCTCCCAAGGTGCCGCCATGCTGCTACGCTTTTCCGTTGAAAACTGGATGTCCTTCCGCGATGAGGTGACCCTTGATCTGGTCGCGACCCGCGAAGAGCAGCACTCCAACCATATTGCAATGATCGAAAAGTATGGCCTGAAGCTGCTGCCCATCGCAGTGATCTATGGGGCGAACGCTTCTGGGAAAAGCAACCTGATCAAAGCCTTGGCCTTCGCGCAGAAGTTGGTTACGGACCCGCCGAAGGCGGACGCACCAATTCCGGTCAAGCCGTTTCGCCTAAAAAAAGAATCGTCGGAGCTGCCAACGCGCTTTCGCTTCGAGGTTTTGATAGATGAGTCGATCTATGAATACAGTTTCTCTGTGACGAGGAACAAAGTCGCACATGAGGAACTAAAGCAGATCAATAAAGCAAGCGAGGAAATTCTCTTTCGCCGATTGGAAGGGAAGCTCGACCCGCAGGATCAATTCCCTGCGAATTCCGCGCTACGCTTCGCATTTGAAGGAACGCAAGATAACCAGCTTTACCTCTCAAATTCAGTTTCTCAAAAGCTAATGGATTTCAGAGTGGTATATGACTGGTTTAAACTCAAGCTCATCTTGATTCTCCCGGTCTGGCTGGACACGAAGTCACCGAGAATCCCTAGTGATAATCATCCCCTCTTTAATAAAATGACTGCTCGACTGCGCGAACTCGATTCAGGCATATCGGCATTGCATCATGCAGAATTATCACTTGAAACAGTCATTGCAAAGGAATTTGTGGACGGGCTAACATCTCATCTAAGGGAAGGAGAGTGGCTTTCACTAGCCCATCCCTTTTTTGAGGACGAATTGTTTGACAACAACAACGATGTTTTCCTTTACAGAGAAAATGGCAAGGTAGTTGCGCGACGCCTTGAGCCAATTCACAAGACCGAAAGCGGAGAGGACATCCCCTTTCGGCTTGCAGATGAGTCGGACGGTACGCGCCGCTTGATCGGTCTCCTGCAGCAATTACTTTGGCTTGAAGAACAATATCCTCTGACGCTCGTAATTGACGAGTTGGATCGAAGCCTGCACTCCAATCTAACCAGAAATCTCCTTGAACACTACTTAGCACAGGAGACGACCTCGTCTCGTTCCCAACTAATCTTCACCACGCACGACACGCAACTGATGACCCAGGAGCTCTTTCGCAGGGATGAAATCTGGATCACTGAACGCGACGAATCCGGCGCATCGAAGCTCGTCGCATTCAGCGAATTCAAGGACGTGCGCAGCGACAAAGACATCCGAAAGAGCTATCTGCAAGGCCGGATGGGCGGTGTGCCGCGAATCAGAACCTCGAGCGTTTCGTGCGATGACGGGGCGACGGTGCGATGATCCCTCGCTTCCGCCGCCTCCCAGGCCAGCGCCGTTACAAGCGCATGTTCGTTATCGTCGCCGAAGGCACAGTCACTGAGCCGGAGTATTTTTCTCTGCTCAATCAAGACCTGATTGTTCAAGTCAAATGTCTCAAAAGCAAAAGTCATCTGCCACCCGAAGCGGCGTTGAAGACTGTCCGAGAATACATACAGAAAGAGAGCCTGCTCAAGACCGATGAGGTTTGGGTTGTCGTCGATAAGGATTCCTGGCGAGAAGATCATCTTACTAAACTGCACAACTGGGCACAAAGCCGGACCAATTACGGCTTCGCGCTGAGCAATCCCAAGTTTGAATACTGGCTGTTGTTGCACTTTGAGGATGCCAAGGGCGTAGCAACCGGTGACGATTGCGACAGCAGATTAGCAGGCTATCTACCTGGATACGACAAACACATAGACCCTCGGCATTTTACGCTCGAAAGAATTAGAGATGCGGCAGAAAAAGCAAAAAAGCGTGATCAGCCGCCCTGTACTGATTGGCCTCGCAAGCCCGGAACCACCGTCTACAAACTCGTAGAGAAGATTCTTGCTTCGGGCAAAGAGGCTCTGGCCCCCATGCAATCGCCCCGATAATCCCGCGCCCCTGTCTTTTCCCATCCATACCGTGCAATTCTGGTCAGCATCTCGCTGTCCGTCTGCATAGGATCAGTTGCGTAGAGGCCCTGCCCATCCGGCCCCTGCCGTTGCGGGCATCCCCCGCACAGGAGAGCGCAATGCAGTTTGAATTCAACGGAGAGTACTACTTCTTCACCAATACCCAGCTCATCGTGACCGGGATTGTCATCGCCCTCGTGATCCTCATCGCCGTCGCCGCGTATGTAGAACACCGCAGGAGCAAAACCCTGGCGCTGCGCAACCGATTCGGCACCGAGTATGACCGCGCTATTGTTGTACACGGCTCCACGGGCCAGGCTGAGGCTAAACTTGCTGATCGCAAAAGCCGCATGGAGGCTATGACAATCCGCGATCTGGGTGTTACGGAGAGGGATCGCTTCGTCACGGAATGGCATACCGTGCAAGCTCGCTTTGTCGATCATCCCAAGGCAGCGGTCACCGAGGCCGACGACCTGATTAATGCTCTCCTTGAGGCGCGCGGTTACCCGCAGGCTAGCTTTGAGCAGCGCGCTGCCGATGTATCCGTCAACTATCCCCGCGTCATGGAGAACTACCGCCTGGCACACGCCGTTGCTGTGCGGCTAGGCAAGGTTGAGGCCACCACCGAAGAGCTACGCACGGCCATGATCCAATACCGCGCGATCTTCGACGAACTCGTCCAGGCGCAAAAGCCTCACGAACAGTTAGTCGCCGTGTAATTCCGTGCTGATGGCGCTCTAGCGGTTCTCCAATCGAAGCGTTCCAGGAACCTCTGCGGCAAAGTGCTTTCGCCTTCAGAAAATGCCACCGAACACCATGCCAGCCGGGGCGCTTTTATTGGAGAACCGCTCTCAGGGCCATCCCTTCACGCGGCTCCGCAGGAGAATTGCCAGATGCAATCACTCACAGACGGATTTCGATCTGCAGCCAAGCCAGTCTTCTACCTCCTGCTGGCGGGGTTGTTGATTCCTGGAGTTATCTCCGCATGCGCCGGCCAGAGTTCCCAAACCATTCTGGCGAACTACGCTCAAGGCGATAACCTGGTTAGCATATCGCTGACTATTTACAACTACTCCACTGCATCCGACCTGCGGGTTCTTTCTCAGGCATTCGCCGACGGGCAGGATCAGGGATTGGTCACTGCGCTTTCTAAGACCAAGGCCGTCGGGCGCTGTTCTATCACTGGAGTTATAGGCTATGACGTGGCCTTTATCCAGGTGATGGTAACTCCAACCGGGCGCAGGATCACATTCATCACCAATCGCCCGCTTCAGCTTGGTGAAGCCATCCCAGGGGCGCCGTCTGAGTCATTTGACCTTGCGATTGGCGAATTTGACATGAATGACAGTGACAATACGAAGAGCACCGGGTACTTATATCCGGCAAGCAAACTGGTTATCGACAAGCTTGGAGAGTTTCACTATGATCTGGCAGGCGCGCCGTGGGCGCTGATCAACATTCTCGAATGGAAAGGAACCCCGGCGCGCGTAGAAGCAGATAAACTGAGCATTCGGTGAACGATGTACCTGCTTATTTTTTCCCTTCCAAGGTAAGAGACTCCAACTCCAGGAACCCGTCAGGGAGCCGCTGGACGTGTTCGAGATCTCGCAACGCCGGGTCTACGCTCGCATTAAGGCCGCAGTTTGTAATCCCTGCAAAACCCGCCTGCTCCATGGAGTAGCGAAGTATTTTTTCATCATAGATAAATGTATGCCCCCAATTGCGAACAAAATTATTGATCACAAAAGTATCTTCGCTGTAGGGCGCGGTGTGAATAAACGATTTCGTCGACCAGTCAATATAGTCCTGCTGGATTTTTGACTTATCAGACCGGTAGAGATCGAGTATGGCCGACAAGTTAGGCGTCACGACCCGGATGCGCCCACCGGTCTTCAATACACGAAAACACTCGCGCAGCATCTGCTGACCTTGAGGGTAGGATATATGTTCAATCATGTGCTCGCTATAGATATAGTCAAAGCTCTCGCCGGCAAATGGGTAGCGCGCAGTTGCATCGAGAAAGACGGCGTTGCGCGCGCGGGGTTCATAGTCGGTGTTCAACCATCCGTCCAGAACTGTCTCACCACAGCCGATATGCAGCTTGCGGACCGGCGCCTGCTGAAAATACTGATCAATAACTGCCTGATCGTCTGCCGCGACCTTGCGGCGAACCGTCCAGAGCTTTGTATTGATCCGCCGGGTTAAATTGGCAAGTCGTCCCATCATCGGATTGGATCTCTCTCCGTTCGCTACTAATCGATGCGATGCTTTGCCTCTGTAAGCAGCCAGCCTGCTCATTCCTCTGATGCAATCACTGGCTGCTTGCAGTTGTACTCCGTGTGACGCGGCTTATGCCTTGGCGGAGGTGAGCGCGCCGAGGTCGGCGGCCAGCTTTTCTGTGGAGAAGGCTTCGATCAGATCGCCTTCCTTCAGGTCGTTGAAGTTACCCAGGCCGATGCCGCACTCCATACCGTTGGTGACTTCGCGAACATCGTCTTTAACGCGCTTGAGCGAGCCGATCTTTCCTTTGAAGACCTGCTCGTCGCCGCGCATGACTTTGACTTCGGAGTCGCGGCGGATAACACCATCTTGCACGCGGCAGCCGGCGATGGTACCGACCTTGGGAATGCGGAAGACCTGAAGGACTTCGGCGCGGCCCACGTAGTTTTCTTTGAATGTGGGTTCGAGCAGGCCCATCATCGCCAGGCGCATCTCGTCCTGCAACTCGTAGATGATGGAGTGCAGGCGAATCTCGACGTCCTCCTGATGCGCAAGCTCGGCGGCTTTACGCTCAGGGCGCACGTTGAAGCCGATGATGATGGCGTTCGAGGCTGTAGCCAGCAGGACGTCCGACTCAGTAATAGAGCCGACGCCGGAGTGGATGACCTTGACGCGCACCTTCTCGGTGGACATCTTGACCAGTGAATCGGCGAGCACTTCGACCGAGCCGGTAACATCGCCCTTGATGATGAGTGGGAGGTCTTTGACGCCTGCGGTGCGAATCTGCTCGGCGAGTCCCTCGAGCGAGACGCGAGAGCTTTTGGCGAGTTGCGCCTCACGCTCCTTCATCTTGCGGTACTGGGCAATGCCCTTGGCTTTATCGCGATCCGCGACCACCAGGAAGGTATCACCGGAGTCAGGCATGGCTTCGAGGCCGAGGACTTCGACCGGGGTCGAGGGTCCGGCTTCTTCAATGGCGCGGCCACGATCATCGAACATGGCGCGCACCTTGCCGAAGGTGTTGCCGACAATGTAGCTGGAGTTGAGGCGCAGGGTTCCGTCTTGCACGAGGACAGTTGCCACGGTGCCACGGCCACGATCCAGCTTGGCTTCGAGAACCGAGCCGACAGCCTTGCGTCCAGGGGTCGCCTTGGGCGCTTTGACGTCGGAAACGAGACAGATCATTTCCAGTAACCCGTCGAGATTCATACGCTTCTTGGCCGAAACCTTGACATAGGGCGTGTCGCCGCCCCAATCGTCGGGGACCAAGCCGCGATCAGCAAGCTGCTTCTGCACCCGGTCCGGATCGGCTTCGGGCTTGTCGATTTTGTTGATGGCAACGATGATGGGCACACCAGCGGCCTTAGCGTGATCGATAGCTTCGAGGGTCTGCGGCATGACGCCGTCGTCGGCGGCGACAACGATGACAACAATGTCAGTCACCTTTGCGCCGCGCGCTCTCATGCGGGTAAAGGCTTCGTGGCCGGGAGTATCGAGGAAGACGATCTCGCGGCCGGAGGCGGGAGAGCCTTCCTTGGCGAACTTCACCTTGTAGGCACCGATGTGTTGGGTGATGCCGCCGGCTTCGCCCGCGACCACGTCGGTCTCGCGAATCGCGTCGAGCAGCGAGGTCTTGCCGTGATCGACGTGACCCATCACGGTAACGACGGGTGCACGGGGAACCTCGAGCTCACCTGTATTTTCGGCTTCCAGAACCTCCTCGATGGATTGGTTGGAGATCTCTTCTTCGTAGCTGATGACCTTGGCGTCGGCGCCGAATTTGGCCGACATATCCTTAACCATCTCAGCATCGAGGGACTGGTTGACGGTGACAAAGACGCCCTTCATCAGCAGCGTGGCGATCAGATCCTTGGCGCGGATGTCGAGCTTTTCGGCCAAGTCCTTGACGCTGATGCCTTCGGTGACGGTTATCTCACGGGTAATGGGCAACGGCTCGTTGCTCATGTACTGCTGCCCGCCGTAACGTGGCGGCGGCACAAAGCCCTTCATCGGGCCTTCTTTGGTCTTGGGATACTGCTGACGGCCACCGCGGCCCTTGGAAGGAGCACGTTGCGGGCGCGGCGCTTCGCCAGTCGGCGGCGGCGCGCCGCCGGGACCGGGACGCGGACCACCGAAGCCCGGACGAGGAGGCCCGCCAAAGCCGGGACGCGCGCCAAAGCCGGGGCGGGCACCGGGAGCGCCAGGGCCGCCTGGACCTGCGTATCCGCCAGGTGTAGTGCGCGTAGGATGCTTGGGTCGTGGGCCGCCTGCAAATTGACCTGGACCGCTCGGACCGCCGGGACCGCTGGATGGGCCAGAGCCAGGGCGTTGCTGATAACTTCCGGGGCCGCTGGTGGGGCGGCGGTCAAAAATCGGGCGTCCGCGCTGAATTCCGCCCGCCTGGTTGCCGGTGCCTGCCGCCATCGGCGGAGGCGCAACAACTACGGGCGCTTTATACACCGGACGAGGTCCGGTTTGCGGCATCACAACGCGACGCACGGGCGGCGTAGGAGGAGCGGCTGGTTGCGCTGCGCGAGGCTTCCTGTCTTCCGTTGCGGCTGCAACTGGTACTGGCTCTGGCTCAGTAACCTTAGCGGGAGGCGTCTGTGCTTCAACCTCTATGGCTATAGCCGGCTCGCTAACCGGCTTTGCAACTGCGGGCGCTTCACTTTGTGTAGCGGGCGCGGGCGGCTCAACGGGCGCGGAAACGCTCTCGATTACCGGCGTTTCAACGGCAGCGATGACGGGTGTTTCGGCTACAGGGATAGCCTTCTGCGCTGGCTGCTCTGCTGGACGCGGCACGGAAACCGGCGGTTTGACCACAACCGGAACAATTGGCGGCGGCGCGGACACTGCAGGACGATACGATGCGACAGATCCTCCGGGAGCCCTGGCTACAACTGGGTTTGCCGGCGGACGGGAGGCAATGGCCGGGGAGGCAGGCGGCGCAACCACAATCGGCGGCGCTTGCCGAGGCAAAGGAACAATCCGGCGAGGCTCTGGCTTCACGGCTGCTGGCGGAGGGGCAACCGCAACCGGAGCCGCAGGCCTGGCCGCAACCGGCGGCGCTGCTGGAGCCGGGGCTGGCGGACGCACAGGCAAATGACTCTGTCGCGCGGCCTGTTCTTCCTTCTGCTTGTTCGCCAAAATGGCCTTCAGCACGTCGCCAGGCTTGGAAACATGCGAGAGATCAATCTTGGGCGCAATGCCCTGTGAGCCGCGAGAGGCCGATGAACTGCCCTGGCCGCCCGGCCGCGAACCGCGCTCAAAATGCGCGCGGACCTTTTCGGCCTCGTAACCCTCCAGCGAACTGGAGTGCGTCTTGCCTGCGCCCAGGCCCAACTCCGTCAATACGTCAAGAATCTGCCGGCTCTTGACTTCCATCTCGCGCGCGAGATCGTTGATACGAACCTTACTCATCCGCCTCTTTTCAGAATCTGCTCCCCAAAGCCCTTAGTCGCTCATAGCTACCTCTTGGCATTGGCTGCTGCTCACACCTTCATTATCGCCTGAATGGCCTTCAAAAGCGCGGCGCATCTTACGCGCCGCCCTCTTCAGCCGCCTGCTCGTGCTTGTCTTCCAATTCCTCGACCGCGCCGGCATCTGGAACGCTTTCCACGGCTGCTTCCTCCGCGGTCACAATCTGCGAATCCGTCTCGGCGGCGTCAATGCTTTCCAATTCTCCGACCACATCGGCAGCGTTTTCCGCTCCCGCTTCCGCGTCGGCAACCACCGCCGGATTGTTCTCAATCTCCGCCGCGCCAGTGTCCACTGCTGCTGCCGGTACATGGCCTGCTTCGTTCTCTTCAAACTGGCCAAAGTAGTGGCGCACGGCAACACTGATCCGTTCCAGAGTTTTTTCGCCGATGCCGGGAATCTCTTCCAGTTGCTCAGGCGTCATATCCGCCAGACCCTCGACTGTGGTAATTCCCGCCGCGACAAGTTTCTGGATAATCCCTTCGCCCAACTCCGTAACCTGCTCAATCGGCGTAGAGGGGCCTCCCGAGAAGGCCTGCATCTGCTGCTCGACCTCCTGGCGCTTCTCTTCTTCGCTCTTGATGTCGATCTTCCAGCCCAACAGCTTGGCGGCCAGGCGCACATTCTGCCCCTTCTTGCCAATCGCCAGCGAAAGCTGGGTATCATCCACAATCACTTCGAGCTGCTTTTCACTTAGATCGGTAATGGAAACTCGGCTCACCTTGGCCGGCTGCAAAGCTTTTTCCGCAAAGGTCGTAATCTCTTCGCTGAACTCGATGATGTCGATCTTTTCCCCGCGCAGTTCGCGAATGATCGACTGTACGCGCATGCCCTTCATGCCCACGCAGGCGCCCACCGGGTCAACGTCTTTGTCGCGCGACTGAACGGCGATCTTGGTGCGCTCACCTGCCTCGCGGGCAATGGCGCGAATCACCACCGTGTTGTCGTAAATCTCGGGAACCTCGGATTGAAAGAGGTTTGAAACCAGCTCGGGCGCGGCGCGGGAGACAATGACCTGCGGCCCCTTGGCGGCGCGGTCCACCTTGAGCAGAACCACGCGTACCCGCTCACCGATCGAGAACTGCTCCAGCCGCGACTGCTCCCGCTTGGGGCAGCGCGCCTCGGCCTTGCCCAGGTCATAGATAATGTCCTGGCCTTCGATGCGTTTCACTGTCGCATTCAGCACTTCCTTTTCGCGATGCGCATACTCGAGGAAAACCGTATCCCGCTCCGCCTCACGAACTTTTTGAAAGATCACCTGCTTGGCCAACTGCGCGGCAATGCGCCCCAGCGGGCTGGTGTCGCGATAAAAACGCAACTCGCTGCCCACTTCCACTTCCGGAGAGATCGCCTTGGCGTCGGTCAGCGTGATCTGGTTGAGCGGATCTTCGACGGGTTCCTCATCCGGCACGACCGTCTTAAAGATGTAGGCGCGAATCTCGCCTGTTTCCTTGTCCATTTCCCCGCGCATGTTCTCCTGGGTCTTGTAGAACTTGCGCGTGGCCAGGGCAATGGCCTCCTCAACGGCGCCGACCACGATGCCGGGATCGATGCCCTTTTCGCTGCTCAACAGCTCGATACTCTGATACAAAACGCTGGCCATACTCTGCTTGCTCTCTGTTCTTCGGTACTCCGCGTACGGCGGAGGGTTAAATTGGGTGGAAGCCTTGCGGGCCGCACCGGTTTGTTGTGTGCCAGGGACCAAGGGACTCATTTCATCGCCCGCTCTCGGAGCCTGCCCCCGGTGCTTCTCCTTAGTCCCTCTGGTCCCTTGGTCCCTGTCTCTTCAAATCTCCGGAATCAACTGCGCCTTCTCCACATTGCTCAACGCAATCTCCACTGTGCTTACACCAGCCTTCCGGCTCTTGCTGTTCTGCTTCACCGCGTTCAAATCAAGCGTGATCGTTTCTTTGTTCGCTACTTGCAGCCGTCCCTGCCAGTGCCGGTTATTCTTGACCGGCTCAAAGCTCTGCACCTTTACCAAGGAGCCGATAAACCGTTCAAAATCCGCCGCCTTGGCCAACTTGCGATCAAGGCCCGGCGAACTGGCCTCCAGCGTGTACTCCGCGCCGGGAATGAGATCTTCCACATCCAGCAGCACGCCGAAATCCCGGCTGAAGGCCACGCAATCCTCGTGGGTAATGCCGGAGAGCTGATTGGCGCTCAGCGTCCCCGCCTTCGCGTCCTTCAGCAGCCTCTCGGGGAGAGATTCGTGCCCCTCATCGCCCAGTTCAGGCTCAGAATCCTCAGCCTCATCTGTCCCAACCCTGGACACGCTGGCCAGAATTGCCGCTTTCAGCCGTTCGCGCCCCTCGGCATTTTTTTCGAGGAAGACGCGCAAAACGCGTTCTTTTGCCGGGCCGGCGAACTCAATCTCCACCACATCCAGCCCATGCGAGGCGGCTACCCGCTGCGCCGCAACCCGAATTTCGTCCAGCTTGACTGCCATCGATTCCACGCCGCGCACAGCGGCTTTTCTCAGGGATTCAATCCCCGCATCTGATTGAATTCAGGAGAGATTTTGTCTGCCAACCCGACTGCAAACAGGGGGTGGGAGCTTTCATAAAAATCGGTCCAGAAGCAGGGAATTTTCCGCAAATAAAAAGTGGGCTGTAAGCCCACTCCTCTCTCCGCCAGCCGGCAAACCCACGGCAACAGGACGGACAAATTCGTCTGCATCGTTATCATACGTCGAAATGCGGTAAAACTCAATGCTCAAGTTGAAAGGGGCAAGTTTTGAATAGGTGTCGCGTCTAGTCTAATTAATCGTAGTTCCATTGCTCCGCAACATGATCATTACGTCTTTCAGTGCGGTGGCGTATCCATTATGCCAGTGTTTTCTCAGCTCAACTCCCTTTTCCGATTGGCATTGGTCGCGGCTAATCGCTCCGCCGCCGTCCTCGCCAACCTCTTGCAAGCGAACTTCCAACAGTTGCTCGATGGACCAGTGCAGCGAAGATATTTTCTCCGTATTTTTCTCCATTTGAATACACCTCAATCCTGTACCTATCCGCCCGGCAATCACGGCACCCCGATGATATCGATTATTGTGCAACTCTGTCTGTGCAGAATCGACCATTCCATGCATGTCCGGTGAATGGAGTTACTTTTCAATCTCTCCGCCTCTTACTCTTCGCCGTGTGCAACGCATCTGCAATGCTTTGCACACCATTGCATCGCTATTGACAAAGAGATATACAATATATATACATCGCTGAGATGGATCTCCACTTCCTCTTTCTCGGCCAGCGCTTCGTCTGGGATTCGGAGAAGGCGTCCACCAACATAAGCAAGCATGGTGTCAGCTTTGAGATGGCTTGCCAAGTTTTCTTCGATCCGTTGATTCGGATTGAAGGTGCTAGCAGCGGAGATGAGCAAAGAGACGCGGCCATCGGACTGACAGAGGATTGGACCTTGCTCTTTGTCGTTCATCTGCTGCGTGAGGGCGAGACGATCCGTATTATCTCGGCGCGGCCGGCGACCGCGCAGGAACGGAGAACTTATGAAGACTGCGAGTGAACGAATCCGGCAGCGCTTGAAGAAAGACCGTCAGATGACGGTCATCAGCATTCGCATTCCCGAAGATGTGATCGATGAACTCAAAGAGATTGCTCCATCGCTTGGCTTCAGCGGTTATCAGCCGCTGATCCGCGCTTACATTGGCCAAGGATTGCGCAAGGATCAGGCGCGCATGGAGAGCTCGCAGTTGAGCGCGCTCACTGAGAGCCTGCGCAAACACGGCATCAATGATCAGGTCATCTCCGCCGCCATCGCAGAAGCACAATTGAAGACAGCGTAGCAATACTGTCCGTTCCTCCCACGGCATGCTTCCGCCTTCGGCGCACGAGATGCGGTCGCTGGAGCGTCCTACAAATGAAAGCGGGACGGGGCACAAATATCCCCCCCTCCCGCTCAAGAACTGAAACATAGTTTTGTAGAAGAGTGTGTTCCCAGAGTTGTTAGTGGATAACTTTCACGTTCTGCCAGCCGCCGCTGCCAATCTGGACTCCCGGACCCATATCCGCGTCGCCATTGACGATGTACTGCCGGAGTTTGCCGTCGGGGGTAATCGCCTGAATCAGATTATTGCCGCCGTAAAAGACGGATGAGAACTGGGTCCATCCGGCATTGCCGATGAAAGCGCCGGTCCCGATATCGGGGCCTCCCTTGTCGAAGTAGCGCTTGATTTTTCCATCTGCCGTCAGCGCGAAGATCTCGCCGACTACGCCTGAGAACAGGTGAGTAAACTGTGACCAGCCACCTGTTCCGATGACCGTGCCGGGACCGATATCGCCTTGTCCATTGTCGAGGTAGCGGAAAAGCTTGTCGCCTTCGACCGCATAAATTACCGCTTCAGCCATTGTGCTCTCCATATTTGAGGGATTGTTGATACGAACCTTGGCAATCAAATTGTTACAATGACATCGGCGCGCAAACCCAGCCGTTGATGCGCCCGTCTTGCCTATTGCAGCTTCGACCGTTCAGGCCGATCAACAAACGGAGCATAGCCCGAGACTTTCTTAATGTCGAGTGAATATTGCCGTCTATTTATAGATGAGTTACATTACGAAAGGCCGGGACCCTGAAGTAACCAATGCGCCAGTTTGCACAGGGTGAAAAGTGATTGCCGGAGTAAAAGCCGATCATCTTAAAAGCCGACAGTCGCCGGCAAAATCTCATCCACATCCACCCACTGCGTGGGATAGTTGCCCGTATAACATGCCGTGCAGTAGCCGTTATGCTCCTGGCCGTCACAGGCTTTGAGCAGGCCATCTAAAGATAAGTACGCCAGCGAGTCAGCCTCGATAAATTGCCGAATCTCTTCAACGGATTTCTGCGCCGCAATCAGATCGCGCTTACTGGGCGTATCCACGCCGTAGAAACACGGCGAAATCGTCGGCGGACAACTGATTCTCAGATGAACCTCAGAAGCTCCCGCGCCGCGCACCATGCGGACAATCTTGCGTGAAGTTGTCCCGCGAATAATCGAGTCATCTATCAGAATGACGCGCTTGCCTTCCAGCAGATTGCGCACCGGATTGAGCTTGAGCCGCACGCCGAAGTCGCGGACGCGCTGCTCTGGTTCGATAAATGTGCGTCCGACGTAGTGATTGCGAATCAGCCCGAGGCGGAAGGGAAGGCCCGCCTCCTCCGCGTAACCGAGAGCTGCTGTAACACCGGAATCCGGCACGGGAACAACAACATCGGCGGGAACGGCGGACTCGCGTGCCAGTTGGCGGCCCATCTGGTCCCGGCTCTCCTGCACCCAGCGGCCAAAGATGCGGCTGTCGGGCCGGGCAAAGTAAACATGCTCGAAGATGCAGCTCGACTGCGGAACGCCGGTTGCGTACTGGCGGCTGGTGACGCCGTCTTCGGTGACCATCACAAGTTCGCCGGGTAGTACGTCGCGCTCATACTCGGCGCGCAGCAGGTCAAAAGCGCAGGTCTCCGAGGCAAAGATGATGGTGTCCGGGCCGTCTGCATTCTTGATACGGCCCATCGAGAGCGGCCGGAAGCCGCGTGGATCGCGTGCGGCAAAGATGCGGTCGCGAGTCATCATCACGATGGAGAATGCGCCCTCGACCTGGCCGAGCGAGTCGGCAATGGCATCCACCAGCGAATTGGCTTTGGAGTGAGCGATGAGCTGGACGATGATCTCGGAGTCGGAAGTCGTCTGGAAGTAGGCTCCATCGCGTTCGAGGCGCGCACGCACATTGCCCAAGTTGACGAGGTTGCCGTTATGCGCAATCGCAATGAGTCCTTTGGTGGACTCGACGCGGATGGGTTGAGCGTTGAGCAGCGCTGAATCACCAGTCGTGGAATAGCGGGTGTGGCCAATGGCCATCGAGCCAGGGAGCTTGGCCAGCACATCGTCGGTGAAAATCTCTGAGACCAACCCCATGCCTTTGATATTGGCGAGGCGTTGACCGTCGGCGGTGGCAATGCCGGCAGATTCCTGACCGCGGTGCTGGAGAGCGTACAGGCCAAGATAGGCCTGACGGGCGGCATCGGGATGGCCGTGAATAGCGACTACGCCGCACTCTTCGCGGAGTTTTGGGTCATTGCAATCCCCGGTCTCAGAAGCGAGACCGGGGGCACCCGGCTGATTGGAGTGAGAAACAAACGCAGGTCCTTCGCTTCGCTCAGGATGACAACTCTTTGCGGCGATAACATGACAACAGTCTGACGCGTCGATTACGCCTTCTACTCCTTGAAAGAGCCGCGGGGTCATGCCGTCACCTCGTCGTGCAGCGTGGCCTCAAGCGACGCGGCCCAGGGTCTTCGCAATTCATCCAGCCGCACAGAGATAAAGGCCTGTCCATCGACAGCGATCTTGATGTGCCGCCCGCCGGTGGCGCCGATCCGCGCGGCGAGGAAGTTGTACTTCGCGGCCAGCCGTTCAATCGTCGCGGTGTTCGATGGATCGGTGGTGACCAGCACGGTGGAGGCGACCTCGGCAAAGAGTCCAAAGAGCGGATGCGCCATCAACGATTGATCCTGCTCAACAGTCGCGCCGATTCCTTTGGCAAACGCAGCCTGCGCAATGGAGACGGCGATGCCGCCGTCGGAGATGTCGCGTGCGGAGCGAATCAACCCCTTCTCCGCCAGCGCGGCCAGTAGTTTGTGCAGATCGGCTTCGGCTTCAAGATCCAGCGCGGGCGGTCTGCCCCAGAGCGCGCCAAGAATCACCTTTGAGTACTCGGAGCTGCCGAAAGCGGTGAGAGCAGCTGCCGCTGCATCTTCAGTCGCATCGGCGACTTCAGAAACGACTGGCTGGGCCTGCAAAGCCGGCAATACAATCTGGCTCATTGGCAGCGGCTCAACGGGAACGGTGAGGCTGGGATCGGGGGTTTCACCCTCAGGCACCGGCCAAAGCAGCAAAATTGCATCGCCCTCGGCGTCAAAGCCCGCCGATACGGCCTTGGTCACATCATCGAGAATTCCCACAATTCCCAGCACAGGTGTTGGATAGATTCCCACGCCGCGGGTTTCGTTATAGAGCGACACATTGCCGCCGGTAATCGGCGTACCCAGCGCGGTACAGGCCTCGCCGATGCCGTCAATCGCGGCGGAAAGCTGGGCCATAATCTCCGGCTTTTCAGGATTGCCAAAGTTCAGGCAGTTCGTCGCGGCTACCGGTGTCGCGCCTGTACAGGCGACCTTGCGCGCGGCCTCGGCAACGGCATGCATCGCGCCGAGCTTTGGGTCGAGATAGGCCCAGCGCCCATTACCGTCAAGCGCCATCGCCAGGCCAATCTCGCCGACCGGCCCTTCCAATGCATCTGGCTTGCCGGTGCCCTTGATGCGCATCACGCCGGCTTCGCCGCCAGGGCCAATCACGGTGTTGGTCTGCACCATGGTGTCGTACTGCTCATGCACCCAGCGCTTGGAGCAGACATTGGAGCTGGCCAGCAGCTTCTTCAAATCGGCCGTGTAATCGCGGTCTTCGGCAAGTTTGGCCAATACCCCCTCCGGGGGGTCTAGCGCTACAGGGGCTTTCCACTCGCCGACAGACCGATGATAGAGTGGAGCATCGTCAGTGAGCGACTGATTGGGAATATCTGCCACCAGTACGCCGTGATGGCGAATCCTCAGCCGCGATTCAGGCTTGACGGTACCAACAATCACGCCGTCGAGTCCCCATTTTTCAAAGACGCACAGGACTTCGTTTTCGCGGCCTTTTTCCGCCACCAGCAGCATCCGCTCCTGGCTCTCAGAGAGCATGATCTCGTAGGCGGACATACCGGTTTCGCGCTGCGGGACGAGGTCGAGCTCGACGTCAAGGCCGACGCCGCCGCGGGCGCCCATTTC
>Ga0181534_10000324_pt1 | contig 34744 bp, 30 predicted proteins | sample PEATcosm2014_Bin_37_FD_119758 | JGI IMG/M metagenome (GOLD analysis project Ga0181534, IMG submission 119758) | Peatland microbial communities from MTU Mesocosm Facility, Houghton, MI, USA - PEATcosm2014_Bin17_10_metaG | ecosystem: Environmental > Terrestrial > Soil > Wetlands > Peat | place...
GACAAGGCGCGCGGCCTGCACGAAGGCTATCTCGTCACGCCCATCCGCAAGTTTGAACTCATCCTCGGCTTCACGCTCGCGGGCGCGCTCAAGGCCATCATCGCGGGCGTGGTTTTGATCTCGCTCGGCTCGGTCATCGCGGGGATTCCCGACCCGCTGAACCCGGTGCGGATGATGAAGATGTTCATCGTCGTCGTGGCCACGGCGCTGGCGCTCATCAGCATGATGTTTCTGATCATGGTGCGCGTGAGCGACCCGCTGGTGCCGCGCGCGATCTTCGGGGTGCTGAACACGGTCCTGTATTTCCCCAGCGGCGCGGTTTATCCGACCGGCTCGTTTCCGGCGTGGATGAAGGCCATCGCCATCGTTGACCCGTTCACCTACTCGGTTCATGCGTTCAAGCAGCTTGTCCTGAAGAACACGGACCTGATGGCCGTCAGCGGCGACCTGCTGTTCCTGTTTGTCTTCACCGCGATTGCGATGAGCCTGGCGACGATTCTGTTCCGCCGGACGTTGTGAAGACCGAGATGTTTGAATTGCCGAAGAAGATTTGGCGCGTCGGCTAAAACTTGACATCATCGCATCATCGCATCATTTTATTCCCATGCGGACAACTTTGACCTTGGAAAATGACGCCTACGCGGTGGCAAAGGCGAAGGCCGACCACGAAAATATCTCGCTGGGCAAGGCGGCCTCCGACTTGATTTTGCACAGCGTGCGGCACATGGGCGGCAGGCCGAAATCCAGCGCGGTCTTCCGTTCGGGCGGCGGGCGCTACACTTCGGCGCAGGTCGAGGAGGCGCTGGCCGATGAATGAGGCGCTGCTGGACGCGAACGCCCTCATCGCGGCGCACGACGAGTCGCACGCCGACCACCGGCGCACGCGGCGGTTTGTGGACGGCCTTAAAAAGTTTTACACCTGCCCGCAGACCGAAGGCGCGTTTTTAAGGTTTTTCACGCGGCCCTGGCGCGACGCCGACGGACGCGAGCAGCCGCCGCGTTTGACGACCGCCGAGGCGATGGAAAATCTGACGGCCATCTGCCGGCTCAAGGAGCATGGTTTTCTGCCGGACGATTTTTCCTTTTCAAAAGTTTCCATGCGTTCGTTGAGCGGCTTCAAGCAATGGAACGACGCCTATCTGATTGCGAAGGCAAGCCGCGCCGGTCTGCCGCTGGCCACGCTGGAGCGCAAACTGGAAAACATGGATCATCTGGTGCGCCCGGTCATTTTCAGGATACCTTGAATGCCGGACGTTGTGACGCGGACCTGATGACCGTGAGCGGCGACTTGCTGTTCCTGTTTGTCTTCACCGCGATTGCGATGAGCCTGGCGACGGTTCTGTTCCGCCGGACGCTGTGATGGCGGTGATTGGAATCAAACGCTACCGGCAGACGCTGAATTGAAATCCATCGAATCAATGCAAAGCAGAATTAAGGAGGATTTTACGGCGAACTTATTATGTAAAAGCGTTGCAGATTGTTCGTCGCCTGCTGGTCGATAAATTGATACTGGCCTGGCGAAACTTCGGTGGCGGCACCTAGAAAATCCCAAGAGGTGAATGGGAGTGAAAGATTTGTCGTTCCATATATGCTGAAACCGAATCCTGAGGCATTTGAGAATGACAAGTTGAACGTGCCATCCACAACTGGCGCCAAACTCGCATTGATGGCCGGAAGATTGATGGCGAGAATGTTTGTCGCACCGCCTTGATAATTCGGGTCATCAATAATTCCGATGACATTATAACTGCCAACATTTGTCGGTGCAGCGGACGAACCATCATAAGTTAGATCAACAGCCAGATTGGTGGGTGAGGTGGCTACTGCAACTGCTTTTGCGGTGCCATCGTAGATTTGGTTCAAGTTGGTAATTGTCACTGTTCCGGACGCCTTGAGTAAAAAGTCGTATATTTCCGTGCTGGCAAAGTTTGGAACATTGAATGATGGTGTTGGCCCCCCTCCCGTGATAAGAACTTGTCCGTTGGTCAACATGGTCGCCGTATGACCAAATCGGCTAGTGTGCAGGGCCGCACTTGCCGACCAAGTTCTGTTGTTTGGATTATACAATTCAGCAGTGACGGAACCTCCTCCTACAACCAGCACCTGACCATTGGTCAATAAGGTCGCCGTATGCCAGGAGCGGCTGAAATTCAAGGATCCAGTTACACTCCATTTTCCAGTAGCCGGATCAAACAATTCTGCGCCGGAACCACCTCCAGCCACGAGCACCTGTCCGTTGGTCAACAAGGTTGCGGTGTGGTATTCGCGCGCGGTTGTCATCGTTCCGGTGGCCGCCCATGTCCCTGTGACTGGATTGTATAGTTCCGCACTGGAAAGACTAGCCCCATTTTTGTTAGCGCCCCCTGCGACCAATACCCTGCCATCGTTTAGCAATGTTGCCGTGTGATACTTGCGGGAGGCGGTCATGGTGCCGGTATTTGTCCACGTCCCGGTCGCCGGATTATACAGTTCCGCGCTGGCCATTGCAGAATTAGTGGATGAACAACAACCCATACCACCGGCCACCAATACCAGCCCGTTGGTAAGCAGCGTAGCTGTGTGATAGGCTCGTGGAATGTTCATGTCACCAGTAAATGACCAAGTTGCACTGGCCGGATTAAATAATTCCGTTGAAGAAAAAATGTTCGCCGAATCCATTCCTCCGGCCACCATCACCAGCCCGTTGGTCAACAGTGTCGCCGTATGGGATATATGCGCATTGGGATAAGTTCCACCAAGCGGAGGCAATGTTCCTGCACTGGTCCATGATTCCGCGGCTGGATTAAATAATTCCGCGCTGTTCAGATAACTATTTACTGGACCATACTGAAATGAATCATCATAACCACCCACAATCAGAACACATCCATTGGCCAACAATGTCGCCGAATGATAAATTCGCGCAGATGCCATCGGACTATTGGTGATGAAGACAGCGGCTTGCGCCGATTGAAAGAGAAATAAACCTAATACCAGCGCGACAAAAAGATTTGTAATAGTTTTCATAAACGTCAGTCCCAATTATTTTGTTTCAACTTGAATTTATTTTTTCATCTTAATCTGCCACCAAAGTCCTGTAAACAATCAGGACGGCCTCTGTTGCCGGAGGCCGCCTGTCTGTTTGGGCGATGAGGACATTGCCACCGTCGCCCGCGATGGAGAAGGAGGGACGAGGCGGTAACGATCTGCCGCCAACCTCGTCCCGACGTTGTTCTCCACGTCTCATATGGTGGCGGCAAAATGAATTTCATTTGGGCGATGAGGGCATTAACACCGTCGCCCACGGCGTTTTATGCAGACAGGATGCTTCCTATTCCTCCGCTGCCGCCAACATCCTGTCAATGCGATGTCCTCTCCGCGTTCACCAATATCGGCGGCAAATTCATTCATGGTTTTGGTGCGGGCGGCGTGGGCGGTGGCGTGGGCGTGGTGCCGCCGGAGGCGCCATAGGGAAAGACGCCCAGCAGGAATTTGGCACGCACGGCCACGTTCGTCGGGTCGTCCGCCGGCCATTCCAGGTCCGCCGCATTCTGGATGTCCAGCAGCCGGTCATACAGGTCGTTGGCTTCGGACACGAGATAAGCCGTCTGCTCCACTTCTTCGCTCTTGCTGGGCTTCTGGGGTTGCAATCCGGCGGCGGCAGCGGCGATGGCGGCGTCCAGATTCTGCGTGTCGGCATCCAGCCAGCCCTTGGCGGCGAGGGCGGCGGCGTTGTCCGTGTTCTTGATCGAGGCGGAGATGATGCGGGCGTTGCCCAGAATCCCGGCCGCTGATTTGTCGCTTTTCCCCATGCAGAACTGGTCGTGCAGTTTCACGGTGTTGCCCTTGAAGGCGCGTTTGGCGGTTTCGCGGGCCTTGCTCATGATGGCAAGCAGGGCCTTGAGGAGTTTTTGCTCGGCCAGGGTGAGGGTGCCGATGTCGCCCTGCTGGCCGGCGCGCGCGGTATGCTTGGCGCGGATGTCGGCGATGAGGGTGACGGTGTCCGCGACGTAGGGCGGCTTGAGCCGCAGGTTGAGGGCAGTGGCGTAGTCGGTGTCCAGCGCCGCGCCGGTGATGATGTCGCCCGCTCCGAGCAGGGCGAAGAGTGAACATTTGAATTTTCTATTGCTCATGATTCAGTCCTCCGTATTTGATGGTTCGTTTGCAGGAAACCCCCGTTGGTTTAAGGTGACGGGGAAAATTGTGGTAAATGGGTTAAAATGCTGTGGAGCAAGGCTTTTACCATTCCGGGCGGCGTGAAATCCATTCCGGGCAAGGCCAAATCCGCTTTGGGCAGAGCGATATCCATTCCGGGCAACGCCATATCCATCCGGGGCAGAGCTTCCGCCGTTTCGGGCGGAGACATATCCATTCCGGGCAGGTTCACATCCATTCGGGGCAAAGCTCCCTCCGCTTTGGGCGGGGCGTCCGCCGTCCGGGGCGGCGAGAAATCCATTTGGAGCGGTGAGCCATCCGTTCGCGGTCGTGCTTCGTCCATGCGTCGCTGTAGTGGCTCCATCCAGAGCCAGGCAGCGGACGCCGGCAGCGGCGGTGCAGACGCTGTCCGCCGCGTTGCGGGAATTTGCGGCGAAGCTCCGGTGATGGAGAAGCCCGGTTGACATGGTTGCATTTAAGCAAAAATCATCCGGCCTTGTGAATCGTCAGAATTGGCAAAGGCGCGCCATTTTTTGCCGTCGGTTTTGGCACGGTTCGCACTGAACTTGCAAATCGCGCCAATTTCGATTCTTATTTGGTGTGATGTGGCGACTCGCTTGCCTGATTTTTGTTTTAGGAGTGGCATTGACCGGCCGGAAGGCAGCCGGTGCGGAATCCGCCGTGGTCAATCTGGATTATGTGATGCAGCGGGCGCTCGAACGGGCGGAAAAGCCGTTCCGCTCGCCGCGGGCCGACCTGCCGAAAGTTTTGCAGCAGGACAATCTGGATTACGACAAATACCGCGAAATCCGTTTCCGCCGCGATCACGCACTGTGGACGGAGGACGATCTGCCGTTCCGCATCGAGTTTTTTCATCCGGGCTATCTCTATCAAGAACCGGTGCATATGAATGAATTTACCGCGACGCACGTCCAGCCAATCCGGTTCGTGCAGGATTTTTTTGATTACGGCAAGCTGAACATCGCCAATCAAATTCCATCGAAGACGGGTTACGCCGGCTTCCGCATTTTATATCCGTTGAACAAGACGAACCAACTGGACGAACTCGGCGCGTTTCTTGGCGCGAGTTATTTCCGGTTGCTCGGCAAGGATCAGCGTTACGGCCTGTCTGCGCGCGGGCTGGCGTTGAACACTGGTGAATCGGACCGCCCGGAGGAATTTCCCATCTTCACCGACTGGTGGCTCGGCAAGCCGCAGAAAGACGACGCGGCACTGACACTGTTTGCCATCCTCGACAGCACGAATTGCACGGGCGCGTATGAATTTCACATCCATCCCGGCGTGACCACGGTGGCCGACATTGAGGCGGTGCTGTATTTCCGCGAGCCGAAGGTGATTGACGCGGCCAATACGAACGTGCAGCCGGTCAAGACCATCGGCCTCGCGCCGCTGACGAGCATGTTCTGGTTCGGCAAGAATTCGGAGCGCAAGTTCGACGATTACCGGCCCGAAGTCCACGACAGCGACGGCCTGCTCGTCCGCATGGGCAACGGCGAGACGCTCTGGCGTCCGCTCGACAATCCGTCCGTGATGCGCCACCAGATTTTTTCCGCGCCGAACATCAAGGGCTTTGGACTGTTGCAGCGCGAGCGCAATTTCGCCGGGTATCAGGACAGTTTTAATTTTTACCAGCTTGAGCCGAGCGTGTGGGTCGAGCCGCACGGCACGAATTGGAGCAATGGCAATCTGCATTTGGTCGAACTGAACACGCGCTACGAAGGACTGGACAATATCGTCGTGTTTTGGGATCCGAAAAACAAACCCGTGCCGCTGCAGCCCTATCATTTCGGCTACACGCTTTATTGGGGATTGGATGAGGCAGATTTGAAATGGTCGGAGAACCGGGTGGTTTCCACCCGCATCGGCCTTGACCCGAGCTGCGCGGACTGCCGGCAGATCGTGATTGATTTCACCGGGCCGAAACTTGACGCAATTCCAGAGGGCCTCCCGCCGCAGGCCATCGCCAATTGCAGCGCCAACGCCGTGATCTTGAACAACCAGGTCATCCGCAATCCCGATTTGAAAACGTGGCGCGTCATTTTGAAAATGCAGCCCAAGCCCGGCAATGTGGATCCGGTTGACCTGCGCTGCACTTTGCAAAGCGGCACGAACATCTTGAGCGAAACCTGGACTTATCAATGGAGTCCGCCGTGAACACCGTGATTTTGCCGGACGCCTCCGGCCATCTCGCCGGACGCCCGCTGGAGGAATGGAACGCCGCCTACGCGAAGGTGGAGAATTATTTTCATGCGCTGCGCATCCGCAACAAGGTGCTGCTGGGCGACCTCGTCCTGCGCGTGCTCGAACGGGCCCAGCGCCGCGCGCCTGCTGAATTGAATCGTTCCGCCACGCAGCTTGCCGCCGAGGAAATGGATCGCATTGTGACCGAATGGTTCTCCGAGGTTTTGCAATCACCGCCAACGAAGGCCGACCAGACACTTTCTACGCGCGGACGGCTCGCACTGCTGCTCGCGGACATGCCGGGCCGATGGCAGGAACAATTTCTGCGCCCCGGCCCGTGGCCGGAGGAATTCACCAGCGCCATGCGCGAAACTTTTTTGCGGGCCGGGCCGGACTTCCAGCTTTCCAAGATGACGCCGCGCCCGCTCGATCTCGGGCCGATCACGACGCTCCAAAACCTCGGCAAAATGCCCTATTTCCGCATGACGCTGGTATGGGCCGGATTCGCGCTGCTGTTCATCGTGTTTTTCTGGCTCACCCACGGAGGATTCGAGCAGGTGAGAACCTGGCTGTCACTGCTGGTTGACTGGTTCCGGCAGATCAATCAATGACATGGCCGACACCCCGACCATATCCGTTGCGGCGGCTCCGCGCCTCCAGCGCGGCTGGCGGCTGTTCATCTTCTATTCCTCCGCGTTGTTGCTCACCGGCCTGGTCTCGCTGCTGTTCGCCGACCTCCTCTGGCGCACCGGCTGGTCGGCCTCGCGCACGGTTCTGCTGGTGTTGTTCGTGGTTTTGTTTTTGTTTGCTGCAATCGGCTGTATGCACGGCGTGTATGGTTTTTTTCTGAGGTCATTTGGCGACAGCCGCCGCATCACAAACCTGAAAAATTACCGTGACCGGACAATCGACGGCATCAGCACGGCGATAGTTTTTCCGATTTACAACGAAGACAGCGTGCGCGTCTATGAAGGTTTGCGCGCGACATATGAATCGCTCGCCAGAACGGGCCAGCTCGAACGCTTTGACTTTTTCATCTTGAGCGATTCGACCGACCCGGACAAATGGGTCGAGGAAGAAAGACGCTGGTTCGACTTGATCCGCGAACTTGATGCGCTCGGCAAGATTTATTACCGCCGCCGTCTCGACAACGAAGGCCGCAAAAGCGGCAATGTCCGCGATTTTCTCAACGCCTGGGGACGCCGCTACCGCTACTTCATGGTGTGCGACGCGGACAGCGTCATGCGCGGCGAAACGCTCGTGGACTTGGTGAAATTGATGGAAGTGCACCCGACGGTCGGGCTGATACAAACCGTGCCTGCGCTCGTAAACGCGGAAAGTTTGTTCGGCCGCATCCAGCAATTCGCCAACCGCCTCTACGCGCCGGTGTTCATCGCCGGCCTGAATTATTGGGCGCTCGATCTGGGAAATTATTGGGGGCACAACGCCATCATCCGCACCGAGCCGTTCATGCAATTCTGCGACCTGCCGCAACTGCCCGGAACCAAACCGTTCGGCGGCCAGATTTTGAGCCATGATTTTGTCGAGGCCGCGCTCATGTCACGCGAAAACTGGGAAGTCTGGTTCGCCTACGACCTCGAAGGCAGTTACGAGGAAACGCCGCAGGCCATGATCGAAAACGCCCAGCGCGAACGCCGCTGGTGCCAGGGAAATTTGCAGCACGGCCTCGTTCTTTTTGCGAAAGGACTGCGCGGCGTAAGCCGGCTGCACTTGATTCTGGGAATCTGCGGTTACCTCGCCGGCCCGCTGTGGCTGCTGTTTTTGATCACGTTCAACTGGATTTACTGGTATCAAAAATACACCGGCCTTTCGGACATCCCCGTGCAGGCGTTCACGCCCTACTTGAACAACTTGAGCGGCACGGCGCACGCGCTTTTGATTTTCATCATCTGCATGGTCGTCATCATGCTGCCGAAATTTCTCTCGCTCATTGACCTGGCAAATGACTGGCCGCGTCGTCGGCTGTTCGGCGGACTGGCGCGGGCAACGACTGGCGTGGTCGGCGAAACTATTTTTTCCACGCTGCACGCGCCGCTGCTGATGCTCTGGCACACGCGCTTCGTCGTCACAAATTTTCTCGGCATCAGCGTCAGTTGGACGACGCAAAAACGCGCCGCCGGCGGCACGACCTGGCTTTTCGCCTTTCAACGTCACTGGGGTCACACATTGATTGGAATCGTTTGGGGCGCGTTCATGTGGCAGCTCGAACCGACCTTGTTCTGGTGGTTCACGCCCGTGCTCGCGGGCATGGCGCTTTCCATTCCATTGAGCGTGCTGACCAGCCGCCGCAGCCTGGGAACGCGTGCGCGCAGCGCCGGATTGTTCCTCACTCCTGAAGAAATCAAGCTGCCGCAGGAATTGCTTTCACTGCGGTCAAACCTGAAAATTCATGAACTTACCGATGACAATTCCCCGCGTCCGCCCCACGCAGGACTGGTTGAGGCCGTGCTTGATCCCTATGTCAATGCCATCCACGTTTCGCTTTTGCGCGAGAAGCAACTCAATCCGGCCTACGTCGAGCAATTGGCAAAACTCGGCGTCGGCAGCGACCGCGTTCAAATGCTTGGCGAAAAACTGCTGGCTGATGGGCCGGACAAATTAAGCACGGGCGAGCGGTTGTTGATCATGGCCGACCAGCGCGTGATGGTCTGGCTGCACCAGCAATCGTGGCAGCGGCCAAGCGAAACGCTCGCGCCGTGGTGGCGTGGCGCGATTTTGGAATACAGCCGCCGCAATTAAATTTTCCGGCAGCAAGCAATGCGCAATCACATCCGACTTTAGACCGTCGGGCCGACGCGCTTTCCAAGCCGTTCTCCAATCTCTACTTCAGGATTAAAAAAGGCAGATTGGGCGAGGAGTGCGCTGATTAACGCCGCATCCAGCCAAAGATTTGCGATTGCACGGCGTCACATTCAAGGACGCCGTTAAGAAGATTTTGTCCGTTCCCGCGCCGCCCAAGCCCGCCAAAACCAAGCGCAAAAAGGCTGCTCATAATCCATCTCTGAATTAAGCCGCTTTCACCCGCTTAAACATTAGGTTTCTCAAAGTATTTGCATACGGCAAAGGCACAGTCCCGGCCCTACCTCGGGATTATGTCTTTCACAAACCCAACTCCGTTCTTGAATAAAGGCTGAATTTTTCATTGGAAATTTTTACGCCCTGCGCGCCGCGTTTATCAGTTTCATACGCACCCATTCCGTCTTGGTCTCGCCGGATGATTTTATAGCCGCTTCAATCTCCGCATATTCCGGCGGCGATAATGTGTGTATAGCGGTTTGGTCGTTGATGTATAAAACGTAGGGCGCACGAATCAGCAAATGAAAGGCCAGTAAAATTACAGGAATCAACACGATCCTTAACCATTCCTGCCGTAAAAACTTAAATAAAATTCTCTTTTTTGAAACCGGATTTGGAGATTCTTTTACTTTTTTAGGAGCGTTGCTAATTTTGAGGAACCATACAAAAAAAATCCAGAATCCAGCGCAGGCCGTAAGTGTAATAGCAATCATTGCATCCTCCTCAACGGCGTTTGAAATAGCCCTTTCGCCAACATTTTTAATATAGTCGAAGACCATAGCCTTAAAGCATCGCCAAACTCCTGAAAAGCGTAAAGCTGATTATTTTCCCTCATAATCTCCTTTGTTTGCAAGGGAAACAAAATGGGTTTGTGAAAGACATAATCCCGCCCTACCTTGTAACCATAACTGGTGACTCGCAGGGGACAGGACTTCTGTTAGATTGCTAACGTCGTTGATGCAGAAATGCAGTGTTCCGTGTGTGTTGTGAGGCGTATGTCTGCGGCGTCGCGTTGATGACGAGGCAAATTTGGTGTTCAGTTCTCATTGGGAGCCGGAGTAGTGTCCGGCTCCCTTTTTTTGTGCCAGCGTCCGGGCCGGTTTTCAATCCGCAAATCTGAAAGCAGAAAATGGACTGGACTATTTTACCGCCGTCAGCCGGATGATTTCGCGCAGCGGCGTCTGCGGCTTGAACTTCACGAAGCGTTCCAGTTTTTTCACCAGCGGCTTGCGGCGGCGCATGTCGTCAAAGCCCGGCGCGTAGGCTTGGTCATAGGGAATCAGTTCAATCTTTGATTTCGAGCCGAGTGTTTTCACCACGAGCTGCGCTAGTGCCAGCATGGAAACCTCCTCTGTGCCGCCGATGTTGAAAATTTCCCCGCGCGCCTTCCGGCAATCCTGCAAACGCACGAGCGATTCCACCACATCGTTGACCAGGCAAAAGCAGCGCGTCTGCTTGCCGTCGCCGAAAACTTTGAGCGGCCCGTTCTTTTTCGCGGCGGAAACAAATCGCGGCAGCACCATGCCGTAGCGACCGGTCTGGCGCGGGCCGACGGTGTTGAACAGCCGCGCGATGATGACCGGCAGTTTTTTTTCGCGCGCGTAGGCGAGCGCGAGAAATTCGTCCGTGAGCTTCGAGCAGGCGTAACTCCAGCGCGACTGGCCGGGCGGGCCGATGAGCAAATCGTCATCCTCGCCGAACTCCGGCTTCGCGCTCTTGCCATAAACCTCCGAAGTCGAAGTCAGCAACAGCGGCGTGGAATTTTCCGCGGCGGCACGCAACAAAATCTGCGTCTCGTTGAAGCTGGCTTCAAGAACGTGCAGCGCGGATTTGACGACAAGCTCCACGCCAACGGTTGCGGCGAGATGGAAAATAAATTCAGAATTTGCGGCGAGTTTCGGTAATTCCTGGCATTCGGAAATTTTTGCGCGAACGGTTTTCAGCCGCGGATTTTTTTTGACCGCGCGCAGGTTTTCAAGACGGCCGGTCGAGAAATCATCAATGACGACAACGCTTTTTCCGTCGTTCAGCAACCGCTCAACCAGATGCGAGCCGATGAAGCCCGCGCCGCCCGTCACCAAAATGGTTTTTGCCTTTTTCATTTGAGCGCATTGGCGACGGCTTCAGCCAGTTTCCGGCGATAGTCCGCGCTTTCAATCAGTTTGGCTTCAGCCGGATTCGAGAGATAACCGCCTTCGACCAAAATCGCGGGACGGTTTTGTCCGCGCAACACCGTGTCGAACCGCGAGCGGCGGACGCCGCGATCGTCCATTCCCACCGCGCGCAACAGAGCGCTGTGGACACGGACGGCGAGCCGGAGATTTTGCGCGTCAAAATTATTGTTCGGAAGATTTTCCGACCAGTCGTCGGCGAAACCGCGCGTCAAAGTGGACGGCATCCCCGTCGGCGTGATGCAATACGTTTGTAGGCCGCTGGTTTTTTCATTCCGTTTTCCAGTTTTTATATCCAACTCAGTCGAATTAAAATGCAGGCTGATGAACACATCCGCATGATGCGCCTCGGCAAAAACGACGCGGTCGGAATTGGTCACATACACATCGTTCGTCCGCGTCAAAAAGACCTTCCAGCCTTCGGCTTCGAGCAATGGCTTGAGCCGCAGCGCCCAGTCGAGCGTGAATTCTTTTTCAAACGGCCCGTCCTGAACGTTGCGGGCGTATGTGCCGTGGTTGCTGCCGCCGTGACCGGGATCAATCACGATGACGCGGTTTGTTCCGAACTTCAGCGGTGGCGCGCACAAAAGCGGTTCCAGATTTTTTTGCAAATCAAGCCCGTTCAGGAAAATTTCGCCATCAATGAACTGCGGCGCGAAGCCAAGGTTGATTTCGGTGCCATTCCACGTTGCTTCGAGGCTGCCGATGCTCAAAACCATCACGCCGTTGGCCGAGCCGATGGCGAAAGTCGTCACTGGCGTTTTGGACAGAAGATGCGGCATGCCGGTTTTATACGCGGCGGCCCAGTCGTTGAGCGCGGTCCAGGTGATGACCGGCGCGGGCTGGATTTTCGGAACGATGAGCGGCAGCAGATTCGTGTGAATGGCGACGGTTGAATTTGTGTGGACAGGCGGCGCGACCGGTTTGTTCGTCTGAACCACCACGGGTTTTGCGACCGCATTTGCATCCGACCAGTCCAAGGAGGATTGCGGCGGGGCTGTAGAGCAGCCCGCCAGAAATATCAGCGCGCAAAAAATTGTCCCCGCAGTTTTGAACACGCGCATATTTTGCTGAACAAAAAAGCGGACTCAAGATGTTTCGGGCACGACTTGTTTGCAACGCGAATTTCGGTCATGATTTCCGCAAGTGAAAATTCTCGTTGCCATCACCGGAGCCACCGGCGCGCTTTACGCGCAGCGGCTGCTCGACAATCTGAATCCGCGCGAACACGAAGTCCACGTTGTGTTGAGCAACTACGCGCAGCAGGTCATCGCGGTGGAGCTGCCGGACGGCTTGAAAATTCCGGCGGGCGCGCAAATGCACAACGTCAAAAGCATGAACGCGCCCTTCGCCAGCGGCTCGAATCCGCCGGACGCGATGGTCGTAATCCCCTGCACGATGGGCACGATGGGCCGCATCGCACACGGTTACAGCGAGGACGTGCTGCTGCGCGCGGCGGACGTGACGCTGAAGGAAAAACGGAAGTTGATTTTGGTTCCGCGCGAAACACCGTTGAGTTTGATTCACGTCAAAAACATGGAACTGCTTTTGTTGGCCGGCGCGACAATTTTGCCGGCGAATCCGAGCTTTTATTCCGGCGCAGACTCCGTCGTGCAAATCGTGGACACCGTCGTCGCGCGCGTGCTCGACCACATCGGTATTCCAAACAAACTCGCGCCGCGATGGGCTGAAGAAAAAGAATGATTTCAGTGATTCAAAAGTGGGGCAGCTTCGTCCGATTTTCCCACACGGTTTTTGCGCTGCCGTTCGCGCTGGCGGCGATGCTCGTGGCGGCGCGCGACAATCGCGGCTGGCCGGGCTGGAAAACTTTCGGGTTGATTCTCGCGGCGATGGTTTGCGCGCGGACGTGCGCGATGGCATTCAATCGCATTGTTGATAGAAAATTTGACGCGCTGAATCCGCGCACGGCCAACCGCCATTTGCCGAGCGGACAAATTTCTTTGGTGAGCGCCATTTCGCTTTGCGGTTTGTCCGCCGCCGGTTTGCTGGCCGCCAGTTTTTTTCTGAATCCGCTCTGCTTTTATCTTTCGCCCGTCGCGCTGGTGCTGGTTTGTTTTTATTCGCTGACGAAACGGTTCACGGATTACACGCACGTTTTTCTCGGCATCGCGCTCGCGCTCGCGCCCGTCGGCGCATGGCTGGCGGTCAAAGGCGCGTTCGTTTCAACTTTGGAAATTTTCCAAATGACCACGCTCGCGTTGGCAGTGGTTTTGTGGCTCGTCGGCTTCGACATCATTTACGCGCTGCAGGATTACGAGTTCGACAAATCGCACGGCTTGCGTTCGCTCGTCGTGGCGTGGGGACCGAAGAACGCGCTGGCCGCCGCGTTTCTCGCGCACATGGCGATGTGCGGACTGCTGTTTGCATTCGGATTGCTCTGCCATTTCCGCATCGCCTATCTCATCGGCTGGTTCATCATCGTTGGCTGCCTCGTGCTGGAACACTGGATTGCGCGCCGCCGCAGTTTGAACTGGATCAATCTCGCGTTTTTCCGCCTCAATGTGCTCGTCGGCGCAGTTTTTCTGATTGTTGTCGCGGCGGAAGTGATTTTTCAAGGTGGATTCAAATTACGGTAAGCTGGGAAGAAGCATTCGACATCGAACATCCAATGCAACATTGCCGAACGTCCTTCGACGTTCGGCCTTGAATGTTCAATGTTGCATGTTTCGCAAATTTTTCCGGTAACATCCCGCCGGTTTTGCTTCTGATGTGGGCATGGACACGGTAAAACTGGATGCGCCAATGCCCGACGGAAACAAATGTCCGCAATGCGGCACGCCGCTGCCCTCCGGCGCGCTCGCCGGGCTTTGCCCCGCGTGCCTCCTCAAAATGGGCGCGGCGGCGGACACCGCAACCGATGCGAAAGGAAAAACTTTCACGCCACCGCCGGTTGCTGAACTCGCGCTGCTGTTTCCGCAACTGGAAATTCTCGAACTCATTGGCCGGGGCGGCATGGGCGCGGTTTACAAGGCGCGGCAAAAACAACTCGACCGCATCGTCGCGCTGAAAATCCTTCCGCCCGGCATTGGCACTGATCCTGCGTTTGCCGGGCGCTTCGCCCGCGAAGCCAAGGCGCTGGCGAAGCTCAATCATCCGAACATTGTCACGCTTTACGAATTCGGCGACGCGGGCGGGCAGTTTTACTTCCTCATGGAATTTGTGGACGGCGTGAACCTGCGGCAGTTGCTCGCGGGCGGCCGCGTGTCCGCGCGCGAGGCACTGGCCATCGTGCCGCAGATTTGCGACGCGCTGCAATTCGCGCACGACCAGGGCATCGTCCATCGCGACATCAAGCCGGAGAACATTCTGCTCGACCGTCGAGGTCGCGTGAAGGTGGCGGATTTTGGCCTGGCAAAGATTGTGGGCGCGGATGGTGGGGCGGGCAGTCCTCTGCCCACCGACGGCGCGCACGGAGTGACGCGTCGTCCTACCGACTCGCTCACCGACGCGGGCAAAGCGATGGGCACGCCGAATTACATGTCGCCGGAGCAGATCACCGCGCCGGGCGAGGTGGATCATCGCGCGGACATCTACGCGCTGGGCGTGGTGTTTTACCAGATGCTCACCGGCGAGTTGCCCGGCAAACAACTCCAGCCGCCGTCTACGAAAGTGCAGATAGACGTGCGGCTGGATGAAGTCGTTTTGCGCGCGCTGGAAAAGAATCCCGAACTCCGCTACCAGCAAGTCAGCGAAGTGAAGACGTGCGTGGAGACGATTGTGAATTCCGGGAGCGCGGGCGTTCCGCCTGCCGAACCGGGCGACGCGCCCGGTATTTTCAGGCCGGAGGCCGTAAAACTTGCGCGCGACATCCGGGCCACATTGACGCCGAAAGGCTTGGTCTGGTTCGCCAGAAAAACCCTGCTTTGGTCTGCCGATCAAGTGCTGCTCTTGTTCGATTTAACCGCGAAACCGCAGCGTTACACCTTTTGGGCGGCCTTGTTGCTGTTCTGCTCGAATATCGGATTTATGGTGAATGGCCTCATTCTGGCCATCGCATTTGTGCAAAAGCTGATGAACGGCGCTCTTTCGCATGGAACTGTTTTTGTCCTTTCGGCCCAGGAGCACCAGATGCTCTTTTGGCTGGCGTTGAGTGTCGTAGGTCGCTTGGCGGCTTTGAGCCTGAGTTCCGCCGAGATGGCAGGAGCGGAAAGCGGTCAAGTCGCTGATGGCATCAGGTCGCGGAGAGTGATTGCTGTGTTCCGAACGCTACTGGCAATGGCCGCTCTGGTGCTCGTGACGGTTCTCGCCAGCCGTTGGCTGGCTGTGGCGCTGAGCGCGGCATCTCCGACCGCAATAGACAACGCCGCCGGAGTATCATGGGTGGTTCTCATCTGCGTGGGGGTTTTCGCTGCGGTTGCATTTTGGTTTATTGTCGGCGGCGCGTGGCGCAAGACGAAAATTTTTGACTGGGCTAATCTTCACGCGAAAGTAAAAGCAAATATCCGGCCCACCTTGGAATTCTGGCAGGCAGTGGATTTCGAAAACTATGCGCAAAGCTGGGACGCAGCCGCGCCGAAGTTTCAACGGTCAGTCGGCAAGGAGGAATGGGTGGCCCAAATGGAAAAAATCCGGCGTCCGCTGGGCAAGGTCTTGTCCCGTCAGGAACGTTCCACGAAGTTCGCCCCCGATGGGTCACTCTTTGATGCGATCTTTCTTACATCATTCGATACCGGATGCACGGTGGTGGAAACCGTGTCCTGCGCCGTGCAATCAAATGGCGAGATGCGCGTCATCAGCTACTTCATCAAAACAGACGATGGCGAACCGCACGGCAGCAACCGACGTGAGGCTCAAACTGAAAGCGAAAAGTCAGGAGTCAGGAGTCAGGAGTCAGAGGCTGAAAAGCTTGCGCATGATATAAGAGCCATGTTCACCCCGAAACGCTTGCTTTTATATGCTGTCGTTGTGTTCGGGATATATTTCATTGGCACTTTGAAACCCGCGCTAACCATCGCCCATGATGTAGTATGGATTGCCATTTTTATTTATTTAGCGGCTGGTTTAATTCTCAGCCGGCGCGTCTGGCGCGCGGTGAACAAGGGTAGCGCGGACGTCCCGCCTGCCGAACCGGGCGTAGCGCATAGTTCACTATCCGACCAAGCCGCCATCAATGAAAGCGAGTGGCGCAATCCGCAGAATTGGACCGGGCTGAAATGGTTCTCTGTTTATTTTAGCAAGCGCGATTCGCGCGCCTGGGTGCGAAAACAGATTCCCGCATTAGGCCATACCGTGAATCTGGGAAATTCATTCGGCGCGTTCTGTTTGTTCGCGATTGTGGCGGCAATTATCGCAGTTCTCACGGTGGCGCTGGTTTTTTCAATGCCGGGTGATGGTTCGACCAAATCCGATTCCATCCGCCCGGTAAGCGGGCGGGTGGTGAACAGCCCGCCGTTCGTGGCGCGGTTGAATCAAGCCGAGGTGGAACTCGTGGCCGTCGGCGACCAGCCTTGGTCGAACACGGTCTGCTGGCTGCCGAATGGCACGCTTTCCAGCAAACCGTTCCCGACCCGCGGCTTCGAAATGAGCAATTGGTCGGCAGACATGGCAGTCAAGCAAATCGCATTTTACATCCGCAACGAAAGTGCCGAGGGCATTTCCACTCCGGTTTGCCGCATCAATCAGGAATCGGGCGCGCAACCCGGCAGTTCCGGTTGGGCGGCTCCGGACAAGCGGACGCCCGACGGCTATTTCGGACAAATCATCGTCTGTCCGAGCAACGCCGTGACGATGAATATTTCCGTCGGCGTCGCCAACGGCGCTTGGGAAACTGCCATTGCTTTGAACAATGAAAGTTTGGGCGGAGCGGAGTCGGAAAATTCCACGCCGGAAGGCGATTGGAGCGCGACCTACGATGCTATCGTCGGGCGCGGCGACGTGGCGGTCAATTGCAACTACAGCAAGAATAATACGAATTGGTCGTCGCGCATGGTCTGTGTCAGCGACGACGGCAAAATCACGGTGATCCCGGAAAATTTATCCAGTGTTTCATCGCTCTCGACCGGCGGAATTCTTCTGGTGTCATCCAACGAGTTCGCGCACATCAAGGAATTCCGCCTTCAACGCCGCAAATATCAGTGGGCCGAATTCCGCAATGTCTCGCTGGTTCCGGGACATCGAACCCAGGTCGAAGTGGTGGAGCACATCGAACTTCCGGTCGCCAGCATTCAGCCGCCGGAAACTTCCCCGTCCAATGCCACGCCAGTTTTTGACACGGTGATTGAACAGGTGGTGACCAATGCCTTCAGGTTCGCCACCGGCGGGCAGCGCCGGGTTGTGTGGGCCGATGGCAAACGGCTTGATGTTTCTCCGGGCATGGACAAAGAGAAATTTCTGCGGGAACACGACATTGACCTCTTCACTGACGACGACCTGGGTCTTTACGGAATTGACATCAAAGTCATGCGGGCGGAATGGAACCCGCAAATATCCTATGAGCGACTGGCCGGGCAATTGCAATCCTCCAACCGTTACACCCTGTATGGCTTGAACGGCGTTTGCTTCACGTCCCCAGGAACCATGCCAGCTTACTGGTTTGAAACCCGTGATGGACTCAAAGGCATTTTGCAAATCACCGGCTTTACCGACAACCCGCGCGGCGTGAAGATTCGCTACAAGCTGGTGCAGACAAACGTCAAGACTGAGGCGGCGCAAGTGGATGATGATGTCGCGCAGCTCAAACTTCAGATTGCCAACAGCGAACTTGAGATCGCCAAAAAGAAATTCAAAGCCGAGGTGGTTTCACAGGCTGCCAACAATCTTTCTGCATCCAACATCGTCGCGCTGATGAAACTGGCGTATGCCACGGTTTACACCTATCGCGACACCGGCTGGGCGATTCAAGAATATGGCAACGAAGCCTGGACCAATAAATTCAGCGAGATGCTTGGACGCAGGAATCTTTACCGGATTGAAGTCGTCACGGCGCAGCATCCCTATTCGCAGACAAACCGATGGTGGTCTGACGGGGAAACGGAGTCTTGGCAGTCAGGTGGTTCAATCATTTTCAAAAATTCCAATCCTGCCTCTGAATCCAGCAATCTTTCTCAGATGAACAATGATTCAACTGTGCCGGCACTGTTTTACAATCTCAATTGGGGCAACATTCTCAAAACAATGGGATATAGTTCGGCGACTGAATTGGTTCGCCGGAAAGACGAGGCCGTCAGCGGCGTTGATTGCTACGTCTTGGAGCGAACCGACATCGGTTGGACAGTGTGGGTTGGGAAACAGGACTTTTTACTCCGTCGCTATCGGCGTTTTATTTCCAAGGCCGCCGCGACCGAAGCGATGAAGCATTCACCAAATCCAAATAAAAACTCTTTACCAGCGCAAGCGGATATATCGACTATTGAAACCTACGAAAACGTCACCGTGAACGAAAACCTCAAACGGGAAGACTTTATCCCTACAATTGACGGTAAATAATAAAATCACCCCGCGCACAAAACTGCGGCTATCATAATTTCGCTTTGCCCTCCGAACACACAACACCAGCCTCGACCGCGCCGGGCGACATCTTCGCCACGACGCACTGGACGGTCGTGCTCGCGGCGGGCAAACGCCACACCCCGCAATCCGACCACGCGCTCGAGGAACTGTGCCGCACCTACTGGTTCCCGCTCTACGCCTACGTCCGTCGTCGCGGTCACAACAAGCAGGATGCCGAGGATTCCGTGCAGGCGTTCTTCGCGCGCTTTCTTGCCAAGAATTATCTCGCCAGCCTGGGCGCCGAGCGCGGGCGGTTCCGCGCCTTCCTGCTCGCGTCGTTGAAACATTTTCTCATCAACGAATGGAAAAAATCGCAGCGCCTCAAGCGCGGCGGTGGTGAAAAGAATCTTTCGCTCGACTGGCAGACGGCGGACACGCAGTTTCAGGTCGCCGCCACGAACGAGCCGAGTCCCGACAAGGCCTACGACCGCGAATGGGCGCTGGCGCTGCTCGCCAAAGTCATCGGGCGGTTGCAAAAGGAATGCGATGCGGACGGCAAGGCGAAACTTTTTGAGCAGTTGAAAATTTTCCTCACTGCCGGCAAGGGCGCATTGTCGCACGACGCCGCTGCAAAAAGTCTTGGAATGGATGAAACCGCCGTCCGTGTGGCCGTGCATCGGCTGCGGAAACGTTACCGCCTTCTGCTCCGCGATGAAATTTCGCAGACGCTGACCGATGCGGCGGACGTGGACGAGGAGATGCGCGCGCTGTTCGGGGCGTTTGCAGCGTAATAAATTTTTAACGCAAAGGCGCAAAGACGCGAAGCCGCAGGGAATACCAGGCGTAAAATCCTTTGCGCCTTTGCATCTTTGCGTTAAATGTAATGCGTGGATTTTTTCATCCAACGCAGCGAACTGCGCGACATCTACGACAAAGTCGTCGCGGGCGAACGCATTTCCGATGCCGATGCGTTGCGGCTGTTTGAATCAAAGGACTTGAACGCGCTCGGCGCGATCGCGGATTTTGCGCGACAGAAAAAAACCGGCAACAACCGCGCCAGCTACATCATCAATCGCTATATCAACTACTCGAACTACTGCATCCTGTCCTGCCAGTTCTGCTCTTTCGCGCGCAAGAAACGCGACGCGGACGGCTTCGAGTTGACCGTCCCGCAGATCGTCGAGAAGGCGCGCGAAGCCCTCAAGCTCGGCATCACGGAACTGCACATCGTCGGCGGACTGCATCCGTCGCTGCCGTTCAGTTATTACACGGACATGCTACACGCGTTGAAAAATCTCGACGCGAGGCTGCAATTGAAATGTTTCACCGCGATTGAAATTTTGCATCTCGCCTGGCTCGCCAAAAAATCCGTTTTAGAAACGCTCACTGAATTGAAAGCCGCCGGCCTCGATTCGCTCACCGGCGGTGGCGCGGAAATTTTCCGCAAGGAAGTCCGTTCGCAGATCGCCAAAGGCAAGGAATCCGCCGAGGAATATCTCGACGTGCATCGCACCTGGCACAAGCTCGGCCAGCGCAGCACCTGCACGATGCTTTACGGCCACGTCGAGAGCCTCGCCGACCGCGTGGATCATCTGCGGCAATTGCGCGCGTTGCAGGACGAGACGCACGGCTTCACCGCGCTCATTCCGCTCGCCTATCAGCCGGAGGACAACGACATCCCCGTCGAACATCCGCCGACCGGATTTGATTCGCTGCGCACCATCGCCGTCAGCCGCATCTACCTCGACAATTTTCCGCACATCACGGCGTATTGGGTCGGCCTCGGCCTGAAACTCGCGCAAGTTGCGTTGAGCTACGGCGCGGACGACATCCACGGCACGATCATTGAGGAACACATTTTCCACATGGCCGGCGCGACCTCGCCGCAATTGCAGACCGAGGCGGAAATGATCAAAGCCATTCGCGAGGCCGGCCGGACGCCGGTGCAGCGCAATACTTTTTACGAGCCGATCAAAGTCCTGGCGGAGACTTTGCAGACGGCCACCGAAGCAACGGAAAATTCCACGCGCTCGACAGTGTTGGAAGAAAATCTGGCGACTGCGTGACCCCGGTTGTAATTTTCAGACTCGGCGTGCCGATTCATTTTTGCCGTCGTTTGTCACGACATGGTGGCATTTCAATTGACATAAAATTTCCCGCCGTCCAGTTTCTAAACCAAGTTTTTCCGCCAGAGTGAACACGACAGACGACAACGACAATCCCGGTCCATCCGACCGGGCGGCGTTGCGCCGTTATGTGCCGCTCGCGGCGTGGGCGGTTGCCTTCCTGACCATCCTGATGATTCCGTTGAGAATCATCCAATACGGCTATCTGCCGGGCGACGATGCGTTGCGCCACGCGGCGAAGGCGGTGAGCGGCAGGCCGTGGTCGGAAATCCTCGTGCTCGGCCCGGCGTTTCGTTTCGACACAAACTGGGGCTGGCACTGGCTGTTGCGGGAAATTTATCTGTCCACCCATTGGAACACCGAGGGGCTGGTGCTGTTCGAGGTGATTGCATTGTTCGTCGCGGTGGGCTGGTCGGCGATGGCCTGTCTGAAACGGCCGGAAGCGTGGCTGGCGGCGATGGTTTTGATTTCGCTGGTGTCCGATCTCCTGCCGCGCCTTTTGCTCGGCCGTCCGTTTGTCCTGACGATTACAGCGGTGATGGTGATCTTTCTGGCTTGGCAGCGCCAAGGTTCTGCGCCGCCAAAATGGCGGACGGTCTTGTGGATGACGCCGCTGATTGCGGTGGCGGTTTTTTTGCACGGTGTCTGGTATTTGTGGGTGCTGCCGGTCGCGGCGTTTTTCCTAGCGGGGCAATTCCGCTGGTGCTTCATGCTGGCGGGAAGCTGGATTGCCGGAACAGTTTTGGCTTCTGCGCTAACCGGCCATCCGGTTGAAAGCATTTTGCAGGCGTTGCAGGTGGCGTTGCGCGCCGTCGGGCTGCATGAGACGCAAAACACGCTGGTCTCGGAATTGCAGCCGTCCGGCGGCGACATTTACTCGATTATTTTACTTGGCGGTCTGCTGATTGCGCGCCAACTGTCGAAGCTGGACGCGCCGCCGCTGCATCGCAACCCGGCTTTCTGGCTCGTTGCCATGTGCTGGGTGCTGGGCTGCGAGACGTCGCGCTTTTGGGAAGACTGGGGCTTGCCGACGCTGATGGTTTTGCTGGCGTGCGACCTGCAAATGATTTTGCAGGCGCGCTTCGCGCTGGATTCTTTCAAACGGCTGGGCCTGGTGTGCGGACTGGCGCTGGCGGCCTATGCCGTCACCACGAATGATGTCGGCAGCCGCTGGACATATAATTTGACGCAGCAATATCTCTCGGTGGCGGAACATCCCGAACTCGAAGGCTGGATGCCGGATCAGGGCGGCGTTCTTTACTCTCCCGACATGACGATTTTCTACCAGACGTTTTTCAAAAATCCAGACGGCGACTGGCGTTACGTCCTCGGCTTCGAACCCGCGTTCATGACGGAAGAGGATTTCGCGGTCTATCACAGTTTCCTCTGGAATGCCGGTGACGCCAAATCCCTCAAGCCGTGGGTGGACAAAATGCGCCCGCAAGACCGCCTTGTCATTCGTGGCGGACGCGCCGACCAGCCCAACATCCCGCGACTCGAATGGAACTACGGCGTCAGCGGCATCTGGATCGGGCGATCACCGCGCACCAACTCGCCGCCGCCCGCGCCGAAGATTCCCACGCCGGTCATGCATTGAAAATTCACATGGCAGATGAAAATGGCAATTTTGGTTCTGCGGAGTTCAACCCGCTTCGCCGCTATGTGCCGCTCGCGGTCTGGGCGATTGCCATTTTTACAGTTCTCGCCATTCCGCTGAAAATCATCGGCTACGGCTACCTGCCGATTGATGACATTCTGGGGGATTCAGCAAAAGCGGTCAGCGGCAAACCGTGGCCGGAAATTCTCGTGATGGGACCGGCGTTCATAATGGATCATCACTTCGGCTGGCACTGGCTGTTGCGGGAAATTTATCTCTGGAGCCATTGCAACACGGAGTCGCTGGTCGTAACAGCGGTGGTGGGAATGTTCGTCGTGAGCAACTGGTCGGCGATGGCCTGCCTGAAACGGCCGGAGGCCTGGCTCGCGACATTGATTGTGTTTTGCCTGTCGTCCACCGTCATACAACGGCTCATGCTCGGACGCCAGTTTGTCCTGACGCTGACGGCGCTGGTGGTGATCCTCCTGTTGTGGCAGCGCCAGCGCCAAGGTTCAACGCCGCCGAAATGGCGGACGTTCGCGTGGATGACGGCGTTGATCACGCTCTCGGTTTTTCTGCACGGCGTCTGGTATCTGTGGGCGCTGCCGGTCGCGGCGTTTTTTCTCGCGCAACAATTCCGCTGGTGCTTCATGCTGGCGGCAGCCTGCATTTTGGGGACAATTTTGGCATCGGCACTCACCGGCCATCCCGTGGAATATATCTGGCAGGCTGTGAAACTGGCGCTCCGCGTCGAGTCAATTCACACCACGCAAAGCACGCTCGTCAAGGAAATGAGGCCGGCCGGCGGGAATTTCCTGGGACTGCTGCTGCTCGGATTTTTGCTGGTCGCGCGCCAGCTTGCAAAAATAAACGCGCCGCCCATGACGCGAAATCCGGCATTCTGGCTCATGGCGATGGGCTGGGTGCTCGGATGCCAGACCGTCCGTTTCTGGTCGGACTGGGGCGCGCCCGCGCTGATGGTTTTGATGGCCGGCGATCTGCAATTATTTTTGCAGTCGCGCTTCGCCGAGGACTCGTTCAAGCGGCTTGGCCTCGTGTGCGGACTGGCGCTCGCGTCCTACGCTGCCATCACCAACGACGTCAGCAGCCGCTGGACATATAATCTGCCGCAGCAATATCTGACCATGGCGGAACATCCCGACACCCTCAACGGCTGGATGCCCGGCAAAGGCGGAATATTTTACACGACGGACATGTCGCTTTTCTACCAGACGTTTTTCAAAAATCCAGGCGGCGACTGGCGCTACGTCCTCGGCTTTGAACCCGCGTTCATGATGGACGAGGATTTCGCGGTCTATCACAGTTTTCTCTGGAATGACGGCGATGCCAAACCCCTCAAGCCTTGGCTGGATAAAATGCGGCTTCAAGACCGTCTCGTATCCCGCGCCCCGCGCAGCGCGCCGCCCGGAATTCCGCAACTGGAGTGGAATTACGCCGTGAGCGGCATCTGGATCGGACGACTGCCGCGAACGAATGCGCCGCCGCCCGCACCGACAATTCCCGCGACGGAAGCGCGGACAAATTCGCCAAGTTCAACGCAGTGACAGTTCGTCGAATTTTTTCGCCAGCGCAAAATCCTTTTTCGTCAGCCCGCCTGCGTCGTGCGTAGTGAGCGCGAGCGTCACCTTGTTCCAGCGAATGTCAATGTCGGGATGATGCCATTCTTCCTCGGCGAGTTGGGCGACGGCGTCCGTAAATTTTATTGCGGCGGGAAAATCCTTGAATTGAAACGTGCGCGAAATCACGTCGGCTTTCTTTTTCCAATCTGGAATTTTACCGAGCGCGGATTTGATTTCGATGGAATTTAATTTTTTCACGTTTTAATTTCACGAAAGTTTCGGCGGCTTGCCCCGCGAATCCGCAAGCCGTGGCGGAATCTTCTGCGGGTTTTTGCGCTCCGCCGCGTTTGCCTGCAGCACCAGGCTCACACAGGTGATCATCGCCCACAGCCAGCTCACGCCAAAACTTATGACTCCCCATTTCAGCAGCCAGCCGGATGAATTTTGCGGAATCGGTTCATCGGCTTGCGCCAGATAAATCCGGTAAGACCACCCGGCGACCCATGCGCCAATCAAAACGCAACTCGCAATCGCCAGCGACAACTGGCAGACGCCGGTGAAAACCCGTTCCGCCTTCAGCGAACCGACTCCCGGCGTCGCAAGGTTCTGCATGACGCACGCCCACGCGCGGTCGCGGCTCAATGGGCGTTCAGACGGAACAGGCATCGTCGTTCAACTGAATTGCGACTTCACATCCGGCTTTCTCAAAACCACCAGCGCCCAGATGCCAAAAGCCAAGCCAAGCACATAGCCGCAGCAAGGCGTCAGGCACGGCACCGTTGACAGCGTGGCGGCGGCCAGGGCGAATTCGTAGCTTTGCAACGACTTCATTTTTCTTGCGCCAACCAGGATCAAAGCCGATATCGCCAGCTCGACAAGAATGTTGACGATGCCCAGCGGGCCATACATCAGATGGATCACCTTTTGCGCGAATTGTTCGATCTGGGGATTGTTAAGCTGCGCCAGTTCCGCATTGACCTCTTGCAGGTTTGGGGTGAAAAATATCATGTCCACCAGGCTCCACAGCGCGAGAACGAGGTTGAGAATGGCTGTGACCATCAAAGCCACGGCGGGAACCTTGATCCGCTGCAACGCCGTTTCGCGGCCGCCAACGCCCGCCGGACTCAACGGCGGCGGTGCGCCGGCAAGTTGCTCGCCCGCGCCAAAAACATCGGCGAATTCCGGGAAAGTCGAGAGGGCGCGAAACTCCGCATCACTGTCCGCCTTCGCAAGTGATTGAGCATTGAGCCGTCCCTCGGAAATCCATTTGCACAGATCGTCGCCCGTGATCGGGCCGTATTGTTTGCCGTCGCCGCCGATGATGGTGTAATTGGCCATAAAATTTTCCCGCGTTTGATGACTTTTAGTTTATTGCGGGCAAAGTCGCAAGCTCGTTTCCTGTAGCGTCAGCGCTGCGCGCTGATTTCGAGCCGCAGGCTCGACGCTACAACGAAAATGTTTTCAAGAATTCCGCACAAACATTTTCCCCGGCAACTGTTTCACGACGCGCTTCATTTCCAGGCTCAATAGCGAAACGGAAACCGCCGAACTCGGCAATCCGCTTTTGCGGATGACTTCGTCAATCGTCAACTCGTCGTCCGTTTTCAGCGCGTCAAAAACTTTTTGCTCGTTCTCCGAAAGTTCCAGCGCGGGCAAAACTCCCGTTTCGCCGGGCGATGGTGGACGGTTGCTGCTTGGAAACAAATATTCAAACTCGCTCAAAATATCCTCCGCGCCTTCGCACAGTTTTGCGCCTTTTTTGATGAGATCGTGACAACCCTTGCTGCGCGGCGAATCAATCCGTCCGGGAACCGCAAAAATTTGCCGTCCGGCTTCAACCGCCATGTTCGCCGTGATGAGCGCGCCGCTCGTCGTGTTGGCTTCCACGACGACCGTGCCGAGCGTCATTCCGGCGACGATGCGATTACGGATTGGAAAACTTTGCTTGTCCGCCGGACGGTTGAACGGAAATTGCGTGATGACCGCGCCGTTTTCTGAAATGCGTTGAAACAATTCCGCGTTTTCCGTCGGGAAAACCAGATTGATGCCCGTTCCCAAAACCGCGACCGTCCGTCCCTTTGCACTCAACGCGCCCTGGTGCGCCGCCGTGTCAATGCCGCGCGCGCCGCCGCTCACCACCGTCACGCCGACGTAGGCGAGCTGATACGCCAGCTTGCGCGCGGTCTCGATGCCGTAATGCGTCGTCTGCCGCGAGCCGACCATCGCGACGGCGTTTTTGTCCTTCGCGGTCAGCGCGCCCTTGACGTAAAGCACGAGCGGCGGATCGTAAATCTCGCGGAGCAGCGCGGGATAATGTTCATCCGACGAAATCAAGACGTGGCAGCCGAAATCCGCGATGTGTTTCAATTCACCCGCGAGGTCAACGGATTTTTCCCAGTTGGAAATGGACTCGGCCACTTCTTCGCCGATGTTGCGGACGCGGAGCAGTTCGGATTTGGCAGCGGCGAGGATTTTGGGCGCGTCGCCGAAATGTTCGAGCAACAGCCGTGCGCGCACCGGCCCGACGTGCTCGACCATGTTCAACGCGATGAAGGCTTCGCGGGAATCCATGCCGAATTAAAAGGTTTCAAGTTTCAGGTTTCAAGTTCCAAGTTTGCGGGAGACGGAGTGACGAGGCTCAATTTTTTAACCACGGATGAACACGGATGAAAATTCAGAAAACATTTGCATGAAAATTGTCGCGGAGCGACGTCGGAAATTAGCCAGCTACGAAGTGGCTGGTGTCGTCGGGGGAAATTAATGCGTCCTGAAAGGACGATGGAATTGTGCGGAAGTTTTCCGGCGTCCTTTCGGGACGCGATGATTTGCGGGCGAAGTTCCAGCCACTTCGTAGCTGGCTAATTTCCGGCGCTCCTTCGGAGCAAAAGCAAACGGCGGCAAGAATTGTTTCGCGCTGGACACGGAGCATGAAACCGCTAGCCTTGCCATTATGCGCCTGTCAAAGAGCCTTCTATTTGCCGGTGGAGCAATTGCGGCTGTCTTTCTTGCCACAGGAATCTGCGTTTTCAAAAAACCCCGCGCAACCTCGCAAGCCAACGTTTGCATCAACAACCTTAGACCAACTTTTTTCCCGCCCGGATACCTCCATCCAGAACAGGTTCTTGCTTTGACACCGTTGGGAATGACATTTTCAAATGTGGTGGCAATTTTTGGCACTAATTATTGGACTTCAGAAACGAATGCCCATGATTCATTTTATGTTGGTTACCATGGAAAAGCCACCATACAAATACAAAGCAATGTTGTCGTCGGGGTATGCGACATAAAGTTGGGATATGCAACAAATAGTAACCGATTCGTTGCGCCTCCCGATTAAGAGTCAATTGTTTCTCTTAATTAGTTTTCCCAAGATTGCCTGCGCCCGCCGTTTCTGTTACTGAATCCGCGTGCCTGACCCAAGCCTGCTCATCCTGATTCCGGCTTACAACGAAGAAGCGCGCATCGAACCGGTGCTGCGCGATTACGCGGCGTTTTTTCAGAAGAATTATTGCGGCAAATTCCAGATCGTCGTCGTCCTCAACGGCTGCACGGACAACACGCTCGGCGTCGTCCAAAAAGTCGCGGCGGAATTTCCCGTGGTGCGCGCGCTGGAATTTCCCGCGCCCATCGGCAAGGGCGGCGCGCTCATCGAGGGCCTCAAGCTCGCCATGCACGCGGATTTCATCGGCTACGCGGACGCAGACGGCGCAACCTCGCCGGCGGCGTTCATGGAATTGGTCAAGCGCATCGGCGGGACGGATTGCGTCATCGGCTCGCGCTGGCTGCCGGAATCCGTCATGCACCAGGAGCAGCCGACGTTGCGGCGCGTGGCGAGCCGGACGTTTCACTTCATCGTGGAGATGCTTTTTTGGATGCACATCAAGGACACGCAATGCCCGTGCAAACTGATGCGGCGCGAGGCCGTGGAAAAAATCCATCCGACGCTGCTCATCGCCGACCTCGCGTTCGACGTCAACCTGCTGGTGTCGCTCAAGCGCGCTGGCTTCAAAATCGTCGAAGTGCCGATTGAATGGACGGACAAAATCGGCTCGAAAGTCACGTCGTCGCTCTTCCGCTCGTCGCTGGCGATGTTTTTGTCCGTCGTGCGTGTGCGGCTGATTTACTCGCCGCTCTACAGATTGCTGCGCCCGCTGCGCCCGCTGGAAGGCTGGATTTATAAAAAATTGCGTGCGCCAAAACCGTTGCCCGGGCCGGAGAATTGAAATTTATTTTTGCGCCGCCTTTTTTCGTTCCCGGGCGAACCACGCACAGATGCCGAGCAGCATCAAATTGAACGCACCGAGTGTTTGCAGCGCCACTTCCATGCGTCCGGGAAATCGGTGCAACATGAACGGCAGCGTGAATCCGTATGCTGCGGTGAGCAGCACCATCGGGAGGACGACCTTGAATTTTCCGCGCGCCATCAAATCGTTTACCAGCACGTTTGCCAGCGCCAGCGGAACCATCGCGCCAGCATACCACGGCAAAAGTTTCACCGTCATCGCGACGTAGGCTTGTGTGTAAATCAACTTTACCACGAACGGCCCGACGATGCACAAACCCGCCGCGCCGCAAACCGCCAGAACCGCCGTGCCGAGCAAAACAATGCCGAGCAGGTTGCTCTTTTCCGACTTCGCGTTCGCATGGACGATTTTCGGAAACATTACCGCCGCCAGCGGCAGCACCAGCCAGAGCAGCGCGCGCGACAGCGTTCCCGCCGCGACATAGGACGCCATTTCATCGCCGGAAAAAAACGCCTTCGCATACATCGTGTCCGACGTGAACAAAAACTGGCATGCGCCGAAGCCGAGCATCAACGGCGCGACCTGCTTGAACAGGCCGCGTCCGTCGAACCGTTCCGGCTTGACCAGCCACAAATCGCGCGAACGCCAGATCGCAATGCCCGCCCATGCGCCGAGGCCGGCGAACGCGCCGAAAATCATCGCCGTCGCGCCACCGTGAAACGCCAGCACGATCAACACGGCCACGGCCACCCGCCCGACGCCGCCGATGATCGTCGCCCAGCCGAGCCAGAAAAAATCCTGCCGCCCTTGCAGCACGCCCGAAAACAGCGGCATCCACAAATTCATCAGCACCGCCGCGAGCGTCACCCACAACGTCGCCGCGCTCGTCAGTTCCCACCGCTCCATGATTTGATTTCGGAATGCGAAGACGACCAGTGCCGCGACTGCCCACAAAATAAATGTCCACAGCCAGCCCAGCCGGATCATCCCGGCAAGCTGCCGTTCGCGGTTCGTCGCGAGCGTTCCGGCGGTTTGCTGCGCGGAGACCATTTGCAGCGGCATGATGGGCACGCAAGCCGTCACCATCAGCATCGTCCCGAAAATGCTGTATTCGGATTCGGAGACTTTTTTTGCGAGCAGATGCACGCCCAGCGCCATCACGCCCGCGATGATGTTGGCGATCATCAGCCAGCCGCTCTGGCGGAAAAACGCCGCGTGCGGTTTGTGGTCAACCGTCGGAATGGCTTCAATTTTTTCGGCGGACATGAACGCGAAAAGATTGCCGGATGAAACCGGCGGAGAAAAGGCAATTTGTCTTTGACCACGGATAGACACGGATTAAAAATGTAAATCCGTGTTAATCCGTGCCCATCTGTGGTTGAATTTTGGCTTCAAGGAAGTGAGCGCAAAAAATTCAAAAGCAGATTTTTCCCGCGCTCCAGTTCCGCCAGCGAAATCCATTCGTCCGCCGTGTGGGCCTGTGCAATGTCGCCCGGCCCGAAGACGATGCTTGGAATTCCGCCTGCCGATAAAATTGCCGCGTCGCAAAAAAAATGCACGCCGAGCGGTTTTGATTGCCCGATGCTTTTCAAAAACTTTTGGACGAGCGGCAGCTTGTGATTTGTTTCCAACGGCACAGCTGGTGCGAGCTTCGCGCTGGAAATTCTTGCGGACAATTTTCGCGCGCGCAGGAGCGCGGCGATTTCATTTTTCACTTTCGCGTCCGTCTCGTGCGGCAATGTGCGGCGATCAACTGAAATGTTGCAAAAAGCTGGAACGATGTTCGGCTGCGTGCCGCCGGAAATGGTGCCGACGTTCACCGTCGCCGTGCCAAGCAGCGGATGCTTCCGTTTTCGCAACTGCGCAGCGTAACCCGTTTCCAGCAAATCCACGATGCGCGCCATTTCGTGAATCGCATTTTTGCCGAACTGCGGCGTCGCGCCATGCGCCGCCTTGCCGCGCGTTTCGAGTTCCAGCCACAAACTGCCTTTGTGCGCGGTGACGACCTGCAACTTTGTCGGCTCGCCGACGATGGCCATAGTCGTAAAACCGGCGTCGCGCCTGTCTCCGTTTTTCAAAAAATTCAGAGACAGGCGCGATGCCGGTCCTACGAGTGCGCGCGAACCGGCTTGCGCGTGCTCCTCGTCAATCAATCCGGCGAAAATAATTTCTGTTTCGAGCGGGCGCGATTTGGCATTTGCCAGTTCGCAGAGCGCGGAGAGCATGGCGGCGACGGAACCTTTCGTGTCGCACGCGCCGCGTCCGTGCAGGCGTCCGTTTTTGCGCTGCGGAATGAAACGCGTCCCGTCCGCACCGACGGTGTCGAGGTGCGGCGCGAGCAAAATGGTTTGCTTGATTTTATTTTTGGGTCGCAGCCGCGCGATGAGATTGGATCGTCCGGGCAAAACCGCTTGGAATTCGACTTCAAGTCCGGCGCGCGCCGCGACTGCGGCAAGAAAATCCGCTACGCGTTTTTCGCCGGTGAGCGGATGGCGCGGCGGCAGAAAGGCGGGGTTCACGCTGGGCAGAGCGATGAGTTCAGCCAGGAGTTTTTCCGTGCGCGTCATGGGCGCAGAATGTCACAGGCAAAAGCTATTTGCCACTTTTTCCCGATGCGGGGTTTTCGTGAGAAGGCAAGATCGAAACAATGAACGGGAATTCAGTGAAGCAAGGTCAAACGCAGAACATTATTGGATTGCCGTGTGCACGGCTCGGTTTGGATGGGAGCCGGCTGGGATTAATCCAAACTGATTCGCCTGGAATATTTCCCGGCCACCGTCGTTGCAAAATGCCGGTGGCCGCCATTTTTTGCACAATGCTGAAACTTGCGTGCTGCATCATGCGTCACAATTGAAGTCTGGTGGAAAAAGCCGGCATCATACATGCTGGCGTGAAACTTGAATTATTGGGAAAATGGCAAGAATCGGAAAAGGAAAAAAAGCGTCCGGCCCAAAGGCCGGCAAGGAGCGCGAGCGGTATTATCTGCTGCCGGGTCAGGGCGGCCAGGCTTATCGCCGCAAACAGAAGTTCATTTTGAAATGGTCGGTCATCGCGGCGCTGGGCGTGTCGGCGGTTCTGGCGGCGGCGCTTTATTGGGTGAATCATTCAAAACCTTGAGCGGCGGCGCTTGACCTCGCAACGGCGGTTGCTAGTATGCGCACCAGTCTGATGAAATTCGCCCGCTTGATTTTGTTTATTGCCGCGCCTTTTTTCCTCGCGCCACTGGCGCACGCGGAACTGGCCGACGGCGTCAAGGCCATCGTCAACGACTCGGTCATCACCTATGCGCAGATCCAAGATTTCATCGCGCCGGCCGCGGAGTCGTTGCAGCGGCAATATGCCGGCGAGTCTGAATTGTATTCGCAGAAATACTCCGAACTGTTCAACGACGGTTTGGAGCAACTGGTGGAACGCGCATTGATCCTGCATGATTTCGATGTCGAAGGATATAAACTGCCTGACGGCGTCGTGGATGAACTGGTGCAGGACCGCATCCGCGCCCAGGGCGACGACCGCAAGACGCTGATCGAGACATTGCAGGCACAAGGCATGACGTTCGAGGAATTCCGCAAGGAAGTCCGCGACCAGTGGATTGAAGCCCAGATGCGGCGCAAAAACGTCTCGCAGCCGGTCGTCATCTCGCCCTTCAAGGTTGAAAATTATTACCAGGCGCATCAGGACGATTTCAAGGTCGGCGATCAAATCCAATTACGCATGATCGTGTTGAAAAAAACCTCCGATACCGACACCAACACGCCGGAACTGGCCGATGAAATTGTCGCCAAAATCAAGGATGGTGCGACGTTTCAGGAAATGGCGGCGATCTATTCGCAAGGCACGCAGCAACCGGACGGTGACTGGTATGGACGCTCCGCATTGCGGAAGGAACTCGCCGATGCGGCCTTCGCGCTCAAGCCCGGCCAGGTCAGCAACGCGATTGAGACCCCAGATTCCGACTACATTGTGCAAGCCGAGAAAATCCGACCCGCCTATGTGAAGCCGCTTGGCGACATCCGCGACGACATCGAAAAGACCCTCAGAACACAGGAAGAAGCGCGCCTTGAGAAGCAGTGGATTGATCGCTTGAAAAAGAAGTCGTTCATCCGCATCGTCCCGTCGTGACGGTTTCCGGGCGCACGCAAACCTTGATTTCCATGACTGGTTGGATCGGCATTTCACTCGGTGATGTCACCGGCGTCGGCCCTGAAGTCGCGCTCAAGGCCGTCACCGCCGAAGCCGGGCGCGACGACACAAAATATCTTTTCATCGGCGACGAAAAAATTCTCCAGCGACTCAACCGGAAATTCTTGCTCAATCTGCCGCTGGAAAAATTTTCAAATAACAACGCCGCCGGGAAATTTTTCATCGCCAATCCGCTTGCCGAACTGTTGCCGGAAAATCTGCCCGCCGGCTCGCCGCTTGCCGCGCGCGCTTCCATCGCCTGGCTGCGCGACGGCGGTGAACGTTGTTTGCGCGGCGAGCTCGACGCGCTCGTCACCGCGCCCGTCAACAAGGAATCCATCATCCACGCCGGCCACAAGTTCACCGGCCAGACGGAATTTCTTTCCGAACTCGCCGGCACGAAACGCACCGCGATGATGCTGCTTGGCACCGACGAGCGCGGCCGCTGTCTGCGCGTCGCGCTCGCCACGGTTCACATTTCCATCAAGTCGGTTCCGGAAAAAATGACTGCGAAAAAAATCACGCTCGCCATCGAACTTGCCGCGCAAGCCTGCCGCGACCTTGGTTTGTCGCGCGCGAAAATTGCCGTCGCCGGTTTGAATCCGCACGCGGGCGAAGGCGGCGAATTTGGCGACGAGGAAATAAAAATTATTGCGCCGACAGTTTCAGCATTGAAGAAAAAAGGATTCGATGTCACCGGCCCGTTGAGCGGCGACACGGTTTTTCACTATGCGCTGCAAGGGGATTTCGATGCCGTCGTCGCGATGTATCACGACCAGGGACTCGCGCCGCTGAAAGCCGTCGCATTCGACACCGGCGTGAACTGGACGCTCGGCCTGCCGTTCATCCGCACCTCGCCCGACCATGGCACGGCTTATGACATCGCCGGAAAAGGAATTGCGAACCCTTCGAGCATGATCGCGGCGATCCGATTGGCGAAGCAGTTGGCGAAGAATAAAAAGGTGTAGCGTCGGCGCTGTGCGCCGATTCGGTCGAGCCACAGGCTCGACGCTACAATCCCATCAATTCGCGGACTTTCGTTTGGATATCGCCGTTCTTCATCAACGATTCGCCGACCAAAATCGCTTTCGCTTCACATTTTTTCAATCGCTCCACGTCCGCGCGAGAATGAATTCCGCTTTCGGCGACGAGAATTTTTTCTACGCCAATTTTCTTTGCCAGTTTTTCCGTCGTCGCTAAATCTACTTTGAAAGTTTTTAAATCGCGATTGTTCACGCCGATTAATTGTGGAGAAATTTTCAGCGCGCGTTCCAGTTCTTCCTCGTCGTGGACCTCAACCAGAACGGCGAGGCCGGCTTCAATCGCGAGCGAATGAAATTTTTGCAACTGCTCGTCGGTCAAAATGGCGACGATGAGCAGGATGGCGTCCGCGCCCCATTCGATGGCTTCGAGAATCTGGCGTTCATCAATGATGAAATCCTTGCGCAACAGCGGCAGTTTCACCGCCGCGCGAATCTGGCGGAGATAATCGAGCGAGCCTTGGAAAAATTTCTCGTCGGTTAAAACGGACAGACAACTGGCGCCCGCCGCCTCGTATTCCCGGGCGATGCGGACCGGATCAAAGTTTTTGCAGATGACGCCCATTGACGGCGACGCCTTTTTCACCTCGGCAATCAGGCCGATGTCGCCGCTCCGCGGATTTTTGAGCGCGGCTATGAAGTCGCGCCGCTCGCCATGCTCCAGCAGCGCGTCGCGCAAATCGCCGGCGGCGATGAGGCGCGCAGGCAGCTGCGCGACTTCGCGTTGCTTTTGTTCAACGATTGTATCGAGAATGTTCACCGGTTTCTTAACCGCCAGGACGCCAAGGTCGCCAAGATAATTCTTTCGTCAAATCAAAAACCTTGGCGTTCTTGGCGTCTTGGCGGTTGAAATTTATTCCTCCTCATCCTTCACGCCCTGCATCCGCTTGAGCGGGCAGCCGGCGCGGAGCCACGCGTTCACGAACGGATCCAGCCGTCCATCCATCACCGCCTGCACATCGCTGGCCTGTTCGCCGGTGCGCAAATCCTTGACCATGCGATACGGCTGGAACACGTAGCTGCGAATCTGGTTGCCCCACGAGATGCTGCCTTTGTCGCCGTAAAAGCGTTCCATCTCGCTCTTCGCCTGGTCCAGTTTCAGGGCGTAAAGCTTGGAGATCAACATCGCCATCGCGGTGGCTTCGTTTTGCACCTGGCTGCGCTGGGCTTGCGATGCGGCGACGAGGCCGGTCGGCAAATGC
>Ga0181534_10000325_pt1 | contig 34673 bp, 26 predicted proteins | sample PEATcosm2014_Bin_37_FD_119758 | JGI IMG/M metagenome (GOLD analysis project Ga0181534, IMG submission 119758) | Peatland microbial communities from MTU Mesocosm Facility, Houghton, MI, USA - PEATcosm2014_Bin17_10_metaG | ecosystem: Environmental > Terrestrial > Soil > Wetlands > Peat | place...
AGCGTATTGGTCCGCCCGGCCGTCCAGGGGGCCACCCCGAATCTGCTCGGGAGACATGTAGAGTGGGCTGCCCACCGCTGTGCCGGCCTGCGTCAGCGCCGTCTGGCCCGCGAGTCCCTTGGCGATACCGAAATCGCAGATCTTCACCGCGCCGTTTTCGTCCAGCATGATGTTGGCGGGTTTGACATCGCGGTGCACGATCCCCTTGCTGTGAGCATAATCCAGCGCCGCGGCGGTCTGCCATAATACCTGGCGCAAAACGTCCTTCCCCGGCGGCTGCGGCGCGCTCAGCAGTTTTTCCAAACTGGGGCCGTTGACGTACTCCATGGCGATGAAGGCGTTGGCGCCTTCTTCCCCCACGTAGTAAACGGTGACAATGCCTGGGTGGCTGAGAATGCCTGCGGCGCGCGCCTCCCGGAACAGGCGCGCGCGCAGCGTCTCGCGGTCCTTCGGATCGGAGAACTCTTGCAACAGAATGACCTTGATAGCAACTGGCCGGCCGATGGCGGGATCCAGGCCACGCAGCACCACGCCCATGCCGCCCCGGCCCACTTCCCCAGTCACTTCATACGGGCCCATTCGCTCCATAGGTCTATCACGTTGTGCCGGTGCTCGCGGCTTGCCTCTTCACGTCCGCTTCGGTTTGATCGGCCACCGCCTGCAGCTTTTGCAGGTCGGCCCGTACCGCATCCGGTGCGGGCTGCGGAACCTCTCCGGCGGCAGTTTGCGTGTCCGGAGCGGGCGGCAAACCATTCTTGCCTTGATTGTCGGCAAGGGTCTTCAATCCCGAGTCGATCTTGGCGCGGAAGTCGTTATGCATCTCCTGCAGGTCGGCGACAGCGACCGCAACTCTCTGGCCCGTCGGGCAGTCCGAACGTTTGCTGCTGGCGACTTTTACGGTTATGTTTTTCTTGGCGTCAGGTATATCGTCAACCCGCATGATCACGTCGCCCGGCGACAAACTGCATGCCTGGTCGCCTGCGTTTACATCCAGGTTGGCGGAAACTACGAAAACGCTCACGGCAGGATCCAGGGCCTCGGGTCTCTGCTCCGCCACTTGCGTCGCCTCTGGCGCTGTTGGCGCTGGCGCGGGTACCGCCGCCGGAGCGGCTTCCGGAGGCGCCGCCGGCTCCGGCTGACTGGCCGCGGCGGCCCGTTCGGCATCGATCTCCCGCTTCACTTCCTCGGCTATGGCCTGCTTGATTTCCGGAGTCAGAACCGTGTTCTGGGCCGCGGATTGGTCTGGCGGCGGGCCGCTGGGTTGTTGTAGCGTGGAGGCATCGTAGGCTGCCCGCAGGCTCTCCGCCAGCAGGAAGTCGGTCAGCCACAACGACGCCACCGGATACGACGGCGCCGGGGTGAAGTAGTAACCGTATGGGGCATACCACGAGGAGGCTAACCAGTCCCAGCGGTAATAAACAGGGTTGACCCACGGATTGTAGACCCAACCGTAGAAGGCCGGCCGGTAATAATAACCGGGCACGTAGCCGTAGTAGAAGGCGCCCCCGTACGAGAACCTGTTATACACATACACACTGGTACGCCCGCCAATCACGTAGGTCCGCTGCACGTATACGCGGCCGTTGCGGTGCATGTAGGCGCGCTGCGAATAACCGCTGTTGGGCCCCGTGCTCACCAGCGTCCGGCCGTTGCTCCGGGTGACGATCGTGCGCTGGCCGCCCACGCCGCGCCGGATGGTGACTCCGTTTGCCGTGTGGATCGATTGGATGCGCCCCGCAGCGGAGAACCTTGCGGTGGTGCCATTGGAAAACGTGCGGGTACTGGGATGGCCCGCCCCGGCTGCGTTGGGATGGCCGGCGCCTGTCGAACCGGGGCGCGTCCCAGAAGCCGCGTGGCTGCTCGGCGGATGCTGGCCCGCGGCCGTCCCGGTGTTCGCCTTTGCAGGCGTATGCGCGGCCGGCGCCGGTTTCTGCGCCTTGGCCGGTTTCTGCGCCGGTGCCGGTCTTGGAGGCGGGCTCGATTTGGGTTTGTTGTCGGCCCAGGCCATTGACGCAATCAGCAAAAAAAGGATAATCGACCCATTGCGTCTGAAGTTCTTGTGCAGACTCATGGTTTTCTCCTCTCCCCGGAATCTCCTGAGGACCCGGACAGCGTCAATTATACTTCTAACAACGAGGTCGTGTGCGGGCCGGCATGCCTCGCGCCATAAATGGGCTAGGATTAATTATGACGCGGACGCCCCCCGGCATACCATCGAGTCCCTTGCCGCCAGTCAGCGCCGAGTACAAGACAGCTATGCCGGCTCTTCCCGGCAAGAGGCCCCAGGTCCACGTCTGGAAGATGTTCCGTTCCACCGGAGGCGCGATGCATCTCGATTTCGGAAAGACCGGACTGATCACCAAGCCTGGGGCGAAGGGCGCGCTTCTGCTCGATAATGTCAAGCGAGAGGCTCGGATGGTGCCGCCAGTGCACGCGCAGGCTGCGGCGCCGCCCGCGACAGCGCCGGGTGGCGCCATGCCGCACACGCCCAAGCCGCCTGCGTTGCCGAACGTGAAAGACCTCGGCAAGCGCATTATCGGAGGTCATCCGGCCGAAGGCAAGATGTACACTTTTCATCCGCCTAAAGTGCCCGGGTTGCCGCAGCCAGGAAAGGCGCCGGCAGGGCCGAAGATACCAGCTATGGCGAAGCCGCCGATACCGAGCGCCCCGCGGGCGAAGGTGCAAACGCTCGAGGTATGGACGCACACGCAGTTGAAAGTGCCGTTGCTCACCAAAGCCAGCGGAATTTCGGGGTTACAAAGCAGCATCTGCAAGAACGCAAAAGGCGGCGAGCCGCCCGCATCCTTGTTCCGGATTCCACCCGGCTATAAACTGGTCGAGCCCAAGCCCCCAACACCGGCGCCTTCGCCGGCTTGAGCGTGGATTCGATAGAATGAATGACGGCCGATGGCGGAGGCATAGCAATGGCACTGCAGGTTTGCATGGGAGCATCGATGATGTGCAGTTTCGGCGCGGCGCCGAGTTCGCTGGTCGTGTTGCCGAAAAATAAGACGTTCACCAACGAAGTGCCGGACGCAAATATCATGGATCACATCCCAATGGTGAACATCATGCCCTTCGGCATGTGCAGTTCTATCGCAAACCCCGAGGTCGCCTCGGCCACCGCAGCCGCCCTGGGAGTGCTCACGCCCATGCCATGTGTACCAAATACGCCGGCGCCATGGGTTCCAGGCGCGCCAACAGTGCTATTGGGGAACATGCCCACGCTGGATAATACATCTCAACTGATGTGTCTCTGGGCCGGCGTGATCACGTTTGAAACAGCGGGCGAAGTAACCGTGCAGGTGCCGTAGCCGCGCAGGCTGCCAGCCAGCCCTACGCAATCGCATAACATATAAGAGGAGGCTGCCTTGGCATACGACTTCACCAGACGCCATTTCTTCTTTGGGTCCCTGCTGGCCGGCGCGATTCCGGCAGCGGGATTCGGTAGCGTGCCTTCGCTGACGAGGCTGGGCTACAAGTCGCCGAATGAGAAGTTGAACATCGCCTCGATCGGCGCGGGAGGCAAGGCCGCGAGCGACATCAAGGGCTGCTCGGCGGAAAACATCGTGGCGCTTTGCGACGTGGATGAGCGCCGCGCCGCGCGAAAGTTCAAAGAATACGAAAAGGCTCCGAAGTATAAGGACTTTCGCAAGATGCTCGATGAGCAGGCCAACAACATCGACGCGGCCATCATCGCCATTCCGGATTTCATGCACGCCACCGCGGCGATGTGGGCGATGGAGCGCGGCAAACATGTCTATGTGCAAAAGCCGCTGACGCGAACGGTCTGGGAAGCGCGCCAACTGCTGGAGGCGGCGAACAAATACAAAGTCGCGAGCCAGATGGGCAATCAGGGCTATTCCAACGAGGGGACGCGGCAGGCTGCCGAGATGATTTGGGCGGGGGAGATCGGGCAGGTGACCGAGGTGCATGCCTGGACCGACCGGCCGATCTGGCCGCAAGGGCTGACCGAGATTCCTCCCCCGGAACCCGTGCCGGACACGCTCGATTGGGACCTTTGGCTGGGCATCGCCGAGAAGCGGCCCTACACCACCGGCGGTCCGGACTACAAGTCGCCGCTCAGCGGACATTTCTATCAACCGGGCAACTGGCGCGGCTTTTACGATTTCGGATGCGGCGCACTGGGCGACATGGCTTGCCACATCTTGGGCGCGCCGAACCTGGCGCTGCAACTGGGCGCGCCGGCCAGTGTGGAGTGTATTCAAATGGATGGCCCGAGCGAGTTCATGTTTCCGAAGAAATCGGTGCTCCGCTACGATTTTCCGGCGCGCGGAACGATGCCTCCGGTGAAGCTATTCTGGCACGACGGGTTGAAGGAAACGCCGCAGATTCCGGGTGTGCCGGAGGGCGAACTGCTGGGGGATCTGCCGGAACGGCCGTCCCCGCGGCGCGACGAATCGCAGGGACCGCCGCCGTTTACCGGTTTCATCGGCGACGTGTTCGACTTCGAGAAGTTCCAGGCCACCAAGAACGCCGCGGATGCTGAGAAACCCACCCCGGACGGCAGCCTGTTCATCGGTGACAAAGGCATGATCACCACCGGCACGTATGGCGAAGAGACCCGGCTGATCCCGGTCGAGAAGATGAAGGACTATCAGTTCCCGCAGCCCATGCTGACGCGCTCGCCGGGCCACTACCGCGATTGGATTCGGGCCTGCAAGGGAGGCGATCCGGCGTGTTCCAACTTCAACGTTGCCGTGCCCTTCGTGGAGTGGATGCTGCTGGGAGTGATCGCCCTGCGTGTGCCCGGGAAACTCGAATGGGACGCGGCGAAAATGCGGTTCACGAACAATGCGGAGGCGAACCGGTATTTGAGGCCGACGTTTCGCAAAGGCTGGTCGTTCACTTAGCACCGGAAATCCCTGATGATTCCCTCGGAGTAAACCCTGACATATCGAAAACTCTTTGCCATAACCCTGTTCGTAGCGGCCGCGGGTAGTGGCCAGACGCCGCCGAAGTACGACGCGGCGTCGGTGGAACGCGGCAAGACGACGTTTGTGGGCGCGTGCGGCTTCTGCCACGGCTCGAATGCGAAGGGAGGCGAGAAGGGGCCCGACTTGCTTCGCTCCGTGCTGGTGCTGGACGATGTCGATGGCAAGACCATCACGCCCATCATCATCAAGGGCCGCCCGGACAAGGGGATGCCGCGCTTTGCTTTCACGCCCCAGCAGATCGGCGATATTGCGAACTTCCTGCACCAATCCATCTTGAATGTGGCGGACCGGGACAGCTACAAAACTCTGAACATTGTGACAGGAGACGCGAAAGCGGGTGAGGCGTACTTTGTCAGCCACTGTGCTGCGTGCCATTCAGCGACGGGGGATTTGAAAGGCATCGCCACCAAGTATGCGGAGCCCGTAACGCTGCAGGGGAAATTCCTGCAGCCGCCTTTCAACTGGACCGAGGGTACACCTGCGCATCCGGTGATGGCCATCTCGGTGACGGTCACGCTGCCGTCGGGCCAGTCGTTCACGGGCACTCCACTGAATTACGACGACTTCAATGTCAGTTTGCGCGAGGCGGACGGGACCTATCATTCTTTCCTGCGAACGGGTACTTCGCCGCGCGTAGAGATCCATAACCGGTTGCAGGCACATATGGATTTATTGCTGCGCTACACGGACGCCGATATTCACAATCTGACGGCTTACCTGGTGACCTTGAAATGAAGATCCCGTTCCTGCTGCCATTGCTGGCGGCGCCGCTGTTGGCGCAACTCCTGGATCCGGCTTTGCTTACCAAGCCGGCTACGGATGCCTGGCCGACGTATAACGGCGATTACTCCGGCCGGCGATTCAGTTCACTGCGCCAGATCAATAAGTCGAACGTGAAAAGCCTGAGCCTGGCCTGGATCTTCCGGATCAAAGTCGGCGCGACGCCGGGCGCGATCATCGGCGGTGAAGGCGCACTTCCCGAAGGCCCGCCTAGCGATCCAGGCGTTTCGACGATCAAGGCGACGCCTTTAATGGTGCAGGGCATCCTCTATTTCTCGACTCCGGACAATGCCTGGGCGGTGGACGCGCGGTCCGGGCGCGAATTGTGGCATTACACCTGGAAGACCAAGGGCGGCATCCACATCGGCAACCGCGGCATGGGTATGTACGGCAACTGGCTCTATTTCGAGACGCCGGACAATTACCTGGTCTCATTGGATGCGCGGACGGGCAAGGAGCGATGGCACACGGAAATCGCCGATGTGAAACAGGAGTATTTCTCTACGCCCGCGCCGATTGTCGTGGATAACCACGTGCTGGTGGGCACGGGCGGCGACTCGCTGGACGTACCGGGATTTCTGGAATCGCACGATCCGGAGACGGGAAAGATTCAGTGGAAGTGGTGGAGCGCGCCGTTGAAACAAGGCGATCCCGGATTTGAGACCTGGCCGGATGAATATTCGATGCGGCATGGCGGCGGCATGACCTGGTTGCCGGGCACCTACGATCCGGACTTGCATTTGTATTTCCTGGGAACGGGAAATCCGAACCCGGTTTTGACGGGCCGCAGCCGGAAGGGCGACAACCTGTATACCTGTTCCCTTGTGGCGCTGAACGTGGATACAGGGAAATTAGTGTGGCACTTCCAGCCTTCGCCGCACGATACACATGACTGGGATGCCGCGCAGACGCCAATCCTGATCGATGCGGACCTGGACGGCAAGCCGCGCAAGTTGCTGGCGCAGGCGAATCGCAACGGCTATTTCTTCCTGCTCGATCGCACCAACGGGAAAGTCCTGGTGACAGCGCCGATGATTCACACCATGAACTGGTCGAAGGGCGTGGCTCCGAACGGACAGCCCATTCCCGATCCAGCCAAGGAGGCGACCGTGGACGGCGTGCTGGTTTCGCCTTCCACAGGCGGGGCGACAAACTGGCCGCCACCGAGTTTCGATCCGGAGACCGGATTGTTTTATGTGGGCACGTCAGAGCAGATGAGCATGTTCTACTTGACCGATACCGATCCGCATCCCGAGGGATGGGGCGCGGCGGAGCGCGATGCCGGGTATTTCGGCGGCGATCTGAACGCGATCGACTTCCGGACGGGCAAGATTGCCTGGAAGCACCACTATCCGTTTGGCGGTGGTCCGGTGGGGATTTTGACCACGGCTGGGGAGTTGCTTTTCACGGGCGATGGCGCGCAGCATTTGGTGGCTTTCGATCCGGCGAACGGGGATATTCTGTGGCATTCGGGGCTTGCGGACGATTTGAGTAACGGGCCGGAGACTTACATGCTGGATGGGCGGCAATACGTGGTGGTGGGAGCGGGGGATTCGCTGTACGCGTTTAGCGAGCAGGAGTAGGGGCGGTTGAAGGGTTGCCGTGCTCGATGTAGTTCTTCAAACGCAACAACTGCTCCTTCAGGACGGAATCGACGGGCGCGGCCCAGGTATTTAACCCCGCAGGCATGTAGCCGGTGACCGCATAGGTGAATTCGAGCTTGGTGCCGCCTCCGTCGCCGGCGAGTTGAAACTTCATGGCGCCGGCGGCGGCGATCGATTGCAGCGGTCCAAGCGCCCCCGCGAAGACGATCGACTTGCCGGGCATCAGCGAGATCACTTCCATATGCCGGACCACCCCGGAGTTGGGCAGTTTCTCGCAGAAGCATCCCATGGCCTTCTCCTCGATACTCAGATTATGAGAGTCGTGTGAGTAAGTGTGCACCGGGTCCCACCAATCGCCGACGTTCTGCATGATCCGCCGGTAGACGTCGTCGGGCGCAGCCTGGATATTGATCGTAGTCTTTATGGTGAAGCCGTTGCTGGCCGAGTCGGCTACTTCTGCGCTTACACGGCCGGCGCAAAGCATCAGGGCCATCGGGAAAACCGCTGCGAACCTCTTCATGTAAAACCTCAACTGATTCTAAACATAACCCATCCCATCCGCGGGGTGCTTAACTTAACCGTTCACCAGCGCGCGAATCTATAATGATCCTCGGGGCATTTGGCCGCATTGGAGGTTGTTATGTATCCCTCTGGGGATGGTGGGCTTTCGCGCCGCGCGTTTGCGGGGGCCGTAGCCAGTTTCATGATTGTGCCGCGTCATGTGCTGGGCGCGCCGTTTGTGCCGCCGAGCGACAAGCTTACGCTGGCCAGCGTAGGTCTGGGCCGGCAGGGCCAGGCGGTGACCATGGAACTGTTGGCGCGGCCGGACGTGCAGGTGGTGGCGGTCTGCGATTGCAATCGGTTTAGCAAGGACTACGCGGAATACGGTGAGAACGACTTGTTGCAGTCGGCGCGCCGCCTGCTGGGCGCGGGCTACGAAAGTTGGGGCGCGGACCTGGCGTCGCCGGGCTTCGCACAGCTGACGCACGAGTTCCGGACCAGCCTCGGCATGGGCGGCCGGGAGCCTGCCAAGCGCCTGGTGGAAGCTTATTACGGCTCGCGCCATGCCTCCGGCTCCTATAAAGGCTGCGCGGCTTACAACGATTACCGCGAGTTGCTGGAGAAGGAAAAGGACGTTGACGCGGTCTACGTGGCGACGCCAGACCACTGGCACGCGCCGATCTCGCTCGCGGCCATGAAACAACGCAAACACGTGCTGTGTCAGAAGCCCATGACCCACACTATCGGCGACGCGCGGCGCATGGCGCAAGTGGCGCGCGATATGAAGGTGGCGACATCCCTGCCGGTCAACAACCCTTCCAGCGAGTCCACGCGGCTGATCGCGGATTGGATCGCGGATGGCGCCATCGGGCACGTACGCGAAGTGCACAACTGGTCGAGCCGGCCGTTTTGGCCGCAGGGAGTCGACCGGCCCGCGGAGGCGCAACCGGTGCCCCGGGGTCTCGACTGGAATCTGTGGCTGGGCCCCGCGCCGGAGCGTCCGTTCAACCATGCCTATCTGCCGTTTGTATGGCGCGGCTGGTACGATTTTGGCTGCGGCTCGTTCGGCGACATGGGCTGCTACAGCTTCGCGGGCGTGTTCAAGATTCTGGGGCTCACACCGCCGGTGGGTGTGGAAGCGTGCTCCAGCGACTCTTACGCCGAGACTTTCCCGAAAGCTTCCATCGTGCACCTGGACTATCCGGCCGTTGGCGACCGGGTGGCCGTACGCATGTCGTGGTACGACGGAGGTCTGCGGCCCAAGCGGCCGGCCGGTCTACGCGCGGAGGATCAGCACTATTTTCAGGCCGGCGAGGACAATGAGGGCATCCTGTACGTGGGCGATAAAGGGATCATCCTGGCCGGATTCAATGGGAACAATCCGCGCGTGTATCCGGAAGCGAAAAAGTACCAGCCGCAAGCGCGGCCACCGCGTGGCGAGCGGCCACGCGATGCCGCCATTGACCAGTGGGTGGCGGCTGCGCGAGGCGCACCTCAGGCGCCGCTGGCGAACTTCGAGATACAGAGTCCGGTGACCGAGGCGTTTCTGCTGGGGTGCATCGCGCAGCGGTTTCCCGGCGAGCGGATCGAGTGGGACACGGCGGGTATGCGGATCACGAGTTCGGAAAAGCTGAACGGATATGTGGACCCGCCTGGGCGCGCTTTGCCTCCCGTGGCTGGTGGATAGGGGAGCTTGCTACAAAAAAACGCGGATGACGCTTTCGATAGCGTCATCCGCGCAGGCCCTGCCGTTTTGGCTTAGCTTAGTTGTCGCCGTTGATGGCGACGGTAAAGCTCTCCGCACCGGGCGTCGTAAGAGCCCACGGCGAGGTGGTCCCCCAGACCACGTTGGTGCCCCAAACCACGTTGGTGCCCCATACTACATTGGTTCCCCAAACAACGTTGGTGCCCCAAACCACATTCGTGCCCCAAACCACGTTGGTGGCGTATGTGGAACCGGTTCCCCAGACTACGTTGGCGGCGCCGATCGAGTTCAACTGCAACGTCACAGTCCCATTGCTGTTGAAGGTCGCCGCGGGCGATGCGGCCGATCCCACCGGCATAGTCGTGTCGTTGTAAGCCGCCCAGAGATCCACCTGGCCGGCGCCGATCGTGAAGGGATCGCTATTCTCCGTGTAAGTGGCGGTGATACCAGCGGTGGTGACAGGGATGGTCGTGGTAAGCGGGAAGCCGCGCCATGCATTCCGCATTAACTTCGCCTTTACCTGGTCGGGCGTGATGGCCGAATTCTGATCGATCAACATGGCCGCCCCGCCCGCCACGACCGGCGCCGCCATGCTGGTGCCGGACAGCGTAAAGAAGTAAGGCGAGTTGGCCGACGAACCAGCCGGATTGTAGTTATGAATCGGGATCTGATTCCCCGGATAGGTGTCGACCAGCGTGGAATTGGTCGACTGCGCCGACACCACCTGGTTGCCCGGAGCCACCAGATCCGGTTTCACGATGTGATCGATAGCCGTCGGCCCTTTCGAGCTATATGTCGCCATTACGTCGTCAGTCCGGTCATAATCTCCGTTGTCGTTGGACGCGCCCACGGTAATGACATAGGGGTCGTTTCCCGGCGCGGTGATCGTGCCATATCCCTGGGTGTTCTGCGAATTGTCCCGTCCGCCGTTTCCGGCCGCAACCACTACCACGATGCCTGCTTTCCAGGCTGCTTCCACCGCCTGATTCAGAGGGTCGGTCTTATAGGATTGCGTGATCGGCCGCCCCAGCGACAGGTTCATTACGCGAATGTTGTACGTGCTCTTGAGGGAGATGGCTTGGTCGATGCCGGCGATCACCGAGGCGTCGGTGCCCGCACCGTTCGCATCCAAAACCTTCAAGTTGATGATGTTGGCGTCGGGAGCCACGCCTCCAAAACCGCGCGTGCTGCCGCTGATCACCGTCGTCACGTTGTCCGTCCCGACCGCGATGCCCGCCACATGCGTCCCGTGGCCGAACTCGTCGTTGGTATCGCCGCCGACGAAGGTCTGGCTGTAAACGATGCGGCTCTTGGATGTGTGCCAAAGATTGAAATTCGGATTGCTGTTACTGATGCCGCTATCCAGAATCGCCACGCCGATGCCGGGCGCTTTGCCGCGGCCGAGGGACATATAGTAACTGTTGAGAGGCCAATAATTCGCCGAGCATGTCACGCGGTCGATGTAGCCCTGCAAATGCAAGTTCGGGCTGATCGAGACCACGCCTGGGTTGGCTTCGAGGTCCGCCAGCGCCTCGGGCGTCACATCGTAGTGAGCCACCGGAACGTTGTCGAATGTGGCGCGGATGCGGCCGTTGCGATCGACCACTCGGCGGTGTTGCTCGGCTGTGGGCTGGTTCGCGTATTGGACCAGGACCTCAACCGTTTCGCCGGCTCTGGGCCGCTGTTTTATCGTTACTGTAGCCCCAAGCGCCTGGAACCCGGCGAGGAACAGAATACTGAAGGCCGCGGTCGCCCGTTGCAACCAAATACGATCTTTGCGCATGTTCGAATTCTTTTGAAGGTCTTTCATGCCTCCAACAATTGCACCCTGATTGCCACTCCCGTCATTTTCGTATGTCATTGATTGCGCGATGTTCGACAGCGATTGGCTGACTCGCGCCGATGGGACAATTTGTCCCAACCCTTAGGAAGGGGCCACTATGTCTCATGAACGGCAGGGTCGGAGCCGCCGGCCCAACCCGATGCGACTTGGTCGTCGACAATTCGGTTTTCCGCGGCGACATGTCGCTTATTAAGGATGTATGGAAAACGTCACCACGCCGGCGACTCCGCAGTCGCCAGATTTTCTGGCGCCGCATCCCGGGTGGACAAAATGTCCCAACGACGCGCCCACAGGGCATCTCATTGACTCTTATCAACTTGCTCGCGTTGAGCCACCTCCAATGGGACAACCTGTCTCCTGACTCAATTGTGCCGGTCGACGTTAAGCGCGGCTTAATCAATAACTTAAGCGGCTTATTGGGGTTGGAGACCCGAGTGCAATTGGAGGGGGCATGAAGAACAACTTACGCACCAATCAGTTTTGGTTGAATCGGGCAGTCGCGGTTGTCGGCATCGTGCTGCTGAGTGGGCTCCAGTCGTTTGGCGCCACGGCAACAGGAATCAGACGGCCGGAGCCCGGCGAAACGGTGGAGGTCCTCGTCCAGTATGCGACTCAACCTACCGCGGAGGAGCACCGCAGGGTGACTGATCGCAACGGCCGCATATGGGCCGCGTTTCGTCACATACCGGTGGCTCACTACGATGTGACTCCGGAGGCGCTTGCGGATCTCGAAGCCAACCCCGATGTGGTGTCGATCAACCCGAATCAACGCGTGTCGGGGAATCTCGACCACGCGATGGCCAACGCCAACGTTAACCCGCTTACCAGTTACTTCGTCTCGATCGGCCGGAGCAAAGCCTACGGCATCGGAATCGCCATCATCGATAGCGGAATCGATATGTTGCACCCCGACCTCGCCTATTTCGCGACCGCTAACTCCCGAGTCGTCTACAACAAGTCGTTTGTCCCAACCGACAGCTATGTTGGGGATGATTATGGTCATGGCACGCACGTCGCGGGCATTGCAGCCGGCGCGGATAACGTCGCCTACTTCCTGGGCCACGATACCCGGTGGTTCGAAGGTGTCGCCCAGGACGCCAGTCTGATCAGCCTGAAGGTTCTGGACAGCCAAGGCAATGGCCAGGACTCGAACGTGATCGCAGCCATCGACGCGGCTATCTCCCTCAAGAGCAAGTACAACATCCGCGTGATCAACCTCTCGCTGGGACGCCCGGTTACCACCTCTTACAAGACCGATCCGCTATGCCAGGCTGTGGAAGCTGCCTGGAAAGCAGGCATCGTGGTAGTGGTCGCGGCGGGCAATGACGGACGCGACAATTCGCACGGCACCCAGGGCTACGCCACCATCACCGCTCCGGGTAACGATCCGTATGTGATTACGGTAGGGGCGAGCAACGACAAAGCCGGCCTCGTTCGCGCCAATGATGTGATTGCAACCTACAGCTCGAAAGGCCCCACAGCCATCGATCATATCGTTAAGCCAGATCTGGTGGCGCCGGGCAATCGCGTGGTGTCTTATCAAGCCGCCTTCTCGACTCTACCCGCGGAGTATCCTGCCAATCTCATCCCGATCTCCGCATACGATCCCGGGGCTTTGCCGCTTGCTTCACCTTACTTTCTGACCCTGTCGGGCACCAGCATGGCGACTCCGGTGGTTTCCGGCGTGGCGGCAATGCTCATCGATCAGAATAACGCCATTACCCCCGACCAGGTGAAAGCCAAGCTAATGCAGAGCGCGTGGCGCGGCTTTCCGGCCACCATGTCCGCGACCGTCACGAATCCGGATGGCAGCACAAGCACTTACACCGCAAACAACGACATCTTCACGGTCGGCGCGGGCCAGGTGGATGCCTGGGCGGCGTACAACAGCACCGCCGCTCCCACTGGGACTGCGGCTTCTCCTTCGGCGATGCTCGAGTCGAATGGCACCGTGCAACTGGACCTGAACTCCACTGCCTCCACCTCGGTGGTCTGGGGCACCGGCTCATCGTTTGCTTCCTCGGTGGTCTGGGGCACTAATGTCAACGGCACCTCGGTGGTCTGGGGCACCTCAGTGGTCTGGGGCACCTCAGTGGTCTGGGGCACCAACACCCTGGCCGGCAGCAGCGTGATCTGGGGAGACTCGGCAATTTGGAGTAGCTCAACGGCAACTGGCGCAACCACGGATGCGGCGGAAACCAGCCAGATTCTGATCAATGGCGAGAATTAAGCAGCACAATGTTTCAACAGATATCTAAGGACATTTTCAGGAGAAGAACATGCCAAGAAATCACATTTTCAAGAATCGGGCAGTCGCGGTCGCCGGCATCGTGCTGCTGAGTGGGCTCCAAGCCTTTGGAGCCACCGCGAAGGGAATCAAGCGGCCCAAGCCTGGAGAGACGGCTGAAGTGCTCGTCCTGTATGCGACCCAACCCACCCAAGAGCAGCACAGACGGGTGACCGATCGCAATGGCCGCATACGGGCCGCGTTTGGACACGTTCCGGTGGCTCACTACGACGTGACGCCGGAGGCACTGGCGGATCTAGAAGCGAATCCCGAGGTGGTCTCCATCAGCCCCAACCAAGCCGTGCACGGCTTCGTCGACCGCGTGACCTGCTCAGCCAACTACTGGCCTCTTTACAGCTATTTCACCAGTATCGGCCGCTCCTACGCCGCCGAGATCGGCATCGCCATTATCGATAGCGGCGTGGATTCGGGCAACCCCAATTTTAATAATCCGCAATCCTCCCGGTCGCGCATCGTCTACAGCCAGAGTTTCGTGGGCGGCAACATCAACGACGATTTCGGGCATGGCACGCACGTCGCCGGAATTGCCGCCGGGTTGGACAATGTGACCTATAGCATCAGCGGCGCCACTCGCGGCTTCGGCGGCATCGCACAGGACGCCTACATCATCAATCTCAAGGTGCTGAATTCCACCGGCGCAGGCACCGATGCCTCCGTCATCGCCGGCATCGACCAGGCCATCGCCCTCCAGAGCGCGCACAATATCCGCGTCATCAACCTCTCGCTCGGCAGGCCCATTACCCAATCCTACAAGACCGACCCGCTCAACCAGGCCGTGGAAGCCGCATGGAAGGCCGGCATCGTGGTAGTGGCCGCGGCCGGCAACGACGGACGCGATAATTCGATCGGCACCCTGGGCTACGGAACCATCACCGCGCCCGGCAACGACCCCTATGTCATCACGGTAGGCGCGTCCAACGACAACGGAGATTACGACCGTACAGACGACGTGATGACCACCTACAGTTCCAAAGGACCCACCGCCATCGATCACATCGTGAAGCCGGATCTGGTCGCGCCGGGCAACCTGGTGGTCTCGGAGCAGTCCTACGCGTCGTCGCTGGTCCAGCAATATCCAGGCAACCAGATTCCCACCAACGATTACAACCCGGCAGGTTCGTCGGCCTACTCTCCTTACTTCTTCACGCTTTCGGGCACCAGCATGGCGGCGCCGGTCGTCTCCGGCGCGGCGCTGATGCTGATCGACCAGAATCAGGGCATCACGCCCGATCAGGTGAAAGCCAAGTTGATGCGGAATGCATGGCGCGGTTTTCCGGCCACGATGACGATCGCCGTCACCACTCCCGCCGCCGCCACGTACACGGAATACGCCGACATCTTTACCATCGGCGCCGGACAGGTGGATATGTGGGCGGCTTATCTTGATAAGAATATGCCGGTGGGATCGGCCGCATCGCCCGCTGCGACTTTCAACAGCAATGGAACTGTGACGTTGCAGTTGAACTCGGTGGGCGCCGCCAACGTAGTCTGGGGAACCGGTTCCACATACGCCACCAACGTGGTTTGGGGCACGAACGTTGTTTGGGGAACCAATGTAGTGTGGGGCACCAACGTGGTTTGGGGCACCAACGTGGTCTGGGGGACCACCTCGCCATGGGCTCTTACGACGCCCGATGCGGAGAGCCTCTCCGTCGCCATCAACGGCGACAACTAAGCTAAAGCTAAAACGGCGGAGCCTGCGCGGATGACGCTATGAAAGCGTCATCCGCGTCGTTTTGTTTGGTGGGCCGCGTGGTGTTGAGACAGCATTTTCTGCACGGTCCTCAATCCCTCTAAGACATCCGAGTCTGAAGGAACCTGTTCGAGTGGGCATCAGCGCTATCCTCGGAGCCGTTCACTGTCGGAGAATAGATTCATGAGCCTGGAATCGACGCGACTTTATCGTGGTTCCAGCCGCGACCTTCGCGGGACAGTCTTCCTGAGGCTAGTGATTGGAGCATTACGGATTAATACGGTACCGCTAACGGGAATCGAGACCGTTTCGCGCCGTCCGGGGCAGTCCGATGAAGTCGTAAGTGGCACATTCTAAACAAAACTGTACCGGTCTAATCCTCGCTGGGACCCCTTACGGATCGAAATGGTGGGAGCAATGTGTGAGCAAACCCGTCAGCGAATGCGGAGGCTTCAGATCAGAACCTGAAAGGAGAAGAAGCGGACTCACTCTCTGTCTTCAATCTGACGGGCATAAATCTGCCGGCTATCACGATAAAGCACTCTGAGGGGCGAGCCGCTAGAGCTAAGTCCGATCCATCTCGAACGTCGTCCAAGCTCCTCTGGCTTCAGTGAAGTCTCCGGGCCCTGGGGTAAGCCGAACCTGGGCCACTCTTTCGGCCGCCGCTGTTTGACACCGAGAGCAACCGCACCGCCTGCGCGATATCTTGCCGTATCGCTGCAGACCGCTTGAGAGCCTCTGGATCAAGTGACGGACCGAAGGGATTCGCCGCTGTCCAGCCCGTGGCGAGCGTCATGATGGCGGTCATAAGAAAGTTCGGGGGGAAAGCCGTTCCGACCTGACCGGCCTTTTGCGCCTTCTTCAGCGCCGCTACCTTCTCGCCCCAGGAAACGCCGCGCTCGGTGGGGCCATCCACCTTCTGTTCTAAACCGAACCATGCGATGAGCCGCATCAAGTCAGGATGCGCCATCGCGAAATCGAACACACCCACGGAGAATCCGGGAAGATCGCCCGGGCTGAAGGGAATCTCCTCATAGACACGCGAGAGATTCTTCTGCAAGACGGTCGCAAACAGCGCTTCTTTGCTCTGGAAATATATGTAGATCAGGTTCTTGTTGCATCCGGCTGTTTGGGCGATGCGGTCAACCCGTGCGCCAGCAATGCCATAGGTGGAAAACTCCCCCAAAGCCGCTTCGAGAATTCGGACTTTCGTTGCTTCCGCATTTCGCATTCGAGTGCTCCCTCCATCGATCTCCTTCATCTTATCACTTGACTAACTAGTTAGATAGTGGTATTTTTTTTAAGATTATCGCTAACTAGTTAGTTACCAATGACATACGGAAAGGATCAAAAAGAATGACCCAACGTACCTGGTTTATCACCGGCGTGAACAGCGGCTTCGGCCGTCATATGACCGAGCAGCTTCTTGAGCGTGGCGAGCGGGTCGCTGGAACCGTCCGCAAGATGGATTCGATGAATGATCTCAAGGCAAACATGGCGACCTCCTTTGGCTCGCCCAACTCGACGTGACCGACTTGCCGGCTGTTCAGCAGGTCGTAGATAAGGCTTTCGCCGACCTCGGCAAGATCGACGTGGTCGTGAACAACGCGGGCTACGGGCTCTTCGGCGCAGCCGAGTCGCTGACGGACGAACAGATCACCCAGCAAATCGGCACCAACCTGCTCGGCCCGATCAGGGTGGTGCGCGCGGCACTCGCCCACCTGCGCAAGCAGGGCGGCGACCGGATTATCCAACTCTCCACGTATGGCGGCCAAGCCGCCCATCCCGGCGCCTCCCTGTATCACGCCAGCAAATGGGGCGTCGAAGGCAGGCGCCACTGACAGGGCGGATTCGACGTCGATATTGGCTTCGCCCTCGTCGCCATTGGGGCTGGCGGGCGCGGTGCAGTTGCCGGCATCGTTGGGGTGGATGTTCGACCAAGTGCCGCCGTACTTAGTCAGGCCGAAGACGGTTTGGTAGGTCGTTGGATCCCCGCCGGGGCTGCTGCCGGGGCTGGTTGAATTCCAGGGCATGGCGTCCTCGACCACTACGATGGTCTGGCCCTGGCCATAGATGCCTTGCCGGTAAACCGGGTTGAGATTGTAGATGGTCTCCACGTCGCCAGGGGCGATCAGGTGAAAAGTGCCGCCGGTGCTGGCCGTGACGGTTTCCATTGGCAGACGCGGCAATATGTGCGGGCGCGGCATGAAATCGTGCATGGAGACCACGCCCAAGACGGCCGGCGTAAGCGCCGCAGGAATGCGCGGGTCGGTCGCATTGGCAAAGTGGGCTTTGCCATTCACCTCGTAGTAGTGAATCTCCGTGTGGAAGGCCTCGCGGATCTGCCCGGCGGTGCCTGAGATATCCATGACCATGCGAGTCGGGTAGGTGTAGCCGACGGTGAGACCGTGCGACGTGAGCCAGCTCTTGATTGTGTCCATGTCCTGCCGCGTCATTCCGTACCTGTCGCCGATCTGCTGCGGCGTCAGCCAATGGCGGAAGTTTGGCGAGGACTTGTCGGTGAGCTGCCCGACGTACTGGACCAACTCGGCCTCCATCACTGGCGATCGCTTCAACTGGAGGAGCATATGCTGGAGCGGAAAGTCGTCCGGCACGGGCCCGCGGTCGTTCTCGGGGCTAGCCTCGCGGCGCGTGTTATGGGCCAGTGTGACGAGGTGGCCTTCGTCGATCCGGTCGGTGATCAGGGCCCGGGGAAGGTCGCCGAAGACGGGCTTGTAGAGCAGCAGTCCCAGAGCGACGAGCGCTCCCATCGTGAGGCCGATGGAGAGCCTACGAGTATTGGCTTGGCTGAGATTCATGTTCGCTTCTCCTCTATCTCTTCCTTTCGTTCGCGGGCCAGGAGCGCCTACGAGGTTTTTCTGTTCTGGTGGCAGCCGGACTGGGTGGTCTGGACCTTGCCGCAGGTCAGCGCCGAGGTTTCAAAGACCCGCTCGTAACGCAGGGCGGGCTTGTTATAGGGCTTTTTGGCGCGATTGGCGCCGGTTTGTTTGAAGCGCGTGTTTTCTTCAGTTGGACTCATATGTGACTCCTGTAAGCGGGGCCTGGAGGCCCCGCGCAGACCTGGAGGTCTGCCCCACTATTGCTTACCATGCTGTGTTCATGACCAAGTTATAGGCATTGACGCTGCCGATGCCGGTGGTGAAGTCCCAGCCGGGGGCTGCGCCGAAGGCGGGTTGATAGCTGGCGCCTGGGGTTGCGACCGTAACCACCGGCGAGCAGGTTGCTCCCGTTCCCCCGCCTCCGTACTTTTCGGCGATTTACTGGGGGTTAAGCCATTTGCGGAAGTTGGGCGAGGACTTGTCGGTGAGTTGCTCGATGTACTGCTCGAATTCCGCTTCGAGCGCGGGCGAGCGCTTGAGCTGCAGCAGCAGGTCGGTCATGGGGAAGCTATCGGGCACGGGGCCGCGATCATTCTGGGCGGTGGCCTCGGGGCGGGTGTTGCGCGCCAGCGTGTGAAACTTGGATTCTTCGATGGGATCTTTAATGAGCGCGCGGGAGAAGTCTCCGAAGACCGGCGTGTAGAGCACCATGGCCAAGGCCAGGAGGGCGAAGGCAGTGAGTGCGATAGACCACCTGCGAGTGGCGCGGCGGCCGAGGTTCATTCGCTTGGGCGGTCTCATTTATGAAGTCTTCCTATTCTGGTGGCAACCTGACTGGGTGGTTTGCACTTTGCCGCAGGTGAGTGCGGAGGTTTCGAAAACCCGTTGGTAGCGCAAGGCGGGCTTCTGGTAGGGCTTGCGTGCGCCCGGTTCGATTTCCGGCTGGCCGGTCACCCGGTCGGTCTGCTTGGTATGGCTCATCGATGCTCCTGGTTTGTCATACAGTGTTTACGTGACATTGTTGTCGGCTGACATGGAAGACAAGTTTAGATTATTATATGACTGAACTTAGGCAAAGGCTACAGGTTTGTGAAAAGTAGTTAGTAAGACGGCGTAATCGGTGTTTGCGAATGTATGACGTTGGATTGGTCTGTTTACGGTGACAGCTTGTGTCATACATTTAGTGGCCGATTACCAATCGGCCGGCAGGTTGACAACCTGCCCCACAGAGTAGTCAAAGGCGCCGGGGAGGAGAGCCGGGTAAAGTGACGGTACGGACGCCGGCGGGGCCGTGTGCGGTGATGGTGGTGCGGCCAGCCTGGATGCGAATCTCGGTGGCGCCGCCTTCGACGGCGATGCCGGCGGCGTGGCAGGGCGCGGGTCCGAAGGCGGTGAGGATGGTGGTGGCGCCCTGGGTGTAGCTATAGCAATCGGGGTCGAGGGCGGCGGTGGCCCCGTTCCAGGAGATGGTGGTGCGGACGCCATCGTGATGGACGGAGGCATCGCGCGGGTGGTCTTTGCGCCAGGGCAGCAGGAGAAATGTGGATGTGCCGGTGGTGCGGAGCCGGAAGATGGATTGCCGCTCTTCGAAGGGGCGGCCATTGGCTTTGGCGAATTCGTTTTGTTCGCGGTTAGGATGCCACTGATGGGACCATTCGCGGATGACTGTCTGGGCGGGGGCGGCGGTGAAGGCGTAGAGGTCGCAGTTGATGAGCCATGGGGTGGTGAGGCGGAACGGAGCGAGGGAGGGGGCGAGCGGGGGAGCGGGCGATTCGGGTTCGGCCATTAGGTTGAGGGTGGTGATGTGCGGGCCTTCCAGGTTGTCTTGGATGGCTATTATGGGATTGTCTTCGTCGGGGTGGATGGAGTAGACGGATCGCGTCCAGGGAACTGCCGTTGCGCCTTTGGTTTCGTAGGTGGCGCGGACGTAGCCGCTGGCGGGGAAGGACTCGAAGGCTTGCTGGGTCGCGTTTTGCCAGCGGAATCCGATTTGTTCGAGGGGGGTGGCGGTGGTGTCCCAGGGGAAGGGCAGAGCGGTTTCGGGGACGGCGACGCTATGCATGAAAGCTCCGGGAGACGGCGGAGAGTACATGCTGCCCCAATCGACGGAGAGGGGCGCGCCGAGGGCGTAGATCACTACCGTGCCGTTGTCTTCGTGGGCGTGGTCGCGGTAGAAGTCGCCATCGACCAGCCAGACGGCGGTTTCGTTGCGCGTGCCCCAACCGTTGCGCAGGACGGTGAACCAGCCGGGGAAGGTGGCGTCGCCAAGGTGGGGGTTGGCGACGGGCAGGTTCTCGTCGATTTTCAGGATCGTGGAGCCATGGAAGCCGGAGTGCATCGCGCCGGAGTGCCACCAGGCGGCCATCAAGCGGGCGGAGAGTGCGGGGTCGGCCGCGGCGAAGCCGGTCGAGAGCTGGCCGTACAATTCGGAAGACTCGGTAGAGCCATCGCCAATGGAGACGACCTTGCGGTCGCCGCCGAAGCGGGGTTCGGGGGGAGTGAGCAGGTTCAGATAGAACTCGGCAAAGCGGGCCAGGCGGGGTTCGTCGCGGAAGGCGTCGGCGACTCCCGCGGTTTGCAATTGTTGGAGAGTGGTGAGAAGCGGGCCCATGGAGGCACCGATGTAATGCGAGGATCCCATGGCGGCGCCGGAAAGGTTGACGGTCTGGGAGAGGTTGGTGAGGGCGCGGCGGACCGCTCCCTGACGGTCGCGGCTCAGAAAGATGGCGTAGAGGTCGCGGTATTGATTCTGCTGGACGGGCATGTTGGCGGTGCCGAGGTTGAGGCCGTGGCCTTCGAACAGGGGGACGAAATCGGAATCCCAGAGGACGGAGGCGAATAGCGCGGCGGCGGCTTTGGCGCGGGCATCGGGGAGCACGGCGTTGATCCGGACGGCCTGGCGGGTCATCTCCAGGCCGCCGTGCCAATAGTGAAAGCGGAAATCATAGATGCCATCGCCGTTGACCAGCGCGTCGAGCAGATCATGGGCGGTGGCGGCGATCGAGGCGGTGAGTTCTTCACGCTTTCGGCCGGAGGGGTCGCGCCACATGTCCAGCAGGGGGCGGGAGGTGGGCTCGGCTTCGTAGAGGCGATGGTAATACTCGGGATCGGAGCGGACGCGGGCGATGACCGCGTCGACTGCAGCGCGGGGCATGAACATGGGCTGGCCGGCGGGCGGATCGGGGAAATCGGTTCGGCAGCGATAGACCTTGTTGAGGTTGATGCCGCCGTGGAGGTTCATCTGGCGGGCGATGTTCTGGACTTTGTAGGGGTCGCCGAGGTCCGCGCCTTTCTCGCCGATGAAGATGCCCCAGGCGATGCGGACGCGGGGGAAGACGCGGGCGTCCGGTGAGCGGCGGCGGGCCTCGAAGGCGATGCCTGCCACGGGGCCGGGCGCGGTAAAGATGCCCGCACCGCTATCGGCGGCACCGATAGCTTGGGATGCCGGCCCAGCGAAGATGCCGAGTAAGTTGGCATGCGGCGCGGCCTTCGAGTTATACAACTGCCAATACCATCCGCTGTCATAGACCCAGGGGTCCCAAACGGCCATGCGCCGGATGGGGGGAGGATCCCTATTGTAATGGAGGTCGCGGATGGCGTCCATGGCGGGCCGTTCGTGCCATTGGCGGTACTGGCGGCCGTCGGGTTCGCGGCCGTTCTCGATGGAGCCGGAATGGTGGCCGCGGTAGCGCGCTTGATCGGGTTCGAGGCCGCGATAGATGTCGAGGGTGTAGCGGAGGTCGGTGCCGGTGTCGTCTTCGATGAGGATGGATGGCTGGCCGGCCTGCATTTCGATGGTGGAGCGGTAGAAGCTCGGGCCGATGGTGTACGCGACTTCGACGACGACCTTCAGCGGACCGCGTTCCACGAAACGGACGTTCATGCCGGTAGCGTGGCCGGAAACTTCGAGGGCGTTCGGGCCGGTGGCGGTCCAGGTTCCGTCGCGGTAGAGTATGCCCTGGATCGGCGCCCAAGTTGGGTGACCGGTGCGGGCGATGCGGACGCCGGTGAGACCATTCACGATTTCATACCAATCCGGAGACTCGGCGATGCGCACGGCATTTGGGAAGCCTTGGGGCGCGCGGCGCGCTTCCGAGGCGTACAGCTTCCATTCGGCGCGGGCGTTGGCCGCGAGGGCGGCCTCGACGGCGATTTTGCCATCGTGGAGAACCTGAAACGGAACTTCCGTGCCTAGCGGTCCGATCATGTAGGTGCGATCCGGATCGATGCGCTTGCCGAAATCGAAGTCGATAATCTGGGGCGGGTGAGTCACGCCGAATTCTTCGCGGATGCAAAAGGTTTGAATGGGCGCGAACGCGGCGGCAAGAAGCAGCAGCACGTCGTACTAATCTCCGACGGCCTGGCTGCCGACCGCGGTCGCCGCGGCTTGCTCCGGCAGGGCTTCGACGAGATCCGCGAAGCGCGGCACGAGCTGGTCCTGGTGAAAGCCGCGGCCGCGCTCCCCCATACTGTGATCGGGCACGCCGACCCTAGGGCTAGCTTTGACATTGGCGAGGATGCGGCGCACGACCAGTTCGACCTCGCCATGATTGGCGGAGGCCAGGGGGATTCCATTTCCGGCGGCGATATCCATCACATGGCTCTTGGACGGGCCGATATAAAGGACGGGCGTGCCGATGCACATGATGTTGTAGATCTTGCAGGTATGCACAATGCCCACCAGCGGGTCGCGCATGACGACCACGTGCAGGTCCGCAGAAGAGAGCGACGCGGAGAGATCCGCGAGCGGCTGATAAGGCAGGCAGCGGATGTTCGATAGATTATGCGCGGCCGCAAAATTGGCGACGGTGGGGAATTCGCTGCCACCGCCGACGAAGCAGAAAACGATATCCGGACGATCGGCCAAACGGCGGGCGGCTTCGAAGACGGTGGTCAAAGGATGGCAGGGGCTGTGATTGCCGGAATACATCACGACGTACTTGCCGGTTAATCCGTGGCGTTCGCGGAAGGCCAAGCGCCCGCGCGGATCGTAATGAACTACGGCGCTGTGGGCCCACGGCGGGATGGTGCTGATCTTCTCCGCAGGCACTCCTTTATTCATTACCCGCTGGCGCATGAAGCGGTCGAGCACCACGATTTCGTCGGCGGAGTGCAGGCTGAAGTTGAGGAGCCGGGCCAGGACCCGGGCCGTGGCGGAATGCTCGTCGAGCCATCCCGCGGCCACCGCCTCATCGGGATTCAGATCCATAACCCAGAAGATGAAACGTCCACCTTTCAGCTTAACGTATAGCGCGCCGAGCAGCGAAATGAGGGGCGGGGAAGTGAGGGCCATGACGACATCGAAGCGCGGGAGGAAGGTGAGGCGGCCGATGCAACTGAGGAAGAAGCTGGCGAAGTTGGCCACACGCCGCCACTTGGAGGTCTTGCCCAGGGCGAGACACGGGACGCGCAGGATGCGGCTGCCGCGCCAGTGCTCCTCGGCCGGAAACCTGGTTTGCGGGTGGTCATAGGCGCGCGTGCCGACAACCACCGTTACCTCATGGCCGCGTTCGGCGAGTGCGGCGACGAGATCGCTCGCGTGCTGCGCGGTGGAAACCACGTCGGGATAGAAGCACTGATTCAGCAGCAGTATCTTCATGGTTGAGCCTAGCGGGGCTAAAGCCCGGCGCGGACTAAAGTCCGCCCGCCAAATTCGTTCAAGTGCAGATTCTCGGATTTCAGAAGCATGTAGGGGCCAATGGCCAACACGTCCATGCGGGTGCGCAGGAAGCAGTCGAGAGCTTGCGCGGGGGTGTCTACGATGGGTTCGTTCTCGTTGAAGGAGGTATTCAGCAAAACGGGTACGCCGGTGATGTCGCCGAAGCGGCGCATGAGTTTCCAATAGAGCGGGTTGGATTCGCGGTCGACGGTTTGAAGACGGCCGGTGCCGTCGGCATGCGTGACGGCGGGAATGTCCCGCAGGCGATCGCTTTTGATGCGATAGGCGGTCACCATGAAGGGCGACGGATAACCGGTCTCGAAGAAATCCGAACCCGCTTCGGCCAGGACGGAAGGGCAGAAGCGCCGGAAATGTTCGCGATGTTTGATGCGGCTGTTCAACAGATCCTTCATGCCGGTGCGGCGGGGGTCGGCCAGAATGCTGCGATTGCCGAGGGCCCGCGGTCCAAACTCCATGCGGCCCTGGAACCAGCCGACCACTTTGCCGGCGGCGATCTGGGCGGCGGTCGAATCCACCAACTCGGCTTCGCTTAAGCGGCGATAGGCGGCGCCGGCGCTTTCCAACTCCGCGTGGATTTCGCGGTCGCCGTACTGCGGGCCGTAGTAGGCATGCCGCATTACGAAAGAACGCGGCTGATTCAGCCGCTCGTGCCATACCGAAAGCGCGGCGCCTATGGAAGTGCCGGCGTCGCTGGCGGCGGGCTGAATGAATATAGATATCGCGGAAGGGCGTTTGTTCGAAAATCTTGCCGTTGGCCGCGCAGTTGAGAGCCACACCGCCGGCCAGGCACAGCGCTTTTTGCCCGGTGCGCCGGTAGACATGATTCAGCAGCGCGAAGTAGTTTTCTTCGAGGACCATTTGCACGGAGGCGGCCAGGTCGGAATGCCGCGCGGTGATTTCGTCGCGGGGCGCGCGCGACGGGCCGAACACCTCGAGCATTTTCCGCGAGAACACGCTGCCGGAGATCGGCTCGCCGCCATCCCAGGTCATCTTGACGCCGTGGCTATGATGCGTAAAGTAATCGAGGTCGAGGCGGCAATTGCCGGATTCGGTCTTGACGATCTGGCGAATTTGCGGGGCGAAGCGGGGCTCGCCGTAAGCGGCCAGACCCATCATTTTGTACTCGTCGCCGTACTTCGGGAAGCCCAGAAACTGAGTGAAGGCGGTGTAGAGAATGCCGAGCGAGTGCGGGAACAGCACGGAGCCGAGCAGATCGATGCGATTGCCGCGGCCGATGCCCCATTGAACGCTGCTGTAATCGCCGAAACCATCGACCGAGACTACGGCAGCTTCTTCGAAGGGCGAGGCAAAGAAGGCGCTGGCGAGGTGCGCGCGGTGGTGCTCCACCTTGTGGATTTTGGCGCGCTTCAACTCGGAAAGGATGGTGCCGGGCCGTTGGGAGCTGAGGCGGGTTACCTGGACGATGTTGGCGACGCGGGACATGGATCGCTGCCAGGAGGCCGGACGGGCGGCCGCGTACAGCACTTTTCGCGAGATGTGCGCGAATGGATCGCGGGGGATGGCCACGTGTTCGATGTCGTTTCGATCCGACCCGTTGAGACAGGCGGCGGCGGCGAGATTGGGGAATCCCGCCCAATGCTTGATGCGGTTTAGCCGATTGGGCTAGCCGGTCTCGATAGGTGTGGCAGCCGGCTAAACTAGAGCCACTCTGTCCCCGCCCGCGCGCGCCAGCGCCAGAACTTCCTGGGCCCCCACACCGACTCTGGAAGCCACTTTGCATTGTTCGTCGAGCAGGACCACCGAGGGTGTTCCCGTGGCTCCGAACAACTGGCCGACCTGGAAGTTCCGATCCAGCACCGTGGGAGCGCGAAAACCCTGCGCGCGATTCGTATCCGCGGCGCCAGTCGAAACCACCAGCAATTGCGGCGCATGGTTCGGGAGATCCCGCTCCCATGCCTTGATATCGTCCAGCATCTGCTGGCAGAAGCCGCACTCCGGATTCCAGAACAGCAACAGGTGGCGTTTGCCGCTCAAGCGGCGGAACTCGACGGCTTCGCCGTTCAGATTCGGTAGCGCGAGTTCCGGCACGAGTTCGCCCTCGGCCAGCGGCGGCGGCCGGAGCGCCTCGGCCACGAGCGCGTGAACGGCATCCGCCCCTGAAGCCACCGGGCTGGCGATCCGGCCGGTCCTGATGAGCACAGCGGTGGGCGTGCCTTCGGCTTGATAGGCTCGCGAAACTTCGTCGTTCAACTGCAGAAAAAAGTTCCTAAGCGGAAACTCGGCGGCCTTAGCGCGATTCACCTCCAGCGCGCCGCGGCTGATCAGCACGACCGAGAAGCGGTCGGCGGGCGCCTGTTGCCACTGCGCCACATCGGGCATCAGCGCATCGCAGCCGGCGCAACCCGGCTCGGTGAAGAGCAGCAGGATGGTTTCGCCGGCCTGGCGCAGGGAGTCCAGTGTGACGCCGCTTCCATCCAACGCCGCCAGCCGAAAGGGCGGCGCTGGAGTACCCACCGGCAGACCCGGCGGGGGCGGCGCCGGACGCAATCCGAGTTCGGCTTCGAGCGCGTCCACGCGCAACAGCAGGCGGCCGTTTTGGCGCAGCAGATGCAGGAAAGACCAGACCCAGAACAGCGCCAGCGCCGCAATGGAGAGCGAGAAAGCCAGCACCGTAGCTTCGAAACGGCTCAGGCGGGCAAGCCAGTCCAAGTAGCCCGGAGAGCGTGTCCGCTGTCCTTCCAGAATCACCAGGCTGGCCACGGCGGACAGATCGACATTCCGAGCGAGTGTGGACCAACCTACCGGCGCGGAGTGCAACTGGCCAAAACAGTGGCAATCGGGCCGGCGGCCGCGGGCCATGCCGACGCCGATCGCGACGATGAACGCCAGAAGCAGCGCAAGAGTCCCGGCCGCGCCCCAGACGGCCGATGCGGCGGGGAGCAGAGCGACCGCGCAGGCCAGTTCCGCCAGCGGCAACAACCGCGCCAGGGCCGGCGCGAGAGACGCGGGTGAGAACTTCCGCCTTCTTTAATTGGCTGTTCTCGCCATCGCGGATGGCCGCAAACTCCTCAGGACGCACCTTGAGGTGCAATTCGCCGCCACTTGCGCGCCGCGCTTGCCGTGCGGTCGATTTGGAGGCATTGCTTGCTGAGGAAGCGGACCAGCAGCTTGTAACGCAGCCGTGGCCTAACGCACAAAATGCGGGACGCTGAAAAGAAGCATAATGACGTATTGGTGGTGTCCGCGAAAGAAACGTCGCACAGGTGTTCGTGCCGAATCCATGTTCGGTGGCCTCGGGTGCCCGCGCGATGGGCGTTGCTGGCCCGCGGCAGACTGGCGGCCTCGAATTTGGCCGGGCCTGCGCTGGGCGGCCTGGAGAATTGGCGCAAATGCAGCCGCAAATGCAGCCTCTCAGATTAAATCACCCTGTGTTAAATTTCGCGCTCAATTCGTCCCGGAGTACCGTGCCGATCTGGACCTCATCTTCGCTAACCCGGACGGCACACCCCTGAAGCCGGATTCGATTTCCGCGTCGGTCTCGGCCTTGTTCAAGCGGCTGAAGATCAGGAAACCGAGAGGCGCAGCGCTGCACCTGCGTCGGCACAACGCTTGCATCCCAGAGGGCGTGCCGCTGCCCGTATTTTCGGAACGCCTCGGCCATTCCTCGATCCGCACAACGGCTGAAATCTATGCGCATGCGATCCAACGGCCAGGATGACGAGGCCACGCGGCGGTTGCAGAAATATCGACGGCGGAATCGGCCACCGACGCCCGAGAATTGGAAGGGCGGTGTGCAATGAGCGGGCCCGATGGGTTGCGCGTGCCAGCAAGCTGCCCGTAAGCTGCCCGTAAGTTATAGAAAACATGGTAGCGCTAACGGGAATCGAATGGGTTAAGCGACAGTCCAGCCTGGTCCGGCTCAGTCTAAGCCGTTTCGTTTCAGTGCCGTCTGTCCTCCCCCGGCTTCAGAAATCTCTGCACGAAACTCCCTGGTGTGATCGCGGTGTGACCGCGCACGTCTTTTCGTACACCGGTGCCGGGCCGGAGGTGTGGTGATGGAACGGGCCGGCGCGATCCTCCGCAGGGACCATCCCGGCTTGCTGGCTTCCAAGCAGAAACTCCGTAGGCTGGAAGCCGTTGAATGCGTGCGCATGAAGCGAGATTCCGCCAGCCAGCACCTCGGCTTCGCCTCCCGCCCTTTCATCCTTTGTGGCCTGCCCGTTAAGAAACCCGCGGCGGGCATTTTGCTCCATGAACGCCGTAACGGACAATTTCTCCTTCAGGTAACCGGTCATCCGAGCTATGGCTTGCCGTGGGGTCAGGACCGCTTGGTTCCGATCTTCCTGGCCACGCTCGCGATCCGCCAGCAAAACCAGACGATCTTCTTCCCGAGTGCTGCAGAGATGCTCGACAATTTTGGCATGCAGCAGGGCGGCTCCCAATATCGGCGGCTTATCAGCGGGTTTGAAAGAATCTTTGGCGCCACAAGCTTCTTCGGCTCCGATACGCAGCGCGAGAAGGCTGCGGTCATTCACCAAGCCCGGTTCAACTTCATGAAGGAGGCACGGATCTGGTACTCGCGCAACCCGGCACAACAAGGGCTGCCCGGTGACTGCCAAAACCTGGTTGTGTTGAGCGAAGAATTCTATCGGGAGATTCAGAGCCACCCCATTCCGGCTGACCTGGAGGCTATCAAGCCCTCTCCTCGTCGCCCGCGGTGCTCGACCTGTTTATGTGGCTGTCCTACCGGTGCTTCACGGCGAAGGGGGAGGAGCGCGTGCCGCTGTTTGGGAACCTCGGTTTAGTGAACCAGTTGGGGAGCGCCGAGTATGTTCGCCCCAGAAAGTTCCGGGAACGGTTGGAACGGTGGTTGGATCTAATACGGACGATGTGGCCGGAATGCCCTGCGCGGATCGCTGCGGGCGGCCATGCGATCCTGATCCACCGGGCGCAGGCCATTCGGCCTCAGGAGAAGATCCATGTTTGGGCCTGAGGCCGAAGGGAGCTGTGTGTCATTGCGCGGCGGACCGCAATTGCTCGAATTGCCGAGGCGCAGCGGGCGACTTGGGGCCGACGCGGGTAACGGGGAGTGCACTACCGGCGGCGTTCAACCGACACATGGCGATGTACCCGCGAAAACGCATCGGCGGGTGGAGCGGCACGAAAATCGGCGAGTTTTACGACGGACGGACACCATTCGACAGTGTGTTATGCGATTCGTCGGATCGAAGCTTCGCGCGATGGGACGCCGAGGCGGACAGACTGTTGAAGGCTTAAGCAAAGGAAATCAAATCAGGTCCGGCAAGTGATTCGATTGGGAGAATTCATTCTGTTCGGCCAGCCGGCCGCGGTACAGTTGGTGCGGCCCATGGCCATAACGGAAGAGCTTGTGAACGCTGGCCGGCCGCCTGGCCAGCCGCCCGAGATCCACAAGGCCTCAACAGGGAGATCGTGGAGTTGCCGGTGAAAACCTCGGCGGTGCTAAAACGCAAAAGAAGACGGCCCACAACGGGGAACGGATATTAGATAATGAGCGTGTACCCCTATGGAGCGTATGATCGAAATTGGCGGTCTAAGCGACGAACTGCTCAATAGACTTGACGAACGAGCCAGCCAGGTTGGAGTGGACAGGGGCTCGTACGTTCGCCACCTGATCGAGCGGGCCGTCGGCCCACCGAGTTCGGCCGCTTCCCTGGCCGAACTCTTGGGCCCAGTCCATGATTACACCGATGCGCATGGCTTGTCGGAGGAGGAGATCGAGCAGTTCTTTACCGAGCAGCTAACAGACTCTCGCCGAGGACGCCGTAGAGTCGACGAAAGTGGCAGACCCACCCACTAGGCCTCGCTGTGTTTTCGATTGCGTCGTGCTCCTTCAGGCCGCCGTTTCGCGCCGGGGCCCTGCTTTCGCGCTTTTGACGCAGGTTGAGGTCGGTCGGCTGGAATTACTCATCTCCGACTCGGCCATCGCCGAACTGCGCGAAGTGCTGGTTCGTCCAGCCGTCCAGCGGAAGTTTCCCGTTTTGACGGCTGACGTCGTGGAGGCTTTTGTAGGCAAGCTCATGGCGATCGCCACTCTGATCCAACCTGTTCCGGCTGTTTTTCGCCTCCCGCGGGACCCTGACGATGAGTGGTACATCAACCTGGCTCTGGCCGGCAATGCACACTATCTCATTACACGAGATCGAGATCTGCTGGACCTCGCCGCACAAGCGACGCGCGAAGCCCAGTACCTCCGCCGGCTGCGTCCTGAATTGAGGATTCTGGATCCAGTTGCGCTGCTGCGAGAGCTCTCCGCCGAGTCTCTATGAGTGCCCGACGAGAATTTGGTTTCGCGGCGGTATCCGCCCCCCAGCGGGAATTCAGTCCGGCAGGGATCGCCAACTCGACGGCGGCCCCAAGGTGAAAGGCGGACGACGGACGGCAGAAGTGCCGCGAGCGTGCGCTCGCGGAATTGGGTTATGCGGTGCGCTCGCCCGACTGATCGCTTTCCATGAGGCCGTGAGAGCGGGAGACGGGACTCGAACCCGCGACGTCCAGCTTGGGAAAACGGATTTCGATTGTAAATAGAGGAGTTAGGCGTTCAAGGCGCTCTTTTCTGGTCAGGAAAGTCTTCTGTTTTCAATGGTGGGCTTTGAGGAGCCGTCTTATTGAGGTAAACAAGGTAACGAATCCGGCAGAGACTTCGGAACGGGCCGGACGTGAAGGCTATTCACGAATTCTCGGTTAACAGCCAACAAGAGAATGACTGGCAGCGATGTGAATGATTGAGCAGAGTTGTCCAGGGAAAAGCAGCTTCTCACAAATGCTCGGACCCGCCATTACCGGAGAACCGGCCTCCACTGCCAACGACTTTGCAGCAGCGTCCCTATACAAATCCCTACACTGGCTCGGCGATCATGCCTGCGAAAAGACCGCGAGTTTACACGCCGAGATTTGGTCTCCGGTTGATCATGCCACGCTATGCGATTCCGCTTGGGATGGCTCGCCGCAAGGCAAAGATTTGCCCGCCCGGCACCGTGTTCGACCGGCAACACGAAATATTCGCCCGGAGCTATCGCGATCAACCGTAGTGGGTTCAAGGAACTCGAAGTAGCGCCATTAGCTCCGATCACCTGGTCCCGTACCAAGATGACGAGGAGCGGATTTGGAGATATTGTTCGTCAAACCGCCGGGGGCCTACCGCGCATCCTGCGTGTTTGGCGCTTCCCGCACTCCCGCCGATTCGCTGGCAATCTTCAATCACTTCGTCGCATAATCACTATTTGGCGGGTAAAGCCCCGCCGGAGAGAGCGAATTGGAACACATTGAGATCGAATATAACCGGAATCTGAAGCCGCTTGAGGCGTTGCTGTCACGCGTCAGGCAGCCGGGTGACTTCTTTGTCTCGGGTACGGTGGAGATGCCGATGCCGAGAATGGAGGTCGAGGGCGCCGGAGTGCTTTCGTTTCCCGTGCCCGGCGCGCAGATCGCCGCGATTGTGGGCAAGGCGGAGCGGGCGCCTTACGGCAGGGGCCGCGACACGATCGTCGATACCTCGGTACGAAACGTGTGGCAGATCGCACCTGGCAAGATCAAGATTGGCGGGAAATCATGGGCGGCAAACTTCGAGGCCATCCTTTCGAAGGTGAGGGCGGGCCTGGGTTGTGGCGACGCAATGGTCTCCGCGGAACTCTACAAGTTGCTGGTCTACGACCGTGGCGGCTTTTTTCTGGCGCACCGGGATACCGAGAAACGCGCCGGCATGTTCGGCACTTTGGTCGTGACGCTGCCTTCGGCGTACCGCGGCGGCGAACTGCGGATCCGGCATTCGAGCCGCGAAGTCACGGTCGAAACCAACACCCTCGACCCCTCCGAACTTTCCTACACTGCGTTCTATGCCGACTGCGAACACGAGGTTCTGCCCGTGCGGGAAGGGAATCGCCTTTGCCTGGTTTACAACCTCATCCAGAAACGCTCCAAGGGCCGGCTCGTGATTCTGAAGGCGCCGGAATATGAATCCCAGACTAGCCAAGCCGCCGCCATCCTGGAGCGATCTCTGACAGCGCCGAACGCTCCGGCGAAGATCGCATGGCTCCTCGAGCATCAGTACAGTCCGGCCGCGCTTTCGTTTTCGGCCCTGAAGGGCGCCGACGCGGCAAGGGCTCGCGTCCTCGCGCGGGCAGCGGCGCGCGCGCAGTGCGCCGCTCATCTGGGGATTGTCCACATTGGAGAGTCCGGGTCGGCCGAACCGGACGACGCCTTTTGCGGATCGCGCTGGAATCGTTACCGGGATTACGACGGCGGAGACGAGGAAGACGCTGAGGAAGCCGACGAGGAAGAAGAGGGCTTCACTGCCGCCTCAGTCGATGACACGTGGCAGCACGTCGACGAATGGCGCGACCGGGATGATCGCGCCGTCAAGTTTGGCCGCATTCCCCTCGGCGGCGGCGAGTTGCTCCCGGCCGGTGCGCTCGACCGGGAGCCTCCGGACGAAAAGCGGCTGACAGAAGCTTCCGGCAATGAAGGCGCAACCTACGAGCGGTCGTATCATCGCGCAGCGCTGGTCCTCTGGCGTGAGAACCGCTCGATAGATGTGCTTCTTCAGGCCGGCGTTGTGGCCGCCCTGCCCTACCTGAAGCGCTTGGCAGCCGGCGGCAAGCGCGCTCGGCCGGAGGCGTTCGCGGCCGCGAAACGGATCCTGGATGCATGGCCTGTCGAGACGCAACGGTGGGAGACTTACTCGATTCGTAACGAATGGCCTGAGCCGGCTCGCCGGATTGAGATGATGGCCGCGCTCCAAAAGCTGAACGCGCCGGATCTGCTCGAGCGATTCCTGAGGGATGTCGTCACTCCCAGCTATGACGGCTCGGAAAACGAGGCGTTGCTTGCTTCCGCGGACGTGCTCGCAGGCGCGCAAACCGCCGCGGTTCTTTCCAATCTGGTTTCGGCGCAAATGCGGAAGCGCCCACATGAGTGTTCGGAGCTTTTGCTGGCGCTCAGCAAGTCTACTTCGCTGTGTTTTCCGGAGGTCGCCGAGGCTGAGGTTGCCGGCCTGGATTCCATCGGCGCGCGAGACGCAGAAACGGAAAGCCCCGATTCAGAAGCGGAAGACATCAATTGGGAAGCGGAAGATCGGCAGCGTCCGCCCGGCCCGGAATTCCTCGAAAACCTGCTCCGGGCGTTGCCGCGTTTCGGGGACGGGAGTCTCTGCGGCGCCGCTGCCGAGAAGATCGCCTCACGTCCCGGTGTCTTCAGTCCCGTGACGCTGGTCGTTCCCGCTGTGGAGCGGATCTGTGCGGGACGCGGCAAGGTAACGCTGCCGGTTGAGAGCAGCGTTCAGCGCCTGTGGACCGGCGCTGCCAAGTTCCTGCTCCTGCGCAGCGAGGTTCCTCCCGAGCCGCCCTCGGACTGGAATATGGATGTCGAAATCTCCTGCTCCTGCGCCGATTGCCTTGAACTACAAGCCTTCGCTCGCGATCCGGCCGCGCAAGTTCACCGGTTTCGCGTGAAGAAAGAACGCCGCAGGCACCTGCACGGAACCATAAACCGATACCGCCTGGATATGACGCACGTGACCGAGCGCGTGGGTTCGCCGCAAACGCTGGTTTGCACAAAAGACCGTCGAACCTTCGAGCGGCGCATGACGCAATACCGGGAGGAGATCGCCGCCATGCGCAGGCTCGTGAGACTGGCGCCCAAAGGCGGCGTCGCCGCCCTTGCAGAAAGGATGGAGGCTGCGGTGAAGCGCGCCGGCGACATTGAGGCAGGATGCCGCGGCTGAGATTCTCTACCTCCACGTTGGCTGGCGGGGAGATCGTCCCGTGGCTCGCCTCTTCCGGCGAGCTGGCATACTCTCCTCATTCGCCGCCGGAGAGAGACTACTATTTTCAGTATTCCTGGGTCATCCCCGCGATATTCCGAGCCGGGGTGAACCTGCGCCGGCATTTTTGGTTCGGCGGCCCGTTGAAGGATAGCCCGGAAGTGAGACTTCTCTTTACGTTCTGGAACAACGCCAGGCGGGGCGAGGTGGAGACCCTCTATCTATCGAACGGAATGGCTGGAGTCGACGAGGTAAGGGCGCCGCTGGCAGTCTACCGCCATTCTGAGGCTGGCCCTTTGAAGAGAGAACGCCTCATCTTGATTCAGCACGGCAGCTATCTGATCGCCGAGGTGGAATCGCAGACCTACCTCGACCGGGGGGAGGCCGTTCTTTACAGAGGCGTTCAAGCGGCAGAGGAGTTTTTCCTCCGCAGGCTGACAAGTGCGAACACCCGTTCACGGTTGATGAGCGTTCACGCCCGCACCCTGGCAGATTCAGTCGCGTCGTTCAATGCCGTGCACTGCAATGTATCGAGGACGGAAACCGGATGTTTCAATGACCGGACCTTCATGCTCGGCGACTTCTGCCAGAAGGCAGGTCTCCAACCGAAAGCCCCGATCACGTCATTGTTGTATTCCGGCTACGCGCTGGAGGAATGGTGCGCCGTACGGAAATTCGGTCCCAGCTACGTGAAATTCCGAACGCCGCTGTCGAACCTTCGCATCACGACTTTCGCGTGCAATGAGACCGAAGTAAAGGTCATCGATCCCAATAAGCTGGACGTCATCGAGGCGGTTGGTTGTAAGGTCCGGGAAGTTTGTGTTTGAACCGGCGCCCCGACGATGTGAAATGATGATGATTTAAGCACCGCCACGCCCTCGCCGGCCGAGTATCCGGTTGACGGCCGGCGGAGCCAAAGCCGAATGACAATCTTGGAAATAGAAGCCCTCGTCCGCCGCGGCGAATCCGACTCCGTAGAGTTCAAGAAGAGCACCGGCCAA
>Ga0181534_10000326_pt1 | contig 34563 bp, 32 predicted proteins | sample PEATcosm2014_Bin_37_FD_119758 | JGI IMG/M metagenome (GOLD analysis project Ga0181534, IMG submission 119758) | Peatland microbial communities from MTU Mesocosm Facility, Houghton, MI, USA - PEATcosm2014_Bin17_10_metaG | ecosystem: Environmental > Terrestrial > Soil > Wetlands > Peat | place...
CGCAAGCGCTGATCAGTCGAGCGCCTCGAGCACCTTCGCGGCGTGGCCATCGGCTTTGACCGAGTACCACGCTTTGGCGATCTTGCCCTTTTCGTCGACGATGAACGTCGAGCGGATAACCCCGACGGTCTTTTTGCCGTAGAGGACCTTTTCTCCGTAAGCGCCATACTTCTCCATCACTGAACGGGTCTCGTCCGTGAGGAGCGGGAACTTGAGCTTGTACTTTGTGATGAATCGCTGGTGCTTCTCGGCGCCGTCAGGTGAGATGCCGAGCACGGTCACGCCTGATCGGTCGAACGCTTTGAGGTTCTCATTGAATTGGCACGCCTCCTTGGTGCAACCTGGCGTGTCATCGGCCGGGTAAAAGTACACGACGACCTTCGTGCCGAGATAGTCCTTGAGGGCAATCTTGTTTCCGTCAGCGTCCGGAAGAGCGAAAGCCGGCGCCTTGGCGCCCGTTTCTAGTCGAGTCATCGTCATCCCTTCATTGGCCGTTGAAGTGAATGCTAGGAGTCGGTTCAGCGCCTTGCTGTCGCGGGTGTTGGCCCAGTGAGCGAGGTTCCTTGTCAGTCTGGTCAACCTGGATTGATCTGCCCTGGGAATTCTTCCCCTCATGCACCCGATGAACCCGCGGATCGGTAGGCGAGACCATTAGAATTTGCACCGGCTGGCCATGACCACTCCGACTCTCGAAGATGAAGTCAACGGGGCTCCAGACCACCTTTCCTGGCTGACACGACCGCTGTCGGCATGGTGGTGCGCGCTGGGATGGCTGGCTGCGACTGCAGTGTTTGGTGGATTGACCAAGTTGCTGCATGGACCAAATGTTGGTGACGCAGTCGAGTCGGTCTATTCGACGTGGGCGATCGCCCATGGTCACTGGTCCTGCGCCTACCCCGCGGGTGGGGCCGGGAACCTTGCGTTCGGAGCGCCGCTGTACCCGCTGCTTGCCGGCGCAGTCGCCTGGATGTCGAGGATAGGAGACTCCGCTCCCTTTCCATCGACGGCGCAGATGGGCCCCCATTGTTCAAACGCCGTCAATGCCATGTACCAGTGGTCCCTCCGGTCCAACTCGATCTGGCACACCCTCAACATCGGCTATCTGAGCTGGCTCGCGCTCATGGCAGGCATCATCGTGCTCCTGCGGGCATCAGGTCGTGGCAAGTGCGGATGGGAACCCACGGCCCTTCTGATTGTCGCCTGTCTGCCTCCCGTATTCATGTGTGTCCAGTACACATTCCACCCTCAGGACCTGGTTGCCATGGGCTTCGCACTCGCCGCATTGGGGTGCGGTAGATGTGATCGATGGATCTGGGCAGGCGTGCTCATCGGACTGGCACTCATGACCCAGCAGTACGCCGTATTGGTCGGGGCCCCCTTGTTCGTCATGACTCCGCGATCGCGAAGGGTCACGTTCGTGCTCTCTGGCGCATGTGCAGTGGCTGCCCTCTCACTGCCGTTGGCTGTGGCTACTTCGGGCCATGTATTGCGTGCAATCTTCGTCGGGACGGGCAACACCCCGTCATTCGGGGGAACCGTGCTTTGGGAAACGCATCTATCGGGAGCGATGCTCTTCGTGATCTCAAGGGTTCTTCCGATTGCGCTCTCGATGACGCTCGCATGGTGGGCTGTCCGACGACTTGGGCCTGATGTTCTTGAGCCAGTACCGATGCTTTCAGTGATTGCAACTTCGCTCTGCTTCAGACTTGTATTCGAAGAGAATCTCTTCGGGTACTACTTCATGGCTGTTGCCGTAGCCCTCGTCTTGCTGGAGATCATGCAAGGGAGAATAAGCGTGTACCTCGTTGGGTGGGTTGCGCTGAACGCGTTGTACTTCTATCCATTGCCGTGGGGAAACGATCCAGTAAGAGGTTGGCTTGCCATCTGGACATTCCAGGTTGTGCTTGTTGCTGGTGCACTCGTCATGGCAGTCCTACCGTTGCGTTCCTTTATCCGTTCACGAGAGGACTCGGCGCTCATTGCGGTTGCTCGAGACTGACGCCAACGAAGACGACGCGTTGCCTTCCGTTGCCCGCGGCCATGAACTTCATGGCCATTAATCAGGCATCGATCAATTGACGCTGGCTCACGAATTTGTCCACGCAGCGTCGATTTGGCTCGACCGAGAAACATGGTGAGTGCCATTTCCGTCCCAACATGGCCGCTACTGTTCGCAGAAGTACGTGGCCGAGTCGAAGCCGCGGCGCCTAGTCAGAGGTTCGGAGATCTGATGGCAGTACTACGAGCCGATGCACGCGAACGTGAGCGAGACCCGGAACTGCAGGCACGTCTGCGTGCGAGGCGCGAAAACGCCATCTTCTTGTACATCCCATTCTTCATCGCGGTGGCACTGACTTTCGCAGTCACTCCAGACGACGGATTCATCACACTTCGATACGCCGCAAACCTCGTTCACGGAGAGGGGCTGGCTTTCAACTCCGGACAGCATGTCCAAGGCTTCACAAGTCCACTGGATCTGTTGGTCGCGGTGATTGCCTACCTGGCGCCGGGTGGTCTTGCGATGTTGAAGATGAAGTTCGCATCAGTCGTCTTCGGATTCCTAGCCGTGCGAGAGGGCGGACGACTGCTCTTCAACCTTGACATTCCCGTGTGGGCGCGCAGGGCAGGCTGTCTGGCCGTGTCTACGTGCGCAGTGATCGCATTTGCATCCGGGAACGGCCTAGAGACGTCTCTCGAGATGTGGCTCCTGATCGCCGTTGCGAGTCGGCTCGTCCGGGGCACCGAAGGCTGCTCGTCGTTCGTCGTTGGGACCTTCGCCTTCGCGGCAATCTTGGCGCGTCCCGATGCGATCGCACCCTTAGCATGCATGGCCCTAGCGGGACTCGTCGTGGAACGCAGCATCGACGTATCGCGGAGAGCCAAATGGTTCGTCGGAGCAGTGATTGGTGTCGGACTAACTGCAATCGGAGAACTGATTCTCTTTGATTCCATCTTGCCCAACACGTACTACGCGAAGGATATGCCGCTTGGACGATCTATCAGTCTTGGTTATACGTACCTCAGCGGAGCCCTCCAGCCCATAGGGCCTATTGGGCGGCAGCTCAATTTCGTCCTGATCCTGCAGTGTCTCTTCTTTGCGACAGGCACGGTCGCCGTGTTCTTCCGATTCCGTCGATGCGGTTACTTGGTTGCCGCGGTTGTTGGACAGGTACTGTTCATCTTGAAATCCGGTGGAGACTGGATGGTCGGTGGGAGGTTTCTGGCGCCCGCAGCAATCCCGTTCATCGCAATCGAGGTTCTCGGGGCCATTGAGTTCACCTCGCTCCTCGAGCGGGCCTGGGGATCCAGGCTCGGTAGATCCCCCGTGCTGGTCATGTCACTCCTGCTGGTTTCTACATCGATCATTCCGCTCGTGAGAGTAAATGCTCCGATATCAAGGATCAATGGTCTTGGAGACGAGTCACTCATAAAGTCGGGGCAGTATCCGCTCTCGAACGACTGGGCGCTGATCCCTTCACTCCTTCAGTGCCTTCCTCGCGGAACGTTGGTGGCTTCAACGGAGATTGGATATCTGGGCTTCGCACGTCAGGATCTAAGGCTCCTGGACCTTCGGGGCCTCACCGACTCGGCAATTGCGAGGGATGCCCCTTCCTCAATGAAACAACGTTGGGGCGTGCAAGACACGACCTGGTATCTCCAGTCGTCTCCCCTCGGACGAGCTGTCCTTCTCGACAAGCCATCTGTCGTCGTATCAGTCGACCCTGCACCGGAAGACTCCATTTTTGGCGGGCACTACCGACTGGTCGGTGAGCCCAGACTCAATGATTCGGTCTGGATATACGCACCGGAGTCCTCGAGAGGCCTGTGCGCGGCAAGAAGTCCAAGGAGCCCTTCTGCCTGAGGTACGCAGTCACGGCAATGTCATCGGGATATCGAACATTTGTGGGTGCGTGACGCAATGAACGATCCCTGCCTTGGGGAACTCCACGTTTGCTTCGTAGGAATGCAGGAGAGGAAGTCCGACATGTCTGCAATGCAATGCCAGTGAGTGTCCGGCGCCCCAACAGGTCTGGCGTCTTCGCTGGAGACTGAACGCCATCTGACGTCGACGACCAGGGGCGTGATCTTCGCTTGGACACCCGATGAGGATGCACTGGTGATGAATTGAGGCGCCGCAGGCGGTCCGTCGTCGGTCATTCTGCGGGGCTCTGCCTACTAGTTGCCTCGTACGGTGTCGTGCCATTCGGGCTGGATACACACCCGAATTAATGGGCAAACGGTCGATTGCATGAGGAACCAGTGAGGCTTTCGCTACGAGAGGTGACGATTCACAGTGAGTTTGAGTCACTGGTGTCCTGGGAAAATGACATGAAGCCACTACCATTTGCGCTCGATTGCCATGACTTCTCTGCTCCCACGGAATGAACCTATTCGCAGCGCATCAGAGGATTCTTGGTTGGATCGCCCACTCTCGGCCTCCCAGTGCTTCATCGGGTGGCTGGCTGCAACGGCGTCGTTCTTCGGAGTGGCATGGCTTCTGGGTGGACCGACAGAGAAGGACGTAGCCGAATCCGCATACAGCACATGGTCAATCGCCCACGGACGCTTCGCCTGCTCGTACTCCCCGATCACGGGAGGACACTTCCCGCCCATCGCAAGGCCCGCCGTTTTCATGTCCCCGCTGTATCCATTGCTGTCGGGCGGATTGGCGGCCTTGACCCGAATCGGCCATGTTGTTGCATTCCCGAGTCAGGCGCAGTTGGGACATAACTGCTCCACCGCACTTGTCGCAATGTTTCGATGGTCCGTGCTCTCCGCAGCGGCCACGCCGACGGTGAGGATTGGGTACGCAAGCTGGTTCGTGTTGATGGCCGGCGCCGTCGCCCTGATCCGGGCATCGGGTCGAGGCAGAAGCAGATGGGAGCCGTTCTCGCTGATCCTCCTTGCGTGTTTGCCTCCGGTCCAGATGTGCCTTGTCAGCTTCTTCCATCCAGAGGATCTCGTTTCTATGGGGTTGATACTGGGAGGTCTCGCCCTCGCCAGGCGTGGAAGTTGGGGGTGGGCTGGCGTCCTGATCGGATTGGCGGTGGTCTCGCAACAGTTTGCGCTGCTCGTGGCGGCGCCTCTTTTCGTCTTGGCGCCACTTGATCGGAAGGCCAGGCTGACCGGATGCGCAGTTCTCTCGGCAGCACTTGTGAGCCTCCCATTGGTTGTGGCGACATCAGGAAGAGTGGTCAGATCAATCTTGATCGGTTCGGGCAATACACCTTCATTCGGCGGCACCCTGCTGTGGGAGTTGCACCTCCCCGGTCCGCTCTTCTTCGTGTTCTCTCGACTCGTCCCAATCGTGGCGGCGATGGGCATCGCATGGTGGGCGAAAGGTCGACTGGGCGCCGCGACGCTTGAGCCGATCGCCCTTTGCTCGATCATGGCGCTCTCGATCTCGCTGCGGCTCGTCTTCGAACAAAATCTCTTTGGCTGGTACTTCATGGCGGTGGCGGTGCTCTTGCTCATGCTCGAAGTCGCCTGCGGTCGCATTCGCGGTGAATTTATTGCGTGGCTTGGGCTGGTCGCACTCGCGTATAACCCGGTTTCTTGGGGGCTCGTCTCAAATTGGACGCCTTGGGCACTTCCTCTTCATCTCGCGCTTCCGTTCACATTGACGCTCATCGCATTGCTGATCGTGGCTACTGACCTCTTCCGAAAGAGGATTCGTATCTATCTAGTCGCATGGCTCTTCCTTGCCACTCTCGCGTTCGCCAAGTTCCCGTGGCATCACAGCGAATTTCGAGGTGATCTACCAGCCTTCTTCTGGCAGATTGTGCTGGTTGGATCTGCAATAGCATTGGCGATCGAACCTCTGATCAAATTCCTTCGCGAGCCAAGAGAGGCTGGCGCGTTCCCTGACGAAACTGCATTCCGAGACTGACCTCAGCCGGATCCAGCCATAGGGGCCAGCAGTTCTGCGGCACGCACGAGTTCAATGACGCGCGAATTGGCCCCATGGTGGGTAGAATGGCCCTGAGCCTCCTCTGGACCCAGAGGTGTGCGGGGCCCAGGACACTTCGGTCAAGCGGGCCCGAACAGAACCCCCTGAACTGAGTGACAATGACTGAGGCCCTCAAAGCCCCTGGAAAGCCCGTATCCGATTCCGACGTCTACGCGACCGAGCAGACCTTCGAGTCCCTCGGCGTCGCAGAGGAGCTCTGCAAGGCGCTCGCCAACAAGGGGATCACCACCGCGTTCCCCATCCAGGCGATGACGATCGCCGACGCGCTCGCCGGGCGCGATGTCTGCGGCAAGGCCAAGACAGGCTCGGGCAAGACGCTCGCATTCGGCCTGCCGATGCTGCAGCGGCTCGCCGCTGAGCTCGCCGGGCCCGACGGCACGGTGGTCCCCCTGAAGGGCCGCCCATCGAAGCCGCGAGGGCTCGTGCTGCTGCCGACCCGCGAGCTCGCCGTGCAGGTCTTCGACGTACTCGGCCCGCTGGCAGCAGACTTCGGGCTGCGCGTGGTCGCTGTCTACGGCGGTGCCGACATCGAGAAGCAGATCCGCCACCTGCGCAAGGGGTGCGAGATCATCATCGCGACGCCCGGCAGGCTCATCGACCTCGGTGACCGCGGCGAGCTGGCCGTCGAGGACCTCGATGTCCTGGTCCTCGACGAGGCCGACCGGATGGCCGACATGGGCTTCATGCCCCAGGTCGAGTGGGTGCTGCGGCGCGTCACCGGCCGTCCCCACCAGACGCTCCTCTTCTCCGCGACCCTGGACGGCGCCGTGGACCGGCTCGTGAAGCGGTACCTGTCGAACCCGGTCTTCCACGAGGTCGCGAGCGACACACAGACCGTCTCGAACATGGTCCACCACTTCTTCCAGGTCCACCAGATGGACAAGATCAAGGTCGTCGCGGCGATCTGCCGTGCGAATGAGAAGGTCCTCATCTTCGCGCGCACGAAGCGAGGCGCCGACCGACTGGTCCAGCAACTGGAGAAGGAGGGCGTCACCGCCGGGGCCATCCACGGCGACCTCCGCCAGTCCCAGCGCGAGCGTGCGCTCTCCGAGTTCTCGAGCGGCAAGCTGCGCGTGCTCGTCGCCACGGACGTGGCCGCCAGGGGCCTGCACATCGACGCGGTCGACGTCGTGATCCACTACGACCCGCCCGAGGACCAGAAGGCCTACCTGCACCGCTCCGGTCGCACCGCTCGTGCCGGTTCGGCCGGGGTCGTCGTCTCGCTGCTGATGTGGAACCAGGTCGTCGAGGCGGGCATCACGATGAAGCGCGTGGGGCTGAGCCTCCCGATCGTCGAGATCTTCTCCAACGACCCGGCGCTGGCGGACCTGGAGCACTTCGTGCCCGACCCCTCCAAATCGCTTCTGTGAGCGCGAAGCGGGTCAAGGCTGACGCAGCCAAGCCCGACAAGCCGGTGAAGGCCGCGAAGCGGGCGATCGAGCAGGATCCCCGCACGCCGCCCGCAACTGCACAGTACGAGCGAGACGACTCGATCAAGAAGGCCCTCGTCGTCACGGCGCACCCCGACGACGTCGACTTCGGCATGGCCGGGACGGTTGCGACACTCACGTCCGAGGGTGTGGATGTGGCCTACTGCCTCGTGACATCGGGCGACGCTGGCGGCGACGCGCTGGTCATGGAGCGCGCCGACCGCGCGAAGCTCCGAGAGTCCGAGCAGCGCACCGCCGCCTCGTTCCTCGGGGTCTCGGAGGTCATCTTCCTCGGCTACCCCGACGGCCTCGTGGAGCCGACGCTCGGACTTCGCAGGGACCTCGCCCGCGTGATCCGAAGCTTCAAGCCCGACGTCGTGCTGACCCAGAATCCCGAGCGCAACTACGAGCGCATCTACGCGTCGCACCCCGACCACCTCGCCACGGGCGAGGCGACGCTCCGCGCCGTCTACCCCGACGCCCGCAACCCGCACGCGTTCCCTGCGCTCGCGAACGACGAGGGCCTCGCGCCCCACACGGTCCGCCAGGTGTGGATCGGCGGGACGAGCAGCCCGACGATGGTCGTCGACATCACTGACTCGATCGACAAGAAGATCGAGGCACTGAAGTCCCACCAGAGCCAGCTGAAGGATGCGGGCGGCATCGACAAGCTGCTCCGCGAATGGGGCGAGGCGGTGGCGAAGGCCGCCGGGCTGCCCAAGGGCCGGCTCGCTGAGGCCTTCCGGGTCCTCGACACCGCCTAACCCCACTGCGTCCCCGACCGGGGACGTCAGCGCGAGGCCAGCATCCGCAGGACGTAGTTGAGGACGCCCCCGTTGCGGAAGTAGTCCGCCTCGGTCGGCGTGTCGATCCGCAGTCGCGCCTCGAACTCGACGACGGAGCCGTCATCCCTGCGCGCGCGGACCGTGACCGTTTTCGGCAGCGTGCCGTCGTTCAACGCCTCGAGTCCCACCACGTCGAAGGTCTCGTCCCCGACGAGGCCGTGGGTCGCGAGCTCCTCGCCGGGCAGGAACTGCAGGGCGGCGATGCCCATGCCGATGAGGTTGGAGCGGTGGATCCGCTCGTAGCTCTTGGCGAGGACCGCGCGCACCCCGAGGAGCATCGGGCCCTTGGCCGCCCAGTCGCGGCTCGATCCTGATCCGTACTCCTTGCCAGTGACGACGAGCAGCGGGGTGCCGGTCGTGCGGTAGGCCTCGGACGCCGCGAAGATCGTCTCTTCGACGCGCTCGGGGAACTTCGTCGTGAACCCGCCCTCGGTGCCCGGCGCGAGCTGGTTGCGAAGGCGCAGGTTCGCGAATGTCCCGCGGACCATGACCTCGTGGTTCCCGCGCCTCGTGCCGTAGGTGTTGAAGTCCTTGACCGCGACGCCGTGCGCGACCAGGTACTCGCCGGCGGGCACCGTCGGGCGGATCGCACCCGCCGGGGAGATGTGGTCGGTCGTGACCGAGTCGCCGAGGACCGCCAGGACCCGGGCGCCGGCGATGTCCTGCACGGCCGACGTCTCCATCGTGAGGGTCTCGAAGTACGGGGGCTGCAAGACGTAGGTGGACGCGGGGTTCCAGTCGAACGTCTCGCCCTTGGGGACCTGGACCGCGGCCCAGTGCTCGTCACCGGTGAACACCTCGGCGTAGCGCTGGGTGAACTGGTCCGGGGTGAGCGAGGCGCGCACCGCCCCGGCCACGTCCGCATCGCTCGGCCAGAGGTCCGAGAGGTACACGTCCCCGCCCTCGCGATCGGTTCCGATGGGCTCGCTCGACAGGTCGATGTTCATCGTCCCGGCGATCGCGTAGGCGACGACGAGCGGGGGCGACGCGAGGTAGTTCTGACGGATGTCCGGGTGGATGCGCCCCTCAAAGTTGCGGTTCCCCGAGAGGACCGCGGCGACCGAGAGACCCTCGGCGGCCACAGCCTCCGACACGCCCTCGAGAAGGGGTCCGGAGTTGCCGATGCACGTGGTGCACCCGAACCCCGCGAGGTAGAAGCCGAGCGCATCGAGCGGCTCGACGAGCCCGGCGCGCTCGAGGTAGTCCATGACGACCCGCGAGCCCGGCGCAAGCGACGTCTTCACCCAGGGCTTCTTGGTCAGGCCGAGCTCCATGGCGCGCTTGGCGACGAGCCCCGCCGCGATGAGCACCGACGGGTTCGACGTGTTGGTGCAGCTCGTGATCGCGGCGATCACCACGTCGCTGTCGCGCAGCGTCGTCGAGGCGCCGGCCGCGGCCGTCTCGCGCGGCGCGTGGCCGAGCGCTGCCAGCGTCGCTGCCTTGGCGCCCGCGAGGTTCACCCGGTCCTGCGGGCGCGCCGGGCCGGCGAGCGACGGCTCGACCGTCGAAAGTTCGAGCTCCGCCACCTCGGAGTACACGGGCTCTCCCTGGGACGGGTCGTGCCACAGGCCCTGGGCCTTGGCGTAGGTCTCGACGAGCTCGATCTGGCTGGCGGACCGGCCCGTGAAGGCCAGGTAGTCGAGCGTGACCTGGTCGATCGGGAAGATCGTGCAGGTCGAGCCGTACTCGGGCGACATGTTGCCGATGGTGGCGCGCGTCTCCAGCGAGAGCGCTGCGACGCCGGGGCCATACGCCTCGACGAACTTGCCGACCACGCCGTGCTTGCGCAGCAGCTCGGTGATCGTGAGGACGACGTCGGTGGCGGTGACTCCCTCGTTCGTCTTGCCGGTGAGGCGAAGACCGACGACGGGGGGGACGAGCATCGGGATGGGCTGGCCGAGCATCGCCGCCTCGGACTCGATGCCGCCGACGCCCCAGCCGAGGACCCCGAGGCCGTTCACCATGGTCGTGTGCGAATCGATCCCGACGACCGTGTCGGGGAATGCGGCACCGTCCTTCTCGAACACCACACGCGCGAGGTGCTCGAGGTTGACCTGGTGGCAGATGCCGGTCCCCGGGGGGACGACGCGGAAGTTCTCGAAGGTGTCCTGCGCCCACTTGAGGAACTGGTAGCGCTCGAGGTTCCGCTCGTACTCGAGGGCGACGTTGTCGGAGAAGGCGGTGGCGTCACCCGAGCGCTCGACGATGACCGAGTGGTCGATGACGAGCTCGACGGGGACGTGGGGGTTGATCCGCTCGGGGTCGCCTCCGAGGGCGACCATCGCGTTGCGCATCGCGGCGAGGTCGACGACGGCCGGGACGCCCGTCAGGTCCTGCATGAGGACGCGTTCGGGGCTGAACGCGAGCTCCTGGGCGTCATCGCCAGCCGCTTCGCCGTGCGCACCCGGACGGTCCCCCCAGCGGGCCACCGCCTCGATGTGCGCTGCGGTCACCTTCGCCCCGTCCTCGTGGCGCAGAAGGTTCTCCAGGAGGATCTTGATCGAGAAGGGGAGGCGCGAGACGCCGAACCGCTCGAGGTCCGGCGCTGCGAGCGAGTAGATCTCGAGGTCGCGGTCGCCGACCCGCAGGGTCGAGCGGGCGCCGTAGGTGTTGGGGTGGGGGGATGCCATGGACTCATTCTGCCGCGCGTGCGAACCCGTCGGCCACGGGACCCCCCCGAGGCCCGTTCGGCGCCAGAGCGACCGGTAGGATCGGTGCCCTGGAGGCTGCCGTGCCCATCTACGAGTTCCGATGCCAGGTCTGCGACGAGCGGTTCGAGGAGCGTCGCGCGATGGCGGACTCCGACGCCCCGGCCACCTGCCCGGCAGGGCACGAGCACGCGGTCCGGCTGCTGCCGGTCTTCGCCGCCACCGGATTCGCATCGCCGTCTGCAGGCGGGTGCGGTGCCGGAGCCGGGTGCTGCGGCGGCGCCTGCGCCCATCCGTGACCCTCTCGACGCTCGTGACTCGTGCCTGAGCTGCTCACCGTCCTCGCCGCACGTCTCCAGGCGGGCTTCGATGCGCTGGAACCGGGATCCGACCCCGTCCTTCGAGCCTCGGACCGGGTCGACTACCAGGCGAACGGGGCCATGGCGCTCGCGAAGCGGCTCGGGCGGCCGCCGCGCGACGTCGCCGAGGAGGTCGCCGCGGCGGTCTCCCTCGACGGCATCGCGACCGTGGAGGTGGCAGGGCCCGGCTTCCTGAACCTGGTCCTCGACGACGGCATCATCGCCTCGGCCATCGCGGGGATCGCGGCCGATCCCCGTCTGGGGATCGATCCGGCAACCGAGCGGCACCGCGTGGTGCTCGACTACTCCGCGCCGAACGTCGCCAAGGAGATGCACGTCGGCCACCTGCGCGGCACGGTGATCGGGGACTCGCTCGCCCGGGCGCTGCGCTTCTCCGGCCACGAGGTCATCGCGAGGAACCACGTGGGGGACTGGGGGACGCCGTTCGGCATGCTGATCGAGCACCTCTGCGACATCGGCGAGGACGAGGCGGCGAACGAGCTGTCCGTCGGAGACCTCGACGGGTTCTACAGGGCGGCCCGGTCGAAGTTCGATGCGGACGACGCGTTCAAGGAGCGCAGTCGCCAGCGGGTCGTGTCCCTGCAGGGGGGCGATCCCGAGACGCTGCGCCTGTGGCGCATCCTCGTCGACGAGTCGGTCCGCTACTTCGACGGCGTCTACCGGCTGCTCGGCGTGGGGCTCACCCCCGAGGACGTCGTCGGCGAGTCGAGCTACAACCCCATGCTCGACGACGTGGTGCGGGACCTCGAGAGGGCCGGGCTGCTCGTCGAGAGCGAGGGCGCGCAGTGCGTCTTCCCGGCGGGCTTCACCAACCGGGAAGGCGATCCGCTCCCTCTCATCGTGCGCAAGTCCGACGGCGGGTACGGCTACGCCGCCTCGGACCTCGCGGCGGTCCGCGATCGCGTCTCGAACCTCGGCTGCGACCGGCTCTACTACGTCGTCGGTGCGCCGCAGGCCCAGCACCTTGAGATGGTGTTCGCGGTCGCCCACGAGGCCGGGTGGGTCCCCGAGGGAACGGTCACCCAGCACATCGCGTTCGGCAACGTGCTGGGCGAGGACCGAAAGATGCTGAAGACGCGCAGCGGCGTGTCGCTCAAGCTCGTCGACCTGCTGGTTGAAGCCGTCGAGCGGGCCGACCGCGCGCTCGCGGAGCGTCAGGCCGGGTACTCCGACGACGAGCGGGCGATCCTCGCCGAGATGATCGGGATCGGAGCGGTGAAGTACGCGGACCTCTCCACCGAGCGGATGCGCGACTACGTCTTCGACTGGGACCGGATGCTCGCGTTCGAGGGCGATACGGGTCCCTACCTCGCCTATGCGCACGCCAGGATCCGCTCGATCTTCCGGAGGCTCGACCGCGAGGGCCCGGACCCCGCAGCGGCCGTCACGCTCGACACCCCTCAGGAGCGCGCCCTGGCCCTCGAGCTGCTCCGGTTCCAAGAGGCCCTCGACGCCATGCTCGAGTGGTTCGCGCCGCACCGGCTCTGCAACTACCTGTTCGGCATCGCCCAGACCTTCACCGCCTTCTACGAGGCGTGCCCGGTGCTGCGCGCGGAGGACGACAGGACACGCGAGAGCCGGCTCGTGCTGTGCGACGTCACGGCGAGGACGCTCGAGGTCGGCCTCTCGCTTCTCGGGATCGGGGCACCGGACCGGATGTAGCCTCAGGTCGTCCGCCGGGGGACCGCCCCGCGTTCTGGGAGGCACGATGAAGGTCAGGGCATCGATCGTCGGGGGACTGAAGGAGCCGTGGAGGACCGAGGAGATCGAGATCGATGAGCCTCACGCCCACGAGGTGAAGGTCGCGATGTCCTTCGCGGGCCTGTGCCAGTCGGACGAGCATCTCCGCAACGGGGAGATGTCGCAGCCGGCGGAGGTCCTCGCGATGCTGACGCCAAACGGGTCGATGTTCCCAGCGGTCGGCGGCCACGAGGGCGCGGGGATCGTGGAGTCCGTTGGGCCCGAGGTCCACGCATTCGCACCCGGCGACTCGGTCGCCGTGTCCTTCATCCCCGCGTGCGGGACGTGCCACTGGTGCTCGACCGGCCGGAGCAACATCTGCGATCTGGGTGCGACGACTGTCGCGGGACCGATGATCTCGGACGGCACCTATCGCCACCACCTCGGTGACCAGGTGCTGAACCGCATGTGCCAGCTCGGGACGTTCTCGGAGCAGATCGTGGTGAGCGAGCACTCCCTCGTGAAGATCGACACCGGAGCGAACCTCCGCGCTGCGGCGCTCATCAGCTGCGGGCTCGCGACGGGATTCGGCGCAGCGGTCGACCGCGCCCAGGTGCGACCGGGCGAGTGCGTCATCGTCGTCGGGTGCGGCGGCGTCGGCTCCGGGGCGATCCAGGGGGCGCGGATCGCCGGTGCGGAGACCGTCATCGCGGTCGATGTGATCCCCTCCAAGGTCGAGCGGGCGATGCAGATCGGCGCGACCCACGGAGCAGGGAGCATCCTCGAGGCGACCTTCCTCGCCGCCGAGATGACCCGCGGCCGTCTCGCCGACGTGGTCATCCTGACGCCCACGACGCTCACCGGCGACCTGATCATGCCGGCGTGCAAGGCGGCGTCGAAGGGTGCGCGCATCGTCACCGTCGGCATCACGCCCTTCGACGCGACCGAGGTCTCCATGGACCTGTTCATGTTCACGATGTACAACCAGTCGCTGCTGGGGTCGGTGTTCGGCTCCCAGAACCCCCGGATCCAGATTCCGAGGTTGCTCGAGCTCTACCGGCTCGGACATCTCAAGATCGACGAACTCGTGACGAAGGAGTACACGCTCGACGAGGTCCAACAGGGTTACGACGACGTCGCGTCGGGACAGAACGTCCGAGGTGTCGTCAAGTTCGACTAGGCGCGATGTCGTCGACTGCGTGCGGCCGATCCCAGCAACACCGTCCGGAGGCGGGAACGGCCACTCAGCCCCGTTCCCGAGCGGTTGAGGCCCGTCTCGCCATCCTGGTCAGCTGGCGCTGAGCGTGGGCGCGGTCGTCGTCGCGGGCCGAAGCCTGGGTCGCAGCGCGCCCAGCCGCCGGGTGCGCACGACGCCCTCCAGGACGCCGGCGGCGTAGGCGAAGTCCTCGGCGATGCTGAGCACGGCGAAGGACACCGGGCGCTTGGGCTTCCCGGCGTACCACCACCGCACGGCCGTCGCCGCGACCGTGAGGGTGAGGACCGGCCGGCGCAGCGGCGGGAACACGACGGCGCCCAGGATCAGGTACGGCCCGTAGTTGCGGAAGGTGCTGCGCGCGAGGCCGGGTCCCGCGAGCGCGATGCCCCGCGCCGCGATCTTGCGTGCGACGGCCTCGCGTCCCCCGCGCTCGGCGATGCCCTCGAGCCGCCGCGAGAGCGAGGCCGCCGACCAGCTCAGCATGCCGAGCGCCAGACGCGGCCGGCCGGCGAGGACGAGCGCCCATGTCGCCATCACCCGAGGGTCGGCGTGGAGCGGGGCCGCGTTGTCGCCGTGCCGCGCCTCGAGCGGGCCCGCGGACCGTCCGTACTTGAAGCGCTGCGCGATCCACGCGGGCCAGGAGTCCCTGGCGGGATGGAAGACGACGACCGACGGGTCATAGCGCACGACCCAGCCCGCTGCGGAGAGGCGCCAGACCAGGTCCACGTCCTCGCCGATGCGGAGCGTCTCGTCGAAGGGCACGCCGAGCGCCGATCGCCGGACGATCAGGGCGGTGCCCGGCACGAATGGGATCGCGCTGCTCGGGCGGACGATGCCCGGGCTGGACCCGAGGTCGAGAGGCGAGATGATCGCCTCGAAGTGGTCCCGCGTGCCGGGCCCTCCTGGCCCTCGGACCCGGGGCGCGACGGCAGCGACCATGGGGTCGTCGAAATGGTGGAACAGCTCGTCGAGCCACCCGTCGGGCGGCAGCACGTCGCAGTCGAGGAACGCGACGAAGGCCGAGGTCGTGGCCTCGAGCCCTCGATTCCGCGCGGCACCCGGACCGCGCGACGTCTCGCATCGGATCAACTTGGCGCCGTGGGATGCCGCCGTGCGCGCGATCGAACCGGCGTCCGACGAGCCGTCGTCGACGACCGTCACGGCGGCGGAGGTCGAGGATAGGGCGGCCAGCACGCGCTCGAGCCCGGGTGCATCGTCGCGCACGGGGATCACGATGGCGATCTCCCCGTTCGCCGGGCGCCGTGGGGGAAAGACCGGATGCAGGAACCCGGCGTCCACGAGCCTGCGTGCGAAGGCGCCCTCGGTCGGGGAGTTCGACAACCGTGTCCCAGAGGCCCATTGCGAGAGCAGTGCGACCGCGTGATCGGTGAGGCGAAGGAGCCGCCACGGCGAGCCACCGGCGATGAGATGGTCGGTCATCCACTCGAGGGACGGGTCGGCCACGAGCAGGGTGCCCGGCGGCAGGGAGGCGCCCTCGGGCGGCGCGCTCGACGCCAGCACCAGCATGTTCTCGGCCATGAGGGAGTCTGGCACGACGCACTTGCGCGGTCGAGCGGGAGAAGCGGCAGAATGGCCGCCACGTGCAACTGAGGGAGGATCATGGACGACCCAGTCACCGAGGCAGACGACCAGGCCGACGAGCGCGAGCTCGGGGCGACCGAGCTGCTCGTCGAGGAGGTCTCCATCGACGGGCTCTGCGGCGTCTACTAGACCGTGCCAGCCGAGTCCGAGCGGACGACCCGTGCGTTCGACCGCCGCGCCCCGCTGATGCTGCACCCGGACGTGGCGCTGCGCGATGAGGCGTTCGGGGCGCTCGCGTACCACTACGGGAACCGCCGGCTGGTGTTCTTGAAGTCGCGCCAGCTCGTCGACATCGTGCGGGACCTCGATGCGCACGAGAGCGGAGAGGACGCCGTGCGCGCGCACGTCGCCGCCGGCGAGATCGACCGGTACTGCGACGCGCTCGGGGGCCTCGTCGCCTCAGAGGTGCTTCGTGGGCGCTGACTCGACCCTGCGAGACCGATTCGAGCGCGGCCTGGCCGCGCCGATCTGCCTCACCTGGGAGCTCACGTGGGCCTGCAATCTGGCGTGCATCCACTGCCTCAGCTCGTCGGGGAAGCGTGACCCAAATGAGCTGCGGACCGAGGAGGCGGCGTCGCTCATCGACGAGATCGCGGCGATGCGGATCTTCTACATCAACATCGGCGGAGGCGAGCCCACGATCCGTGGGGACTTCTTCGAGCTCGTCGAGCACGCCGTGGACCGGCGCGTGGGCGTGAAGTTCTCGACCAATGGCTCGAGGATCGACGCGACGCGCGCCGCACGGCTCGCGGCGATGGACTACGTCGACGTGCAGGTCTCCATCGACGGCGCCGACGACGCGACGAACGACGCCGTCCGCGGTGCCGGCTCCTTCGACACCGCGATCCGGGCGATGGGTGCCCTCGCCGACGCGGGCTTCGAGAACTTCAAGGTCTCGGTCGTCGTGACGAGCGAGAATGTCGGCCAGCTGGGCAGCTTCGAGGAGCTCGCCAGCCGGTACGGCGCCCAGTTGCGCCTGACGCGCCTGCGGCCCTCGGGACGCGGCGTCGACAGCTGGGACCGGCTGCACCCCTCGCAGGCCCAGAACCGCGAGCTGTACCGATGGCTCCTCGACCATCCGAACACGCTCACGGGCGACTCCTTCTTCCACCTGTCCGCCCTCGGCGATCCGCTTGACGGGCTCAACCTGTGCGGTGCGGGCCGCGTCGTCTGCCTCATCGATCCCATCGGCGACGTCTATGCGTGCCCGTTCGTCATCCACGACGAGTTCCGCGCCGGCAGCATCCGCGACGCCGGCGGGTTCGCCGCGGTGTGGCGGGATTCCGCCCTGTTCCGCGGGCTGCGCGAGCCGGGGAGCGCTGGCGCGTGTGCGTCATGCGGCTCCTACGACGCTTGCCGAGGCGGCTGCATGGCCGCGAAGTTCTTCACAGGCATGCCGCTCGACGGTCCGGATCCCGAGTGCGTCCACGGGCACGGCGAACGAGCCGCCGCCACGCCGGTCCTGCTGCGTCCGAGGGCGAGCCGGGACCATTCCGCGAGGGTGCCCGCGGGATCCGCGGCGACGTGAGGGGGCGGCGGCCGAGCGTCATGCCGCGCAGCGGGTCCGACGGCTCGACCGCGCGCTCCGCACGTGCTGGATCGAGGTGAGCGCACGGGTGCTCGGTGAATCGACCACCGTCGAGGTCGACGCGCTCGGGGGATCCGCCATCCTCGTCGTGCCGGTCGGCTCCACCGAGCAGCACGGACCGCACCTCCCGCTCTCGACCGACTCGCTCGTCGCGGTCGCACTGGTCGAGCGCCTCGCGCGGGTCCGCCACGACGTGATCGCCGCCCCCCTGATCCCGATCGGGGCCTCCGGTGAGCACGACGGGTTCGCGGGCACGCTCTCGGTCGGAACGACTGTGCTCACGAGCTACTGCGTCGAGCTCGTCCGATCCTCGCGCGGCTGGGCGCGCGGGGTCGTGTTCGTCTCGGGCCACGGTGGCAACGCCGATGCGATGCAGCGGGTGGGCGCGATCACGGCGTACGAGGGCGACCGGGTCGTGACGTACCTGCCCAGCGTGCCGGGGGGCGATGCGCACGCCGGGCGGACCGAGACGTCGATCGTCCTGGCACTGGGCGGGCATCTGGTGCGCCACAATGAGGCGGTGCCCGGGATCACCACCCCCCTCAGCGAGCTCGACGCGCACCTGCGCGCGGGCGGCGTGCGCTCGGTCTCACGCAACGGGGTGCTCGGGGACCCGACGGGCGCGTCGCCGGACGAGGGGCGCATGCTCCTCGAGACGCTCCTCGACCAACTGCGCCGGTCGGTCGCGGGCGCCTTCGGGGAACCGACGTGACCCGGGTCGCGATCATCACCGGCGCGGCCCGGGGCATCGGGGCCGCGACGGTCGAGGCGCTCGTGGCGCACGGATGGAACGTGCTCGCGGTCGACCGCTGCCGCGACGTCGAAGGCGTGCCCTACGCGATGGCCACACCCGCCGATCTCGAGGCGCTCGTCGACCGGCACCCGGGCCGCGTCCTGAGCCTCGTCGGCGATGCGAGGAGCGCGCAGGACATGGCGCTCGCCGTCGAGACGGCGATCTCGCAGTTCGGCCGGATCGACGCCGCTGTCGCGTGCGCGGGGGTCATCGCGGGCGGGGCGGCGCTCTGGGACACCCCTGACGACGTCTACGACGCGGTGGTGTCGGTCAACCTCGACGGTGTGCGCCGGCTCTTCGCAGCAGCCGTCCCGGCGCTCCTCGAGGCTCCCGAGCCCCGCAGCGGCCGCCTGGTGGCAGTCGCATCGGCTGCGGCACATGTGGGGCTGTACCACCTCGCGGCGTACTCGGCGGCAAAGCACGCCGTCGTCGGCCTCGTCCGGGGGATCGCCGCGGACCTCGCGGCATCGGGCGTAACGGCGAACGCGATCTGCCCGGGATCGACGAGGACCGCGATGCTGGACGCCTCGGCGGCGCTCTACGGGCTCGACTCGCCCGAGGCGTTCGCCGACCACCAGCCGGTGGGCAGGCTGCTCGAGCCGTCCGAGCCGGCCGCCCTCATCGCGTGGCTGTGCTCGGAGGCGGCATCAGGCGTGACCGGCGCCGCGCTCGCGGTCGACGGCGGGATGACGACGGTCTGAGCTAGCGCGAGCACGCGGCGCGCCACAGCGCGAGGTAGCTCGGGAACGTGATGGCATCGGTGACGTAGCCGGCGCGCCGGAGCTCCTCGTGGAACGCGGGGAGGTTCCGCCATGGGATGCCCATGTCGACGTGGTGCGCGAGGTGCCACCCCGTGTTGTACGGGACGAGCCAGAACCGCGCGATCAGGTGCTGCGTGACGTTGTGGGTCGTGGCCCGCCGGTCCCTGCTGGCGGACATCCCTCCGTGCTCCGCGATCGCGCGCAACCTGTTCAGCACGCGCCACTGGGTCATCCAGCTGAGCCACCAGAACACCGGGTAGGCCCACCAGGCGCCTGTGGCGGCCCACATCGCGGCGAACAGCACGACCTGGACCCCGAGGATCGGCAGCGCGATCGAGCGGCCCTGCCTCGTGCGGGTCGCGAGCAGCAGCACCTTGAAGTTCTTCCAGCCGGAGATCCCGATGGCGTCGCGACCGAGCCGGCGCAGCAGGTCCCTCGGGAGTCCCGGGTAGCCCGCGTAGAAGGCGAGGTCGGGCTCGTCGGGCCCGAACTCCTCGCGGTGGTGCGCGAAGTGGCTCCGTCGGTAGATCGAGATCGGCACCATCGCGGGGTACGCGAGCAGCCAGGTGCCGACGAGGTCGTTCGCGCGCTTTGAGGTGAAGAGGAGCCGGTGGGCCGCTTCGTGCATGAGGATCGCGAACCGGGCGTGCATGGGGCCCATGAGCACGAAGCAGGCGACGGCGACCCAGGGGTTGGCGAGTCGGACGCCCAGCTCGATGAGCGCCAGCACGGAGCCCCACAGGAGCACCACGGTGATCGCGTTGCGCACGTTGTCGATCCGCCGGTACCGGGCGCGAAGCTCGGGGATCGCCATGCCGTTGGCCAGCAGGCGATCGGTCGGCAGGACGTCTGCGAGCAGCGCCGCAGGCGGCACCAGTGTCTCGGTCGACGGGCCGCGGGTCACGCAGGTATCTTACAGTTATCCGACATCTGGAACTAGATCGTAAGGGACCCCTCACGGCACGGAGCGTCCTCGCGAGCGCGCTGCTGGGCGAGTCCCCCCCGACGCTGACGGTCCGGCAACTGGTCCACGTCGCGGCACTCTTCGGCATCAACGAGAACCGCGCCCGCGTCGCCCTGTCGCGGATGGCGGCGAGGGGGGAGGTCTCGACGCAGGGCGATGGGACGTACTCGCTGACCGGGCGGCTCCTCGAGCGAGCGGACCGTCAGGCCGCGTCGAGGGCGGGTCGCACGAACCCGTTCGACGGGAACTGGCACGTGGTGATCGTCACGACGGCCGGCGACGCCGCCCTCGTGCGCCATGACCGGCGCGAGCGGCTCGAGGCCGCCCGCCTCGGCGAGGTGCGCGACGGGGTGTGGATGCGGCCCGCCAACATCGAGCTGCAGCTCGGGGACGTCCCGGCGCTGCTCGTGCTGCGCTCCGTGCCCGACGCGGATCCGGCCTCGCTCGCCGCGTCCATCTTCGATGTCGAGGGCTGGCGCCGGCGCGCGAGCACCCTGATCGAGCAGATGGATGCGACGCCGCTCGAGGGCACGTCGGATCTCGCCGCGGGGTTCGTGCGTGACGCAGAGGTGCTCCGACACCTCCAGCACGACCCCTTGCTGCCCGAGGAGCTGTGCGGGGAGCACTGGCCCGGTCCGCACCTCAGGGCGCGCTACGAGGAGTTCGACGCCGCGTTCCGCGTCCTGCTCGCAGCCTCGCACCACGACGCCGCGCCGGGCGTCGAAGCCCCTTAGCCGGGTCCCTGGCCCTCGGTCCGGGGGGGCAGCGTGCGCTGCGCGAACAGCGCCGCCTCGGTCCGGCGCTGGAACCCCAGCTTCGCGAGCAGGTTGGAGACGTAGTTCTTGACCGTCTTCTCGGCGAGGAACATCTGCTCGGCGATCTCGCGGTTGCTCAGACCCTCGCTCAGGAGCTCGAGGATCCGGTGCTCCTGGGGACTGAGCGCCCCCAGCCTCGTCTGGTCGTTGGAGCGCTCGCGGATCCGGGCGCGGACGGCCGCGATCACATCGGGGTCGTGGAGATTCGCTCCGCTCGCGACCCGGCGGACGGACGAGATGAGGTCGCTGCCCCGGACGTCCTTCAGGACGTAGCCCTGGGCTCCGGCGAGGACGGACGCGTCGAGGGCCTCGTCGTCGGCGAACGAGGTGAGCATGAGGCACCGGACCGAGGCGTCCTTGTCGCGGAGGGTCCGGCAGAGCTCGACACCGTTGCCGTCGGGAAGGCGGACGTCGAGGACCGCGACGTCGATCGAACCGGGGACGAAGCCCACCTCGGCCTCGGTCACTCCGCCGGCTTCGGCCACGACCGAGATGTCGCCGGACGACTCGAGCAGGTCGCGGATGCCGCGACGGACGATCTCGTGGTCGTCGACCAGGAAGACCCGGATCAATTCAGCGCAGCCTGGTGGCGGTCCATCTCACGAGTGTGCCACTTTCGGCCCCCGGCGTGACGGTGCAGGTGCCGCCGACCGCCTCCGCGCGCTCGGAGAGGTTCCGCAGGCCGTACCCGAAGGTGTGGTCGGGGGTCGGGCCGATCCCGTCGTCGGCCACCTCGAGCGTCGCCGAGCCGTCGGCGACGACGAGCTTCAGCGAGGCACGCGAGGCATGGGCGTGGCGCACGACATTGGTCAGCAGCTCGCGCGCGGCGCGCACGAGGTGGTCCGCGCACACGGATCCGACGGCGACGTCGACCGGGCCGGCGAACTCGACGGTGACCGGGAGCCCGAGGCGCGTCGCAACCTCGTCGACGAGGTCGAGCAGCTGGGAGCGCACCCCGGCGCCCGCGGGGCTCCGGTCCCGGGAGATCTCGAAGATCGTGGTCCGGATCTCGCGGACCGTCGCGTCGAGGTCGTCGATCGCCGTCGTGATCCGGCGCTCGACGTCCGCCGGGAGGTCCGCGCCGGCCGTGGCCTGCAGCGACAGCCCGACTGCGAAGAGGCGCTGGATCACGATGTCGTGGAGGTCGCGCGCCAGCCGCGCCCGCTCCTCCAGCAGCGTCAGCTCGCGCAGCTTCAGGCGGAGGTGGGCCTCGTCGATGAGCAGGCCTGCCGCTCGTCCCAGGGCCTCCACGACGGCCTCGTCCTCGTCGTCGAACGCCACGCCGTCGGCCCGGTCGCAGAGGTACAGATTCCCGTAGACCGCCCCGGTCCCCGTGCGCACCGGCACCCCGAGGAACGTCGTCATCGCCGGATGGTTGGGGGGGAAGCCCACGGCCTCGGGGTCAGCCTCGAGGCTGGTGACCCGGATCACGCGGCCCTCGTCAATGACGTGCCCGAGAAGTCCCAGGCCCACGGGCGGGGCGCCGATGGCCAGTCGCTGCGCGTCGGTCACTCCGGTCGTGATGAACTCGCGCAGCGAGCTCCCCTCGTCGTCCAGGACACCGAGCGCGCCGTAGCGAGCCCCGACCAGCTCGGCCGCCTCCGTCACGATCCGCTGGAGCAGGGTCGCGAGCTCCGCGTCCGCCTCGATGAGGAGCATGGCGTCGATGAGGGCGTAGAGCCTGTCCAGGCTCGTGATCTTGCGGTGGGGCACCTCGCCAAGGCTCCCATACCCGCAGGACGGATGTCCTACTGGACGGCCGGGATCCACATCGTGCGCTCGCCGGAGAGGACCGTGAGCGGCACCGCGACGAGCACCGCGCCCCGGCCGAGCGCGCGCTCGAGGCGTCCTTCGTGGACCACATTGGAGAGCGGGTCGCTCGATCCGACGACCCGTGCGACCCCGGTGACCTGGACCGACCAGGTGGTGCCGTCGACATCCTCGCCGTCCACCTGGATCGAGACCACGTCCCCCTGCTCCGCTGCCGATATCGCGGGTCCCGGCGAGCAGCCCAGCAGCACGTGCCCCTCGGCGAGGTCCACGTGGACCGGCAGCGCCGCCGGGAGGCATCCGACGGACAGCACGACGCGGCCGAGGGAGGCCTGCGCCAGGAGGCGCTCGCACTTCGCCGTGTCGAGCTCCTCGGTGCGCAGGAAGCCAGCTGACTGAGAGGTCACCGTCGGAGCCTCGCCGGTCTCGTCGCGGTCGGATAGGGCCGCAAGTCCCAGCAGCCTCTCGGCGATGCCGGTCGGGTGCGTTCCGCGCGCCCCGAGTAGGGTGCGAGGAGCCAGTGGAGTCAGCGAAGTCCGGTGGGAATCCGGCGCTGTCCCGCAACTGTGACGTCAGCCTCGGCTGGCGGAGCCAGGTCGACTGCCTGCTGGCGCACGAAGAACGGCTTCCGAGGACGGAGCGGTCGTGCGGGTGTCTCACCCGTCGTCCATACCCATTCGGCGAGAGGAGACCCATGCACAGGATCACCAGGACCATCGCGCTGCTCGCCGCGTCGGGCGCGCTCGTCGCCACGGCGCTCGTCGGCACGGCAGGCGGCCCCGTGGGCGCAGCCTCGGCGTTCGCGCCGAAGCTCCAGTTCCCCATGACCATCACATCGCCCGCCGGGTCGATCGTGCTGAAGAAGGCCCCGGATCGAGTCATCTCGCTGTCACCGACCGCGACCGAGGACCTCTTCGCGATCGGGGCGGGACACCAGGTCATCGCCGTGGACGACGACTCGAACTACCCCGCCCACGGCCTGCCCAAGACGCGGTTCGACGCCTTCACGCCCAACGTCGAGGCGATGATCGCGCTTCGGCCCGACCTCGTCGTCGTGTCGTACAACCCGGACAACCTCGAGGCGCAGCTCACCGCAGCGGGCATCCCGGTGCTCGAGCAGGACGCCGCGTCGACGACCGGCGACACGTACCAGCAGCTCACGTGGCTCGGTGACGCGACCGGGCACTACGCCAGGTCGCTGACGGTCGCGCGGGGCATCGAGGGGACGATCGCGAAGGACGAGGCCGAGGTCCCCTCGAAGCACGCGCCCGTGTCGATCTACTTCGAGCTCGACCCGACGTACTACTACTCGCTCACGTCCTCCACGTACGCGGGGACCCTCCTCAAGGACCTTGGCGTCACGAACATCGCTGACGCCGCGAGCACGACCCTCGACGGCGGCTACCCCGAGCTGTCCGCCGAGTACGTGATCAGCGCGGACCCGGACGTGATCTTCCTGGCCGACACGATCTGCTGCAAGCAGACCCTGACGACGGTGAAGAAGCGGCCGGGCTTCGCGCTGCTCACCGCGGTGAAGGACAAGCTGGTGTTCGGCCTCAACGATGACATCGCGTCGAGGTGGGGACCGCGCGTGTCGATCCTCATGAACGAGCTCACCGCCGACGTGCTGACGGCCCTCAAGACGCTGCGGAAGTAGCGGGCGCCGTGCCCGGGGCCCGACCGCGGTCGTCGTCGACCCTGAAGGTCCGCTACCTGGTCGTCGCGGTCCTCTTCGCGCTGGTGGCGTCCGCCGTCGGGCTGTCCGTCGGGCCCGTCCACATCCCCATCACGGGCATCGTCTCGGACATCGCATGGCGGCTCGGGATCGGCGGGCACCCGCTCGGGCCGGTCGACTCGGTCATCGTGTGGACGCTTCGTGCCCCAAGGGTCGTGCTCGGCCTGCTCGTCGGCGGCACGCTGGCGGTCGCGGGCGGCGCCTACCAGGGGGTCTTCCGGAACCCGCTCGCGGACCCCTACCTCCTCGGCATCGCGGCCGGCGCCGGACTCGGGGCGACGTTCGCGATCGTCGTGATCGGCGGCGGCGCCGACGCGCCGGGCGTCACGCCGCTGTTCGCGTTCGCCGGGGGGCTGTGCGCCGTGGCGCTGACCTGGATCGTCGCGGGCAGGGGCGCCACGGGGCCGACCACGCTGATCCTCGCGGGGGTGGCGGTCGCGAGCGTGCTCGCTGCGATCCAGACGCTCCTGCAGCAGTCGTCGTCGCTCGCGGTCTCCCACGTCTACTACTGGCTCCTCGGCTCGCTCGCCGGCGCGACGTGGGGCGGCATCCTCGGCGTCCTGCCCTACATGGCGGTGTCCGTCGTCGTGTGCATCGCCTGCGCCCGGCTGCTCGACGTGCTCTCCGTCGGCGAGCTCGAGAGCGCGTCGCTGGGCCTCCCCGTCGTCGTCGTGCGCACGGTGGTGATCGCCGCAGCGTCGCTGGGTGCCGCCGCAGCCGTGTCCGCCGCCGGGCTGATCGGCTTCGTCGGCATCGTCGTCCCCCATGCGGTCCGGCTCATGGTGGGCGTGAGCTACCGGCGGATCCTGGTGCTGAGCCTCTTCGGCGGCGCAGGGTTCCTCGTCCTCGCGGACGTGCTCGCCCGGACCATCATCACCGACGTCGAGGTTCCGATCGGCGTCGTCACGGCGATCCTGGGCGTCCCCTTCTTCGTGCTCGTGCTGCACGTCCGCAGGCTGCGGCTCCGGTGACCGCAGCCTGCGAGGTCTCGAACCTCCGGATCGCGGTCGGCGACAAGTCCCTCCTCGCCGGCGTGGAGTTCTCCGTCGAGCCGGGGGAGTGGGTGACCGTGATCGGGCCGAACGGCGCCGGCAAGACGACGCTGGTCCAGGCGATCGCGGGACTCCGCAAGTTCGACTCGGGGTCGATCCAGCTGAGCGGGCGGAGCCTCCACGGGCTCAGTGACCGCTCGCGGGCCGGGCTCGTCGCGTTCGTGCCGCAGACGCCCGTCGTCCCCGAGGGCATGTCCGTCTACGACTACGTGCTGCTCGGCAGGGTCGCGCACCGGTCGCTGCTGCGCGCAGAGACACCGATGGACCATTCCGTGGTGGGCGAGGTGCTCTCGCGACTGGACCTGCACGAGCTCGCGGATCGCGGGGTCCAGACGCTCTCGGGCGGGGAGCGCCAGATGGCCGTCATCGCTCGCGCACTGGTCCAGGAATCCCCGCTGCTCGTGCTCGACGAGCCGACGACCGGCCTCGACCTGCGCCACCAGCTGGAGGTCCTCGAGGTGGTGGCACAGGAACGGCGGAGCCGGAGGATCGCGGTCGTGGCGACGCTCCACGACCTGACGCTCGCCGGGAGGTTCGCGGACCGGCTGTGCGTCCTCGACGGTGGCCGGGTCGTGGCGAGCGGCTCGGTGGCCGAGATCCTGACGCCCGAGACGATCAGGGCCCACTACGGCGTGGTGGTGCGGGTCGTCGACGTCGACGGGATCCCCGTCGTCGTGCCGGATCCGAGGACGCCGCGCTGATCGGGACCGCCGGACCGGCCGATCCGCACCGGGCCGAGGTGCCGTCCACCGCGGTCCCGATCGAGTAGGGCCGTTGGTCAGCAATGCAAGGGGATGCTGAGGATCCGGGGCCCGGCGCGTCTAGGTTGGAGGGGAGCGGTTCCAGCGCCGCGAACCACATTTCCAATCCAGGCGGTGACAGCGTGGTCACAAGTCCCCAGTTCCCCGAGAGCCTCGAGTCCGGTGCGCACAACGCGTGGACCCAGGTCGTCTCGCTCATCGAGGAGGCGGCCCAGCTCCTCCACCTCGACGAGGGGCTCACGAAGATGATCGTGACGCCCGAGCGCATCCTCCAGATCGCAATCCCGGTCCGCATGGACGACGGCCGGGTCGAGATGTACACGGGCTGGCGGATCCAGCACGACACCTCGCGCGGGCCCGGCAAGGGCGGCATCCGGTTCCACCAGTCCGTCGACGTCAACGAGATCGCCGCGCTCTCCGCGGACATGTCCGTCAAGTGCGCGATCGTCAACATCCCGTTCGGCGGCGCCAAGGGCGGCGTGACCGTCGACCCGACCGCGCTGTCGCGAGGCGAGCTCGAGCGGCTGACGAGGCGCTACACGATCGGGATCGCATCGATCCTCGGCCCGGACCGCGACATCCCGGCCCCCGACGTCAACACCGACACCCAGACGATGTCGTGGGTGATGGACACCATCTCGATGGTCCGCGGCCGCCCGACCCCAGGGGTCGTGACGGGCAAGCCGATCGCGATCGGCGGCACGTTCGGTCACGCCGGTGCGACGTCCGTCGGCGTCTCGATCTCGTCGGCCGCGATCTTCAAGCGCCTCGAGCTGCCGCTCGAGGGAGCGCGCGCCGTCGTCCAGGGCTACGGCAAGGTCGGCTCCCCGCTCGTCAAGCTCCTGACGGACCTCGGGATGCGCGTCGTCGCCGTCGCCGACGTCGAGGGCGCGATCCACGATGACGCGGGTATCGACCCCGAGGGCCTGGCGGAGCACTTCGCCGCGACCGGGACCGTCGCGGGCTACGAGCGCGCCGACGCGATCAATCCGGCGACGCTCTTCGCTGTGGACTCGGACCTCGCGATCCCCGCCGCACTCGGCGGCTCGATCACGCCGGAGGTCGCCCGCACCATGGCGGCCAAGGTGATGGTCGAGGCGGCGAACGGACCGACCACGCGCGAGGCTGACGCCATCCTCGACGACCGGGGGATCATCTCGGTCCCCGATGTGCTCGCGAACTCCGGCGGGGTCGTCGCGTCGTACTTCGAGTGGGCGCAGGACCTCCAGGGCTTCCTGTGGGAGCGCGACCTGTTCGCCAAGCGGTTCACGACGACCATGCACGACGCGATCAACCACGTTTTCGACCGCTCCGAGTCGCTGAAGGTCCCGATGCGCGCCGCTGCCATCGCCGCGGGCGTCGAGCGGATCGCCGAGGCGACCGAGTTGCGCGGCCTGTTCCCCTGAGCAGGCGCTCCCGACAGCCTGTCGAGCGACTCGGCGGGCAGCGAAACGGGGGCTGTCCCGGGCGCTAGTCGCGCACCTTGGCCGTCGACTTGGCGATCCTCGCAAGCGTCTCGACCGTCCTGTGGATCCGATCCCGGGCCTGCTCGGCATCGCTGTCGAGTCCCTCGATGTCGTCGATCCCCCAGACGCCCAGAGTCGGCTCCACGACGAGCCGGAGATACTGCTCGGCGTCGAAGATCCCCGCATCGGCGATGATCCGCTCGTGCGCTGCGAAGCCCGGGATGCCCGTCCCGGGCATCTTGAAGCCGCGCAGCTGGCGGCAGATCGCGACGACCACGTAGGACGGGTCGATCTCGAGGGCCGCAGCGGTGAGGTCACGGTAGAAGGCGTGGTGCAGCCCCTCGTCCCCGGCGATCTGGGACATGATCTTCTTGCCGCGCAGCGTGCGATCGAGCGCCTGGCTCACGTTGCGGTGCGCGACCTGGGTGGCGAGCTCCTGGAAGGACACGTAGGAGAGCATCTCGGCGACGGTCGGGCTCTTGGGCACGATCCCCGTCGACATCTGCACCATGCGGTCGTCCTCGAGCCGCCACGGGTCGAGGGCCCTCGTCGCGAGGATCCAGTCGCGCATCGCCGCGGAGTGCCGCCACTCCTCGGCTGTCCACCGCCTCGACCACTCGCAGAGCGGATGGTCGTCGCTGACGGGCGAGAGCAGGGTGTGGGTGTAGTACGGGAGATTGTCCTCCGTCAGCAGGTTGACGATGAGGGCGCTGCGGATCCCCTCGGACAGGGGATAGGCACCCTCGTCCCACTCGTCGGCGTAGTCGGTGGCGTGCCCCCACGGGATGTCCTCGAACGGATACCACTGCTTGGTCGCCGCGAGGTGCCGCTCGAACAGGGCAGCCGCAGGCACGGCAAGCTCCTCGACGAGCGCACGATCCCTGGCCAACTCCTCGGTCTTCTGCACCACGTTGCGTCCCCGCTCTCCTCGGCCACGGGAGCCCCAGGATCCCCGACGGCTCCTCGCGCATCGAGGGAGCCTGGCCCTTCAAGAATCCCACAAACGACTGGCGAACGTGCGACCCGCAGCGTCCTCACGGCACGACAGCCCGGGGAAAGCGCATCCGACCCTGCCTTACCCTCCGGTAGGTGCGGCGCGCCCGCGCTCGGCTTCACCAGGGCTGGTCGGGCCACTCGCGCCGCGCCGCGGTCGGCGCCCGGTAAGAGAACTCGAACAGCGTCACGAGCAGCTTCGTCGTCTCGGCGAACCCGAGGACGTCGCGCATCGCAAGGCTCGCTTCGCGTGCGATCCGGTCTGTGGATGCGAGCGGCTCTGTTGCCGCAGCCCACCAGTTCGGCGAGACGCCCCGGTGCGGGGCACGCCACCCGATCTCGCGGAGCCTCTGCTCGGCGGTGGCGGTGTGGCGGCACGCCGGCGCGAGGTAGCTGTTGCTCACGACCTCGACGATCGCGGTGCGATCCTCAAAGGCGAGCAGCTGCCAGTAGCGGTTGGACTGCGGTGCCTCGCCCCGCCACTCCGACGCGATCATCACCCACCGACGCGAAGATGCGACCGCGAGTGCCGTGAGATCGACGAGCCCTTCGCCGAGGGTCCGCATCGACACCAGGAAACGGTCGATCGATGCGTCGGTTCGCTCGGGTGGCTCGTTGAGCGGACCCCTGCTGGCGACGACCCGGCGGACCGTATCCAGCAAGTCAGTCGGATCCCTGAACGCGGCTGGACGACGCATCCGCACCCCTCCCCGGTCGGCCGCGCGAGGTTCGATCCTCCGTCCGGTCTGACTCCAGTCCTGCGGCACGACCCACCGTAGGTGCAGGGTGTGACGCTGTCCGCGGGATACCCCGCTGTGTCAGGCTCGGCGGGAGTACGTGTTCTGGTACTCGTCCTGGACGACCGCCGCATCGGCGTCCGATGTCTCGATCCGCAGCGGCGTCGTGAGCACGCGCGAGGAGTACACCCATCCTTCCGGGAGCGCGAGACGGTTCGCGAGATCGGCGAGACCATCCTCGGTCAGGTTCGGATCGACTGCCGTGCACAACGCCTGCATTGCGTAGACGCGTCCATCAGGCCCGGTCAGCTCGTACACGGTACGGCCGGCGTCGAACGCGAAGACCGCACCCCGCGTCACGTGCCGCTCGAGGTAGGGCGAGGGATCCAGCTGCGCGGGGCCGAGGTGCAGCGTCGCAGCGCGGAACATGTCGATGCCGCCGAAGTTCTGGATGCGCGGCGCCGACGCCGGGTCGACCCGCTCGATCGTGTCCATGAGCCAGTACCTCGGGCCGTTGAGGATGGCGATGAGCACGCCGTGCTCCCGGGCGATGGACGAAGCGTTGAGGAGCTCCCAGAGCTCGGCGGGGCACTCGTTCAGCAGGAAGCTGTTGTAGACCTCCGCTTCGATGCCGTCGCCGGACGGGTTGGCGAGGAGCACCTCGCCGTATCGCTGGCCCCGCACGCCGGTGACGACCCTGTGCGCCTGTGCTGCCTCAGCCACCATGCTGACTCCCCGTGTCCGTGTCGCCCGAGCGTATTGCATGCCCGGGCGCATGGATTCAGGCGCCGGCGGTCGGGTGTCGGTCGCGGCGCGACGAGGTGAGGTGCTCGATGTCCTCCACCGCGTCGAAGGACGGACGCAAGGGCAGGTTGCTGCGTCCGTGCTCGGGGCGAACGAAGAGGACCTGGTGGACCTCGATGTGGTGCCGCTCGAACCCGACCGCGGACCCCGCCATGTAGAGGCGCCAGACCCTGGCCCGCTCGACGCCCACCTGCTCGACGGCACCCATCCAGTTGGCGTCGAGATTCGCGACCCAGTGGCGCAGCGTCAGCGCGTAGTGCTCCCGGAGGCTCTCGAGGTGGCGGGCTTCGAACCCGTAGGTCTGGAACATCGACACGACCGAGCCGACCTCATGCAGCTCGCCGTCCGGGAAGACGTACCGCTGCATGAATGGGCTGCGGATCCTGGACGGCCCGCGCATGCCGGCCGCGACGGCAAGCGCGCGAGACACCTCCCTGAACCTCGACGGGGAGGGATCGGCCTGGAGCGTCGCCGGCTTGCCGATGGCGTGATTGAGGAGCCTCCCGCCCGGGCGCAGCAGCCGGTAGAGCGCGGCGATGTAGTCCTCCATGGAGCGTCGGCCCACGTGCTCGAACATCCCGATCGAGCTGATTGCGTCGAACGGCCCGTCGGTTACATCGCGGAAGTCCTGCACGCGGAACTCGACGAGGTCGCCGACGCCCGCGTCCTTCGCACGCTGCGTCGCGTACCGCTGCTGCGGCTCGGACAAGGTCACGCCCACGACCGACGCTCCGTACACCCGGGCTGCGTGGATGGCCATTGCGCCCCACCCGCACCCGACGTCCAGGAGCCGCATGCCCGGTGCGAGGTCGAGCTTCCTCGCGACCAGGTCGACCTTTCGGACCTGCGCATCCTCGAGGGTGTCGTCGGGGGACGTGAAGACGGCGCACGAGTAGGTCATGGACGGTCCGAGCACCAGCTCGTAGAACTCGTTGGAGATGTCGTAGTGGTGTGAGATGGCCTGCCGATCCCGGGACCGGCTGTGCAGCATCCCTCGGGGGTGCGCCTCGATCGGCGGGGGCGGGAGGGGGCGGAGCACGGAGACCCCGGCCTCGCGGATCAGTTCCTCGACCAGCGCGGGCCTGAGGACCTTGCGCAGGGGAGGCACGGTCAGTGCGAAGACGGCATCGATGTTGCCGTCGAGCGAGAGGTCCCCCGAGACGTATCCGCGCGCGAGCCCGAGCTCTCCGGGTCTCGTGACGATCCTCGAGATCGCATCGGGACTGTGGATCTTGATCGTGAGGTCCGCGTCCAGCGGACCCGCGGCGGACCCGTCATAGGCCTCGACGCGGAATGGGAGCTCATCATCGAAGACGGAGGAGACGAACTGCGCGATCCCCATTGGAACCTCCTCAATGGACGACGCGCGCATTGTTGCACGCAGCGCCGTCGGAGTCCACGGCCGGATGCCGTCGTCGGATCGCGGATGCGCAGGCCTCGCGAATGCAGTGCGGCAGTAGAGTCGGGTGCGACTCACTGGGGGATTCGACTGTGGCAAACGCGTGGTTTGAGACGGTGGCGATCGCGCAGCAGCGCGCCAAGCGACGCCTGCCGAGATCCGTCTACGGCGCGCTGATCGGAGGATCCGAGAAGGGCCTGTCCTCAGGCGACAACCTCGAGTCCTTCGACCTCCTCGGGTTCGCACCGCATATTGCTGGACTCTCCGACAAGCGCGACACGGCGGTCACCGTGATGGGCCAGCAGTTGTCGATGCCTGTGATCATCTCGCCGACGGGCGTGCAGGCGGTGCATCCCGATGGGGAGGTGGCTGTCGCGCGGGCGGCTGCGAGCAGGGGCATTGCGATGGGTCTCAGTTCTTTCGCGAGCAAGCCGATCGAACAGGTGACGGCCGTCAGCGATCAGGTCCTCTTCCAGATGTACTGGGCGGGCGATCGCGACACGATGCTGCAGCGGCTCGAGCGCGCGGCCTCGGCCGGTGCGCGGGGGATCATCCTCACGCTCGACTGGTCCTTCTCCAATGGACGGGACTGGGGGAGCCCCTGGATTCCAGAGAAGCTGGACCTCAGGGCGATGCTCAAGTTCGCGCCGCAGGTGGTCGTTCGGCCGAGGTGGTGGTGGTCGTTCACGAGGACGGGCCACCTGCCCGACCTCTCGACCCCGAACATGGCTGCGCCGGGTGCGGATCCTCCCACCTTCTTCGGCGCGTACTACGAGTGGATGCAGACGCCACTGCCTTCCTGGGAGGACATCGCGTGGCTGCGGAGCCAGTGGGACGGCCCGTTCATGGTCAAGGGCGTCAGCCGCGTCGACGACGCGAAGCGCGTCGTCGACGCAGGTGCGAGTGCTCTCTCCGTCTCCAACCACGGGGGGAACAACCTCGATGGGACGCCGGCCCCCTTGCGGTGCCTTCCCGCGATCGCCGATGCCGTCGGAAGCGAGATCGAGATCCTGCTCGACGGCGGCGTGCGGCGGGGCAGCGATGTTGTGAAGGCCCTATGCCTCGGCGCCACGTCGGTGATGATTGGAAGGGCCTATCTCTGGGGCCTCGCGGTCAACGGCCAGGCGGGCGTCGAGAACGTGCTCGACATCCTGCGAGGCGGGATCGACTCGGCGCTGCTGGGACTCGGCCGGGCGAGCGTGAGCGAACTGAGCCGCGATGACGTCGTCGCGCCGCCCGGATTCTTCCGCGCGCTCGGCGCGTGAAGGCGTGGCCCCTCCGATGCGAGCATGATTGGGTCGCCGCTGGCGCCCACGAATGTCAGAGCTTCTCGGCGAGCACCACGAGAGCAGCGAGCTTCGACTGGGAGATCTGATCATTGACGGTGGCGCCGAAGAGTCTCGTGCCGTCGACCCCCGTGATCCCCTCCGCTGAGACGCCTCCATCCGAGTCGGTGAAGTAGAACGCCGGGAATCCGAGACCGCCATAGGGCACCACCTTGATCTTGAGGGTCGCCGAGGCAGCCGCAAGCAGGAGATGGCGCTCCTGGGAGACCGTGTACGGCTTCGACGTGATCTCGGACTCGAGCTCGACGACCTTGGAAATGTCGGCCACGGACTTCTCGGCGCCGTATCTGCAGAGCGTCACTTTCGCGGAGACGCCGAAGCTGGCCGGGGACGACTGGATCGTGCCCGTTGTGGTGGCCGGCTTTGGGACCGGATGGCCGACGATGGCGGAGACCGCCTTCGGGCTGACCTTCGCACAGACGGAGGAGGCGTCGAGCGCGACGGCGGGCGGGCGGGCGTCACGTGTCGAAGCAGCCTGCGCGACACTCGACGTCGCCACGAGCAAGGCCACGCTCGTGCCTCCCATCATCAGCCCAACGCTGACCACCAGCGCTCCTGCAGATTGGAAAACAATTCGTCGCGTCGCCATCATCGGTCATCCTCTCGACGCCTCGGAACGATAGATGGCCGATCCAGGAGCGGTGCGTCACCGAGGCACGGTTGCAAACCTGTCCGGTCTCGCGGCGCGCTCGACGCTGACGGACAGCGGCGGGCGGTCGATCACCAGCTACACGGTGACGTCGAGCCCCGGGCGTGCGACGTGCCCCTACAGCGTGATGACGCCCTTGACCAACACCTGCACGGTCACGGGCCTTGCGGAGGGGAACACCTACACCTTCACCGTGTCGGCGACCAGCGCCGCAGGGACGAGCGCGGCTTCTGAGCCATCGAACGGAGTCAGCTTCGAGGAGTCCACGTCGCTCACGTTGTCCCAGTCGTCACACTCCTCGAGACACGGCAAGGGCGTGACGTTCACCGCCACGGTGAGCGCTGCGTCGGGGACCGCCACGGGGACCGTCACCTTCACAGTCGGCGGGGTCGTCGTCGGCACGGCGAAGCTCAAGGGTGGTGTCGCGACGCTGAAGGTGAAGTCCCTCGCCAAGGGCAGCGACATTGTCACCGCGACGTACAACGGGTCCGAAGCGTTCGGAACGAGCTGGGCAAGCGTCACCCACAACGTGACCTGACCTCCGAGCGAACTTGGGCATCCCGCGTCCGCTTCGAGCCAGTACTGCCCCGTCGGTGCAGGCTCGAAGCACGTCGGAACCTGGGTCGTGCAGGCGCCACGAGGATCTCGATCATGCACCCGTTCCAGGGGGTCTGCAGCGTCGAAGCGCATCCCCGGCAGTGTGCCCCCGGCAGGACTCGAACCTGCGCCACCGGCTTCGGAGGCCGGTGCTCTATCCGCTGAGCTACGAGGGCCAGCCGGTCAACTCTAATCCCTGCCTGTCACGCGCCCATTCGACGCCGTGCGCTCGACCGTGCGCGTTCAGGGCACCGAGGAGGACGTGCTGATGCAGTGTGCCCAGATCCACGGGCAGACGGGAAGCAGCACCGCGCGCGACCAGCACTCGAGAGAACGAGGCCCGATCCGGAGCGTGTTGTGGTGACCGAGCGCCCTGTCCGACAGGGGGCCGTCGTTAGTGTGGGGCATGGCAGAGTCGCGTTCGAGTGCTCCAATTCCCCGCGATCTTCTGCCGGACACGTCCGTCATTTCGGCGGACGGGCGCCTCTCGATCGGAGGTTGCGACGTCATTGAGCTCGCCGAGCGGTTCGGTACACCCCTGTTCGTCTACGACGAGGCGCA
>Ga0181534_10000327_pt1 | contig 34466 bp, 30 predicted proteins | sample PEATcosm2014_Bin_37_FD_119758 | JGI IMG/M metagenome (GOLD analysis project Ga0181534, IMG submission 119758) | Peatland microbial communities from MTU Mesocosm Facility, Houghton, MI, USA - PEATcosm2014_Bin17_10_metaG | ecosystem: Environmental > Terrestrial > Soil > Wetlands > Peat | place...
AGCCAAGCATCGCAAAGTTTCCGGATGGCCGTACCGCAAAGGCGCGGGTTGGCTGGATGGTCACGCGGCGCAAAGGTGTAAATACGCGGGGATGGACGGCAACTCGCGTCCCATATAGCGGACCGGTTTGCTGCGTCTGCGTTCCCAATAAGTTTCTTTATGTTCGGCGCAACGGGAAAGTGGCATGGTCCGGAAATACGGAAGGTTCCGTCCCGGGCGTTGTGCAAGTCGTGCCGCGCGGAACTTCCCCCGAACGCATCGAAGAAGCGATGGAGTGGATGAACTCGCAGCTCGCCGGCAATCTGGCGAAGCGCAATCAATGGCGCCTGGTGCAGGGATTCAACGAGCCCGGCAAGCCGGACCAGATCGTATTTTCCAAAGAGACGCTGCTCGCCGGCATCTACGACGAAAAGCATATCCGCGAAATCGCCTATGGCTACGGCACTTCTCCGCAGCGTTTGATGAAGATGATTCGCACGGAAGGAAAATCCTCTTCCGATGCGGCCGAAGTCGAAGGCACGCTGCCGTGGGTTTTGTGGGTCAAGGGCGTCATCGATTTCATCATCCAGCGCAAGATGGGCCTGGTCGATTATGAAATCGCGCTCAATCCCTACGCCGAGCCGGATCCGCTGAAGAACGCGGCCGCGCTGACCATGCTGGTGGGCAAAGCCATCCTCACGCCGAACGAAGCACGCAAGCGCGTGGGCGAAGAACTCCGGCCGGAACCGGAAGCCGACCGTCTTGGTGTCATAGGCGGAACAGGATTTATTCCTGTGGGCGTTGCTTCCGTTACGGCCGGGGTTATGGTGGGCGACGACGGCAACATCAAGCCGCATCCCGTGACGCCGACGCCTCCGCCAGAAAATCCTGGAGCCAAGGGTGATGCGAACCATAACGCGACGCGCTCCGGCACGCCGCCTCAACAGGCAGCCGGAGGCGGTCGTTCGACCGGAAGAAATACCGGTACGCCGAACGGAAAAGAAAGCCTCGACGGTAAAAAAAAACTTTCAAAGCGCGTCGGATCGCGTATTGAAGCGGGAGTATTGAGCCCGGAATCCCTGCAAGGCGTCTCCCGCGCCCAGGAAACCCTTCGCAAGATTTTTCAGAAACAAGTGAATGCCGCGGTCGCCAAATGCGCGCATTTGCACAAGGATGTGGCCATTGCGCTGACCAAGCGCAAGTTCGGCAACGTGCAGTTCAATCTCTCCGCGCCCGACGCGCAAAAAGTTCTGGCTATCCCCGTCGACGGCCAGGATCTGGCGCCAAAGGGTCGCGACATGCAGCCGCACTGCACGGTCCTGTGGGGTTTCCATCCCGAAGTCACCGGCGAGCAGATCAGCGCCATCAGCAAAGGCATTGGCGACATCGAAGTTTCCGTCCAGGATCTCGAAGCGTTTCCGGCCGGCAACGACGGCGTGCCGCTGGTCATTCGCGTCGAAAGCGAGAAGCTGCGGAAGCTGCGCGCCGATCTTGAAGTTCTCCCGCACACCAAGAGTTTCCCCGACTATCTCCCGCACGTTTGCGTGGCCTACCTCAAGCCGGAAGCCGATGCGCAAAAATACGTGACCGCCGGCAATCCGCTGAAGGGTGAAACCTTCCTGCTCAAGGAGCTGGTGCATTCGGGTGTAGACTACACCGTGACGCAGCTTGAAAAACTTCTTCTGCCCAGTGAACTGATCCGGAGGATGGAGAAATGAAAAAAGATGATCTGAAGCGACTGGTTCCGCTATTTATTTTCGCCATGCTGTTCGTCATGTTCGTGCTCACCGGCTGCGGCAGCAAATCGCCGCTCGACTGGTGGCTGACGAAAAAGATCCTTCCACCCGCCATGCTCAAGGGATCCGTCAAGCAGGTCACGCCCGTTGTGATCACAACCACTTCCTGCCCGGCGCTCTATCTCAACACGCCGTATCAGTGCCAATTCAACGCCACCGGAGGCACGCCGCCGTACACCTGGCAGATCACCATTACCGGATTGCCCGGGCTCACCGCGAACTCCGCTGGACTGGTGAGTGGAACCGTTCCCGCGTGTTCCGGCAGCGTGACGCTCAACTGCATCAGCTTGCCGAATCCGCCGGCCGTGCCGCAAGGTTTGCAGTTCCAGCTCGCCGACGGTCGCACGATTCCGATTACCGTTCTGCCTGGACCGAAGAAAGGCAGATAGGCTCATGCCGTACAGCGAATCCACCGGCCACTGCGGAGAAAGCTTGACTCCGCTGCTATGAAGCGGTGGCACGGAGAGCAATATGCCCTATTCCGATGATGGCGTGGACGTTCCAAAATATATCCATGGCGATAAGAAACGCCGGCAGTTCGCGCATGTTTGGAACAGCGCCTATCAGCGCGCCAAGGCCGAGGGCAAGAGCGATAAGGAAGCCGAAAGTTTTGCTTTCCGCGAAGCCAATGGAGTGACCAGCAAGGCTGCGCAAAAAGCGTTCGAGAAGCTGCTCGATGAATCGCGCACCGATTTTGCCAATGCCTGGGCCGACACGATCAGCAAAGCGATCGAGGACTTCTGGCTGGAACTTCCGGCCGAAATCCGTCCCGTGCTCGAGGAAGCGGCCGCCAGCGGAATCGGTGCCGGCATGCTGCAGCTCGATGTTGCCGACGCAAAACTTTTATCCCGCGCAAAAGACGTTGCCGAAAAATACGCGCTCGAACGTTCCGGCGAATTGATCGGCATGACGCATGACGTAAACGGCAACCTGGTTCCCAATCCTTCGGCCCAATGGGTCATCAGCCAAACCACCCGCGAAAAAATCCGCGCGATTGTGGCCGACGCCTTGACCGAGGATCTTCCGCTCAGTGAAGTGCGCGAGAGGATCCAGGTGGCGCTCGCCGATGAATCCAGCGGCACCGGAATTTTTTCGGAAAACCGCGCCGCGAAAATTGCGGAAACTGAAGTGGCAAACGCGCAGAGCTACGGGCAGTTCGTGACCTGGCAAGGTTCCGGCGTCATCAAGAAGGTGACCTGGCAGACTTCCGAAGATGAAAAAGTTTGCGAAACCTGCGAAGGAAACGACAATGTGACCGTCGAAATCGGCCGGCCTTTCCCCTCCGGCGACCTGTATCCGGGAGCCCATCCCTTGTGCCGATGCGTATTGGTGGCCACCGAATCCGATTAGCCCGTTTCTCCTATTTTGACCCCCCTAAAAAAATAACTACCACTCGGTGGATTTTTCCTATACGGTTTTGGACGTGGAACCAGAAATGGAAAACTTCTCCAAGTTCATCCGATTCACCAAGGTCGATGCGGCAAAGCGCGAAGTGTCCGGCATCGTCACTGCGGAAGCTCCGGACAAGGACTTCGAAGTTTGCGATTACGAAAAATCGAAACCCTACTACAAAGCCTGGTCCGAAGAGTTCAACAAGGCCACTGACGGAAAATCTCTCGGGAATCTCAGGGAAATGCATAACCTTTCCGCGGTCGGCAAGGCGCTCGACATCCAGTTCAACGACGCCGAAAAAGAAATCACCATGACTTTCAAGGTCGTGGACGACAATGCCTGGAAAAAGTGCGAAGAGCGGGTGTACACCGGCTTCTCGCAGGGCGGTCGCAAGGTCGGAGAACAGATCCCCGATCCGGTTTATAAGAACTGCCAGCGGTATGTAGCGAATCCCGTGGAAGTCAGCTTGGTCGATAACCCCTGCCTCCCGGATGCGCATTTTGCGTACGTCAAGGCCGACGGCACGACCGAAATGCGGAAGTTCCTCAAGGTGGAACCACCCGCGAGCGATCCGCGCATCGCGGCGCTCGAACAAGAGGTCAGCCTCTTGAAGGCAGCCAGCGCAGCTCCCATAACCACAACCCCCGTGACGCAGGAACCAACGATTGAAACCGTAGCGAAGGCCAAGACGAAGAAAGTGGGCGGGAAGGATTTGACGGCAAGCGACTTTGCGTATGTGGGTGATCCGGACAAAACCGAGACCTGGAAGCTCCCCCTACATGACGCCAGTCATGTACGCAATGCTCTTGCGCGTTTCAACCAGACCAAGGGTATTCCGGCCGGTGAAAAGGCCAAAGTACACGCCAAGATTGTGGCTGCCGCGAAGAAGTTCGGGATCGACGTGGCCAGCGAGCAGGTCAAGATCGTGGCCATCAAAGCGGCCATGCGCAAGGCCGCGCGCATCTACGTGAACAGCAATCTCGGCAAGGTTTCCAACGAGCATATTCTTTCGCTCGACATGGACATGGGCAAGCTGAACAAGGGCATGTGGGAAGTTTCGCGCATGGCTTGCACGCTCGAGGATGTGGCCTGCCTGGTTTTCGGCGTCGCCGCCGAGCAGGACTGGGAAGGCGATGAAGATTCGCCCTTGCCGGAAATGCTGGCGGATAACGTCGCGGCCCTGACGGAAACGCTACTCGCCATGGTCGAAGAGGAAACGAGTGAAATGCTGGCGCAGGTCCGTGGGCGGGTAAAAGCCTAACGATTTCGATTTTTTCGAGGGAGGAAAGAAAATGAAACTTACTGAAGCTCAGGATCTCGAGAAGGCTGGCCATTCGATCGGCAACTTCTTCGCCAAGCAGGTGGAGGATCTCGAAAAAACACACAACTTCCATAAGGCCATGGCAGGTCATCATGGTGCTGCTGGCGCACAGCACACCGCTCTTGCCGCGCACAACAAGGGCATGGCGGAAGGCTTGGGGAAGGATCATGAGCTGCACGCTCACTTCCACAAGATCTCCGAGCACCACACCGCTCTTGCCGCGCACCAGAACGACATGTCCGGCCAGCACGCGGCGGAAGCCGAGAAGTGCAAGGCCCAGGTCGACGCCATGAAGGTGATTTCGGCCGAATGGGGCGGGACTCCCGCCGCCAAGGCTGCCGCTGCGCCCGGTTCTCCCGTGGATCTCAGCAAGGCCAACACCATCACGGAGAAGTTCCAGACCGTGACCGACGCGCTGGTGACCAAGGCTCTCGAACAGGTTTCGACCAGCAGCGCCGTCGGCGAAGTGCTGGAGAAGTTTGCTCTGGAGCAGATCAACAAGCTGATCGGCGAGAAGATTGGCGACAAGCTCGTCCCGTCGGCGATCTCGGCCGTCGCACCCACCCGTCCGGGGATCCGGCAGGTGCCGCGCGCCGGTGAGCAGCCGGTTTCGACGAAGCCGGCTGTCCCGCTGGAGTTTGCCAAGCTGGTCGACACGGAAGATGACGAGGAAAACGCCCGCATCGGATAAGGCCACGGGCACGGCAGAGACTTTCAGGTTCGAACATTTCTGGAGTGACAGGAGCGAAAGATGAAACTCAATCAAAGCATGTATAAAGCCGCGATGACGGATGCACGTAACAACGTGGCGAAGGCAATGCCTCCTGGCTCGGAACTTGCCCAACTCATGAAGCGAGCCATGCCCAAGACGCTCGGAGGGGAAATCGACCCGAAGGACTGGGACTTTTCCCACCCGCTCGTCAAAGCGGTCGGCCGCCAACTGATCAAGGCGGGTCTGACCTCGAGCACCGGTTTTAACTTCTATGACCTGCGCGGTCCCGCGTATTTCATCTTTCCGTTGCTCACGCCATTCATCCAGAGCATCCCGCGCACCGGGCGCGTGAATGCCGGCGTCGGCACCGCGGCGCACTGGAAGGCCACGCGCAACCCGAACTCGACGTTCGTGTATGCCGGCGTTCTCGAAGGGCAGCGCAACGCCACCGCGACGCCGAACGAAATCGACTATTTGGCGACGTACAAAGAGCTCGGCATGGAAGGTGGGGAGACCTTCACGGCGCAGTTTGCTGGCGAAGGCTACACCGACAACTTGGCCGATGAGCATTTCCGCAACTTGGCTCGCCTGCGCCTCCAGGAAGAGATGATCACCCTGTGGGGCAACAGCGGCACCGCTGCTGGCAACCTCGGCTATGCCCTGGGCCAGACCCCGAACGTCACGCAGACCTTGGTGACCACCACGGCCGGCACCCTCGGGACCGGATCGAACGTCGTGTCCTGCTGCATCGCCATCACCCCGATGGGCATGAACCCCGGTGGGCAAGCGGGCTATGCCGCACCACCGAGCGTCTCGGGCAGCTTGACCCCGAGCTATTCGCGCACCAACGCCGATGGCACCACGACCACCGTGGCCTGCGGTCTCGCGCAGGTTTCGAACGTCGCCGCCGTCACCACCACGACCGGCACGCAGCAGAAAGTCACCCTGTCGGTTCCGGCCGTCAAGGGCGCAGCGGGCTATGCCTGGTTCTGGGGCATCAACGTTTCCGCCGCGACCTCGAACTGCAAGCTCGGCGCCATCACCGCATGGCCGAACTACACCGTGGCCGGCGTCGCTGCCGGTACGCAGCTCGCCAACCTCACCGCGTTTGGCACCGACAACAGCTATCAGGCGACCGACTTTGACGGCATCGGCACCTACGCCTTCCAGAACGGCTTGTGGACGGACATGAACGGCGGGTCGTTCACGCCAGCCGGCAACGGCCAAGTGGCGGAAATCGAATCCGACCTGGCCTATCTGTGGACCAACTTCCAGGCACAGCCCGATGCGATTTGGGTTTCGGCCGATGTGAAGGCTGCCCTCGAATCGACGATCATCTTCAGCTCGACCGGGAACAACAGCTACATGTTCCAGGTCAGCCAGATGGAACAGCAGACCGGCATCCTGGGTGGCTTCATCATCACCGGGTACAAGAGCAAGTACTCGATGAACCTGTCGGGCGGCGACACCATCCCCATCCGGATCCACCCGATGTTCCCCCAGGGAACCATGCTGTATGACATCTCGAAGAACCCCTACCAGCACTCCCGGATTCCGGCCGTGCGCACCTTCTTGACGCAGAAAGACTACTACGCGATCGAATGGCCGATCGTGAGCCGCCAGTGGACCTTCGGCACGTACGTCCAGGAAGTTCTGGCGCACTATATGCCTTGGGTCAGCGCCATCCGCACGGGCATCGGCCCCTTCGTCGCGCCTTGATCTTAACGGTCTAACCGGGACAGGGGTTTAACGACTCCTGTCCCTTTTTTCAAGGAGAGTCACCATGCCAGCAACAGGAAATCCTCTAGGCGCGGATGCCCCCAACGTCCCCACTGCGGCACAGCTCGCCCAACTGGCGACGCTAAAGGCAGCCGCGGTGTCTGCCAAGGCCACCTACGATGCGATCGTGGCCCCTGTGACGGGATCTTTGCCGGTTGCCCAGGCCGCGTTGCTCAATGCGAACGCAGCCGTGACGCAGTACGAAGCCTACATCGCCGGTGGCCAGAAGCCCGGCATTATCGATGAAGGCGGGCCAAGCGTAGTTTGATCGGGTCATCATGTTGAACGGCTTTCCATCGCAAGTGGTGATTAGCTACACCGGGGGAACCGGTTCTCCGGTCACGGTGCAGTTGCCCATTCCGCAAAACGGCAGCGTCGCCGGAACTTCACAGACACAAGTCCCGATGGACTATACGCTGTATGTGAAAAATCTGATGTTGGCGGGCGGCTTTTGGAACGGCCTGGTGTTTGTGCCGTGGAGTCAAATCACTTCGATCACTGCGAGCTAACATGTATATTCAGCCGGGAACGCCAAGCACTTCAGGAGTCAGCACCACGGTCTCGAATCCCCTGGTCGGCATCAGCCCCGTCGTGAACGGCGATGTTCTCAAGGTTTGTCCGACCGGCGTGCCGCCCACGAAGTATCTGGAACCGCTTTCCACGAAGGATTGGCCGAGCGCCGCGTTGCGGGGTTAAGCCATTTTTCAGTTCATTTCTTTTACAAACTTGCCCCGTTAGTTTCTTTCCTGTAGTATTCCGTTTATGGCATTAAAACGCAGGATCGTCCTCGACGATGCGCTGATTTCTACGCCGCCGGATCCCGTTATAGATGAAGTGTCGGAAGGCACTCCACCCCACAGCAATCTTCTTCGGTTCCGCGATTCGCCCGCGCTCGATCCTATTCCCTATCCTGGCCGGCTTTCGGAATCCGACATCGCCTATCAGCGCCGGCTTTCGGAATCGATCGCTGCCGAGATTCCGGTCATGCTGCCGACGCCGGTACTCCAGACGCCGCTATCGCCGCGCATCGATGAAACGAAGCTCAACATCGACCGCCATCCGAATCTGCAACAGTTTGCCGACTTCAACGAGTTTTACGAGCTGGCGCGACTGGCCTTGCGCCCGAATCTGGATTGTAAGCTTTGCGGCGCTACGGATGGATTCGACGCCGACTTCGTGAACAGTTCGGTGCGTTGCAAGAAATGCAATCTGTCCATTCCGATGTCGCTCTTTCAGGAACAGTATCGATGAAATCCTCCTACGGCAGGTTTTTGCTGCTTCCCTGCTGGAAGGGAATAGCGAAGCGGAGCAGCGTCAGATATTCCCAGGAGGATTGAAATGCGGGTAGCACTCTTCACGATCAATAATTTCCTTGCCGGCACCGCCGCTACGTTTGGATACCGGGAGACGCTCGAACGCATGGGCCATGAAGTCCTGCCGGCGCGTCTCCCGGGCAACCAGGTGCAAGTCACGCCCGAGCTCCTGGCCGAATGCCCGACGATCGAACAGCTCATGGAATGCGACCTGGTGCTCAGTACGCATCACGAATACGTCCAGCCCTGGCTCGAAGCGATGTACCCGTTCGCGGCCTGGGACAAACTCATGAGCAAAGTTCCCGTGCTCGCGCGGTTTGATGAATCCATGGACCGCGGCGATCTGCTGCTTCCCCACCGCATGCCGGATCTTTTGCAGTGGGCGAAGCACTATTCGTTTCCGGCCGCCCAGGATGCCGACACCTACAACGGCCAATGGCTGCCCTTCGGAACCGATACGACCATCTTCAAACCTGGCACGCCGCTCCCTGAGAAAAAATATGACGTCGGCTTCATTGGCACGATGTATCCGAAGCGTCATGAATATCTGACCAAGCTGATCCAGTTCGCCGGCAGGAACACCAAGCTCTATGTCGGCAACGTCGCGGTCCAGGACATCGCCGGCGTCCGCTCGCGCGACACCGCGCTGCTCTTGGCCGACAACTATCGGGACATCAAGATTTTCTTTTGCTTCCCGCCGATCTCGCGGCTAGTGGTTTCGAAGATCCCGGACATCATGGCCTGCGATACGCTCGTCCTGTATCCGCGTTTTCCCGGGGAAGCCATGGCCAAGAACTATTCCCCGTTTGAGCATGAGAAGCACATCGTCTATTACGAACTCGGGTTTTTCGCCAACAACGGCAAACAGTTGCAATACTATCTCCAGCATCCCGAAGAGGCCGAGCGCATCGCCAAGGCGGGCGGCGAGCTGGTCCGCGCCGAGCACACCCTGGAGCAGATGATTCACAAGATGATGGCCTATGCCGGTGTTTTCGCGCCGAAGGAGGTTGCCCTTCTGCGGGGAGAATCCTCAGTAGACAACGGTGGATGATTTATCGAGAATGGACTCATGCAGCCCGAAGCGCAAACCCTCCTGCTCAAAGACTGGCCCTACCAGCCCGTCAGCATCGCGTTGATCATCTACCAGCGCGAGCATGGCAAGAATCCCGCTTCGCTATGGGTGGGTTCGGCGCTCTGGAAGATCCTCCGGGACGCTTCCGACGCCGAAGAGTTCTATGCGGTCGGCCAGTTCCTGATCCGGTGGGAATCTTTCGGGATGCTCGAGCCCCACGAGTTCATGTTTACCGCTTGACATCAATTCCTAAAAGTCTTACCTTTAGCCCATGAGCCGGTAGATTCCCAATATTGATCCCTACGTTTACCTCTTCATTCGGACGGACCTTTCCGTTCCTCAACAAATCATTCAGTCTGGCCACGCGATCTGGTCGCTTTGCGCGTTGCGCGGCGAAACCGGCTGCCCGAACATCGTGCTGATCGGCCTGCCCAGCCTGAAGTCTTTGCAAAAAGCGGCGCATAATATTCCTAAAAATATTCCGCGCTATGAGTGGCACGAGCCGGACTGGAACGAAGAGTTCACGGCCCTGGTCACGGCGCCGGTGCGCGGCGCGGACCGCGAGTATTTCAAGAAGTACCGAGTTTATGCTCCCGTAGCTCAACATCCAGAGTGCCTGACTCTAAATCAGGCGGATCTAGGCGAGAATCCTAGCGGGAGCACCATTTTGCCGGGGAGTGCGGAGGCATCTGCGCGGGTTTAAGTACCAGCCCCGGCACCAGTCTTGGGCGTCCGTAGCTCAGCGATAGAGCATCGGTCTCTAAAACCGACCTCGAAAGAGCAGCGAGTTTTAACTCGTTGGTCGCGGGTTTAAATCCCGCCGGACGCTCCAACTTTTTAACCGCAATCTAGTGGTTGGGGTTTCGTGGTAACATTCGGCTCGATGAGCCTCAAAGGAAAGTCGCTGTACGTCCTCACGCCCATGTACGGTGGTGGGCTAACTCTCAACTATCATAACTCTTTCATGCAGCTCGGGTTCCTGTGCCGGGATCTTGGCATCGAGTTCGCTTGGAGCAACACCTGGAACGAATCGCTTATTTCCCGCGCCCGCAATCGTCTCTCCGACACGTTTCTCAAAGAATCGAACGCCGACTTCGCCTGCTTCATCGATGCGGACATTGGTTTCGATCCGCGCGACATCCTGGCGATGATGGAGCTCAACAAAGACATTCTCGGCGTACCGTGCAGCAAGAAGTCGCTGCGCTGGGACCGCATCCAGGTGTCGATCGCGCGGCGCGTCATCGAATGGCTGACGTCGACGCCGAAGCCAAGCAACGTTGCGGTCGACGCGCTGGCTTACCAGTTCATGCAGAGCGGCCGGCAGTTCAGCTCCGAGGATCTCCCGCGCATCGGCGGCGATTTCGTTTTGAACTTTCCGAAGATGGAAAGCAACACCAAGACCATCGACCTGGCCACGCCGGAACCGATGAAGCATGTGGGAACCGGATTGCTGCTGGTCAAGCGCGGCGTCTTTGAAAAGTTCATGAAGGTCTATCCGAACCGCTGGTACGAGCCCCGCGCCGATGCCAATGCCTTGCCGGGACGGATCCACGATTTCTTCAAGGTCGGCGTCAACGAAGAAACCCGCGAGTACGATTCCGAAGATTACTGGTTTATCCACGATTGCCTGGCGATGGGATTCCAGGCACTGCTTTGCCCGTGGGTCAAGACCACGCACATGGGCACAACGACTTTCTATGGTGACATGCCAGCGGCTTTGGCGTGCGCGGGCTCGATTCTATAGGAGGCTGAAATGGCCGGTGAAAAAGGGACCAGCAATTCAATCGGTTGGCTCGAACTTATTTTTCAAGCAACGGTTCTTGCGGCGATGAATACGCTCATTGCCAATGCGGGTTCGCCGTTGACGCAGCTCTATGTCAGCCTGCACAACGCGGATCCGACCGCAGCCGGCACGCAGAGTTCCAATGAAACGATTTACACGAACTATGCGCGCGTGTCCGTTGCGCGAACCAGCGGCGGCTGGTCGATTGCGGCCGAGACGGTCACGAACGTCGGGGCCATCAACTTCCCGCAATGCGGCGCCACGGGCGACACGATCACCTATGTCGGCGTCGGCACGGCTTCTTCCGGCGCGGGCGTGCTTTTGTGGGCGGGCCCACTATCAAGTTCACTGGCTGTGAGCAATGGCATCACGCCATCGTTTGCCGCTTCTTCGCTGACGATTACCGAGGGCTAAAATGGCGGTTACACCGGGACAGATTCCGGTCACGCCGGGATCTGGCAAAACACTCGATACAGCCGAACTCACCGTAAACTCCACAACGGTAGAGCGCGAAGTTGTCGTCGTTGCGAGTCCCTCCACGCCGGGAAACTATGCCGAAGTCAACGCCAACAGCGCCTTGCAGGTTGCCGTCGTGGGTGGCGTCACGGCCCAGGACTTCAGCGATGCCGGAAACTCCAGCACCACGCCGCTTGCCGCGAATGCCGTATTCACCGGCATCTGGAAGAATGTGGCCGGGTTCGTTTCATTGGCGGTTGCCGTCGACACCGATCAGGTCAGCGCATCGACCGCGACGGCGGGATTGGTCATCAACTGGTCCGAAGATGGCGTGAACGTCGGCGATGCGGACATCACCTATGTCAATCTGCAGGATCTGACCACATCCACGCTCGGTGGCCAGACCTACGTTTTCCCGATCAAGCGGCAATACTACCAGCTCGTCTATACCAACGGCGCAACGGCACAAACCGTTTTCCGTTTGCAGACGATGATCAAGGTCAACCCGGTTGTCGGAACCTTGGTCGACCTCGATGACCAGATCACCGGGAACATGCACGGCAACATCGCCCGTTCGCTTTTGTTCGGCCGGCAGGGCTACAACTCCAACACATTCCAGGATGCAACGATCAAGGCCCCGCTGACGCCTCCGGTGGTGGGCGATCCCGCCCTGGTCGTCAGCATCTCCCCGACATGCCCGACGATTCCGCGCGATATGTTCGGCGACATGATTGCCACGCCGCGCTGGGATCAGTTTGAAATCAACTTCTCGCGCGGGCTCGACCCGACGCTCATCAATCCGACACTGGCCGGAACGGGATCCTACTCGATCGGCAACGGCGGCGCCACCCTTTCAACCGGCGCCTCGGCCGGCAGCTCCTGCAATTTCACGTCGACCGTCACGTTGCAATACATGGTCGCGCACGAATGGTTTGGCTATCTGACGGGACTGTTTCCCTTGGGCGTTGCCGGCTCCCATTCCCGGGAAGGGTTCTGGAATCCAACGGACGGTTTTTGGGTGGGCTACGAAGGAACCACCTGGGGACTGAGCGTCATGCAGGGCGGCGTCGTTACACAGACCGCGCAATCCGCGATGAACGGCGATCCCTTGAATGGTACGGCCACCTCGCAGTTCACGAGCGGCGGCATCCCGGTTGCCTGGAATCCGCAGAAGATCAATCTCTACCGTTTGCGCGGCGGCTGGCTCGGCACGGGCGTCGTGGTTCTTGAAATCGCCAATCCCGACGGCGGCTGGGTTGTGATGCACACGTTCCGCAATCCAAACTCGCTGACGACTTCCTACGCCTATTCGACCAACTGGTACTTCCAAGCCGAAGTCTTGAACTCAACGAACGCGACCAACCTCTCGCTCTATATGGGTGGCGCAACGTTTGGCGCAGCCGATTGCACCTGGCGTCCCACGGATCCGTTCAATAACCAGACACAGCTCACCGGGACCACGCGATCGGCCGCTTTCGCGCAACAGCCGGCGAACGGTGCGGGCCAGGCCGCCGTGTTCTTGCCGGCGTTGATGGATCAGCTCCAGAATCTTTTTGTTTCAAACAAGACGCAGCAAAACGATCCGCTTCTGGAAGTACAGCGGCGCATACTGCTTGAGCTCAAAGGCATCCGGCTGGCGATGGTGCAGCTCGCGTGCGAAGGCGGCAAGGCGCGAGAATCCGATTTTGATCCGGCAAACTTCTTTTCCACGGGCGACGAAGCAACAAACTAAGACTTTAGGAGAAAACGAAAATGGCTCTCAACCAAGGCAACCAAGGACAGACTGGCAAGCAGGTCGGGCAGAACCTCACCGCATCCTTCGGAGAATATGCCGACACGCTCGTAACGGAATTGATGCCGCGCTACTACGAACAGGCGTATCGCGGCCAAACGTACTTCAACTCGATCACCAACGCGGCCGTGACGGCATACTCCGGCGCCTCCGGCGGCACGCCTTTGCTCGGCGTGTGGAATCCCGCGAACTCCGGCAAGAACCTCATCATCATCCATGCCATGGTCTCCGTCTATACGGCGGCCTCGGCGGCCGGGACCTGCGCCTTTCGTCTCTACGCGGGCGTGACCGCGGCGATCACCGGCACACTGGTCAGCCCGGTTTCTTCCTTGACGTTTACGAGCACGGGCGGCGGTTCCGTGGCACGCGCTTCGCAGAACGCGGCGAACAGCTCGTCCACGGCGTTGACCTATATCAACACCATCGGCTCGTATTACTGGGCGACGGCGGCGGGCGCGGTCATGACCAACCCGTTGCTCTACGATTGCGCGGGCTCGCTCATCATTCCTCCGGGCTCGATGATTGGTCTTGGCGGGTCGGTTGCGCTGACGTCGGCCACTTACGATGCATTCATTCTGTGGTCGGAAGCCTTCATCTAAAAGGGAAGCATGTTGAATGTTCTTAACCAAGGACAAATCAATAAAAGTCCCGGCGTCAATCTCGTCGCTTCGAGCGGGGAATATGCCGAGACGCTGACCACGCAGCTCCAGCCCCGGTACTACCAGAATGCGTACCGGGGTCAAACCTTTCTTACGGCCATCTCGAATGCGGCGGTGACCGCCTATTCCGGAGCGGCGGCGGGAACGCCGTTACTCGGACTCTGGAACCCTTCCTACAACGTCAAGAATCTCGTTCTTCTCCAGGCGGCAGCTTCGGTCTATACGGCAGCGGCCACAACCGCAGTCACCGTGGCATTCCGTCTGTACGGAGGACCAACCGCGGCGATCACCGGCACGCTCGTTGCTCCCGTGAATGCTTTGACGTTGATTGGTGTCGCGGGGCAGGGCTCGATCGCGCTGGCTTCGTCAAATGCCGCGAACACCGGCAGTAGTGCGCTCACCTACATCTGCACGATCGGATCCTACTACTGGGCCTCGGCACTCGAAGCGCAAAAAACCGACCCGATCATCTACGATTGCGCAGGGGCAATCGTCATCCCGCCGGGTTCCATGATCGCGCTCGGCGGTTCGGTGGTTCCGACGACCGCAACTTTTAACGCATTTCTGATATGGGCCGAGGTGCCCATCTGATGGCGCCGCTTGCCGGCAACTCGGGACAGGTGGGGAAGCGGGTCGGCGATCAAATCACCGCGTCGCTTGGGGAATATGCCGAGACGCTGACCACGCAGCTCCAGCCCCGGTACTATCAGAATGCGTACCGGGGGAATGTCTATTTCAATTCAATAACGTCTGCTAATGGAACTGGTTACACCGGCGCGGGTACGCCGCTTTTAGCGGTCTGGAATCCGACATACACGAAGAAAAATTTGATTGTCTTCAATGTGATGGCAGCCATCACGAGTTATGCTTCGAATGGCACTATCGTTGCCAGTTTATGGGGAGGCCCAACAGCATCAATCACCGGCACGCTCGTTCCCCCCGTCAGCGCGCTGACGCTGGTGAGTTCGATGGCCAATGGGTCAGTGGCGCGATGTTCGCAGAACGCAGCAACAACAGGCGCGAGCACCTTATCGTATATCGGCACAGTGACATCGTCTTACGGACCAGGAACTTCGGTAGGTGCCTGTATGAGCCATGCCCCGGTTTATGATTGTGCCGGGCCTTTCGTTGTTCCGCCCGGAGCAATGATCGCTCTTGGTCAGACGCTTACTGGATCGTGGTGGTGGGATGCGTATCTCTCTTGGATCGAGGTCCCGGTATGAATCTCGGAAACCAGGGCCAAACTGAAAAACTGACCGGCGATCTATTGCCCGTTTCTTTTGGGGAATATGCCGAAGTTTTGGAAACGCAGCTCGAGCCGCGCTACTGCCAGCAAACCTATCGTGGGCAGAAGTTTTTTTACAGCGCCACGAATCTTTGGAGCATCACAACCTACACAGGAAATGCCGGCGGGACGCCATTTGTGGGACTGTGGAACCCTTCCTATACGGGAAAGAACTTGATCCTTCAGCATATTTTTGCCGCGAGCTATAGCTATGGGGGCAACGTTGTGACATGCCCGGTCGCCCTCTATGGCGGCCCAACAAATGCGATTACCGCGGCGTCCAGCAATCCGACAAATGCGCTGACTTTGATAACGTCCGGCAACAATGGCTCTACCGTGCGCTGTTATACGACCACGGTACTGTCGGGCAGCTCGGCGTTGGCTTATATTTGCTCTGCTACGTCTTTCTATACCGTGGCGACCGGAACCGGAATCGGATCGTCGATGCCGGCGACCATCTATGATGTGGGCGGCGCGATTGTTATTCCTCCCGGTTCAGCGCTTGCCCTCGGCGGCCCTGTGAGCGGCACGGATGGCGGCTACTACGACCTTTCGCTTTGGTGGAATGAAGTCCCAGTTTAAGGAGAACACAAATGCCTCTTACCGCATTGAACCAGCAAGGCCAGCCCTACCCCGTGATCTACGGCCACATCCTCTACACGGGATGGACGATCGTAGCGGTGGGCTCGACGATCATTGTGCCGAGCGCGCCACCGGGAATCTATCGCTATAGCGGCGTGCTGATTATCACCACGGCGCAGGCTTCCGATGCCATCACCGTCAACGGAATCTGGACGGACGATCTGCAGGCCGAAACCGTGGCGATTTTTAACGGCACGTCCACGGCGTCGACCGGTCAGTTCAGCGCGTCGATTTTGGCCGAGAACACGGCGACGGCGAACTTGAGCTACAGCGTCACGACCACGGCGACGAGCGCGGTGGCGAACCTGTATCTCGTGGTCGAGCGCATTTACTAGGACGTTCAAGGATGAGGCATGATTGCTGGAATCCTAGCCACACGCTCCACGGCCTCTGCGGTCAGTGGCGCAATCCGTGGTAAAGCGACCGTAACCGGAACGCTTGTCGGCATCGTTCTCCTGGCCGCAAGCGTCACGGGACACGCTTCGGCTTCCAGCACCCTCAAAGGCCATTCCACTTCTTCGGCCACGATTTCACGGCAAGCCACCGTCGCTGGAACGCTTGTCGGGAAAACTTCCCTCTCCGCTGCTGTCGCGGGACATGCTTCCGCTTCCGCAACCCTTCTCGGAAAGGGCACACTCGCAGGCGCGGAGTCCGGTCATGCCACCGTCGCGGCAACCGGCCTCGGCAAAGGCGCACTCGCAGGATCTTCGACAGGTCATGCCACAGTCGCTGGAACCGCAAAAGGCGCAGGCACGCTTGCCGGGGCGAGTGCCGGCCATGCAGCCGCTTCTGCCACGCTCAAAGGAACCGGCGTTCTTGCGGGATCCGCAACCGGCCATGCAGCGATTACAGGCCTGCTTTCCCATGGTGCCGGAGCCTCGATCGCCGGGCATGCCACCGTCACTGGAACGCTGAAAGGCGCAGGCACGCTCGCTGGAGCGAGTGCCGGCCACGCCACAATCGCCGCAACATTGAAAGGGGCGGAAAGCAGCGCTGCCAGCATTTCCGGGCATGCGACTGTGGCCGGCACACTCACCGCCAAGGGTGCGCTCACGGGTGCGTCCACCGGCCATGCCACGGTGGGCGGCCAGCTCTCGCACGGGGCTAACGCGGGACTCTCTGGCCATGCTTCCGTTGCTGGAACACTTAAAGGCGCGGGAGCGTTGTCAGGTGCGAGCTCCGGACATGCCGCGATCGCCGGCACGCTCAAGGGCGCAGAAAGCAGCAGTGCCAGCATCACTGGTCACGCCTCTGTGGCCGGCACGCTTACCGCGAAAGCCGCGATCACAGGTTCCGCAACCGGCCATGCTTCCGTTTCCGGCCAGCTTTCTCATGGCGCAACCTCCGGAATCTCGGGGCATGCTGCGGTTAGCGGAACGCTCAAAGGTGCCGGTGTTCTCGCAGGATCTTCGACCGGTCACGGTTCACTTGCCGCAACGATCAAAGGCGCAGCTCCGATCGCGGGTGCCTCCGCGGGCCACGCGTCTATCGCCGCAAGCCTCGTCGGAAAAAGCGCAAGCACGTCCGGAATCTCCGGCCATGCCTCTTTGGTTGCGGCAGCTTCCGCGCACAGCAATTCGGCCAGCGCAATCACCGGCCGCGCGACCGTCACCGGAACGCTCAGAGGAACCGGCAACCTGGGCGCAGCTCCGGCCGGTAACGCGACCGTTAAAGCGACGCCGCAAATCGCCTCCAAGATTTCCGGCCATGCTTCCGTTTCCGGAACACTCCTCGGCAAAGGCGCACTCGCGGGATCCCCGGCCGGCCACGCTTCGATCACCGCCTATCTGTCGCACGGTTCGACCGCTGTCATCGCCGGTCACGCCACGGTTACCGGAACGCTTTCAAAACTGGAACGCGCCACGGCAACGATCAATGGCCGCGCAACCGTTGCCGGAACGATGCAGGGCGTCGGCGTTCTTTCCGCGTCGATCTCCGGCCAGGCCGCGCCCGGCGGCACACTGACCGGAGCGGCACCGCTTGCTGCATCAATCTCCGGCCAGGCTTCCGTTGTCGCACCGATTCTCCCGCTGGTAGGGGGTGTCATTGGAACCGGAAGTGAAAGTTCGGTCACCGGAAGCGAAACCGCAACAGCGACCGAGGGAACCAGTGCGGGAGCTTCGATCGCGGGAACCGGTGGCGCGGGTGCGGTCACGGGCGTGGGCAGCGTTTTGATTCCCTATGTTTATCCCGTTGGATTTTCCAATGCGTTCTATAATGGGGCGTTCGATTCCGCGCCGCCTCCGAATCTTGCGTTGAAAAAGAAGAGGAAAAGGTGAGCCAATGATCACGATTCCGGTCAACACACAATGGGTTCTGACCTGGACCATTACGGATTCGAGCGGCAACCCCATCAACAGCGCGAACGTGGTCGCAACGCTGTACTCGGGACGCTCGCCGATGAATCCGATTGCCACGCCCGGCACGCCCGTGCCACCGATCGTGGATCTTCCGCTTACCTACGTCGCCAGCTCAAACGGGCAATACACTTCGGGAGGCATTCCCGGCACGCTCGATCCGGACCCGCAGACGAATTTCACCCTGGTCATCGATGCGAGCATCAGCGGTCAACAGCTCTATCACACCGAACAGCCGGTCTACATCGAGACCGTTGGCTCGCCGCTTGATCTGACGACCGTGGATCTTGCCAAGGGATTCATCAGCGGCAAAACACCCGGAGTCCCGGATCCCGACGACAGCCTGATTCAGTCCTGCATCACATCCTGGGGCACGGAATGGCTGAATCGCACCGGCACCGGCGATCAGAGTGGCGACTTCCAGCAATCGCCATGGAACAGCGTCTGCACGTTTACCGATGTCTATGACGGCGCGGGCGGCAATCGCCAGTTTCTCCGCAACCGTCCGATTCAAAGCGTGATTTCCCTGACGATCAACGGGCTGCAGATTGCGGCCTCCACCGGCTATCCCGCACAAGGCTATTTGATCGATGGCACGCGCAAAAGCATCTCGCTCCTCGGCGGACTGCTTGGCTGGAACAACCAGCTTTGGGCCTCTTGGCAGGCCGGACCGTATCACAAGTTTCGCGGCGGGCTTCGTTTTTGGGAAGGCACGCAGAACGTCACCGTGAACTATACGGCCGGCTATAACATCACGCCAGCCGATGTGACGGAATGCGCCAGCAAGGTTGTCTCCGTGAACTACAAGCGCAAGACGTATGTGGACGAGGAAAGTCGCGCGGTCGGCGGTGGTGGCGGCACCACACGTTTTCGCGGGTGGGACATTCCTCTGGAGTGCCAAGGGATCGTGGACCGATACACCAGGACGCTATGATCAAAATACGTTTCACCTATGACAGTGCCTATGTGGACCGGCTTCGCACCGCTGGCCCGCGCGTCATCCATGCCTTGACCACGCGCATCAACGAACTCATGGTGCAGCTCTCGCGCTATATCATCGAAGAAAAACTGACTTCCGAACTGCATCCCTTCGCAACACAAGGCACAGAGTTTGACCGCACCGGGAAGCTGGAAGAAAGCGTTCATCCTTTACCAACCGAAATTCATGGAGCGACCATCACCTTTGGCGTTGGCGCGGCGGGCGGCGACGCTTGGTACGGACAGCTTTACGAAGCAGGACACGGGAGTTGGACGATCACCGCCGACCCGAATCGCGGCCGTCGCGCCATGCTCAAGTTCATGCAGGACGGCAAGGAACAGTACCGCAGGTGGGTCACCCATCCTCCCATCAAAGCGACGCCCTTCATGGACGAGTCGAGGGAAGAAAACATGGAAGATATTCGGGAAGAAATGCGGGAAGCCATTATCGAAGCAATCCGGGGTGGACGATGATCGTAGCACGCGAAACAATCTCCGTTGCGCTTTTCAATCTGCTGAAAGGCAACCAATCCTTGATGACGCTCTGCAAGACCATCACGCGCACGCCGATCATGTGGACCGACGTGGCCGACGCAAGCAAGCCGTTTCTCACGCTTTTCAAGGGCGGCCCCAAGACGGAAGGCTTCGAGCAGGCCCAGGAGCGCCGGATGGGCCTCACTCGCTATACGATCAGCTACAACCTCTGGCTGTACGTCGCGGTGAATCCCAGTGGCGTCATACTTCCAGAAACCCTGGTCAATAACATCGCGGACGGCATTGATGCGGCCATGCAAACCAATCTCTCCACGGGCGGTGTCATCGCGACGGCGCGCGGCGAACGGCAGACCTTGGGCGGCATCGTCAATAACGCCTGGATCGACGGCGGGAGCGAATGGAGCCGCGAGTTCTCCGACAACAACCTGGTGATGTTTCACCGAATACTGGTCGAAACCGGGGTCTAAAACACCCTAAAAAAATAACTACCACTCGGTGGATTTTTCCTATACGGTTTTGGTGAAGCAGGTTGGTTCTAACAGGAGGAAGCGATGCGTATATTCTTCGGATCCGGTCAACTCTTCGCACTGCCCGGTCCTTTTTTTGGCGGCACTCCAGGAACCGCACAGTCTCCGGTTTGGTTCGCGACGCTGCAAGACGTCGATGTGACCATCGACGCAACGATTAAGGAACTGCGCGGCAACACCCAGTTCCCGGAAGACACGGCGATCGCGGACAAAAAGATTACGTGGAAGGCAGGATCCGGCCGGTTCTCGATCGACGTTTTCAATAACCTCTACTTTGGCGACACGATTTCGACTGGCTCGTATTCCTTGGGGACCGGCGCCGGCACCGGCGTCCCGGTTGTCCAGGAAGCGGCCACGTTGAATGCGACGACCTACACGGTCGTGAACGCCACGCACTTCTCCGAAGACATGGGCGTGGTCTATGCCTCGAACCTGAACGGGTTCCAGCGCGTCACGACCGGCCCGACGGCGGGCCAGTACAGCGTCAACGTCGCTACCGGCCAGTACACCTTCGCCGCGGCCGACAACGCCAAGGGCATCCTGGTGTCTTACCGGTACGGCGTCGCCAGCGGCCGCGTGCTGGTTGTTCAGAACCACGTCCAAGGGTGGGGGCCGTCGTTCGAGATGCTGCTCTCGCAGCCGTATCAGGAAATGACCGCCGGGATCCCGAACTATTTGGATCTCTATGCCTGCAAGGCCAACAAGCTGGCGCAGCCCCTGAAGCGCGTCGATTATTCCATCACCGACATCGAAGGTCAGGCGTTTGCGAACAGCGCCGGGTACATCGGAGAGTTCTATGAGGACTGAGTAACGGTTACTATCATAGTAACCTTGTCGGCCCGTTCCAGTTGGCGACTCCCTTCTTGAGCATGTCTTGCATGTTATCAAGAGGAGTCCCAACAAAAAGATGCCCCAGGCGAACACAGCCTGGGGTATCGCATTTATGGAGCAATTTCATTCCTGCTGCGAGTTTCCGCTTGGCGATAATGATCCAGTGAACCTTATGCGCAACCATCGTATGCCCGGATCCGCCGATTCCGAATAATCCATAGCCACATTGGTTTGTTGAACCAATCCAAAACCAACAGCCATGCGTTTTATAGACTTTGGCCCAAAATCTTTCCTCGAGCGTTTGAACCGCTTTGCGTTCCTTATGTGACCTTGCACCGCATCTAGTCCAATGCCTATCGCCAAATGGATTCCTTCCTTTGGCGATCATATCGGCCATGTTCTCTGCCTGCGTTCCTAAATAAAGATGTTTCGGATTCGGGCATCCATATTGTCGCAGCGATGCAAAAGACACATGCTAAGCGGGATCGTCCTGCCATGTAGCATCCAGGAAACTGTGTGAGCATGCCGAAGTCCTTTGCTTGTAGCAATCTGGCCGCGCCCAAACTCGTCTTTATAAGCGGTCCAGATCCAGCATGGTCCGAGCTCCGGCCGATGCTTCGGGACCGGCCCATTTTTATCAACCTTTTTCCAAAATCTTTCTTTAAGAGTAGAATCGTCAGGGCAAGACATCGGGTTTCTCCGTAACTCGACTGTTGGGTGCCGTGAGTTTGAGGCTCACGGCACCTGCCATTGTATCCGCTTTTTGTTTGTCTTGACAGAGGTGGGTACGCGACCTAGTATCGTCACAGAACCAGTGAGATTGCATAACTGCCGTTTCATTGTTTCTCCTTTCGAGGGCGGTCTCGTCGTCATGGCCGCCCTTAAAATCAGTTCTCCGCTGTCCACGGTTGGCATCCCAAGCGGGAACGCCCGCAACCAACACAAACTCCCAAACAAGAAAGGAAAGTGATTCATGCCGCGTATCCGTACGATTGAAATGGATGGAGTGATCGTGAAGATTTCCCCGCTCAGCTTTGATGAGGCCGAAGCCTATATCAAAGAGGGCAAGGCCATGGTCGAAAAGAAAGACCCGAAAACCTCGGATGACGAGTGGGCGGCGCGCACACTCGAATCCGTGGTTCGGACGATGAACAAGGCGCAGAACGGCTCCGGGGAAGCCTGGACCGTGAAGAAAGTTCGAGAAGAGTTCGACATGGTTCTGATCAACCGGATCTATCGGGAGTTCATGGACCTCAGCGGCTTGCTTCCCGCACCGTCATCCACGGGGGAAGCGACGGCGACATCGACTTCGCGCTGATTCGGTGTCGCATGGTGACGGCATTAAAGAAAGGTCCGGAAGAAGTAGGCGCAATGGATTTCCCGTTCGTGGTAGAGCTGCTCGATTACTGGTTGGAATGCCCTCCCGAACACCTACTGCTCCGGACCATGGCGCAGTACGAAGGACAGAAGAAAGCAGACGTGGTGCCAATGGATTCACGCAGGAAACAGCGAGCGATAGAGATGGGCGACACCGTATATCAGCCGCCGCCAGCGCAGGAAGGTGTGGCGTCGGCGGCGGTCGCCTCGATCGGTGGACGCATGCAGAACAAGGCATTCGCCCCGGGACACATCAAGGAAGCGATTGACCGCGCCAAGCGCGGCGAGCAGTTGAACATACCAGGATGCCCATAGAATGGCCGATGATCCACTTCGGATAGATTTTGAGCTGAATGATAATGCTTCTGCGCCGTTGGCAGCAGCGGCGCAGAGCATTGCCGGAAACATCGAAACGGTTACGCGGCAGTTCCTCGCGGGCACCATCAGTGCCGAGCAGTTCAGCAGCATCGTAAAAGAAGTCTCCGCCTCCGCAGAATCCTCCAATGCCGGCCTCCGCAACATGGGCACCGCCGTTGCGGAAATCGACAAGCAACTGCAACTCGCCAAGGAAAGCCAACAAAAATTTCGGGAAGGTTCGATCGAAGCCGCCGCGCTCTATGGCAGCGTTGAAAAGGGCACGACCCCGGGCTGGCAGAAGGCTTCCGCCGCAGCCGATCTGGAAGTCGCCAATCTCACCAAAGCCAAAGCTGCCGCGCAGCAAATGTACAACGCCGAGCTGGCCCGCACGCGGGCATTGGCCGCTGGCGCGATTTCCGCCGACAGTGAACTCGGTGCCTCTGCTGCCGCAGCCGCCGAAGGCGCGAACAGCCTACGCATGGCCCTCAGCGAGCAAGGGCAAGCGGCAGCCGCTCTCGCCGGATCCACCGTCGCCAACTCCGCAGAAGTGCAGGCAGCCGGCTTGGCCTATGCGCAGGCGGGCCGCGATGTTGCCTTACTCACCAAGGAACTGAGAACCGTCGAAGGCGCGATGGCCCAGGCGGGGATCAGTGAAGCGCAACGGCAAGAACTCTCAAACCGTTACCTTGCCCTCAGCCGGCAAAAGGTTATTGCCGAGAACCAGGAAGCGCAGGCATTGGAGAGACTGACGCCGCTCATGAATGCGGCGATTACCACGGAGACCGCTCGCGCTGCCGCTGCCGAACGCATGGCTGCTGCCAGAGCCGAGGCCCTGCAGCTCGAATCCGCGGAAGCAGAAGGCATGGGCATGGTGGGCCTCGAAGCGGGTGCTCCCATCGCCGCTGCCGCTGCCGTTGCCGCTCCGGCCTCCACGGAGACCGCGATCAGCGCGACCCGCGCCAAAGAAGCGCTCGATCAATGCAACATTAGTCTCCGGACGATGCAAGCGGAGCTTGCGCGCCTGCGCGCGGCCGAGATGGAGACCGGCCTTTCTGCCGCACAGCTCGCCGAACGGCAGCAGCAAACCAACGTGGCCCAGGAAGCGGCCAACGCCAAGATGCGCGAAAGCATCGTCCTGGCCGGCGAATATGCCTCCGCGCTCCGTGAGGTTCCCGCCGCCGCACCAACGGCCCAGGTCGCGGGTGCTCCTGCCGCCACCGCCGAAGCCACGCAAGCGAATCAGTTATTGGGCATGTCGGAACGCGAAGTCGCGGAAGCGGCCGGCTATGAAGTCGCCGCCCTTGGCGAACTCGTGCGGATGGCCATTGATCTAAACCTCAACTCCAGAACGGCCGCAGAGGGACTGGAACAACTCGGCGCACAGACCGCATCGGCAAAGGCCACGGCCAGCGAACTCGCCATGATTGAAAGCCAGGCGGCCACTGCTATACGCAAGCGGGCCGCGGCATCGGTCGAAGCGGGAACTGCCGCAGACGCGGAAGGTGCCGCGACCGCAGAAAGCACCGCTGCAACCAAGGCGAGCACCAGCGCACTCGAGGCGAAGGCTGTCGCCTTGGCCCAGGCCCTGAATCTGGAAACTGCTTATGCAGCGGGCATAGCGGATCTCGTCGTGGAGATGCAAGCCGAAGGAAAGTCCGCCGACGCAACACAAAGCATGCTCGTGAACCTGGGCTTTACCGCGAAGCAGGCCGCGCAGGCCCTGGAAGTTCTCGGCGTGGTATCGAAAACTACGGCCGCTTCGCAAGACAACCTGGCAGGCTCCGTAGCGCGAACCAATCTCGAGCTGACCGAGCAAGCCGGCAAGGTCGATAAGGTAACCGGTGCCTTCGCCTATAGCACGGGCCGGATCGGTGCCGTCGAACTCGGCGTTGGCCAGTTGGGTTTTGCCTTTGCCCGTTTGGGTGCTGTTATTCCCGGACTCGCGCAAATAATGGCTGCGGCCTTTCCTGTCGTTGCGGCGATTGCTTTCATCGACATCGTGGAAAGCGGCATCAAGAAGATGCAGGAATGGAAAGACCAGGCACTCAAGTCCGCAGAGGAAGAGGCCAAGTGGGAACGCACGATCGAGAAAACCACGGAGGCTCTCGATAAGGCGAATGAGCGGCTAACGAGCGGGATCAGTGGCATCGCCGGCATGTCCGAAGAGATGGCCCATATCGGCGACAAGGTAACGGACGTCACCTCGGAGTTTGTCGAGTTCAATAAACGAATCGCGGATGGCCCAGGTCTCTGGAAGGATTTCACAACCGAAGCCGGAATCGTCGGCACGTACTGGTGGAACGCGTTAAATACCGGCGCCCAGGATAGCGCAGTTTCTCTCCAGGAGTTCAGTCGCGAAGTTGCTGCAAGCGTGCATAACGTCGGCGATCTGCAAGGCGCGGTCGACCAGCTCGGAGATCGGCTGAAATATCTGCATGGGCTTCGCGCGGAAGAGGCCGTGCCTCAGTGGGGCCAAGTTTCTCCGCAAGTGTTCGAATATGACCGCCAGATCAAAGAAGTTTTCGAAATGCGGCTCGCGGTCGAAAACATGCTGGAAGCGGCGGGCCTGGAACGGCTGACCATCCAGCAGAGCATTGCGGCAAAACTTTATGCGGACCAAGAACGTGCCGATATGGCCGAGCTCCGTCTGGAAGAGGCTCATGCCAATCGGCTGAAAGACCTGCATCTCAGCACGCTGGAAGAGCAACATGAAGCGACCACCCGAGCGATCCGGGAAGAAGCACGCATTAAGGAAGACGCACTGGACCGCGAAGAAGGGCTGCTCGAACAGCGGCAGAGCGCGGAACTGACTGCCGCTGCAACAAAAGCAGCAGAAAAAGCGGCCGCGCTACCTCCATCGATGGGAGTGCCGAACGCGCTAGGGTTGGCGGCTGGACCGGAAGTAGCTCCCTCGACTCCCCCATCGACCGATGCAAAAATCGCGGCTGCCGTAGCCGCGTATAAAGCGGAACACGCCGAGCCTGCACCACCATTGACGCCTTATCAGGAAGGTGGATCAGTTCCGGAAACCGGACCAGCCCTTCTCCACGAAGGCGAATATGTTCTGACCAAGGAGCAGGTTGCTTCCGCTGCGAAAGATACCGCCAAAGGCCCGGGAATGCTCGAGCGTTTGAAGGAAGCGGTCATGGCCCCGGCGCACATGACTCCGGTCGAGCAGCAGCAGATGATCGAAACCGGGACGACGCCGCAACGCGAAGGTGAAGCGCAATACGATCGAGCCTTTGGTCCCTATGCATCGATTTATAAAGCCAGCGACTACCTAAGCAAAAACGTTCTGCAACCGTTCCGCGAAGGGCTCGATACCATCGGGGGCCAGCTCATCGAGCATGGCCTGAGAACGCATACGCCGATCACCGCCGCAGTTGGCGGCATGATGCAGATGGCTCCGGTCGGAAACACGCCAGCCGAAACCGCTTTGATGCTGGCGATGGGAATGGAAGGAAAAGAAGTCGAGGGCGCGCTAAAAATCTCGACCGACAGCATGGGCATTCGTTGGGCGGAAAAGGGAGCTTATCGCGTTTCCATCCCGAAGCGGATTCCAGAAGGGGAGATCGAATCTTACGCCATTCCAAAGCTGGAAGAGCAAGCGAAGATTCATTCGGAGATCAAGGCGCCGAAGCCGCCGACCGCGCAAGTGGCAGCGGAAAGCCGTGGCATGGATTACGACATGCTTCGCGCGATGGCCGAATCCCGCCGCGAAACAAAGCCAGGGATCGACATGCTCAGTCCGACCGGGTCCGTTGCCGGCCAGGCCAAATCCTACACACTCGGTCCCGCGAAGGAAAATACGTCCCTGGTTTCCCGGATTCCTTGGTCCGAACCGATCACGCATGACGTTCTCATCAATGGAGAGAAAGTCGGCGTCGCGCAGTTTATAAAAGTCGGAGATAAGGCCGAAGTCACCTGGCTTGGCAAGGAAGGTGACTATAAAGCGTCGAGTCCGAAAGATCCCGGCCCACTGACCGGAATGTTTGGGCCGCGCGGGCTGAACGAGCTGAAACAGCAGTTCCAGGTCCTGCATCCCGAAATTAAAACGATAGAAGGCGTTCGCGTTGGCGGAGCTGAGCCTGGCCGCATCATGACGATAGACCTCGGCGGTCCCGCGAAGAAAGCAGCCAAGGAAGCTCCGACCGTAGACGCGGCAAGGAGTGCGAAAACCTTTGGAAATGCAGAGCCGGACCCGGACCTTGAGCCGGACCTTTATCTTCCTTATGACACAGGGACAGCAGCTAAAGGAAAACAAGAGCCATTCATTCCGCGGGTTGCTGAAGAGCGATTCACGCCGGAACAGATTGCCAAGTGGGAAAGTTTGCGCGAACACCTGCCGCCCACGCGCATTCCGGAAGGGGATCGTGCGCAAGCGTGGGTTAATAAATTCGCGGAGTTGGATGGCGGTGGCCGCGAGGCGGCATCGCAAGCCTATAGCGAAGTAGCGGGCGGTCAGGAGCTCAGGATATTCCAGGACACCCTTCGAGAATATTCCTCGCTTCCCATCGATAAAATCTCGCAGCTTGCAGAAGCCGTTGGCATCACGAAGATTTTCAAAGCCAACTTGGCGTCTCCTAATGTGGCGGGGCTATATGTTGGGTCGGCATGGACGGAGCGGATCGCTTCCGAACGGTTCAATGCCATAAAAAAAATGTGGTCCGATGTTCCCAGTGGATTGAGTAAGGACCTCAATTTATCTATTGCTCCGATGGAGGCACGGGAAGCCGGTCTCTTCAACGCAGCATCGGCCATGTCAGATGAACTGCGCCCAGGAAGAGCTTTTGGCATCTCCAACGAAAAATATGAAGAGATGGTTGGCGAGTTTGTTCACGATAAAAAACCAGAGTATGCCTTCATCCGTCCGGGAGCTCCCAAGTCTGTCTATGTGCATGAAATCATGCATAAGACCGTCGAAGAGTTCCTGAAAACAAACCCACCATCCGGCGCAATTCCAATGAGCCTCGTCGATAGCCTCATGGAACAACTGACGCCGGAGGCTCGCCAAACTCTTCAAAGCCATGCCACTAAGGACTGGATCACGCGTCCGCATGAGTTCATCACGGAGACGATGACGCAGTATTTCACCGGCGGATTGGCAGCAAAGGCCCCATTGCGAGAATTTGCTGAACTGGTTCTCCGGGAATCCAAGAATCCAGAAGTTCAGAAATTGGTCGGTTTCTCATTGGCTACTGTGCTGGCAGCTAAAAGCGCGGAGATGATGGCCAGCGGCAAAGAAAAAGAAATTGAGATCCCGCAATATCAGGAAGGCGGCATGGTTCCTGCGACGGGACCGGCCTTGCTGCATGAAGGTGAATACGTCGTTCCCTCCGGCGGCGCACTCGTCGCAACTCCATCCGTTGCACCAGCACCGATCTCGATTGACGATTTTGCCAAAGCGATTGCGCGGCAAGAAGGTTTCGGCAAGCCGGGCGTAGCGCCGACGCGCAACAACAATCCTGGCGATTTAATGGATGCGTCCAAGACGCTGAGGCATTTCGATACTGTTGCCGAAGGTTGGGCCGCGCTGGCCAAGTACATTCAGGACATGGTTAGCGGGGTGAACAAAAACTATCCCGCTGGCAGCACGCTCGCGCAAGCGGGAATGACCTATTCCAATAATGATCCCAACTGGGCCAAGAACGTTGCCGGATTCCTTGGCGTCAAGCAGAGCACACCGCTTTCCGAGATTATTGGCCAGGCCCCGACCCGAACTCCGACCACGCAGGTCGCGGGGAGTCCCCTCCCGGATGTAAGCAAGCCGACGGATTACAGCAGTGCCTTTGCCGATTTCGCCGCAAGGCGGTATGCGAACAAGGTCGATCTCAATGCGAGACTTTATGCCGCAGATACCAATTACGAAAAGCAGATCATCGCGGCAAGGCTCACCACCAGCTTGGCCGAAATCAATGCGGAGAAGCAGGTAAGCGACGAAGCGATGAAGAGCGCGGAAGTGCGCGCCAAGGTCAAGTTCCAGGAGGCAGAGAGTCCGAAGGCTGTAGCGGCCGCGACGGCGCAACTGATGGCCGCGCAGACGGCGGCCAGCGATAACGAACTTGAAAACATCCAGAAGCAAGCGCAAGCAAAAGTTGACGCGCACAATCGAGAGATCGCGCTCCAGGCGGGCCCTGGCGAGCTTGGACCGCTGCCCGTGCCGACGCTTCCAAAGTTGGGAATGCTGGACAATAAGGCGTTCACCGAATCCATCAGCGCGTTAAAGGAAACAGACCGCGCTCTCTACAACGAACTCATCGCAGCCAATGCCCAAGTCCGTACCCTGATGATGCGAGCTGGCGACCAGCAGGCACAGACCGCCGTTGACAGTTGGAAGAAAATCGAACGTCTGACACTCGAAGAAATTCAGCAGAGCACCTCGCTTTTCAAAAAAGGGATAGAGGACCAGGCCAGGGAGATCGAAGAATCTCGTGCCGAAGCGATGGGCGCGCATGAAGGGGTCTTCCGCCAAGTCATCGGCATGGAACAGGCCGCCCAGGATGTCCCAAAGTTCCAGTCCATGATCGCCGACGTGAAAGCACAGATTACCGATCTTCAGGCAGCGCAGGCAGGCGCCTATCTGAATGCCACCGCCCTTGGTCTCGATCCGACAAAAGATACGCAGAAATACGAACAGGAAATCGCCAACCTAAATCTCCTGATCGACCAGTTGCGGGCCAAGCTGGACCAGGCCAAATTGCAGGCCAAGGATTGGGGCCAGCAGCTTACTTCTTCGCTCGAATCGGCGGCCAATACCGGCTTCAACAACTTCAACCAGGGCTTCATCCGCATGATCACCGGCGGGCAATCGTTCGCGCGCACCATGCAAAACGCCTGGTCCGCGATGGCCGAATCCTTCATCGTCAGTTGCCTGCGCATGGCCGAGGCCTGGGCGATCAAGGAAGCCAAGCAGTTGATCATGTCCGCACTCGGCATGTCGGAGCAAAAAGCCGGCGTTGCCACACAGATTGCAGCGAACAGGGCATTGGTCATGAGCGAAGCAGCGGTTGCGGGAGCGAGTGGCACGGCATCGTTTGCCGCCGCACCGTGGCCAATCGACATGGGTGCTCCCGCGTTCGGCGCCGCGATGTATTCAACGGCCGCCAGCTTTGTCGTTGCCGAGCAAGGCGGTCTCGTTCCCGGTGCGGAAGGCAGCGCGACGCCGGCAATGCTGCATGGCCAGGAACTTGTTCTTCCCGCGGACCTTTCGAAGTTTGTCCAAACCGCCGCCGCGAATCAGGGCGGCATGGGCAAGGATGCGGAATCCTATGGTGCTCGCGGCACGACCGTCATCCAGGCTGCCGCTGCGCCTTCCGCTGCCGCCGCGACAGGCCCCACGACCACGCAGGCAATGGCCGCCGTTTCAAAGCCAGATGATCAGACGCAGACCGGGAAGCCGGGTGTTTTGTCCACGAACGAAAGAGGGGGAATGCCCGGATGGGAAGCGTTCATGATCGGTTCGCTTCTCGGTTATCTCATCAACAAAGAAGTGAATAAGAAACCCGGGGATGAGTTCAGGCCAGGAACATTTGCAGTGGGCCCAGGATCAACCGGCCCATCCATCAACGCACCACCTGGGGCGACCGGCAGCGCGCCGGGATCCGCGCCAGCGACCGGCACGGCCGGCAGCTCCATGCAGCAGCAGCAAGTTGTGCCAACCGAAGTGTTGTCAAAAAACATGGCGCAGCTTTCGAGTCACATGGCCGCGCATCGACCCGCGTTTGAGAAGGGCGGCGTCGTTCCCGCGAATCTGCACGAAGGTGAAATGGTTCTCCCGAAGAATCTTTCCACATTCGTACAGACCGCCGCGGCTGGATCCGCAGGAAAGACCGCGGGAACGCCGGCAGCGACTCCGAATGCGCGCGACATCAACTTCCACTATTCGCCCAACTTTTCTGCGCTTGATTCGAGCGGCATGCGTGATGTGATGGCTGCGCATGGCGAAGAGATGTTCCGGTACTTTACGGGCAAGGCTCGTAAGATGGGGATCACGATATGAGCGCACCCATATTCCCCTCGTTTCAGGCCCCGTATTGGAACTTCAAATGGCCGATCAAAAAGACGCCGAAGTTCAATACCACGGTGCAAACTCCGGTCAGCGGCCGCGGCCAGTTGCGGATCGCCAATGCCACTTTCCCGATCTGGCAGTTTTCCTACAACATCAGTTATCTCAAGGACTATGGAACAAATCCCACGGCCTACCAGACGCTCATCGGTTTTTATTCCTTGGTGCAAGGCGCGGCCGGCGACTGGCTGTTCCTCGATCCTTACGACAATACGATTCCCACATCGGCGCCGCAGCAAATCGGGACCGGCGACGGCATCACCAAGGCATTTTCGATCTACCGCATGTTTGGAACCTACAGCGGCATCGATCTGATTCAGAACTTCGTTTCGCCTCCGGTGATCTATGTCGGTGGAACGGCTTCCGGCAACATCGTCAGCAGCAGCGCCTATACAATCGACCAGTACGGAACGCTGACCTTCACGACCGCGCCGGCAATTTCCAGCAACATTTATTGGAGTGGGCAGTTTTACTTCCGCTGCCACTTCATCAATGACAGTTGGGACGATCTGGAGCAAACCCTGTATCAGATCTGGGAAATCGCCGAACTTCGTTTCGAAAGTGTTCTATTATGAAAACACTTACGCCGGCATTGCTCAACTTCTTGCAGAACAACAACTCCTTCAACAAGGCCGATCTTTTCCAGATCACCTTGAACAACGGCCAGATCATTTATGCATCGGATTATGGCGTGGACCTTACATTCGGTGGAAATATCTATTACGCTACGCAATATGGCGTGTGGAAGCGCGGTCCGGTAACCCAGGAAGCGAAGGCCAGGCCCGAATCCACGACCATGGACATTACGCTAGAAGCCAAGCAATCGGTTCTTTATCCCGGCACCGATACGTCGCTTATGGCCACCTTGAACGCCGGTCTTTTCGACGGAGCGATCGTGAAAGTTCTGACCGTCTATTGGCCTATCGGGACGATGCCGCCGCGGTCGTGAGAGGACGAAATGAAAAAGAGCTTGCTCGTCTTATTCGGCCTGATCGCCAGCCTGCTGCCGCGCGTCCTTCATGCGCAACCTGGCGTGGCGACCAACGTCCACGTCGTCGCCAGCCTGCCAAGCACTTGCATCCCGAATAGCGGCGCGGAAGTCGCGTACAACAACTGGCTTTATTTCTGCAATAGCTCTGGCGTCTATCAAAGCGTGGGAACGGGAAGTGGAGGCGGCGGCACTGTCGGCGTTCCGCTTACGCTTTGGGGTTCCGGCGCACTCACGTCCTCGGCCAACGCAACGCTCGTGCTCGCGGAAAACACGGCGGCCGCGACCATGACCGGCCCGGCACTCGCCAACAACATCGTGTTCGCGATCTACAATCCCACGACCTTTGGGATTACCTATGCCCCGGCCAGCGGGTCGGTCATCGGCAGCACATTCCTCCCGCCATACAGCTTTTCATTTCAATATACCGACGACTCAAATACCTATCTCCTGGCCATGCCCACCTTGCGCATGTTCCCGAACTGCTCGGGAGCGATCACCTTCAGCACAACGACCTATACGTTTGGCTGCGGCACGGGTGGCAGCGGCATGACTTGGCCGACCACGCCAGGCATTCCGAGCTGGCAATCCGGAACGGCCTGGGGCACTACGTACACTACGTCCGGAAGCGGCACCGTACTCGCGCTCACCACCTCGCCTTCTTTCACGACGCCGACCCTGGGCGTCGCGACGGCCACCAACTTGACGACCACGAGCGGCTCGGCAGGCTTTCTGCAGTTGGTTGCCAATGCCACAGGAAACAGTCCCATTACAAACTCGGTTTTGATTGAAGCGGGCGCCTCGATCGCAACTCCCTATGCGCTGATTCTGCCAACCTCCGCGCCAACCAGCGGTGCCGGCTATCTCGATTGCGCCGGAAGCAGCACGCCCTATGCGTGTAGCTGGGCGGCAGGCGGCAGCGGCGGCAGCATGACATGGCCCACGGCAGCGGGACTTGCTCTCTACGGCGGCTCAAGTGTGTGGGGAACTTCAGTCACCACGAGCGCAGGCATGGCGGCTGTCATTACCGATGAAACCGGATCCGGCTCCTTGGTCTTTGGGACGTCGCCCACGCTCGTTACGCCGACCTTGGGCGTCGCGACCGCAACCACTCTCGCCACCACCAGCGCAAGCGCCGGTTTCCTCGGACTTGGCGGATCGACGACCGCGCCATCGATCACGGCCAATAGCGCGTTCTGGATTGGTCCGGCATCGGCATCGTTCACCGCTTATGGATTGCAACTCCCCGCATCCGGTCCAACCACGGCCACACCTTTCCTGAGCTGCCCGACGCCAACGAGTTCCATTTCCGCATGCAGTTGGTCCGCAGGCGGCAGCGGCGGGTCGATGACTTGGCCGAGCACTACGGGCATCGCGGTCTATGCCGGATCGAGCGCATGGGGAACTTCCTTGACGGCTCCCACCGGAACGATTGTTGGAACCACGGACACGCAATCCCTCACGAACAAGAGCATCGTCGGATCGGAAATCAATAGCGGCACCGTGGGCGCGACCTATGGCGGCACAGGCCTGAACACTTCCAGTGCTACCGGCATCGCACAAGTCGCCTCGGGCACCTGGTCGGTGGCTGCCTTAACCGCAGCGCAGATCCCCGCATCGCTAACGAGCACGACCAGCGTAAACAGTACGTCGATCCCCTCTTCCGCAACGCTGGCGTATCTAGGCGCCGCCGCACAGACATTCTCGAACGGGCTGACCGCGCCATCATTCACGGGCAACAATGCGGCCAATAGCGGATTTGTTTCGATGGGACCTGGAACGGGATTGAACACGCCGGCAGCGAACAATATCGTCATCCAGGCACCCACGGGCGGCGCCACGACGGCTTATGCCTTGACGATGCCATCAGGCGCGCCCACCAGCACCGCAGGGCTCATGAGCTGCACGGGAACGAGCACGCCATTCTCCTGCACCTGGTCCGCAGGCGGCGGCAGCGCAAACCAGTCCATCGGTTTCACTTCCGCAACTTCGGCGAACGTGACGCTGAGCACGGCGACGCCAAACATAACCTGGAGCTGCTTTGACAACGGCAATCCGGCGAATGCGATCTACCCAAGCAACGTGTCGCTGAATACCTCGACCTATGTGATGACGTTCACGTTTCTCACCGCACAATCCGGCTATTGCGCGATCAATGAAACCGGATCCGGCGGCGGCGGCACGATGGTCTATCCTTCCGGAAACGGCATCGCGCAAGTGGCGAGTGGAACTTGGGGCACAACCCTTGGATTGGGCGTTGGCGCGAATAATATCCCGCAGCTCACGTCGAACTCTCTACTGCCTGCCGGGATCACAACTTCGCAATGGACGCTCGGGATTAACCCGAACACGTTGACGACATCGATGGTTATTTACGGCCCGATCCCGACAGCCGAAGCGTACACGATTCCGACGAATGGAACGAACTCACAAGCGACAAGCCAATTTATTCTCGGGACATTGCCGACGGCGAGCTGGACGGCAACGCTTTACCACATCGCGGCGTCCAC
>Ga0181534_10000329_pt1 | contig 34296 bp, 28 predicted proteins | sample PEATcosm2014_Bin_37_FD_119758 | JGI IMG/M metagenome (GOLD analysis project Ga0181534, IMG submission 119758) | Peatland microbial communities from MTU Mesocosm Facility, Houghton, MI, USA - PEATcosm2014_Bin17_10_metaG | ecosystem: Environmental > Terrestrial > Soil > Wetlands > Peat | place...
AGACCAGCGCCAGGCCAAGCCCGGTGCCGCCTTCAAAACTGGATTGGAAGGGCTCAAAGATCTTTTCGCTCTGCTGCGGAGTCATCCCCGTGCCCGTATCGGCAAAGCCGATTTGCCAGTCCTCTCCATACCGTTCCAGGCTAACCCGTAAGGTTCCGCCATTCTCCATGGCGCGCACGGCATTCTCGCCGAAATTCCAGAATACTTGCTTGATGCGGTCGCCATCGGCCAGCGCCCAGGCTTCGGGCACCTCGTAGTGGCTTTCGATATGAATGGCGGCGTTCTCACTGGTCATGCGATGCCGCATCAGAGTGGTGGTATCTTCTAGCAATTGAACCAGATCGACTTTTTCGAAGCGGTAACGCTTGACGCGGGAGTAGGCCAGGAAATCGGTGATGATGCCGTTGAGGCGTTGCGATTCGCGGGTAATGATGTCGAGCAACTGGCGATGTTCGGGGCTCATCTCCGGAATGCCGGAGAGCATGCTGACGGAGCCGGCGATGGAAGTGAGCGGGTTGCGGATTTCGTGAGCGATGGCCGCGGCCAGGCGGCCCACGGCGGCCAGGCGATCCTGTACCCGCACTTCCCGCTCCAGACGGCGAATCTCGGTGAGATCGTCAAGCACGTAGAGGTAGCCGACCGCACCGCGCTCGGGGACGTGCAGCGCGGCTACACGCACCCTTAGAGTTTTGCGGAATGAGTTGGCGGTGACGAATCGAACCTCGGCGTGCGCCTGCGGCGACTCGGCGTTGGGCAGCGGGTCGTGAAACAGCTTCCCCACCTGGGTTCCCAGCAGTTGCTCGGGCGCATACTCCAGCAATTTTTGTGCGGCGCTGTTGGCCAGAGTCACATGGCCGTCAAGCCCGGTGGTGATCAAGCCGCTGCCAATGGATTGAATGATGTTTTCGTGGAGAACCTGAAGATTTTCCAGCGCGCCGCTGGTGTCTTTCAGTTGGACTCGGGCCTGCCGCAGCTTGGCGTTCAGCAGTCCGCCCAGGTAGGCAATGGCAATATAGGCAAAAAGGTTGACGAAGATAATGGCCTGCAATGCCTTCCATGTGGGATGAGTGGTGCAGTAGGAGCTGATCATTCCGAAGTAGTTCAGCTCGAGAACCGTTCCGTATAAGACAAAGGCAAGGACCGCCACCAATTGCGCCCACACTCTGGGAAGCAAAATGCTGGCCACGATAATCGCCAGAGCGTACAGGAAATTCAGCGAGCTATCCCAGCCTCCGGTTTCATGCACGACCAGACTGATGAAAACCAGGTCGGTGAGAACCTGCAGCAAGGCCTGCCGCCGGTGGTGGCGCGAATAAGAGAGCAAGAGGGCATGGAAGAGGGAGAGTCCGAACCACAGCAGGATGGTGCTGACAAAAAGCCGCAGGGGCAGCGGCGCCAGGGTGAGGTGCGCCACAATCCACTGAATGGCGAGCAGGAAGCTAAGGATCAGGATCCGTACTTTGACCAGCCATGCCAGCCAATTGCGCTCGTCGAAGGTCGATTGCATGCAAGTTCCGATATCTCAAGAGAACGGCCAAACTTCCGGCGCCGTCCCTGCTGGTGTTAAACCAGCAAGTTACGCGTCCAGCCATCGGTCGAAGCCTCCTACTCGGAAATAAACTCTTCCTAGCCGGCCAGTTTGGCGATCATGGCGAACAACGGCATGTACAGGGCGATGACGATTCCGCCGATCGTGACTCCGAGAATTCCGATGATCGCCGGCTCTAACAACGCCAACATGTCCTTGGTGGCGGAGTCGACTTCTTCCTCGTAAAAGTCGGCGATTTTCTGCAGCATGTTGTCCATGGCGCCGGTGGCTTCGCCCACGCCGATCATCTGCGTCACCATGTTGGGGAAAACGCCGCATTCGCGAAGGGGGTCGACGATGGTTCGGCCCTCTTCGATGGCCTTTCGCACTTTCATCAGCGCCTCCTCCAGAACCGCGTTACCTGAAGTTTTGGCGGTGATGGCCAATCCTTCAAGAATGGGCACACCCGAAGTGATCAAGGTTCCCAAGGTGCGGGTAAAGCGTCCGACGGCGATCTTGCGCAGCAGCGGACCGACCACCGGCATGGTCAGCAGCATTTTGTCGAAGTAGTACTTGCCCCTGGGGTGCTTGCGGATCTGCTTGATGCCAAACACCAGGGCAACCCCGGCGACGATGAAAACCCACCAGAAACCCTGCACAAAGGCGCTTAGCCCCATCACGATGCGGGTGGGAAGGGGTAACGCCACGCCCAAACCGTTAAACAGATTGGAGAAAATGGGCACCACAAACTTGAGCAGCGCACCCACAATCAGCGTGGCAATGCCCACCACCGCGACGGGGTAGATCAAAGCCGATTTCACCGCGGAGCGCAAGCGCACCGCTTTTTCCACATAGGTAGCCAGGCGCTGCAAGATGACATCGAGAATACCGCCGGTTTCGCCCGCTTCAATCATGTTGGTGGTAAGGTCGTCAAACACCGTGGGATATTGGCGCATGGCATTGGCCAGTGTGGCGCCGCCCTCCACCGTGGTACGGACGCCATTCAAGGTCTTCTGGAAAGTCTGGTTTTCCTGATTGGCGGCGAGAATTTCCAGACACTGCACCAGCGGCAAGCCGGCATCGATCATCACCGAGAACTGCCGGAAGAAGATGGCGATGTCTTTGGTCTTGACCTTGGTCGAGCCGAAAGTGGGCAGGGCAAATTCTTTCCCTTTTTCGCGAATCGCCCCCGGCACGATGCGCTCGCGCCGTAATTGCTGTCCCAGCACCTGCTTGTTGGGCGCATTTCGTTCTCCGGACACCTTTTGTCCGGAAGCATCTTTGCCGGAAAATGTAAAAACGGGCATTGTTCTGATCTCCCCTTCGCTTGTCGTCGCTAGTTTGAAATTCGAATTTCGATCTCACCGCGACGGGATGAATCTCGATTCCGCTGCGGTCGCAAGTCTCCTCTACGTTTCAGCCTTTTGCCGGCGTGGCCCCTCGAGCCATGGTGGAAGCGGCGCCGCCGCGGTTCAACAAACTGGCGCCGCGGTTGATCATTTCCTGCAGTTCCTCGGGATTGCTGGAGCGTTGCAAGGCGATCTCCAGCGATACCTGTTTCTGAATGTAGGCCGTGGCCAGCGCCTGATTGAAGGTCTGCATCCCGAACTTATCCTGCCCCGACTGCATGGCCGAGTAGATCTGATGAATTTTGTCTTCCCGGATCAGATTGCGGACCGCCGGGTTGGGGATCAGGATCTCCATGATCATGGCGCGGCCTTTGCCGCTGATGGTGGGAAGCAGGGTTTGGCACATCACGCCCTCCAGCACCAGGGAAAGCTGAGCGCGAATCTGAGGCTGCTGATGAGCCGGGAATACATCGATGATTCGGTTGATGGTGGAAGTGGCCGAATTCGTGTGGAGCGTGCCAAAGGTCAAGTGGCCGGTTTCGGCGATGCGCAAGGCGGATTCGATGGTCTCTAGATCGCGCATTTCGCCGATCAGCACCACATCCGGATCCTCGCGAAGCGCGGCGCGCAAAGCGTCGGTAAAGCTTTTGGTATCGGCGTGCAGTTCGCGCTGGTTGACCACGCAGTTTTTGTTCATGTGCACGAACTCGATGGGATCCTCGATGGTGAGGATGTGATCGTGGCGCTCGCTGTTGATCTTGTCGATCATCGCGGCGAGGGTGGTGGATTTGCCGGAGCCTGTCGGTCCGGTCACCAGCACCAGTCCGCGCGGCTTGTCACAAAGCTTGCTGACCACCGGCGGCAGGCCCAACTGATTGAAGGACTTGATCTCAAAAGGGATGAGGCGGAAGACGGCCGCGGTGGCGCCCCGCTGATTGAAAACGTTGGCGCGGAAGCGGGCCAGGCCCTTCATGCCAAAGGAAAAATCGAGCTCGAGACTTTCCTCGAAGCGGTGTTTTTGCGAATCGGTCATCACGCTGTAGGCCAGCTGCTTGGTTTCGGCCGGCGTCATCTGCGGCAGATCGAGCGGCACCAGGTGTCCGTGCACCCGAATCTGCGGGGGCGAATTGGTGGTGACGTGGAGATCGCTGCCGCTCATCTCCAGCATTCTTTTCAATAGATCGCTAAGTGATACGCCCATGGTGAATTCCTTCCCTTGCGTTCCTACGTTTCTAGTTCGTGGTCGCTAGTCATTAGTCGTTGGTCGTTGGCCAACGAATAACGATTAACGACCAACGGCGCTTTCCCTCAATGAATGGTTTCGCGGGCAACCTCTTCCAGGGTGGTCATACCGGCGGCCACTTTCGTCAAGCCACTGCGGCGCAGGGTGATCATTCCCCGTTCAATCGCCTTCTTCTTCAACTCGACGGCCGAAGCCCCCACCAGCACCAGCTCCCGGATCTCATCGTCCACTTCCATGACCTCATACAACCCGCAACGGCCCTTGTAGCCGGTGTTGTTGCATACCGTGCAGCCTTTGCCCTTCTGGATCTTCACCGTCTTGGCTTCTTCCGGGGTGAACCCCTCGTCGATCAAAGTCGGCACCGGAACATCGACCACCTCGGCGCAATCTTTGCAGACCCGCCGCACCAGCCGCTGGGCACAAATAAGATGGACGGAGGTCGCCACCAGGAAAGGTTCAATTCCCATGTTCATCAAGCGTGTAATGGTTTCCGGGGCGCCGTTGGTGTGCAGCGTGGAAAGCACGAGGTGGCCGGTGAGCGCCGCCTTGATGGCAATTTCCGCGGTCTCGAAGTCGCGAATTTCGCCGACCAGGATGATGTTGGGATCTTGCCGCAGAAAGGAGCGCAGCGCGGCGGCGAAATTCAAGCCGATCTGCTCCTTCATCTGCACCTGGTTCACGCCGCCCAACTGGAATTCCACCGGGTCTTCGGCGGTCATAATGTTGGTGTCGGGCTGGTTCAGGCGCGAGATGGAAGAATACAGCGTGTTGGTTTTTCCCGAGCCTGTGGGCCCGGTCACCAGCACCATGCCATAGGGCTTGAGAATGGCCTTCTCAAACTTGACCAGCGACTCGGGCTCAAAGCCGAGTTTGGTCATATCGAGCCGCAGGTTTTCCTTGTCCAGCAAGCGCAGCACGATTTTTTCGCCCCACAATACCGGCAGCGTGCTCACACGGAAGTCGAGCTGTTTCTTGCGCCCGCCGATGTTCATCTTGAGCATGATGCGGCCATCCTGCGGCAGGCGCTTTTCGCTGATGTCCAGCTTGGCCATGATCTTGAGGCGGGAGGTGATGGCGTCTTTGAGCTTGGGCGGGGGCGACATGATGGATTGCAAGATCCCGTCAATGCGGAAGCGCACGCGAAACTCTTTTTCGTAGGGCTCGATGTGGATGTCGCTGGCCCCCCGCTTCACCGCGTCGGTCAGCACCAGGTTGACCAGCTTCACCACCGGAGCTTCATCCGCCGCCTTTTCCAGCTGCGACAGCTCCATTTCCGCTTCTTCCGCCTGCAATTCGACGTCGCTCTCATTCATCTCCGACATCGATTGCATTACGGTTTCGAGATCTTCTTCCTTCTCCTTGGGCCCTCCGTAGGCCTTCTCAATGCCCGCCAGAATGGAACTCTCGGACGCCACGACGGGCTCAATGTTGAAGCCGGTCATGAACTTGATATCGTCCATGGCGAATACGTTCGTGGGATCGACCATGGCGATGGTGAGCGAGGCGCCCACCCGGCTCAAGGGGAGGATTTGATAGCGCTTGGCGGTTTCAAACGGAATCAACTTGACCACGGCCGGGTCTATTTCAAAATAGGAGAGGTTGATGGCCGGAACACCGTACTGGCGAGAAAGGAAGTTGGTCACATCCTCATCGGTGAGGAAGCCGAGCTTCACCAGAGCGGAGCCCAGGCGTACGTTGTGCTCCTTCTGCGCTTTGGTCGCTTGTTCCAACTGCTCTCGGGTTACGATCTTCTCTTTGACAAGAAGGTCGCCCAGCCGTTGAGACATACGTCGGTCTCCTTACCTCGTTTGAACGTTGCCTGGCGATTTCGCCGGCACTTGGCACCAAGCGTTGCTTCTTGCTCAGGGAGAGAGCAGCGTCTTTGTGTTGACACAAATTGTCAACGCAAGTGGATTACCGTACCAGTTACCGTGGTACTTTGAACTCGTTGGCTTCGCCGGGAGTTTGAATGCAGGCGCTCGGAACCTACGCCAAATGAACGTTCTGTGCGCCGCGCCGATGCTTTCCGGCTGGAGTACATGGACTTCGGTAAGCCTGAAGAGCTCTCCAGTTGGGCCGAGAAAGCAAGTGCAGCCGGTCGCTGAAACTCACAGGGAAAGGAACTAAGCATTGCCCAGCGAGGACAGAGTGGTCGCCGGAAAAGGAGGCGAGATTCGAACCTACTACCGAGCTTTGTATGAGGCATGGGGGCCGCAGAACTGGTGGCCCGCCAGGTCGCCCTTCGAGGTCATCGTAGGGGCGTACCTGACGCAGAACACCGCATGGACGAATGTCGAGAAAGCCATGGCCAATCTTCGAGCGGCGCGCGCGCTCAGTCTGGCGGGAATTCGACGGCTGCCATCGGCTGAACTCGAGCGGTTGATCCGCCCCTCTGGCTACTTCCGGCAAAAGGCGTTGCGCTTGAAAATTTTCATCGGCTTCCTTGATCGCCGATACGGAGGCTCGTTGAATCGGTTCTTTGCCCGGCCGACCGCGCTGATTCGGGAAGAGCTTCTCGCCTTGAACGGCGTGGGATCTGAGACCGCGGATTCGATCTTGCTCTATGCCGGAAACCACCCGGTCTTTGTGGTGGACGCTTACACGCGCCGCATTCTTGCCCGCCATGAGATCTTGCCCTTGGAATCCGATTATGAGGAAATTCGCAAGTTATTTCAGGCGGCTCTGGCACCCCTACCCGGGGGTGAAGGTGACGTCCCAGCTCGACCCCTGGCAAAGGGTTTCCCAACGGCCCCTCACCCTCCATCGAAAATGAGCGCGGGCCGGCGAGGCGCTCTGACCCAGATTTACAACGAAATGCATGGACTGATCGTCGGAGTGGGAAAAAACTACTGCAAGAAGTCACAGCCCCTTTGTGACGGATGCCCTTTACAAAGGTTTCTGCCCGGTCTTAAGTAAATCTTCAGGATGGGGGCAGGAATGCGCGCGTGCCATATCTCATCGGCCATTTTATCGGCCTTTCTCTTCACCCTTGCCGGCCGGACCCAGACGTTGCGGCAGGCGGCAGATAAGCAAGGAATGTTGGTTAGCGCGGCAGCCCGCCCCTACTTGCTGTCGGAGCCGGCCTATGCCGCCACTCTTGGGCGTGAATTCAACATGCTCGAGCCAGAGGATGCATTGAAGTGGGCGGCCCTTCGGCCCGATGAGGCGACTTACGATTTTCGCCAGGGCGACGACCTCGTCCGCTTTGCCCGGGAACATGGCATGAAGGTCCGTGGTCACTGCCTCGTCTGGGACCACAGCAACCCCGAGTGGCTGGCGCTTGGCCACTTCAATTCTCAGGAATTGTCCCGCTTGCTGCGGGAACACATCACCCACATCATGACCCACTATGCCGGCCAGATCCTTGCCTGGGACGTGATCAATGAAGCTCTGGACGAGAATGGAAGCTTGCGAGACTCCATCTGGTACAACCAACCCGGGATCGGACTTGCGGGCCAAGGAACCGGATACATCGAGCAAGTCTTTCGCTGGGCACATGCAGCCGACCCGCAGGCACTTCTGTTCTACAACGATGCCGAGGGAGAGGCCCTGAACCGCAAGTCGGATGCGATTTATGCCTTGATGAAGAAATTCAAAAAGAACGGCGTCCCCATCGACGGCGTCGGCCTTCAGCTCCACGTGCCCCTGATCGACGCGGATTTGTCTGGAATAGCGGCTAACATCGCCCGACTGGCCGCGCTCGGCTTGCAAATTCACATCACCGAGCTCGACGTCTCTCTGCTCCTGGATAAGAATGGCGAGGCTCGACCCGAAGACCTAACGCGGCAGGCCGAAACCTATCGCGGCATTGTCAGAGCATGCTTGAGTAATCCCGGCTGCACCGCGCTTCAGACCTGGGGATTCACCGACAAGTACTCCTGGATCGGCTCGCATTCCCACGGCGCGCGTGGTCAAGCCCTCCCCTTCGATCGCATGTACCGCCCGAAACCCGCCTATCGGGCGGTGTTGGAGGAGCTCTCTGCCGGTCGCCCAGACTCTCATTGAGGGTGCGCCACTGCCAGGACGCGATGACGGCATGGGTGGTTGAGCATCGATTCTGCATCTATAATGACCGGGGGTCTGTTCTTCTCCCTGCGCCGATCGAGCCGCGTCGGAAGAGTGAGAATTCGCATGTCGCAGATCCCTCCAACCCGCCCGCTGAAAGGTTCAAAACGCAAGCGGGCGATCATCCTTTTGGCCATCGCGGTATTTCTTTTATTCGCGATTCTGGTATCGCAAACTGCTTTCAATCAGACCATCCTGCGTCCCGATACCAATCAACAGGTGGTGGTGTTCTACGCGCTCTCGCTGCTGATTTCCCTCCTATTCGTGGCGCTCACCTTTGTGCTGGCGCGCAACCTGCTCAAACTGTTTGCTGAACGCCGCCTGGGCGTGCTGGGGTCAAAGTTTCGCACCCGCATGGTGGTGGGGGCGCTGCTGCTTTCCTTCGCTCCTGTGATGGTGATGTACTGGTTCGCCTACGGATTGATGAACCGCTCCATCGACAAATGGTTCTCCACGCCGGTAGAGGAAGTTCGCGCCGATACCGATGCCATGGCCTCCCTGCTGACCCGCTATGCGGCGCAGAATGCGCGCTCGGAAGCAATCGCCATCGCATCCGCGCCGGCAACCGGGCGTGCCTTTGAGGAACGCAGTTTTGCCGCCATCACCGAGGAGTTTCGCCGGCACCAGCCCACACTGCAAGGTGGGTTCGCCGTCGCCGTCGCCGAAGGAGTTGCCCAAACCAGCCTGTCACTTCCGGCCTCGTGGGCGGATTTGAAAGTGAGGCTTCCATTGGAACAGGCGGCTGCCGGCCAGCCCGCCTCGTTTAACTGGAGTCAGACGGAATACACCCTGGGCAGCGCAGCCGTCGGCGAAAATGGACTCATCCTGGTAGCCATACCCCTGCCGCCGGAGTTCTCCCGAACCGTAAGCCAGATTGAGGCCAGCCAGCAGCGCTACCTGCAACTCAGCCGTGAGCGCCGCCACGTGCGCCAGACCTATATGGGGCTGCTCCTGTTGCTGACCATGATGGTGTTGTTTGTCACCACATGGCTGGCGCTGTTTCTCTCGAAACTGGTCACTCGGCCGCTGGCGGCTCTGGCGGAAGCGACCCAGGAAATCTCTCGCGGGCGTTTGGACTACCGCATCGACGTGAGTGCGGCCGATGAGATTGGAGATCTCGTCCGATCGTTTAACCGGATGGCGGAGGAACTGGAAATAAGCCGCCGCCAGATTGAGGCTTACAGCCGCGACGTGAGCGCCGCCAATGCCGAACTGGACCAGCGCCGGCGCCAGATGGAAACCATCCTGGAAAGTATTCCCACCGGCGTTTTGTCTCTGGATGCCGGCCGCAAGGTCACTCACGCCAATCAGGCGTTGCAGCGTATGTTCTCCCCCGAGGGTCACGCGGATGGCAGGGTCATGCTGCGGGGAACTCGTCTGGCGGATATTTTCCCTGCGGAAGTCCTGCGGGATCTGGATCCCCTTCTGCGCCGCGCCGACCGCATGGGCATGACCACCAGCCAGTTGGAAATGCCGCTGCACCGGGCCTCCTTGAACGTCGCAGTCACAGTGGCCACGCTGCGCCATCAGGGTGAGCGATCCGGATACGTGATTGTCTTTGAGGATTTGTCCGACCTTCTGAAAGCGCAGAAACAAGCGGCATGGCGGGAGGTGGCGCGCCGTGTCGCCCACGAAATCAAAAACCCGCTCACCCCGATCGCGCTCTCCGCCCAGCGGATTCAGCGGCATCTCGAGCGGGCCACGACTCGCGACCATGCATCCCTGGAGATCGTCCGCTCGTGCGCCGAGACCATCGCGGGCGCGGTCGAAACCGTGCGCCGGCTGGTGGACGAGTTTTCCAGCCTGGCTCGTTTTCCCGCATCTAATCCCAACCCCGCCGAAATTAATGAAGTGGTAGAAGGCGCGCTTTCCATGTTCAATGGAAGGATGGAGGGCATCGTCTTGCACAAATCGCTGGCTGCGGACTTGCCCAAAGTCATGGCGGATGCGGAGGCGATCAAACGCGCGCTCGCCAACCTGGTGGATAACGCCGCCGAAGCCATGCAAAATTCCCTGGTGCGCGAGATTCACATTTCCACTTCCCTGGTCGCTAGCCGGGACGCGGTTGAAATTGTTGTTGCCGACACCGGGCACGGCGTGACCCGGGAACTCAAAGAAAAGCTTTTTCTTCCTTACTTCTCGACTCGGGAGCGCGGCACCGGTCTGGGCTTGGCGATCGTGAGCCGGGTGATCGAAGAGCACCACGGAAGCATTCGCGTGGAGGAAAACAAGCCGATAGGAGCCCGCTTCATCGTGGAATTGCCGATTGTCCCCGAGTCAACCCTCGCCCCGGCGACCCCTCAGCATGCCTAAAATTTTGATCGTCGACGACGAGACCGGCATCCGCGAATCGTTGCAGGGAGTGCTGGCGGACGAAGGCTATGCAACCGCCGCCACCGAGAGCGGCGAAGAATGCTTGAAATTGCTGCGCCGGGAGCGGGCCTTCGAGGTGGTCTTGCTGGATATCTGGCTGCCCGGAATGGACGGCCTGGAAACCCTGGAAAAAATCCGCGAGTTGGAGAATCCTCCGGAGGTCATCATGATCTCCGGCCACGGCACCATTGAGACTGCGGTCCGCGCCACCAAACTCGGAGCGTATGACTTTCTCGAAAAACCCCTCTCCATCGATAAAACTCTCATTCTGGTCAAGAATGCCATCGAATCCAAAAAACTGCGGCATGAGAACGTAGATTTAAGAAAGCAGTTGCATGCGAAAAGCCTGATCGTGGGCAGCAGCATCCCCATGAAAGCCTTACGGCAGCAGATCGGCCTGATGGCTCCGACGAACGGCCGCGTGCTGATCTATGGCGAATCCGGAACCGGAAAGGAACTGGTGGCGCATGCCATCCACGCGCAAAGCCTGCGGAAGGATGAGACCTTCGTGGAAGTGAATTGCGCGGCCATCCCCGAGGATCTCATCGAGAGTGAATTATTCGGCCACTTCAAAGGCTCGTTCCCCGGAGCCTCCGCCGATAAAGAAGGCAAGTTCCAGAAGGCCAGCGGGGGCACGTTGTTCCTCGACGAGGTCGGCGACATGAGCCTGAAGACGCAGTCGAAGGTTCTGCGCACCCTGGAAGAACAACGGGTCGCCCCGCTCGGCGGCGACGAGACCATCACTGTGGATGCGCGCATCATCGCCTCGACCAACAAGGATCTGGAAGAGGAAATCATGCGGGGAAACTTCCGCGAAGACCTGTTCTACCGGCTCAATGTCATACCCTTTTTCGTACCTCCGCTGCGCGACCGGAAGGAAGACATCCCCCTGCTCGCGCGGCATTTTTTAAAGGACCTGGCTGCGACTTATGGCCGCCGCCCGCGCGATATCACCGATGACGCTATTGAAGGATTGATGCGCTATTCCTGGCCGGGCAACGTCCGTGAGTTGCGTAATGTGATCGAACGCATCGTGATCATGAATCCCATGACCTCGCGATTGGACCGCAAGCATTTGCCGCCGCTGGTTTATCGCGACGGCTATCGCCGCGCCGATCGAAAAGAATTTTCCACTCTGCATGAAGCCCGCGACGCCTACGAACGGGATTTTATTCTGAAAAAACTGGACGAGAATCATGGCAATGTGACCCGGGCCGCGGAGGTATTGGGGCTGGAGCGAAGTCACCTATACCGCAAAATGAAGACCCTGGGGATTGTCGCGAAAGAATAGGGGGATTCTTTGAAACCTGGTCGCTACCCTGCTAGCGCTTCACCATGCGGATCTCTGTGCCATTCCTCCGGAATTCCACTTTATCCATGAGCTGGTTGATTAGAAAGATTCCACGTCCATGGTTGGAATAGACGTTCTCGCCGACGGTGCAGGCCGGAATGCTTCCAGGACTAAACCCGGGGCCGGGGTCCCGCACAACGATCAAAATACCGCGCTCCAGGTCGCTGCTGACCAGGCATTCGACGACTTGCGTGGGGTCTTCTTTAGCTCCATGGATGACAGCGTTCGCCAGCGCTTCTTGAAGCGATAACTCAATGGCATCTTCCTTGCCCTCCATGCCCTGCATCTTACCGACCACCGCCATCACTTCTTGCACCACCGGATCCACCGCCCGGCGGTCGGCAGCGAGGGTAACGCGCAAGATCAAAGTCAGGTGATCGGGATCGAAGTCTTTCTCGGGAAGGCTCAGCTTGGAAGCGTCAGACGACGACATGGTGGCCTCTTTTCACTCGGCTTAAGTCAGCTCGGCAAGGCCGCCGCGATCTTCTACGTCCGATTTTCGATCCGCTCCCAGGCCAGCTTGATTGTATTCGCCCGCTCCAACTAGGGCAATGCTGGCGAAGGACTCCGCTCCTGGCGCAAAGTCCGGGTTCTTTTTGTTGTTGCCGTCACGGCCGGCGCCCCCCGCCGACCGGCCAGGTTCTCCAACTGCCGTCTCCAGTCAAGCTGTTCCACAAATCCGCTCGATTCCCGCCAATTGCGCTCCACCTTCACATATAGCTCGAGAAAGACTTTGCGTTCGAAGGTGCGTTCCATCTGCAGGCGCGCCGAGGTCCCGATGCGCTTGAGCATCTGCCCCTGCTTACCGATCAAGATTGCCTTCTGGCCTTCGCGTTCGCAATAGATGGTCGCCGAAACGCGGATGAGCTTGACACCTTCCTCAAAGTTGTCGACGATCACTGTAGTCGCGTACGGCAGCTCCTCCTCGGTCTCAAGCAGAACCCTCTCCCGCACAATCTCCCCAGCCATGAATCGCTCCGGTTGATCGGTAACGTGGTCCTCGGGGAATAAGGCCGGGCCCGGAGGCAGCGCCGCGGTGACGGCTTGGAGCAATATCTCCAGTCCATCCCGCTTGAGTGCGGAAATCGGGATGATCTCATGAAAACGGTGCAGCTTTCTGTACTCCTCGATCAAGGGCAGCAACTGGGCCTTCCCTCCGCGCAGCAAATCAACCTTGTTCAGAATGAGGCACACTTTGGTGGAAGCATGCTTCAACATCTGGATGGCAAACTCGTCGCGCGGGTCCAGCTTGCGCGTCGCATCCATAAGCAGCAGCACCACATCGCAGCCCTCCAATGCCTCGCGAACTTCCACCATCATCTTCCGCCCCAGAGAGCTATCCGGCTTGTGCACGCCCGGAGTATCGATGAGGACGATCTGGGCTCCGCTGCGGCCCTTTCGCTTGGGCAGGTTCACGATGCCTTGAATCCGGTTGCGCGTGGTTTGCGGTTTGGGAGAAATGATCGCCAGCTTTTCCCCCACTAGAGCGTTCAGCAGAGTGGACTTGCCGGCATTGGGGCGGCCGAGAATGCAGACGAAACCGGAGCGGAACGGCATAAGGGTGGGGCTTCGGGCTTCGGCCACCGGTCTTCGGCTGAAATCCCTAGCCGAGCGCCGCTGAAGTGAAGGTCGATCCCGGATCCGTGCTCTGACTATAACAGGCGATCACATTGCCATCGCGGTTTAGCCGAAGCCCGAAAGCCCGAAGCCCAATCCTTCACATCAACTTCAACTGCTGCGACTGCACCGCGGTGATCCTGACCCGCTCGACCCGGCGGTCGGTCGACTCCAGCACTTCGAAGCGCAGGCCACCATCGTCCACGGTTTCGCCCCGGTGAGGAATGTGTCCGGCCAGTTCGCTCACCAGCCCCGCCACGGTCGCCGATTCCCGCTCTTCCAGTTTGGTCCCGAACAGCTCGGTGAGGCCATCCACATCCATGCCCCCGGAAACGATGTAGGAGTGATCGTTCTCCCGGATGATCTCGGCCTTCTCGTGCTCGTCGCGGATTTCCCCGACGATCTCTTCCACCAGGTCTTCGATGGTTACCAGACCAGCCACTCCTCCGTACTCGTCGACCACGATCGCCATGCGAATGTTGCTCTTCTGCATCTCGCGCAGAAGGTCGCTGCCTAGCTTGCTCTCCGGAACAAAATAAACGTCGCGCCGCATCAGAGTTCCCAGGGTGCGCTGCGAAGCCTCGCTATCCGGCACCTGCAAAACGTCCTGGGTGTAAACGATTCCCTGAATGTTGTGAATCGAGTCGGAATATACCGGAACCCTGGAGTAATGCTTGGTGCGCAACATCTCGATAAAGCGCTCGACTGTGGTCTCCACCGGGACCGCGAACATTTCCGGGCGTGGCTTCATGGCCTCCCGGACCGTTTTTCCACTGAACTCCACCACCGATTGAATCAGTTCCCGGTCCCCTTCTTGAATAATGCCCTCTTCCTGGCCGGCTTCGATTAGTGCATCCACCGCCTCAGCGGAAGTCTCCGGCTCCTGGTGAGCGCTTTCACGGGTGAGCGCCACCACCGACTGCAAGAATCCCAGCACAATGGTCACCGGCAGCACCAGATAAATCAGAACTCGCAACAGCCAGCTCCAGCGAATCAGCCAGGTGCCGTCGGTCCGCGAGAAGAAAACAAAAGGCAGAAATTGATTGAACAAAATGACGATCAGGACGAGGCTGATCGCGGCCTGCAGAATCTCGTAAAAGCTCCAGCGCTGATCGCTGAACAGCGCGAAACCCACCAGCAACGCGATGGTCGCGGTAGTCAACTGCTTCAGCACGGACATGGACAGGGACGCCCGGGAACGGCTTACGCCCAGATGGGGCTCGATCTTCTGTTCGAAGACATCGATGTTGTCCTGGAACTCGCGCGAAAGGAATTTACCGATCTCCTGGTAAACCCGGTCGACGTAAGAGGCCAAGGCCAACAGCGCCAGCAAAGGGACGAGCGCCAGTGCCACAGCCCAGTTCATGCCCTGCTCCGTCCGCCAGCCGGCAACCTCGGGCGTATGGAACGCGAAAAACCGCTGCCTTGCCCTTGCGCCCGCTCGATCAGTCCGGCCTCCAGTCCCAGCCGCCGCCGCAGAGCGCCCTCCTGCTTTGCCATGCGTCCGCCGTCGCGCTCATGATCGAAGCCCGCCAAATGCAGAATTCCATGCAGCACTAAAATTTTTATTTCCTGCGCCGGAGAGTGGCCCAGACGCTGGGCATTGGCTTTGGCGATGTCCAGGGAGATGGCCAGATCTCCGGCCAGTAGCTTGGAAAGAGGATTCGCTGATTGTGCCGCAGGAAACGACAGAACGTCGGTCGGCTTGTCCTTTCCGCGAAAGCGCCGGTTGAGGGCGCGCAGTTCACGATCATCGGTCACCCGCACATTCACCTTGCCGCGCAGGCCAACCGCACGCCTCGCCCGTAACACAAAACGTGCGAGGGTCGCTGCACTTAACCCCGCGATACTTTCCCGGACTATCACCAAGCTTTTTCCGCCTGCGCTAATCTCCGGAGGCTTTTCGCGGAACATTCTCTGCATCGGATGGGTTCCCCTCCGCGTCCGCCCCCCCTCCAGCTTCCCGGTTTCTCCCGCCGGACAGCAGCAGCATCTGCTGCTCTGCCACCTGGGTGCGGTGTTCGTCATAAGCCCGGATGATTCTCTGTACCAGATGATGCCGCACCACGTCGGATTCATCGAAATGGACGAAGGTCAGGCCTTCCACGTTTTTCAGAATGCCGATGGCTTCCACCAGGCCGCTGCGGCGGGCATTGGGCAGGTCGATCTGCGTCACGTCTCCCGTAATCACCGCCTTCGAGTTAAAGCCCAGGCGGGTGACGAACATCTTCATCTGCTCGGAGGTGGTGTTCTGCGCCTCATCCAGAATCACAAAAGAGTCGTTCAAGGTGCGCCCTCGCATGAAGGCGATAGGCGCAATCTCGATCACATTCTTTTCCAGGTAGCGATCCACTTTCTCGGGATCGAGCATGTCGTAAAGCGCGTCATATAACGGCCGCAAATACGGATCGATCTTGTCCTGCAGCGTGCCCGGCAAAAATCCCAACCGCTCGCCCGCTTCCACCGCCGGCCGGGCCAGAATGATCCGATTCACCCGCTTGGCCAGCAGCGCGGAAATGGCCATGGCCACCGCGAGATACGTCTTGCCTGTCCCCGCCGGCCCAATGCCGAAAACCATGTCGTGCTTCTCGATCGCCTCCACGTAGCGCCGCTGGTTCACGCTCTTGGGCTGCACCATGCGCCGTCCCAGCGAACGCTGACGGCCGGCGTCGGCCAGTCCGCGCAGCGTGGCGGTGGGGTCGGAGGTCACCACTCGCAGCATGCTGTTCAGATCGCCGTTGTTGAAGGTGTAGCCGGAGCGCTGCAGGGCTTCATAATCCACGAACACTTGTTCGGCTCGCGCCACATCGCGGGCCGCGCCCTCCAGTTCAATCGCATTCGACCGCAGGTCGATGGTGACCTTCAGGCCATCTTCCAGCACGCGCATGTTCTCGTCCCGCGTGCCAAATAGGGCCTCTATGTTCGGACTAATTCCGATGCTTTTTTTCATTCAGTCTCTTTGAGGAGTAATCGGAGGACGAAAATGGACACACTCAAATTTGCGGACAAAAAAAGATTATGCTTTGAGACGGAACCCAGCGGGATGGTCATGCCCCAAGGGCAAGTCACTACCATTGCCCTAAAGCCTACCCCGACCCCGTACGCGAGTCAATGGCGATCTGAGTGTAGGGGCAGCTGCCGAGCTCCTACTGGGCGAGGCCGAAGGGTGTGTCCGTCCAGCGAATCTTCACTGCTTTAGCCGCCGCATCCCACACAAGCGGTTGACCTCGCAGGACTTAGTACCGTAAAATCACTTATTCGGTTCTCACCGGAATATTCCTCTGTACACGAAAAGGCTACGAACCAACCATGGCTAATCATTTTTCGGCGCTGAAACGCGCCCGTCAGACCACGAAACGCACCGCCACCAACCGCGCCAACGCCTCCCGCCTGCGCACCGCGCTGCGCGGCCTGCGCGAGACCATCGATGCCGGCGACAAAGCCGCCGCCGAAAAGACTTACCGCGAGACCGTTTCCGCGCTGGATAAGGCGATCCAGAAGGGCACGCTGCACGCCAATACCGCGGCCCGCTATAAGTCGCGGCTGAATGCGCGCTTGGTGGCGATGAAGTAGGTGTCCGACGCGATTAGAAATAGACAGCCCCGCACGGCTTCAAATTGCTAAACCGGCAGATGTTCCTGCATCCACCCCGGCGCTTCGGCTTTGATCTCCGTGGTCAAGTCCATCACCAGCCGCTCCAGCACCATGCGCTTGCTCACGGGATTCGAGCGTAGCGCCAGATCGGCCTTGGCTACAAGACGAATTGCGCGCGTTAAATCGCGGCGGGATTTATAGCGCCGCGCCTGCTTGATGATGTCATCGGCGGCGAACGGGGGCACACGGAATCCCTGCCAGAGCGCAGCCCAAAGCATGCGCTGGTCGCGGACGTTGCGCTCCAGAATCACCAGCATTTGGCGAAAGGTTTTGGCCAGCATGTAAATGTGGCCGATGGCGGCCTCTTCGCCATCGCCGGAGGAGAGCATGGCGTCCAGAATTTCGAGAGCCCGCACCCGCTCTTTGGCCGAGATCGCGTCCGTCAACTCATAAAGCGACCGCTGCTTGGCTGCCAGCACCATGGTTTCCACGTCGCCTAGGGTGATGTGATTTTTCGCGCCGACATAGAGCATCAGCTTTTCCAGTTCGTTCGAAATCATCATCATGTCGCCCCCGAGGGCGTCGACCAACTCGCGGGCGCCATCGGCGTCGATCTTCACCGGCTCGCTGCGGCTGGCGCAAAAATCGATGATCCAGCGCACCGCTTCGCCTTCTTCCACCCGCGCCAATTCAACGATTCCGCAATACTGCCCCATGGTTTCGCGGATCCGCTGGTAGCGCTCTTTATCCTGCATCTCCATTTTGCGGACGTCGGCAGGGATGCTGATGTGGTCGGCAACAAAGATAATCAGCCCGTCAGGATTGGGATTCTTGCAGTAGTCTTCGATCGCCGCCAGCTTCTCGTCGTTGGAATGCGATCCGCGCCCAAAAAGATTCTTCACCCCGCGCACGAAGAACACCTGAAACGGCGCCATCAGCGAGGGCGTGCGGGCGCGATCGAGAACCTCGGCAAGATCGTTCTCCGCCAGGTCGAATTCGAACAGGCTGAAGTCGCGCAGGTCGGCGGGAACCAGATGCTCCAGAATCGCATCCCGAAAGCGCTTGCGGAAAAAAGCCTCGTCGCCCACGAATACATAGGCCGGGCGCAGCTTGCGCGACAAAATCTCGCTGACAAAACGCTCGGCCTGGGCGAAGGCGCGCACTAGAAGCTCTCCCGGTACAACCGTACTTGGTCGTTGGTCGTTAGTCGCTGGCCTGAATCCCTTGGACCTCCGGCTAACGACCAACTACTAACTATCAACAACGACTTTCTCACCTAGAATCCCTCCAGGATATTCGACACCAGAGTCCGGGCAAAATCCTGCGACAGCCGGCGGTAGGCGGGCGAGTCTTCCTCGAAAAAACTGGCGAGATCCTGCGACACTTCATACTGCTCGCGAAACAAATACGACGGATTCTGATACAAGACCTTCCCCTGCCGGTCGGTGAGTGAAACCGCCATGCTCACCACCACCAGCACGCTGGCCGCCTGCCCGGTGGTCGAATTGTAGGTGAGCGTCGACGCGGACGTGGAAAGCACAGTGCCGCGCAGCGTCGCATCGGCCGCCTCCCCGGCTTCATGCAATAGATGATAGTGGGTGCGCGTGGTCAACTCGCGCACCACGGATGCCGTGAGCGTTTGCTCGATGTGATACGTGCTGGTGCGGTTCTCGAAAGCCGGAATGGCGATGGTCTTCACATCTTCCGGCAACTGCGAGGCGTGGCCGGCAGTGTGGTATCCGCAGCCGGTGATCGCAAACAGCAGTGCCGGCAGCGCTGCCAGGCGCGCCCTCACTGAATTTTTCCCACCGGCCGGGTCGCGGCCATGCTCTCCGCGCACTCCACGGCAGTAACCGCGGCCACCCGCAGGTTGTCCAGGGCCGCCCACAACCAGACACCGTTCGGCCGCGAAGCCTCCGCCTTCAGCGAAACCATAATATTCGCCTGCCCGGCCGTGTTCACATTGCTGGGCTGCGTGTCATCCTCTGTTCCAGCCACAGTCACGTGGTCGCCGGCCAGCGAGTTCGCAAGCAACTCGTGATCAACCGATTGGGCCATCTCGAGGAAGATCGCAAGTCCGTGGCCATGAAACACAGGCGGTTGCAACACCAGCAGCGCAGGCTGGGGCCCCTCCCCGCCGGAGATCTTGTCATAGTGCCGCCGCACCAGCGCCTCGGTGCGCTCCAGCGACACCTTCGAATTCGAACCGTAGCGTTCCACCATATTGAACGCCACCTGGGTATCGAATACGTCCTTGGGCAGAGCCTGGAACGATAACAGGTTGACAGTCTGCTGATGCAACTCGTCCATACCCTTCTGCCCTTGCTCCGACGCCGGTTCAAACACCGTCGCTGCCGCGCTTCGAATCACCCCCGCCTTCCGCGCCCGCAGCAGCAGCAGGGCCAGCGCCACTGCCGCGGGATGAGCCACTACACAAGGCGCGGGTTGCAGCTCCGGCTGCCACATACGACCGCGCTCGCGCTCCAGCCACAGCGACCGGACCGTCGCGCCCGCTTCCTCCTCCAGCGCGCCCGAAAGATCGATGATGGCGCTGCCCGCCTCCCCGGCGCGTTTCCAGTTCTGCCTTGTGCACTGCGCATCGGCGGCGAAGAAGGTGAAGTCCATGTGAGTGAACTGTTCCCCCCGCACGCTCTGGATGAAGTTGATCTCGTCTCCTGTCGCCTCCAATTGTCCGATGGACTCGTCGTCGTCGAGCAGGCGGATATCCACGGCGGGAAAGTTGCGCTCGTTCAACACCTCGGCTACTTCCTTGCCCTTCAGCGTGCCTGCGCCCACAATGGCGGCGCGGTACAGTTGTCCCCGAGCCGCCAGGGCGGCCGAAGGCGCGGCGACCTTCAATGGACTGCTCATGAAGTCTGCGAAGCCTCCTCATAACTGGGCGGTTGAGCCTGAGGGCGGCGCCGGAAAATCCACTGTAGCCGCCAGAATACTCCGGAAAACATGTAGAGCAAGGCCACTGCGAATAGCACCTGCTGGGAAAAATACCAGATGCCCGCGAACAATGCCCCGAACAATAAGATGAGACGGAAGGGCCGCCGGGTGGAAAAATCGATGTCCTTGAAACTGTAAAAACGCCAGGTGCTCACCATCAGATAACCTACTGCTGCGACCATCGCCAGCCAGGTGATCGCGGTGTACCAGGATGCCAGCGGCACCCCTCGCTGAAAATGCACCACCGCTGCGATCACTCCCGCGCCGGCGGGAATGGGCATGCCGACAAAGTATTTCTTCCCTGGCCGTCCCGGGTTGGAGGGCACCGGATTGCTCGTAATATTAAATCTGGCCAGCCGGCTGGCTCCCGCCATCAGAAAAAGAAAGCTGGCGATCGCCCCCACTTGCGCCAGTTTGAGGTTCCACTCGGTGAGAGAGACGGGCGGCATCAGATGAAAACCCCACGTCCAGGCGAGCATCGCCGGAGCCACACCGAAGGTGATCACATCGGCTAGCGAATCGAGTTCTTTGCCGAAGTCGCTGCTGGTACCCGTCATGCGCGCCACGCGCCCGTCCAGCCCGTCGAACAATACGGCGAAGCCGATGGCCTTGGCGGCATTATCCAGATGCCACGACGCGGAAGCGCTGGCATGGACCACCTCCAGAATGCCGTAAAAGCCGGCCGCCATATTGGCCGTGGTGAACAGTGAGGGCAGAATGTACATGCCCTTGCTCATGCGTCGCCGGGGGCTTTTCGTAGCCAGCGGGTCCATCAGCGCAGACCTCGAATCGTAGCATCCCCCACCGCGGACCGGTTTCCCGCGGCGGCCAGTTCGACCGCTGGCGGCAGATACGCCAGCACACTCGCGCCCCCGCGCACCCGGTCCCCCACCTTCACCTTCAGATCGGCCGTCGCCCGCAGCAGAATGTCAGTGCGCGAACCAAACTTGATCAAGCCCACTCTCTGTCCGCGTTCCACTCGGTCGCCGACCTTCGGATTGAACACAATTCGCCGCGCCAGCAATCCCGCAATCTGTTTGAAGACGACCGCGTGACCATCGCCCTCGACGCGGACCATATTCTGCTCATTCTGCTCCGCCGAGGCTTGGTTCATGGCATTCAGAAACCGGCCCCGCCGATAACGCACCTCACGGACCTCGCCTGCGATCGGGGAACGATTCACATGCACGTCAAAGACGCTCAGAAAAATACTGATCCGCAATTTCTCTTCCCCGTCCACCGTGATCCACGAAACATCCGTGATCTTCCCATCCGCGGGAGAGACCACAGCCCCTGGCTGATCAGGGATAGCTCGCTCCGGATCGCGAAAGAACCACAAAAAAAACATGGCCAGCAACAGCGGGACCAGCGCCCATACTGGATGAGTGACCCACCCCACCAGAATGGCTGCCGCCATCAATCCCGCTCCGTAAAAGTAGCCGTCGCGAACCATGGGCGTGGAAAGAGAAATTGCTGAAGATAATTATAGAGCAGGCGGTGGAGGCCACGCTTTGAACTTACCCTCAACCTCGGGCGGGTACAGAAATCCCTTGGTCGTGCGCGTGGCAATAAAGAAGCCGGAACCTAAGCTACGTTGACGCCGTACTGCTGGCGGTATTGCCGCTCGATGGATTGCATCTGGTCCTTGAGCCGCAGCTTCAATTTCTTGAGCCGCACTTCCTCCAGCTTTTCATCTTCGCTTAGATAACGTTTTTGGGTGAGCGAATCAAGGCGGGTGGAGTACTGCATGTGCTCCTGAGCCAACTTGCGAAATTCATCGTGGTTGGTAAGGAGCGCGTCATTCGAAGTCAGCATTCAGCGGACCTCCAATAGGGGATGTCTTGTGGCTACAACCTACCATAGCCCCAAGTTCGGTTCAATGCCAAATCTTTGGTGCAGTCTCTTTGTGAGAAATCTAACCCAGCGAGAGCCGATAGAGAATCGCGTTCTCAACAGGATTGTTATAGTAATTCTTCCTGCTGCCGTGCTCCTGAAAACCTGCTCTTTCATATAGCGACCGCGCGGCCAGGTTCGACTCTCGTACCTCCAGCAAGATCTCGCCGCCACCCTCGGCTCGTGCCTGAGAGATGAGTTCGTTCAGCAGAAGCGTTCCCACGCCGCGTCGCTGACAAGCTCTTGCGACCACAAGATAATGCAACTCCCACTCCTTCTCGACGGAGTGCGCGGCCAGATATGCAACCACCCGGGATGCTACGGCAAATTTCGCCTCCGGTTCTGTGGCGGAGAGATCCTCGGCCACGAGAACAAAATACTTGGGCCCTCCGCGATCTGCGGTCCTAAACAGACCTTGGTAGTGACCGTGAGACCAATTCGAAGAAGTCGGAACTTCGCGTTCGATCTCCTGCATGAACACGATATCGTCGGAAGTCGCTGTTCGAATGCGCACTCTAAGGGCCCATTCTGTCGAGCATCTCTGCGTCAGTGCGGCGAATGTAATTGGCCTCCAGTTGCTCGGGTGCAATCGTCTCTCCACGCCGCAGTTTAACCCATCCCACCCGCGCCACATCCGCCGCGGAAATCGTTGGCAGCGCGACCAGGGGCAATCCCGCCGCGGCGCTCGCCTCGATCAACCCTGCATCCGGGCTCACCACAGTCCATCCCTTGGCCTGGGCAAGAAATTCGCTGCGGTTCAACATATATTCGTGGCCGACCCCGCCGTTCATGGACGGAATCCGATACTCGCCCACATAAACGTCGCCCCGCCCCGCATCCAGCGCAGCCATCACTTTTCCCTGCGCTGCGCTCATCATCGCGCAAACCTGCAATAGGGATACCGCCGCGATCGGCTTCTGCAACACTTCCGCCAGAGCCTTTACAGCCGCCAATCCGATCCGCAAACCGGTAAAGGATCCCGGCCCGGCGGCTACGGCAATCGCTGCAATGTCATGCTTGGCAAAGCTGTTTCTCGAAAGCATTTGCGCAATCTGGGGAATCAGCTGCGCGGAAAAACTTCCGCCTGCCAGCGCCGTGCTCTCAATCAACTCAATGTCTTCCTCCCTCTCCACGGCCCGCGCCAGCGCGATGCCGCCTTGCCTCCCCGAAGTATCGATGGCCAGAAGAATCATCAGAACACGTCGTCCCAATTACCTGTTCGGCGTCAGTTGGTCAGCGTTACTCGTTCAGCTCTCGCTCACAAGCCGGGCCGCGATCTCCTCCACCAGGGTATAAGGATCGCGTTGATGCTGCGCCACTTCGGCGGCGTACTTCATCAGGCCGCCATCGCCCATCTGGTGGTGCGCCTTTTCCAACAGGGCGTCGCGCAGCATCCCCGTCAGCCGCGCCCGCCAGTTTTCTTCGCTCTTATTCAACTTTAAATCATTCTTCTGCAAATACTTTTCGTAATCCTCCACCGCACCCGTCAGCTCTCCAATTCCCATCGCTTCGCTGGCCACCGTCTTCACAATCGGCGGAGTCCAGCCATCCTCACGCATGGCCAGCGATTGCAGCGTGCGAATCTCCCGCTCCACATGCTCGGCGCCGTCGCGGTCGCTTTTGTTGATCACAAAGATATCCGCGATCTCCATGATGCCCGCCTTAATCGTCTGCACATCGTCGCCCATGCCAGGAACCAGAATCACAATCGTAACCTCGGCCAGCCGCACAATATCCACTTCATCCTGCCCCACGCCCACGGTCTCAATCATGATCAAGTCGCGCCCGGAAGCATCGAGCACGGTCGTGACGTCCGCCGTAGTCCGCGCCAGGCCGCCCAGCGAGCCGCGCGTCGCCATGCTGCGAATGTAAATGCCCGGATCGGAAAAATGATCCTGCATGCGAATGCGGTCGCCCAGAACCGCGCCGCCCGTGTAAGGGCTGGTAGGATCGACCGCGATGATGCCCACGCTCTGATTTTGTTTGCGATAGAAACGGGCAAGCTGATCTACCAGCGTGCTCTTGCCCGCGCCGGGAGGCCCGGTAAGCCCCAGCACGCGGGCTTTGCCACTGTGCGGAAATAAAGACTTAAGCAACTCGGACCATCCCGTGGCGTGATTCTCGACAATAGAGATGGCACGAGCCAGCCCGCGAATATCGCCGGAGCGGAGTTGACTGATCAAAGCCTGAGTGTCGGGCTGCAAACTTCCAGTGTAAAGCACGCCCGCCTTCAGGCTACAATTCGCCGAGGGGGGTACTGTCCCAAACTTGCACTTTAGGACAGGACCCCGAGGGGGTGGAACCTAGTGTCGCCGGATTTCTTCGACGTCCCAAACGGACTAGACGAGCTTAAAGATGAGATGAAATGTCCACCATCGTTAGCGTCATCGTCCGCACTGCGAGATGGGTGCACCCCGACACGTTTCATGCCCTCCCGGTGTGGTTCCCCGAGATCGCCCGAAAAACAACCTGTCTATGACGCAAGTTGGGAGAAGGTCTACAGGAACACGAGTCGGCTCACGGCGGGGGTTACCGAAAGGGCCGAACCGAATATTCGAGCGAAGAGAGCATTCGTATCGGCGTTAGGCGCTAGGAAAACCGATAATTGGACCGTCTGTCACATCTGGGGGCGTGGACGACCCGAGATTTCAGCGGACCAACCGCGTTGTCTGCGATCCTAGATTTTATTCTTGGTCATGATTTACTCCTTCAACAACTGCCGCGCAATCACCAAACGCTGAATCTCGCTGGTGCCTTCGCCGATGGTGCACAGCTTCACGTCGCGGTAAAACTTTTCCGCCGGATAATCTTTGATGAAGCCGTAACCGCCGTGAATCTGCACGCCCTCATTGGCGCAGCGGACGGCCACTTCGCTGGCAAACAGCTTGGCCATCGAGGATTCCTGCGTGGTCTTCATCCCCGCGTCTTTCATCGACGCGGCCCGCATGGTGAGCAGGCGCGCGGCATCGATCTCCGTGGCCATGTCGGCCAGCTTCCACTGGATCGCCTGAAAATCGCCGATGGCCTTTCCGAATTGCCTTCGCTCTTTCGAATACTTCAGCGCCGCCTCATACGCGCCCTGCGCCATGCCGAGCGATAACGCCGCAATCGAGATGCGGCCGCCGTCGAGCACCCGCATGGCATCGATGAAGCCGTCGCCTTCCTTGCCCAGCAAGTTCTCCGCCGGAATCACGCAGTCTTCAAAAATCATCTCCGCCGTATCGCTGGCCCGCAACCCCAGCTTGTTTTCCTTCTTGCCGGGGCGAAAACCTTTCGTCCCCTTTTCCACGATGAATGCGGACAGCCCATGAGTCTTGGCGGCTCGGTCAGTGACGGCGATCGCGACCATTACATCGGCATAGTGCCCGTTGGTGCAAAACGTCTTGGTGCCGTTCAGCACCCAGTCGCTACCCTTGCGTTTGGCGGTCATGCGCGCGCTGCCCGCGTCCGATCCGGAAGAAGGCTCGGTCAACCCCCATGCGCCGATGAATTCGCCGGTCGCGAGCTTGCTGACGTATCTCCTTTTCTGCGCTTCACCGCCGGCAAGAAAAATGTGGTTCGAGCACAGTGAAGTATGTGCAGCGACGATGATGCCCACCGACCCATCCACACGCGATAATTCATCGATCGCCGTGACATACTCCACGTAGCCCATGCCCGCGCCCCCGTACTCAGCGGGGAAAATTACTCCCAACAATCCCATCTTGCCCAGTTCTTTGATAGTGGCCAGGGGAAACTCGCAGGCTTCATCCCATCGCATCACGTTGGGCGCAATCTCCCGCTGGGCGAACTCGCGCACACTCCTTTGGAGCTGCATCTGCTCTTCGCTCAGTTGAAAATCCACCGTTTCCTCCAACGCTTCGCAAGCGATATTCGATTACATCACAGCCCTCGAGAGCGGAGAAGTTACCCCCGATGCGTACCCGCGGATCGTTTGCCAGAGGCCGTAATCATTGGCGATTCAGTGTCCCGCCGCGCTTTCGCCAACCGACCGGATGGTTTGTCGGAATCCCGAATTAGCCCGCGACGCGCTCTGCCAGCAGAAATCGCTCGAAGACTTCGTTAGACAGCAGTCGTCCGCGCGCTGTCAGACGAATGGAGTTGCCCTGGAGCTCAATTAGTTTTTTCTCAGTCAAATCATGGATGGCTGCATGCGCCTCGCTCAAAGCCTCTTTACCGAACTTTGATGCGATCTCAGGCAAATCCACGCCGCGATTGAGCCGCAGACCGAGAAAAAAACTCTCCTCAAAAGCGGCTCCACGCCCTACCCCGGTGGGCCGCACCTCGGCGCCATTGATGTACTGCTCCAACCTGTCAGAGGAGGCAAAGCGCACCGCGTCCAGACCCACCGAAGAGGAGCGCAGCATCGAGTGCGCATCCACGCCAAAACCCCAGTAGGGCTGCCGCGTCCAATATTTCAAATTGTGACGAGACGCAAAACCCTCCCGCGCGAAGTTCGAGATCTCATATTGCAAGACTGCGGCCGAGATGAGTCGGTCACACGCCTCCAGATAGAAATCCGCGGTTACCTCGTCCTCTGGAACAAAGTGAGCGTGATAGCGGGCTCCGCCTGCCATGACTTCGCGCCCCAGGCGCGACTCATCGTCCACCTCCAGCATGTAGACGCTCACGTGTGGAACTCCGGTCGCAATCACTTCTTCCAGCGAGTACGCCCAGCTCTCGGCGGTCTGGTGCGGCAGGCCGGCGATGAGATCGATATTGATGTTTCCAATGCCGCAGGCGCGGAGTCGAGCGACCTCCTCCAACACCGTGGCGCGTTTGTGCTGGCGACCCACGGCAGCAGCCTCCGAATCAACGAACGACTGGACGCCGAGGCTCACGCGATTCACTCCGCACATCCGCAGAGTTTCGAGCATGACTCCGCTTAGCGTTCCGGGAGCGCATTCAACTGTGACCTCTGCGCTGGCCGCAACTTCGAAATTACTCCGGATTGCGCCGAAAATTCGCTCCAGTTGCCCGCACTCCAACACTGTGGGCGTTCCGCCTCCGAGATAGATGGAATCGACCTGCCGCTCGGAATATCCGCCCATCTCTGCCGCAGTCCGCGGCGCGAGCTCGATATCCGCGCACAGGCGGTCGACATAGTTTTGAAACACCGCGCGGGAAAAAACGTCCGAGGCGAAGTTGCAGTAGCTGCACTTGGTGCGGCAGAAGGGAACGGAGATGTAAACCCCCAGTGGCACCCCTTATTATCCCACCGGCGGGTAAAAGCTTTTTCATCCCCGGCCCAGCGGGTTCATCAATATGGGTTAACCTGTTAGCAGCCCGGCAGAACAGCAGCGCGGCGAACCGGGGCTTTTCATTCAAATCCCACAGAGACCATGGCGCAGGAAGAAGAGATATTAGGCAAGGCCTATGACAGCCGGCTGATGGCGCGGCTGTTGAAGTATTTGCGTCCCTACCGCTGGCAGGTGGCGATTGCGCTGGTGTCAATTCTGCTGAAATCGTTTGCCGATGTGCTGGGTCCCTATCTCACCAAGGTGGCGATCGACCGCTACTTGTCCCCCGCGAAAGTACTGTCTTCCGGCTTCTGGAACTGGCTGAGTCCGCAGGCGATCACCGGCATCGCCCAAATCGCCTCGATCTACGTGGGGCTCCTGATCTTGAGTTTTCTGCTCGAGTTTTCGCAGACCTACTTCATGCAATGGACGGGGCAGAAGGTGATGTTCGACCTGCGCAAGCAGATCTTCCGCCACTTGCAGCGACTGCATGTGGCTTTCTACGACAGAAATCCCGTAGGACGGCTGGTGACGCGGGTTACCACTGACGTGGATGCGTTGAACGAGATGTTCACCTCCGGCGTGGTTTCGATTTTTGAAGACGTCTTCGTTCTGCTCGGGATTCTGGGGGTAATGCTGTGCATGAACTGGAGGCTGGCGCTGATCACGTTTGCCGTGCTGCCCTTTATCATGTATTCGACCAAGATCTTCCGCGACCGGGTGCGCGATTCCTACCGGCGGATTCGGGTGGCGATTGCGCGCATCAATTCCTATCTCCAGGAACATGTCAGCGGGATGGTGGTGTTGCAGCTCTTCAACCGCGAACGCAAGGCCTACAAGCAATTCGAGGAGATCAACCGCAATCACATGGTCGCCTATAAGGACGCGATCATGGCCTATTCGCTGTATTACCCGGCGGTCGAAATTCTTTCGGCGATCGCGATTGCCAGCGTGATCTGGTTTGGCGGCGGCGATGTGATGCGCAACCTGCGAGTAAGCAGTGTGTCGGTCCATTTCAATACCAGGACTCTGGTTGGTTTCAGCCTGGTGCCGACCGCGGTATCGCTGGGCGTGCTGGTTGCGTTCATTCAATATGCGCTGCGCTTCTTCCGTCCGATCATGGACTTCAGCGAGAAGTACAACATCCTGCAATCGGCCATGGCGGCGAGCGAGCGCATCTTCAAGTTGCTGGATACGCCGGTGCAAGTGGTATCGCCCGCGGTGACGAAGAAGCCGCAGGGCGAGGGCCGAATTGAGTTCGATCATGTCTGGTTCGCCTATCGGGAGGCGGCTGGAGAAGCTTCGGATTCAGAGGATGGGCAAACGCCGGATTGGGTGCTGCGCGATGTGAGCTTCGCGATTGAACCGGGAGAAACGGTGGCGATCGTGGGCCATACCGGCGCGGGGAAAACGACGCTGATCTCGCTGCTGCTGCGGTTCTACGATGTGCAGAAGGGCGCGGTGCGCATCGACGGCGTGGATGTGCGGGAGATGGACCTGGCGGAGTTAAGGAGCCGATTCGGCGTGGTCCTGCAGGACCCGTTCCTGTTCAGCGGGACGGTGGGCGGGAACATCCGGCTGGGAACTTCGCGGATCACGGAAGAAGATATCCGCAAGGCGGCGGAGGACGTGAACCTGGCGGACTTTATTCGCGGGCTGCCCAAGGGGTTTGCCGAAGAAGTGAAGGAGCGCGGGTCGACGCTCTCGACGGGGCAGAAGCAATTGATATCGTTTGCGCGGGCGTTGGCACACGAGCCCAAAATTCTAATTCTGGATGAGGCGACGTCGAGCGTGGATACGGAGACGGAGTTCCGGGTGCGCGAAGCGCTGAGCCGTATGGTGGAGGGAAGGACGTCGGTGATTATTGCGCACCGGCTCTCGACGGTGCAGCGGGCGGATAAGATCGTCGTGATGCACAAGGGGCAGGTGCGGGAGATGGGGACGCATCAGGAGTTGCTGGGGCAGAGAGGGATTTACTTTAAGCTTTACCAGCTGCAGTATAAGGATCAGGAAGTTATGGTGGCGGGGAGTACGGGGAATGCTGAGCTGACCACCAGCGCGGACGACTAAAGCACCCTTTCCGGTGTCCCGGCAGCAGTTTGTCCTCAGTCCAATCCAAATTAAAAAAATCACAGATCGATCTTCGTAAAATATTTGTAATCAATCGTTTACGAGAAGGCGATCTGGCTGGAACCCTGTTAAAATATCGGGAACAAACGGGTTATCCGTAAAATACTCCATCGAAAAGGGTTGCCGGCGTGCGAGGCTTTCAAGTTTGGGAGGCTTCCGGCAAGCCAAGACACTGTCAACGGGAGCATTCCCTTTGATTGTTATTGTAATGTCAAAGATCCAATGCTTAAGGAAATAGGATTTCAGTTCCTCGTGCCGGAGTCAAGAAAATTCTGGCAACATGCCAATGAGGGATGACAATAAAAATAGGGGTTGTGGTCTTGCTTTCTGTGTTCGGCTTATTTTGCTACGGCTTCTATCGCAAGGGCTATTCGGACGCTGCTTCAAGAGCTCGCGCTGAACAAATCGCCGAATACAGAAACGATTCGGACAGTGATCCTTCGGCCAAGCATTCCGCCTCATATTCGCTCGGTTACGCACGCGGGCACGGAGACGGCTACGCAGAAACCCGTCAAAAAGATTTCGTCCAGTGCGGCGAGGAGCTTGCCCAACCTGCCGTACAAACGGGAAACCCAAGAATCGCGGCCAGGCTCTTGGTGGACGGCTACGTTGCACCATCGCAGATAGAAGCGGCATTAGCTCAACACAAACAAAAATGACCGATATCTCATCCAAGCCGGCGAAGCTTCCGGGGAAACGTACGGAGTGCGCGTAGGTGCATCGCCCGCTTCGCTTGCTGGACAGCCGAGGCTGCTGTTCCTACAGCTGCATCTATTGCTTGTCCCTACGGCTGGGATCTCCTGCTCTCCGGCCCGACTGAAGTCTGGCCCTTCCCGAAACTTGGCCCCCGAGCCGCGAAAATCTGCTACCTCGTAGACGTCTTCGACCTTCGGGATGAAGTCTTGCCCGCCCGGGCCTGCCTCTTCGGGGACGCCGTGCTGACAATCGTCCAAATCCACGCCGACCAGGGCGAGGATCTTGCGCGCCCTCGCGGGCGGTACTCCTAGGCGCCTGGCGGTCTCCCGGAGAGATAGAGGCTTGAAATCGAGTTTCACTGGGCGCCGCATGAAATTTCCTTCCTGCCTCTTTCCCCGTTGTTATCACGCACATTGGGACCGCTTTTACGTGGAGATGGTTCTCCTTCGAACTGTTCGCCACGTGTTCTAGCCTTACAATGCTCTCTTGCGAATACTGATTTCAGCGGGCGAGGCTTCGGGGGAGATGTATGGGGCGGAGCTGATTTTGGCTCTGCGGTACCAGCAAAAACCGGCGGAGCTGCGCTCCGCTGGACAGCCGGGGGCGGCTGTCCCTACACGATCCCTTCAAGCACGAATGTCACAAAGCTCGTTAGAGTTCTTTGGGGTGGGCGGGGAACTTATGCGGGCTGCGGGGTGTGACACCGTGGTCGATGCCCGGGATCTTTCCGTGGTGGGCATCACCGAAATTCTGAGTCATCTTCCGAAAATCTACGGGCTCTATCGACGGCTGATTGCGGAGGCCGATCGGCGGAAGCCGGAGCTGGCGATTGTGATCGATTCGCCGGCGTTTAACTGGCGGGTGGCGCGGGCGATGAAGCGGCGCGGCGTGCCGGTGGTGTATTACGTGGCGCCGCAGTTTTGGGCTTGGCGACAGGGGCGGGTGAGGCTGCTGCGCAAGTATGTGGATAAAGCGCTGGTGATTTTTCCCTTTGAAGAAAAGTTTTACCGGGAGCGGGGAGTGGATGCGGCATTTGTCGGGCATCCACTGGCGGAGTTGGCCAGGGGAGTGGGGGATCGCGAGGATTATGCGAAGCGGTTTTCACTCGATGCGGCGAAGTGGTGGATCACGCTGATGCCGGGGAGCCGGGTGAAGGAAGTGCGGATGAATCTGCCGACGATGCTGGAGGCGGCGGCGAAGCTGGGAGACGATTACGAATATTTACTTCCGGTAGCGCCAACTTTACGGCGCGAGTACATCCAGAGTTTGGTGGGGAGACATCGAATCACACTGGTGCCCGAGGCGCGGGCGGCGCTGGGGCAGGCGCGGGTCGGGATTGTGGCCAGCGGGACGGCGACGGTGGAGGCGGCGATGATGGCGACGCCGTTTGTGATGGTGTACTGCGTTTCGGCGCTGACTTATTTTCTGGGCAAGCCGCGGGTGAAGGTGCCGCACTTTGCCATGGTGAATTTGATTGCCGGGGAAGAGGTTGTGCCGGAGCTGGTGCAGCATGATTTTACGGCGGCGAATGTGGTCGAACGGGTGCGAGAGATACTGCCTGACGGAGAGGCGCGGAATCGCATGCTGGAAGGAATGGCCGGCGTGACGCGTCGGCTGCGCGGGGATATGGGCGAAATCGAAGGTGTAGTCCGGACTCCGGCCCAACGTGCGGCGGGGATTATTTTGGGGATGGTGGGGTTGGGTTAAGATCGAAGGCAAGAGCCAACATCATGGGGAAAAGTTTGCAGGCAATCCGGGGGAAAACTGCGCCTGGAATCGGAGTTTTGTGTTTTGTCTTCGCGATTGGCGTGCTGGCGAACGGGCAGGCTCCGGTGACGCCTGGGCCGCAATTGGGCAGCGTGAGCGGGACCGTGGTGGACCGCACGGGTGCGGTGGTGGGGAATGCGAAGATCACACTGATGCCGGATGGCACGGCTTTGGCTGCGGCCGCCAAGCGGGAGGGGGTCACCGACAGCGGCGGCCACTTCATTTTCGCCTTCGTCATTCCGGGAGGGTTTCATCTGACGGTTGCGGCACCGGGCTTTGCGCCTGCGCAGCAGGGCGGGACGCTACATCCGGGAGAAGATTATGTGGCGCCGCAGATCGTGCTGGATGTGGCCCGCGCGGATGTGGATGTGGATGTGACATTGTCGCCGGAGCAGGTGGCGGAAGATGAGGTGAAGGTCGAGGAGACGCAGCGGATTCTGGGGGTGGTGCCGAATTATTACGTGACGTACGATCCGCACGCGCCGCCGCTGACGAAACACTTGAAAGTTCAACTGGCGTGGAAGACGCTGGTGAATCCATTTTCGTTTGGCATTACCGGGGCGATTGCCGGATTTGAGCAGGCGGCGGACAGCTACGGCGGTTATGGGCAGGGAGCGGCGGGTTATGCGCGGCGATACGGAGCTTCTTACGGAGACTTTTTTTCGGGAACGGTGATTGGCGGAGTGCTTCTGCCGGTATTGTTCAAGCAGGATCCGCGCTATTTTGTGAAGGGCACGGGGACGACCGGCGCGAGGATTCGTTATGCGATTGCGAATGCGGTGATCCGCAAGGGCGATAACGGGCGCTGGCAGCCGGATTATTCGGGGATTCTGGGCGGGCTGGCGGCGGGGGGGATTTCGAATTTGTATTATCCTGCTGCGGATCGCAATGGGGCGCGCTTGACCTTCGAGAATACGGCGATTGGGATTGCCGGGAACGCGGCGGGGAATTTGTTGCAGGAATTTCTTTTGAAGAAGTTGACCCCGCATGCTGGCGAGAAGAGTGCGAGAGATTGAAGGCCGGTGCGGGCTGATTGAAGGAGCGACAGAAGCTCTTGAGCGCAAAGGCCGCAAAGAAAATCCGCTAAGTACGCAAAGAAAAGGATTGCGCCGCGCGATAAAATTCGGTGCTTACGCTCAAACCAGCAGCGGTTGAATCATCCCCTGCCTTGTGCTGCCGACATCTTTTAGAGGAGAATCTTCATCATAGGGAGGTGGTAAGGTCCACATCCCTGGAGACCCTCCTTCATGCAGAAGCAGCTTTGGCGCGTACGCGGCGTCCTGACGAGTTCCCTTGCACTGGGTTTGACGATTTTCAGCGCGCCGCCAGGCTGGGCGGCGGAGAAGGCGCGACTCCGGGTGGACGATTACCAGATCGAGGCAGAGCTGACGCCGCATCTGCATCAGATTACGGCGCGGGCGAAAGTCAAAATCACCGCGCTTACCGAGCTGAACACCGCCGTCTTCGAGCTGAACAACGGGCTGCGGGTCACCAAGGTTCTGGACGACAAGGGACAGCCACTTTCCGCGGAGCGGGTGACCCAGGATTATACGGTGCGCGTGGCGCTGCCCGCCGGGCTTTCGAAGGACGACTCGACCACGCTTACCTTTGAGTATGAAGGCCAGATCGAGAGCGCCGATGACAGCCCGGTTCCGGGATTGAAGCTGGCATCGATCGGGGACGATACCAGCTACCTGTTGTACGCGGGGCGTTGGTTTCCGGTGAACGGTTACGGCATCAACCGCTTCACCTCGCGGATCAGCGTGACGGTGCCGGCCCATATGGCGGTGATTGGCAGCGGGGCGGAGACGGTGACCGACAACCCGCCTTCAAAAAAGCCGAACAGCAACGGACTGCCAACCAAGACCTTTACCTTCGTGGAAAACAAAGCCAGTTTTCCCGGGACCATTCTGGCGGGAATTTTTCAGGAATATAAGAGCGATGAGGCGGGCATGGACCTGCATGTTTATTTCAAGCCCGATCATGAGAAGCTGGCGCCGGAATATACCACGACGGCGGTGCAGGAATTTACCTACTTCATCACACTGTACGGAGCGCCGCTGTCTTCAAAGCTGAACGTGGTGGAACTTCCCGGCGACACGGTGCCCTATGCGTGGGGGCCGGGGATTGCGGCGATTGCCGGGCCTTCGATTACGGAGAAGACGAATTACCGGTTGCTGGCGAATGCCATTGCGCACCAGTGGTGGGGAGTTTCGGTGAGTCCGGCGTCGAAAGATGACTGGTGGCTGATCGACGGCTTCTCGCGCTACTCGGAGGCGATGTATGTGGAGAGCGCGGCGGGAGCGGCGGGACTGGAGGAAGTGGTCAAGGATATGTCGGTGGGCGCGCTGGCTTACGACAACATTCCGCTTTCGAGCGCGAGCAAGTTGGATCCGTTCTCGACGGAGTTCCAGTCGCTGGTGACCGACAAGGGCGCGATGATTCTGCACATGCTGCGCGGGGTGCTGGGCGAGGATAAGTATTTGAAGACGATGCGC
>Ga0181534_10000330_pt1 | contig 34258 bp, 31 predicted proteins | sample PEATcosm2014_Bin_37_FD_119758 | JGI IMG/M metagenome (GOLD analysis project Ga0181534, IMG submission 119758) | Peatland microbial communities from MTU Mesocosm Facility, Houghton, MI, USA - PEATcosm2014_Bin17_10_metaG | ecosystem: Environmental > Terrestrial > Soil > Wetlands > Peat | place...
ACAACCGTTCACGTTTTGGATCCCGTGACCCAGACCACCTCCGATTGGAGTGTTCCCGGAAAGAAGGTCTTAGTTAAGTCGGACCAGCCGCGTCCTCCTGCGTCTACCGCGCGCCATTTTCCTGCGCCTACCGTTTCGTGTAGTACTTCTGATCAGCCGCATGTCGAGCAGGCAGGTATCACGACGGAGGATCTCGGCACCGAGACGATTCAAGGGGTTGAGGCTTATGGTATCCGCGAGACTTCGATCATTCCGGCTGGGACAATTGGCAATGATGAACCGCTGACGCGTACCGGTGAGACCTGGAGAGCGACAGCGCACGGCCTGTTCGGACTCACTGTTCGTGAAATCAACATAGATCCTAGACATGGCAAAAGTGACATGGAACTGACCAGCTTTACCCAGGCAGAGCCGGACCCGAGCCTCTTCCAACTTCCAGAAGGATACAAGATCGTGAACGTGAGTGCGTCGCAGCTTGCTTGTGCTTCCGCTCCTGTGATTGATCCGCCTCCACCGCCGTCAGCGCGGTAAGCTTTGCCGCGAACCCGCGCAAAATTATTTATAGATTACCGGTTGCTTTGTATTCAGAGGCGCGTCAGACTGTTTGTGTCGAAGTTTTTGGTTTGAGGTGAATGATGCGCGGAAGGTTCCTGGGAGTGTTGGCGGCGATCACGGTTTTGGCGTTGCCCGTTGCAGGGCAGGCGGTGAGGAGCAGGGCGGCAAATATTGAGCTGGCGCCGGCTGCGCGTCTGCCGTATACGGCGGAGTACAAAATTACCAGCGTGAGGACGCTGGGCGACGGGAGCACCATTACTCGTGAGTCTACTGAGGTAAAGGCTGTGGATTCGCAGGGTCGGCAGATGACCGCAACGACGACTACGCCGATTTCTGGAGATCAGACACCGAAGACAATGGTCCATGTTTTTGACCCGGAGGCCCGAACCAACTCGAATTGGAGTGTGCCAGGAGAAAAGGCAACGGTGACGGCAATGCCCGGACCGGCAGCAGTGCGCACATCCTGCCCTGCATCTACCGAGCCGCGCCCGATTGTTCAGCCGCGGATTCAGCAGGAACGGCCCACGACCGAGGATTTGGGTATCGGGACGATTCAAGGGGTTGAGGCCCGTGGCCGCCGTACGACTATGATCACTCCGGCAGGCGCAATTGGCAACAACGACCCGCTTACGCGCTCTACTGAGCTGTGGACGGCGACCGAACGCGGCCTTTCCGGCCTTGTTGTCCGCGAAATCACCATCGATCCACAGTCAGGCAACAGAAGCAGGGAACTGACCAGCTTCTCGCAGGCCGAACCGGACGCGAGCGTCTTCCAACCGCCGGCCGGCTATGAGATCGTGAACCGGGAAACGTCCCAGCCTACCTGCGCTTCCGTGCCGCTGGTTGAAGCGCCTCCACCGCCGCCGGCGCAGTGATGATTGCCAAAGCCGCCAACTGAGCGGCGATTTTTTGACCGCACTCGTTTTCCGCTTTACCTCAATCGATTCGTATGGAGCCGACACAATGAAGCATCTCGCCAGGAAGTTGTTTCTCGTCTTAGCGGCAGGGATCCTGCTGCATGTTGCCAATGCCCAGAATGCAGCCAAACCTCAAGCCCCAAAGCCGCCCTCCAGCCCGTCGCAAAGCCTGCTCGAATCCTGGAACGACATTGGCCGGAAGCTGATTGCGATGGCCGAGGATTTTCCCGAGGACAAGTATGATTTCAAGCCCAACCCCTCGCAACGGAGCTTTGCCGAGCAGCTGTTACATGCCGCCGGAGGGAATTACTTCTTCATCAACCCGGTGAAGGGCGTCAAGGCTCCCGAGGGCGACCCGAAGCGTTCTGATTTCAAGAACAAAGCGGCTGTGGTCGAGTATGTGCGCAAGTCGTTTGCCGACGGCGCGGAACTGATCAAGAGCAAGGGTGACGCAGGGATGAACGACCTGTTTGTCGATCCTTTCGCGAACCAGCAGACCCGCTTCTCGGATGGGGGCTGGGGCATTATCGAGCACTCCGGCGAACACTATGGGCAATTGGTGGTTTACTATCGCGTCGCAGGGATGGTGCCTCCGGAGTCGAGACCCAAGAAGTGATCACGGCTTGCGGGCGCGAATGCAGTAATAGCTGCCCGGAACGCACGTGAAATTATTTTGGTTTGGCGGTTGCGTTGCATTCGGGTGCTCGTCAGAGCTGTAGGTGCCGGAGATTCCGGCGGAGGGGGAGGCCATGCGCAGAAGGATGTTTAGTGTTGTGGTGTTGGTTGCCGGTTTGACGCTGCCGATTACCGTGCAGGTGTCGGGACAGGTACCAGGGCAGGCGGTTCCGGGTAGCTCCACAACTCTAGTGAAGCCCAAGCCGGTCGCCGCTGCACATGTGCCTTACACCGCCGAGTACAAGATCAAAGTGGTGAAGACATTGTTCAACGGCAGCACGATCACGCAAGAGACGACCCGGATTGAAGCCCTGGACTCAGAGGGTCGCAGGATGGATTCGGTGACGAATATCTCGCCGGTAGCAGACCGGCCGTCGATTACCAGTGTCAATGTAAATGATCCCGTAGCCCATACGCATTCGTTTTGGACCTCGCAACTTAACAAAGCAACCGTTGATGAGATTGCTTCCGGCACAAGCAGATCTGGCTGTCATGTGGATTCGACGCAGGCTCGTCAGCAGAGCACATCGGCCAGGCGGGAAAAGCCAGTGGTCGAAGATTTGGGCACGAGTACCTTCCAGGGCGTTGAGGCGAGCGGCCGCCGGACAACCTTTACTACCCCAGTCGGTGAAGTTGGGAACTCTGAAGCGCTGGTGCATGTAGTCGAGATTTGGCATGCGACGCAACCGGGTTTGAACAATGTGATTGTCCGGCAGATTGATGACAATGCGATGCCGGAGTCTGGCAAGCGCACCGAGGAACTGGTGAATTTCACGCCTGGTGAGCCAGACGCATCGCTCTTTCAGCCGCCTGCGGACTACGTGGTTGAGACACGCGGGCAGGCGGAAGTCAGTTGCTCGCAACCGAGAACACCGTCCCAATAGCCGCCTTCCATTTACACCAGAAGGGTTATGACGGAAGAGATCATAAACCGTCATGACCCGTCAGTAATTTAACCGAACTCACCGTGCTCAGTGGGTGATAATAATCTCGGCAAAAGTTGCGTACTGGAGTTCGACGTGTTGCCAGCAAGCAGTAGCGAGCGGGGAATTATCCAAATGAAACAGTGGATTTGTATCTCAGTTGCGATGATTGCAGTGGTGGGTTTGGTGCCGCCGCTTGCAGGACAAACTCCTGCGGTGCAGACTAATGCTGAGATGCGCGCGCCTGCTTCTGACGTGAGACTACCATACATGGCGGAGTACAAGATTCTGCGCGTACAAAGCGGTCCCGAAGGAATCTTCACACATGAATCCAGGATCGTGACCGCTCGGGACTCACGGGGCCGTAAGATGACCGCTACGACGGAGATTCCTGACGCGCCCGGTGAGCCGCAGAAGACTCATTTCCAGGTCTTTGATCCAGTAGCGCACACGACTTTCAGTTGGAATTCTCCGGGACGCGAAGCGATATTGATGGCGATTCCGATTGCGGGCGCGATCCCTGCGGGCTGTAGTTTTATGAGCATCATGACCGTCTACACGAACGAGAAAACTACCGAAGAAGATTTGGGTACAATGACGATTTTTGGGATCGAGGCAAAAGGGCGGCGATTTTCCACGACTGTAGTGATTGAGCCTGTGGAAAAGAAGAAAAAGCATCAGCCGCCGGCCCGCACGATACAGGTGCGCAGCAACGAATATTGGCAGGCCATCGAACCCGGTTTAGCCGGTCTTGAGGTGAGCGACGTGAGCGAGGGCGAAGGCACAGGCAAGACTAGCAAGGAACTCGTGAACTTCAGCCAGCGCGAGCCAGAGACGAAGATCTTCCAGCCACCGGTCGGATACCAGGTCGTCAATCGCGAAGTAAACGCTAACGCGTGTGATGCTCAGCAGGGATTGAACCCCTGACAGACGCCTTCCATTTACACTAGAAGGGTTATGACGGAAGAGATTGAAAAGCGTTACGACCCGGCGGCAATCGAACCCAAATGGCAGGCCCGGTGGGCCTCTGACCCTGAACTATATGCGGCCGAACCGGCCTCCTGCGGCAAGCCCAAGTATTACGTCCTCGAAATGCTGCCCTATCCCAGCGGGCAGTTGCATATGGGCCATGTGCGCAACTACTCCATTGGCGACGCGCTGGCTCGCCACATGTGGATGCGCGGCTACAACGTGCTGCATCCGATGGGCTGGGATGCCTTTGGCTTGCCGGCCGAGAATGCCGCGCTCAAAAACAACACCCCTCCCCGTGAGTGGACGCTCAACAATATCGCCGCGATGAAGCGGCAGATGCTGCGCCTCGGCCTCGGCTACGACTGGGCCACCGAAGTCACCACCTGCCTGCCCGACTACTACCGCTGGAATCAGTGGTTCTTTCTGCGCATGTACGAGCGGGGCCTTGCTTACCGCAAAAAGAGCAAGGTCAACTGGTGTCCGGAGTGCGCCACCGTGCTGGCCAACGAACAGGTTATCGATGGCCGTTGCTGGCGGCACGAAGACACCATCGTCGAGCCGCGCGACCTCGTCCAGTGGTTCTATCGCATCACCGAGTACGCGCAGGAGTTGCTCAAGGGACTCGAAGACCTGGAAGGCTGGCCGGAGAAAGTCCGCACCATGCAGCGCAACTGGATTGGCCGCAGCGAAGGGACGGAGGTCGATTTTTTCCTGGAAGATCAGGGATCAGAGATCGGAGATCAGAAATCAGAAAAGACCCGCATTCGCGTCTTTACGACCCGCGTGGATACGATCTTTGGCGCGACAAGTGTACAGCTTGCGCCACAGCACGCTCTTGTCACCGAATTTGCCGCTGCCGACCCCGCATTGAAAGCGCAAGTTGACGAGCTACTCGACCAGCAAAAGAAGGAGCGCGAGGCCGGCGATCTGGGTGCTATCGAAAAGCACGGCGTGCCGACCGGGCGCTTTGCCGTGAATCCATACAACGGTGCGCGTGTGCCCATCTGGGTGGCGAACTATATCCTGGCAGATTACGGAACTGGCGCCATCATGAGCGTTCCTGCGCACGATGAGCGGGATTTCGAGTTCGCGACCAAGTATGGGTTGCCCATCGTCGAGGTTATAAAGCCCATCCGAAAAGTGGAGGATGCGGAGCACCTGCCGATTTGCACTGAAGACGGTGTGCTGATCAACTCCGGCGAGTACGACGGATTGTCATGCGAAGAAGCCAAAAAGAAACTCCAGGAGGTTGCCGCGAGCGACGGTTACGGCGAGGCCAAGGTGACTTTCCGCCTCAAAGACTGGGGCGTCAGCCGGCAGCGCTACTGGGGTACGCCGATCCCAATGATTCACTGCGAGACGGATGGGCTGATTCCGGTGCCGGATGCGCAGTTGCCGGTGATTTTGCCGGAACAGATTGAGATCACCCAACAGGGCGGGTCTCCGTTGAGCCGTGTGCCGGAGTTTGTCAATGTCACTTGCCCAAAGTGCGGCGGGCCGGCCAAGCGCGAGACCGACACGATGGATACCTTTGTCGATTCGAGCTGGTACTTCTATCGCTATGCGGACGCGAAGAACGCGAATGCGCCGTTTAATTCAGAGATCATCAAGTACTGGTTTCCGATCGACCAGTACATCGGCGGCGTAGAGCACGCAATTCTGCATCTAATCTACTCGCGCTTCTGGACCAAGGTGATGCGCGATCTGGGTCTCGTCGAAAACGACGAACCGGTGCGGCGGCTCTTTACGCAAGGCATGGTTCTCAAGGACGGGGCCAAGATGTCCAAGAATAGGGGTAATGTGGTCTCGCCCGACGATATGGTCACCCGCTACGGTGCCGATGCCGCGCGCACGTACTCGCTTTTTGCCGCGCCGCCAGATCGCGATCTCGACTGGCAGGAGGACGGCGTCGCCGGCGTGAGCCGCTTCCTGGGCCGTGTCTGGCGGCTGACTGAACGGTATGCTCCGCTAGCGCACCAAGGGCGCGGTGCGCTAGCGGAAGTCCCGACTGGCGTCTCGCTGAAGCTCTTGCGCAAGCTACATCAGACCATCGCCAAAATCACGCAGGACTTTGAAGGCCGCTGGCACTTCAACACCTGCGTGGCAGCGATCATGGAGCTGGTAAACGAGATTCAAGCGGCCGACGCACAACTGGCTGCAGGTGAGATTCCTGCGACGGTGGTGCTGGAGCTGCTGCGTTCATTAGCGCTGCTGCTGGCGCCCTTTGCTCCGCATCTTGCCGCCGAGCTGTGGGAAATGCTGGGAGAAGAGGAAGTAATTCTGCGCGCGCCGTGGCCGGTCAGCAATCCCGAACTGGCGAAAGAAGACGAGCTGGAGATTCCGGTGCAGATTAACGGCAAACTGGTGACGGTGGTTCGTGTGGCTGCGGATGCCGATACCAAGGCCATTGAAGCAGCGGCGCTTGGCGAAGAGAAGGTCAAATTGCGGAGCGAGGGGAAGACCGTCGCCAAGGTGATCGTGATTCCCGGTAAGCTGATCAATTTGGTGGTCAAGTAGTGGCGGCTCCGCTGCGCGGAACCCAATCGCTGGTAGGGCAGATGGGTTGGGTTTGGGAGCGGCCCAAGCTCACGTTGATCGAGATCGGATGGCGCTGGCTCTTCGGCGCGCCGTTTCTGATTGTCTGCTGGATGCAGGCGCAACGGATTCTTGCAGCATTACCGCTGGAATCCGCCGGTCTCGCCAACGTTGACGCGCAGAATCCCTGGCTGGCGGCGGTGCAGTTCTCCCACGCTGCTGGGTTGTACCAGCCGCATATAACGGTTGTCTTACAGTGTCTTACGCCAATTGCGGCGTTGGCATGGGTGATCGTGTCGGGCGTGGGCCGCAGTCTCGTCTATAAGCGGCTCGATCCGTCGTTACCCTTTCGGCCTGTAGGGATGATTTTCCTGCAGGCGGCCTGGCTGGTTGCGCTCGGCCTTGTTTTCTACGGTTGGCTGCAGGCCATGGCCTGGGTGACAGCGACGCACATAGAACCCAACACAGAGCCGGACCTGATTGGCTACTCGTTCTGGGCGATTTTTCTCTCGCTTGGCTTTTTTACGTTGTGGGCGTTCGTGAGCTGGCCGCTGCTGATCGCTCCACTCCTTCTCTTGAAGGAACGGCGCTCCGCGATTTCTGCTCTTACGCAAACCTTCACCTTGGGAAAAACCTTCATAAACAAGTTGGTTGAGATTAATCTGGTCATGGGCATCGTCAATCTCGCGCTGATTGTGCTCTCGATGGTGCTTTCTGCCGCGCCGCTGCCTTTCAGCGACGAGTTGGGACCAGATGCGCTGCACGTGCTTTGGGGAGCGGCTACAGTTTTTTACCTGGTTGCCAATGATTACTTCCAGATAGTGCGCATCAAGGGCTTCCTGGAGTTCTGGAAGATGTTCCGGGAGACTGGGACAAGTCTCCCGGCCGTTTAGAAGCGCAGGATTATCAAGGAGTTTTGCATGTATTAAAGTGCCATTAACATTCGCGGTGGAAAATAATGATGGTTCCATCACTGCAAGGAGAATTCCGTGAAAAAAGCGATTGTTGCCGCAGGTTTGTTCATGTTGGCATTGAGCACCGCTCAGGCCCAGAAGTTGACAGGTGCGGGTGCTACTTTCCCCTATCCGATTTATTCCAAATGGTTTACAGAATACAGTGCGGCCCATCCCGGGGTCGAAATCAACTATCAATCCATCGGTTCGGGCGGCGGAATCCGTCAAGTAACGGCGGGTTTGGTGGACTTTGGCGCGACCGACGGCCCAGCGACAGACGAGCAGTTGGCTTCGTCGAAGACCAAGCTCATCCACATTCCCACCGTTCTGGGCGCTGTTGTGCCGGTATTCAACGTTCCCGGCGTCAGCGATCTCAAATTCAGCTCCGAAGTTCTGGCCGATATCTTTCTGGGCAAGATCACGAACTGGAATGATCCGCGCATCGCCAAGGATAACCCCGGCGTTACACTGCCCAACCAGAAGATCATCGTAGTTCATCGCTCGGATGGCAGCGGCACCACTTACATCTTTACCGATTACCTGAGCAAGGTCAGCCCGGAATGGTCCAGTGGACCCGGCAAGGGCACTTCGCCCTCGTGGCCGACAGGTGTTGGCGGCAAGGGCAATGAGGGCGTTGCCGGCTTGGTGCGCCAGTTGCCCGGTGCTCTGGGCTACGTCGAGTTGATCTATGCGCTGCAGAACAAGATCACCTACGGCTCTGTGAAGAACCCGGCAGGAAATTTCGTCAAGGCTTCAATCGCGGGCGTAACCGAGGCAGCCGCCAGCGTCAAACAGATTCCCGCTGACTATCGCGTCTCCATCACCAACGCACCGGGCGCTACGGCATACCCGGTCTCCAGCTTTACTTGGCTGCTGGTTCCCGTAAAGTCTCCGGACGCGGCCAAGGGCAAGGTGATCAAGGATCTGTTGAGCTGGATTATTACCTCCGGCGAGAATGAAGTCGAGTCGCTCTCTTATGCGCCGCTGCCCAAGAACGTCGCGGATAAAGTGCTGACCACGGTTTACTCCCTGCAGTAACCTTTCTCCACTTCAATGCCTACGCCAGACGGAGAGAACTCTGTCTGGCGTTTCTTTCGGCATCGTGCCTCTTTGCGCCCGGAGAGTCTAAAATCATAGTTTGCCCTCCATGATGCGGAAGAGACTTGAATACTGGCTGGTGATAGCCGTGGCGCGCGCGCTGGGACGCATTCCGCGTCCGCTGGCGCGTTGGATCGCAGGCGTTCTTACGTGGTCCATCTACCACGCTCTGGGCCGGTTACGTCGTGTAGGCGAGCGCAACCTGGACCTTGCCTTGCAGGAACTCCCAAGAACTAAAAGAGCAGAGCTGCTGCGGAGCGTTTATCGCCATCTCGGTTGGCAACTGGTCGAGTTCTGCCGGATGCGGCGCTACACCGCCGCCAACATCATAAGCTGGATCCGCACCGAAGGACTCGACCACTATCTGGCCGCCCAGGCCCACGGCAAAGGAGTGCTTATCCTCACCGGCCATCTGGGCGCATGGGAGCTGTCGAGCTTTTATCACTCGCTGATGGGCCATCCGATGGGCATGGTCATCCGCCGGCTCGACAACCGGCAGCTCGACGAGTTCGTCAATGGCATCCGCTGCCTGCACGGCAACAGAGTCCTGCATAAAGACGATTTTGCCCGGGGCCTGCTGACTGCAATGCGCTCGGGAAAGACCGTCGGAATTTTGATGGACACGAACATGACCCCTCCGCAGGGGGTCTTCGTAGATTTTTTCGGCCGCCAGGCCTGTACTGCGTCCGGTCTGGCCCGCGTAGCACTCAAAACCGGCGCTGCGGTTCTTCCCGGATTCATGCTTTGGGAACCAAGCGAGAGAAAATACGTTCTCCATTTCGGCCCCGAGTTGAACTTCGAGCGCAGCAGGGATACCGAGGCCGATATACTGGCGGCGACCCAGCAGTGTAACCGCGTGCTGGAGTCCTGGATTCGCCGTTATCCCGACCAATGGCTCTGGATCCACCGCCGCTGGAAAACGAGGCCTACCGGTGAACCGGGGCTGTATTAAAGTCGCTCGTGGAGATTGTGGAAGCGGCATCCCATAGCCCATCGAATCCGTCCGCGAGAATGGTTCCCAAGGAGTGTTATGGACGGTAAAAGGAATGCTGTACCCTCGCATGATTCAAAGCAGAGAACGAAGCGGCGAGGCTCTCACATCAACATGGGTCTACTTGGGCTGCTCGTAGCCATCGGGACGGGCGTTGTCAGCTACTTGCAATACCGGTCCGCTGAGAAGCAAATTCAGATGTCGCACGAGGATGCGAAGAGGCAAATCGAAATCTCGCACAATGACTCGGTAGATGTGATGAAACGGAGCAACCGCGCCTATGTCGGCATTCAGGCCTCGGCATTTCGCGATACGATTCCGAAGTCCAAGGACGTCGGCGCGCTCGTTCATGTTACTGCCATCGGTTCAAGTCCCGCGCTGAATGCGGTTGTGCGGCGCGGATGCGTTGTCGCAGAGGGTGTTGGTAAGCACGACGAAGTCAGTCCTCCGCCGGAGGTTTGGAATAAGTTGAAAACCCATCCTGGCCATGCCGACATCTTCCCGAACACGAGCGCAGACTATCATTGCTTTGCGTCGCCCGGTAACGACGAAATGTTTCAATTTTTTGTGGTTGGCGATGTGTCCTATGCGGATGTTTTTGGCGACGCCCATAAGACGACATTCTGTTTTTATGGCGACCCTGACGTTCACGATTCTGAATTCGGGAAAATGTGGCCTTGCACTACAGGGAATTCGATGAACTGAGTTCTTGGCACTGTCATTTCTTGAACTCTTAACCGGAAAATTCGGCGCATCATGGACGTGAAAGGGATAGAGATGAGGCTCGGTAATCTAGTCAAAGCATTGGGTGGAAAGCTGGCGCAGGGGAGTCCTGAGACAGTCATCAGCGGGGTCAATTCCTCTGCCACCGCTTCTGCCTCCGACCTCGTCTTTGTCGAAGACGCCGCTTCTGCCGCCGAAGCCCTCGCCAGCAACGCCGGAGCCGTCGTTCTCCGCCAGGGTGCTGCGGACACTTTTCCCTCGGATAAGGCTGTGATCGAAGACAAACAACCGCGACTCTGGTTTGCCCGCGCAGCCAAACTGCTCAAGCCAACTCCACCTACAAGCGGAGTTCATGCCACGGCTGTTGTCGGAGCCGATGTCGAGTTGGGCACAAATGTCTCCATCGGCCCTAGCGCGGTTGTCGAGGATTCAGCAACCATCGGCTCCGGCAGCCGCATTGCCGCCGGAGCCTTCATCGGCAACGGAGTCAGAATCGGCGCGGATTGTCACATCTATCCCCGCGCCGTGATTTATGCAGGAACCACGCTCGGCGACCGCGTCGTTGTTCACTCCGGCGCAGTCCTCGGCGCGGACGGTTTCGGCTATGTTCGGGACAACAGCACGGGGGCCTACACGCAATTTCCCCAGCAGGGAACTCTCGTCATCGAAGACGATGTCGAGATCGGCGCCAACACCACTATTGATCGCGGCGCTTTGGCAGAGACTCGTATTCGTCGCGGGACTAAAATCGATAACCTCATCCACATCGGCCACAACTGCGATATCGGCGAAGATGTGATCATCGTCGCGCTGACAGGAATTTCCGGCTCCTGCACCGTGGGCAACGGCGCGGTGATCGCCGGGCAGGTGGGAATCGGCGACCACGCGCATGTCGGTCCTGGCGTGATTCTAGGCGGCCAGGCCGGAGTTCTAAGCGGCAAAACCGTCACGAATGAAGGACTCAAACCCGGAACTGTGCTGTGGGGTACGCCCGCACGTCCGCTTAAGCAGGTTCTGCGTGAGTTGGCCACACTTGCCCGCCTGGCGCGAAAAAAAGAAGGGCCGGGGAGCAGGGAATAGAGTTCAGACCAGCGGCGCGATTTCCTCTGCTTCCTCGAAATTTAGCCCCGGTTCCGGCGAACGAGACCCTCTTCGGGGATTCATTCCCGGTTGCGGACCAGGATGTCGTTTTTCAGCCATCGGCTGGTGGGGCGAATGCGTCTCCACATTGCGCAGCAGAATCGCCAGCCCCCGCGCCCCATCCATCTGGCATTCGGTGAGCAGCATTTGCGCCTGGGTCAGAAACTCCGGGTGATGCTCAAAGTGCTTGCTGGCGGTCTGTACAGTATGCACGACATGCTCGGGGGCAAAGTGTTCACCATGAAATCCCGCTACGCCAATCAGCAGTCCCTTGATGAGCGCGAACTGGCTGGTCAGCAGGGCAAACTCCCGCCCGAGCGATGGCCGGGCATCGGGCTTCAAGCCATCGCGCCCGAAGGGAAATTGGCAACGAAAGATGGTATTGATCAGGTAATTTTCCAAAATGTGCGGCTCCCTGCGCAAGAATGGAGCGAAGTAGCGGTCGTACGCCGCGCCGTATTGCGCTGTCAGCGATTCCAGTGTTGCCCCCGGCCCGTTGCCGATACCTGCCGTAAAGGCCTCAATGCAGGCGACAAACCGTGGCCGCACATTTGAGCGGTGCAAGAGCATTCCCGCCATTTGCAGGACAAGATCCAACTGGCGCTGATGGTCGGCGGGCACGGTTTGCAGCTCAGCGCGGAGACCGCCCACGGCAATGGTAGCCTCAAAGTCGTTGAGAAACGCAGGGATCGCGCGGCGCAATTCGCCCCCGTTGATCGCGTCCAGACGCCGGCAAAAGATGCCCAGCAAAAACATCCGCTGCCAGAGCGGGTAATTGCGATTCTGCACCAGCGTCAGAACCGAGTTGCGGATCGGCTGTGCGTAGAGGAGAAGAGGGTTTCCAATCTCGAAAGGCAGATCGGAGTTGAAGCCAAACTTCTGCCAGGACTCTGGCGCCTGCTCTGGCGCGGCGTCGCTCAACAGTTTTGGATTCAGAAGCACTAGCCGTGCTGCCTCGGGGCAGGAGAGCGAAAGTGCCATTTCCTGCCGACCGGCGAAAGAACGCAGGATGCGTGGGTAGGTTGCGCAGGTTGTGGGGAGAAACGCTTCGCCCAGTGCGGCGTGAATCCGGCAAAGACCATCCGCGCCGTGCAATGGGCAGGCATTTTCTGGTGTCATGCGCATCTGTGCGAACAGCGCGGAAGCAGCCCGGCCTTCGGAATCATCCTTCTCTGGAGTCCGCAACACACTCACATCCAGCAGCGTCCGCAGCGGGCCCGGAGGGACCGCCTGATATTTGGCCCAGGCGGCCTGATCAATGGGCACAGACCAGCCCTGGCAGCAGGTGTCCTCACAGGCGGGACCGATACAGTGGAATTCCTCTGCATAATTCGGCCTGATTGCTTCGAAATATGGTGTCTCGCTGGGATGCAAACTTGCGCTCCTTGCCGAGGGGCTGAATATTACCCGGTTTTAAGAAGGTCTGCCTGATTCTGGGGCAAGCGGAGAGCCGCGAAGGCGCACAGAAAATTGGAGAGGATTAATTTCGCAGCAGCATGGTTAGTCCATGCGCGTTATTCAGGCCACGGGCTTCCAAAAGACCCTGCGCCTGTGGGAGAAACTCGGGATAGTGTTCAAAGTGCTTTGAAGCAGACTGCACAGTGTGAATGACATGGTCTGCATTAAATGTATTGCCATAAAATCCGGCAACGCCGATCAGCAGCCCCTTTATCAGGGCGAATTGCGTGGCCAGCTCTGCAAACTCCTGTGCCATGTTTGGATCGCCCGGAAGAGCTCCGTTTTTTGCGCCAAAGGGAAAGGCTTTGGCAAAGATCATATTGATAAGGTAATTCTCCAGAATGTAAGGATGGCGGGCGAAAAAAGGTGCGTAGGCGTGAGTGTATGCGGTGCCGTAGAAGCCGATACAGCTTTTGAGGGGCGCATTTGCTCCAAGGCCGATCCCTTCGGCAAAAACGCGCGCGCACTCCAGAAAGCGCGGATTGATGCGCGCCCGTTTGCTGCCCAGACCGGTTAACCGCAGCACAATATCGAGTTGCAGTCCGAGATCGGCGGGAATCGCGTCCATCGCCGCGCGCAACCCGCCCGCTGCTACCGCCCCAGCAAAATCATGATAGAGGGAGGGGAAACCGCGGAGAAAGTCATGAGGTTTTCTCTCCCAAACGGCCAATGCGTCCGGTTTCAGCGCGGCGGTTTTTACGGTATCGAGCCGGCGGCAAAAGGCGCCGACGAGAAACAGCCGCTGCCAAAGCGGGTAAGCCCGGTTCGCGATCAGGCCCAGTACAAACTCCCGGATTGGCCAGAAGTAAGGCAGCAGAGACGGCTCACCGGGACCGGTATCTTGCCAACTGATCTGGTATCCGCCCGTGCTGTTCGGAGCAAGCAGCCGGGGATTGAGCAGCACCAACCGCGCCGATTCCGGGCAGGAAAGGGAGAGCGCTACCCCCTTCAGGTTGTCGATAGTCTGCGCGATGCGCGGATAGGTGGCGCAGGTAACGGAGAGAAATTCCTCTCCGTGCTCACACTGAATCTGGCAAAGCCGCTCTTCATTGAGGAAAGGGCAGACCTGCGATGCGGGCATCTGCACCCGCGCATAGTGGGCCGGATTGGGGTCAGTTGGAGTGAGCAAGATCTTCGTATCGAGCAGGGTACGCAGCGGTCCTGGCTGCACACCCTGGTACTTCTCATAGGCAGACCGGTCAATCGGCACTGCCCAGCCCTGGCAGCACGAGTCCTCGCAGGCAGGGCCGATGCAGCGGAAGCTCTGAGAATACTCGGGCAGGACCATCCTGCTCTGGCGAAGTTTAGGCTTCTCGCGCTCCTTCAGCGGGGGGTGAACCAACTGCAGACGGGTACGTGGCAAACGGAACTCCTGGTGTGATGAGCCGGACCCAATTACGGGAGCAAAGGCTGGACCAGAGAGGGGGAGCGAAGATTGGAAAAATTTGACACACTACCCGTCGAGAATTTTGCATATTGGGAAATATTAACAATCGCAATTATTTCAGCAGTTTAATGGAAAATATCTCGTCTTACGGTTAAATGTTTCCCGACCCAACTGTCCAGAATCAATGCAAATTAATCGCTTTTTCTTCGCTTTTTTCTGCGAGTTGTACTATCCTGTTTTCGCATCCCCAGGAGGAGCAAGAAATGGATTTTCAACAGGAATTGATTGCTGAATACGAACGCGAAACAACCAATACCCGCAAAATGCTGGAGGCTATCCCCGCCGACGCCGACTTCAGCTGGAAGCCCCACGCCAAGTCCATGTCTCTCGGGCAGTTGGCTGGCCATCTCTCCGACACAACGGGGGATTGGGCGACCAAAACGCTGACCACCGACAAGCTCGAATTCCCCGCCGACCACAAATTCGAGCCGTATATTCCAGCCTCCAAGACGGCGCTCTTGTCGCAATTTGATTCTCAGGTCGCCGAAGCCAAGGCTGCATTAGCAAAATTTGATCCGAAAAAGTGGGGCGATAACTGGAAGTTCGTTGCAGGTGGACAGGCTTGGATTGATGAATCCAAGTACCGGGTCTTCCGCAACTGGGTTCTCGACCACCTGATCCATCACCGTGCTCAATTGGGCGTCTTCCTGCGCCTGCTCGACCAGAAGATTCCCGGCTCCTATGGGCCGTCGGCTGACGAAATGTAAGCAATCCGCGGTGCAAAGGCGGGCCGGTTACAGCGCGCCCGCCAGCACCTCTTCGTAGGCTTCGCGATCCACATTGCCGCCGGTAAGTATGATCCCGATGCGCTTGCCTGCCAGCTGGTGCTTCTCTTTCAGTGCTCCGGCGAGAGCTGCTGCGCCGGCTCCTTCGGCCAAGTTGTGGGTGTCCTGATAATAGGCGCGCATCGCGGCGGCAATTTCCATGTCAGAGACTTCGATGATCCGGTCTACATTCTCCCAGATCGCCTCCATCGCCTGCACATTGGGCAGCCGGCAGGAGAGTCCGTCGGCAATCAATGTCCGCGAGGGCGCTTCAACCACCTCGCCCGCCTTGAAACTGAGTGAATAGGAAGGCGACTCCGCTGCGACCACGCCGATGATCTCGGTGCTAAGTTGCAGCGCATTGCGCGCAGCCGCAACTCCGCAGATCGAAGAGCCAAGGCCAATGGGCACATAGACGGCATCAAGACGCGGCGCGCCCTCGAACAGTTCCGTCGCGTAGGTGGCCGTGCCCATCACCAGCCGCTCGTGGAAGGAGTCGACCATTGTCAGGCTCCGTTCAACGGCCAGTTTCCGGGCATACTCCAGCGACTCCTGGAAGTCGTGTCCATATTCAATCAACTCGACTCCCTCGGCCAGCATCGCGCGGTTTTTCTCCTTGCTGTTGCCGTGCGGGACAACGATCACCGCTATGAGTCCGGTGAGCCGCGCCGCCCGGCCCACCCCCTGGCCGTGGTTGCCGCGCGTCGCCGCAACCACGCCAGCCACCTCAGGATACGTCCGGTGCAGCCAGTCCATATAGACCAGCGCCCCGCGCAGCTTGAATGCGCCGACTGGGGAGTGGTTTTCATGTTTGATCCAAACCTCTGTGCCGGTTTGCGAATCAACGGCAAAGCGCTGGTTGATCAGCGGCCAGCTGAATTGCGGTGTCGGCGGCATTGACCGATAGACTACTGTCTGCGCGTCACGGATCTCGGCGAGCGAGGGAAGCTGCATGGCACAAGCATAACCAAAAACGCAAAGAATGTTCTCTATATCCCGATAAATGGTAGAGTCTATCTCATCAAATGGTAGAAAGAAGAACGGATGAGCTTGAACATCAAGAATGATGAGACACACAGGCTGGTCCGCAAGCTGGCAAAGCTGGCCGGGGAAAGCATGACGGCTGCGGTCCACATCTCCGTGGCTGGAGAGGATTGACCGTGTTGATGCAGAGCAGCGGAGGGGACTTGCCGGACAGTTGCTGGAAATTGGCAAAGCGGCAGCTCCTCACTGGCAGGAGCCGTACCGGACGACAGACCATGGCGACTTATTCTACGGCAATGCTTGGCCGCGGTAGCGGTCATGCTGCGCATCTCAACTTTGCAGATTGCTTTGCCTATGCGCCGGCACTGGAGAGAGACGAGGAGCTGCTCTTCTAGGGAATTGGTTTTGCCAGGGCAGACGTCCTGGCCAGGTGGCAGAGAAATTCGCTGGTTTGTGACCTTTTCCGGTTAGACTTAAACTCGCATTGCGCATCGAAGACAATGGAGGCTTTTAGAATGGACCGGCGAACAGCACTCAAGCATCTGGGCGGCGCGGCAAGCGCGCTGCTAATAACAGAAACCCTGCGCGCAGATGGATTCCCCGCAGGCCAGGCGTCCTCAACTCCTGCCCCGGCCACGCCACCCACCGGGCCGTTCACGCTGCCTGCCCTGCCCTATGCCTATGAGGCGCTGGAACCGTATTTTGATGCGGCGACCATGCACCTGCACCACGACAAGCACCACCAGGCCTACGTGAACAACCTCAATGCCGCCGTCGCGGCGCATCCAGAACTGGCCGGCAAAAGCCTCATCGATCTCGTCACCAATCTGAATACAGTTCCCGAGGCCGCGCGCACTGCGGTTCGCAATCAGGGTGGAGGCCACGCAAACCACTCTTTCTGGTGGCCGACGCTGGGCAAGCCCGGCGGCGCAACCGCGCCCAGCGGCGAGCTGGCCAAAGCCATCAATGCAAAGTTTGGCTCACTCTCGGTCTTCGAAGATAAGCTGACGGCAGCGGCGGTGAGCGTATTTGGAAGCGGATGGGCCTGGCTGGTCAAGGGACAGGATGGCGGCTTAGCCGTAGAAACCACGGCGAATCAGGATAGCCCGCTTACCTTCGGGCACACGCCGGTTCTGGGCATTGACGTGTGGGAACACGCCTACTATCTGAAGTACCAGAACAAGCGCGCCGACTATGTGAAGGCCTTCTATCAGGTAATCAACTGGGATTATGTCAGCGGGCAGTTCGCCGCCAAGCCTTCTGCGTGAGGCTGGTCCTTCAGGCATCCCACCCATCTGTTGCCGCAGCTTCCCGGATGCGCCGGATCGTCTCGGCGGCCAGCCGTCGCTGCGGCTTGCCGCTGAGCGTGTGCGGAATCTCATCGATAAAGTACACGCGGCTCGGCGCCTTGCTGTGGGAGAGATTTCCGAGAGCATAACCGCGGAGTTCGTCCTCGTCGAGGGTTGCGCCTTCCCGTAGCGCAACCGCGCAGACCAGGTCCTCGCCCAGGCTGGCGTGCGGAATCGCAAAGGCAACCGACTTGTACACGTTCAGGTGTGAATCGAGAACGGCTTCCACTTCGTGGGGAAGAATCATCTCCTCGCCTTTGTAGATGACTTCTTTGATGCTGCCAAGCAGGAAGAGATTGTGCATCTTGTCCTTCCAGCCCAGATCCCCGGTCCGGAACCAGCCGTCATGAAATGCGCCGGCAGTGGCCTCGGGATCGTCCAGATAGCCGGTGCAGTTCATCTTTCCTCGCACCACGATCTCTCCCGTTCGCCCTGCGCCCAACAGGCTGTGATCGGGATCCATGATGGCGATCTCCGGCCCGATGCTCTTACCCACAAAGCGAACGGTCGCGGATCGATCCTCTGCAATGGGCATTTGCGACGGAAAATCCGCAGCTATGGAACAGGCAAGCGGACCTGTTTCCGTCATTCCGTATGTATTAACCACTGCCGCCGAGAGCTTCCGGCTCAGCTCGGCTGCAAGGCCGGGCGTGAGCGGCGTGTCGCCGGAGCAGACAAAGCGCAGCGTGTTTTTGCGCGATAGCGGAAAGGAGTTCAGATGGTGCAGAACCGCACTATGAGTCGCCGGAACTGCCGCGTACCAGCTGGTGTCATATGAGGCGATCCACTGCGAGAACGCTGCCGCCTCAAACTGGCGGGGAGCAATTACTGCCCCGCCTGCCATCCACTGAGCCAGCGCCGAGCTGAGGCCAAGGATATGAAAAGCCGGGCAGAGCAGCAAGGCACGGTCCCCGTTGCTCAACTGGAGCGCTTCGCAAATCGAGGTGGTAGAGGCGCTCACGCTAGCCTGGCTGTGGGTCGCCAGCTTGGCCCGGCCAGTGGTCGCGGAAGTGGCAAGAATGAACGCCGTCCGGCTGGCGCCTTTTGTTACCTCCGTAGAAAACATCTTCATGCGGGAGAGGGAAGCGCCCTTCTTCTTGTGGTTGAATGCAATGGTTGGGGCGGAGTGCAACTCGCGCGCGGCAACAACGGGGACACCGAATTTTTCCGCGGCCCTCCTGTGCTTCGCCGACCCCGGGCCATCCATCAGGACAATCGCCGCAGGCCGGATCCGGCGCAGAATCTCTTCCAGCTCCGCTCCTTCGAGGAATGGGTTGACAGGCGCGCAGGCGCAATACCGGCTTACACCCAGCATGGTTGCCAGGAATTCCGCGCCATTGGCCAGAATAGTGGCTACACAGCCGCCGGGTTGCACTCCCAAAGCCGATAGCGCGGCCTCGACAGCGATAACCTTGCGCCAGAGTTCGGCGTAAGTGAGCTGGCTTTGACCTGGCTCAATGACCGCCGGGAAAGCGGCAAATTGCCTGGAGTGACTCTCCATGGCTTCCCAAAAACACACCACCGCTGTCGCGTGATGGTGAGGCACTGACAAAACTGACATAAATTCTTGACCTGGGGGTAATGGTCGAATTGTACTCACCGAAAGATGCAGTTGCCAATCACAATATACTCAGTTTGATGACTTTTTTCGATCCTTTTTTCACTCTTTGTCGAAAATACGCTCAACCTGCCCTTCTTCTCCTGGTTGGAATGGTTGCCGGTTGCCATCAAAAACCACCCTTGACAGAGCAGGAGGTAGAGGGCAAACACCTCTACTCTGCCCGCTGTGCTCACTGCCACGAGGACAACGACCTGGCGCTCAAGAAGGTTCCACCTGACCTGCATGGCGTTTTCTCGCATCAGAGTCTACCCGGCGGCGCTCCGGCCACCGACCTCCAGGTCCGGCAAACGGTTCTCGCCGGCAAGGCGATGATGCCCAGCTTTGCCGGCCGCTTCACCGAAGATCAGATGGCCGCGCTGCTCGCTTACCTGCATACCGGCTTGCGCTGAACCAATCTCATCCCATGCCGCCGGCATTTCTCTGAAAAACTCACCTCTTTACATCGCGTTAATGACTATGGTTTACTTCGTAGACTACGCTTGGCTCAGTTGGCGAGAGGCAATGTATCGCCGTCCCTTTATCTCGACCCCAGCGGTGTGAGCGTGACACCAACCCCTTAGGCAAAAAAACAGAGACTGCATCTGACAGTTTCGCATTATTTATATCTGAGCCGGTCACCAGACGCTCGTTGGAAAGGTGTGTCGCTATGTCCGTGCGAATTGGAAGATGCACAAACTTCAGACGCTGTGAGGCGGCTGACCGGTGGCAGGTGATCTCCATTCCGGACGCGAACAGCTTCGTTTGTCCCCGCTGCAATGAGAAATTGGTGGAAGTCAGGGATAGCCTGCACGACGAAGTCGCTAAACCAGGAGGCTATGGAAGCGGTGTAGGCCTCAAGCTTCTGGTCTCCGCGGTAGTGATTCTTGTCGGCATTGCTTGCGTTGTAGGCTGGCAGAAGTTTAGCGGCGCAAAAGCCGCCGGCGCCAGCGGCGCGCAGCATACCATCCTTCGCCTTGCCGGTTCCAATACCATCGGAGACGAAATGGGACCCTCGCTGGCCGAGGCATTCCTTAAGGGGCAGGGGGCATCGGACGTTCATATCGTTGCAGGAGCCAATCCACAGGAGAAGATGGTTCTGGGAACACTCCCCGGCGACGGTGCGCCGTCCGTCATCACCATTGCCGCTCACGGCTCCGCCACGGCGTTCACTGCCATGGCCGCGAACAACTGCGATATCGGGATGGCATCGCGTAAGATCAAGCCCGAAGAGGCGAATACGCTCACCTCGCTGGGGGATATGACTGCGCCGGCAAGTGAGCATATCGTCGGACTGGACGGCATCGCCGTCATCGTCAACTCCGCGAATCCAATCGATCAGCTGGATAAAGACCACATCCGGCAGCTTTTCACCGGAGAAATCAAGGACTGGTCGCAAGCCGGGCCATTCTCTGGCACGGTAAAAATCTACGCGCGCAACGACAATTCCGGCACTTACGATACCTTCAAGAGCCTGGTGCTTGCCGGCAAGCCGCTGGCCTCCGGCGCACAGCGAATCGAAGACAGCCAGACGCTTTCCGAGGCAGTGGCCGCCGATCCCAAGGCAATCGGATTCATCGGCCTTCCTTACATTCAAAGCGCAAAGCCGCTGGCCGTCTCAGATCAGGGGACACTCTCGCTACTACCCACCCGGCTGACCGTCGGCACGGAAGATTATCTCTTCTCAAGGCGTCTCTATCTGTATACTTCGGCCAACTCAACTAACAAGTATGTGCGCCAGTTTGTCGAGTTTGCTCTCTCAAAACAAGGGCAGGACGTGGTCGGCGCCAGCGGTTTTGTCGCCCAGAATGTCGTCGCGCAGGCGCAGACCGTGGCTGAAAATGCTCCGGAAGAATATAAGCGCCTGACGAAAGACGCCAATCGCCTCTCGCTCGATTTCCGCTTTCAATCCGGCCAGGCGGTGCTGGACAACAAGGCGATGGTCGATCTGGGCCGCGTTGTCTCCCTGATCGCCGACCTGAAGTACTCCGGCGACAAGATCATGCTCTTCGGTTTTGCCGACGGCAAGGGCGGCTTACAGGCCAACGAGTCCCTTTCGCTGAGCCGCGCCAAGACTGTCGAGAGTCTTTTCATCCAAAGAGGTCTCAAACCGGCAGTTGTGCGTGGCTATGGCTCGGGCGTAGCCGTTGCCTCCAATGACACTGACGAAGGCAAGGGAAAAAACCGGCGGGTCGAGATCTGGATGAAGAACTGAGGAGGCAACCTTTTTGAGCGCGAGCCGGAAATGGGCAGTGGCGCAGTTTTCGTTAGCCGGTCATTCGCCCGGAATTCCCGGAATTTATCTTCATTGGACTCAATTAGAGACTCGGCGATCTGGCATGAATCGATAAGAACTCTCAGGCGCCGGTATTTTCAGAAAGTCTGCTAGTAGCCGCTTGATTACCTGTCGGAATTAGTTGGGCACGAACCGATCCCTCACCGTGTTGTCGCCTGTGGCTCATTTCTTCTTAAGCGACCGGCTCCTAGATGGCTTGAAAGGCCGGTTGGGCTGTAAGAATATCTTATGGCAAACCCGAGCAAAGTCTCTGTCCCTGAACACTCCACCCGCCCACATTTCTTTGGCAGAAGTAGACTCATCGCTCTTTTGGCATTGCTAGCCCTACTGATTCTGTGCGCGGTGTTCTCATGGACCACGCACGACGCGATGGCGCATCTTCAGTTTCTCAGAGCGCAACGCGCATCCGGCGATTCAGCGGGGGCCAGAAAGGCAATCGTCGATCAGCAGCCCTGGCATACGATCCAGGCTCTGGCGCCCCTGGCCGTCTCCGCGGAGGAGATGGAGTTTGCACGCGATGCAGAACGCCTTGCCGATCACGAGGTTGACCAGGCTTTCGCATCGGCGATGCGTCTGGCCAACCTGCAGGCGCGACGGCGCACGTTAGCGGGAGACGCGTTAGCGCTTTCGATAAAGATCGCGCAGTTCAAACAACTTGTCCGGCAAGACGAGGCACAGGTTGCCAGTCTGGCTCCGAAACCGGCCGACGCATCAGCGAAGGCGGCCACGCAGCCCCCTGACAGCAGTGACGATTTAGAGGTGGCCAAGGCGCAGTTGGAACTTGATACTGACGAGCTGAACGACACGCAACAGGAGCTTGACCGGGCAACCGGCGACAATAGCAAGCAAATCAAAGAGGAACTGACCGCGCATGAAGCGGTGATGCGCCAGTATGACAGCAAGCAAAAGGACGATGGCCAAGTCGCCATTCTTTCCGTAAAGAGTCACAAGACACTGGCCGCGCGGATTACCGCGTGGTTCAGCCAGCGCAGTCGCTATCAGTTACTGCAGCAAGCGCAGCAAGAGACTCAAAACGATATTGGCGCTTTGACGGTTGAATACAACGCTCTTGCATCCAAGGCCAAAGCCAGAGCGGACGCTCCTCCAAAGGGTGCAACGGACCGTGCCGCTCGCATTGCAAACATGAAGGACAGAAGCACGGAACGCCAAATCATCAGCATCTACGATGACCGCATTCAAACCGAGCGGCAGCTTGCTTCTGTTTACAGCAAGTGGTCGGCACAGGTGCTTCTGCAACACCGCATCTTGCTCCATTTGATCCTGCAATCGCTGGCGCTGATCCTTCTGGTCGCGATGTGCATGGTGCTTGGCGACTCTCTGGTAAGGCATCTGACGGTTCGCCCAGGGCTCGATCCCCGGCAGGTGCAAACGCTGCGCAGCATCCTGGAATTGAGCGTTCAGATGATCGGTGCTGCGATCATTCTGTTGATGATTTTTGGATATCCGCAGCAAACGCCCACAATCCTGGGGCTGGCCACAGCCGCGCTCACCATCGCTTTGCAGGATTTCATCCTCGCATTTCTCGGCTGGTTTGTTCTGGTTGGCAAGAATGGGATTCATGTGGGTGATCGCGTTGAGATCGATGGAGTCAACGGCGAGGTGACCGAAGTTGGCCTATTCCACACGACAATGCTTGAAACCGGAAACGAATCCGGTACCGGGCATCTGACAGGACGCCGTATTACATTCATCAACAGCTTCGCGATTCGAGGGCAGTACTTCAACTTCACCACCTCTGGACAGTGGATGTGGGATGAAATCACCGTCAGTATACCCGCGAACCAGGACATCCACGCGGCAGCCGAACGCATCCAAAAAGCGGTACTCGAGGAAACTGAAGAGAGTGCCCGTATGGCCAAACAAGAGATGGAACGCGGAGCGCGTGGCGATAGCCTTCGCAACTTGAGTACAACTTCGGTTTTGAGCCTTCGTCCGTCTTCCTCGGGAATTGACCTCGAAGTGCGCTTTATTACGCGCGCATTCGAGCGAACCGAGGTGCGCAACCGCATCTTCCAGCACATGATCGAACTGCTTCATGCATAGCGCTGCCGGCAGGTCGCACGGAAAAGATAGCTGGCGGTTTGTATTTTGTATCTCATTCCATCCTGTTGAAGAAGCAGGCTTATCATTACGAATCATCGGTAAGTGGATAGATGAGGGTTCGCCAACATCGCCTTGTATACGGATTTAGCAAATGGCGCGCTTGCCGAGTTGCCCATCCCACCGCATTATTTTTTTACGGGAAGTGTAGCGATGAAATCGTTCATTGCGCGGAGTACATCAGCCTCATTCGACTGGAAGACATAATGGGTAGCATGTGGGATCAGGACCATTTGGGCTGAAGGGACTTGCCGCTTCCACGTAGCAATTTGTGTATCTTTGTCGCGCATCATGAGCGCCTGCCGCACGGCTTTTGCTTGGGCTTGCGGGTCGTCTCCAGTGACCGGATTTGGATCTGTTCCGAATATCACGAGGGCCGGTGCATGGGTAGTTGTGAAACGTTCCCGGCCTTCCATAATGGCAAACAGATCGGGAGTCATTCTTGGACTTACAGGAGTGGGAGGAAGGTCTTGTGTATCCAGCTGATGTTCGGAGACTTCCTTCTGCACCCGTTCCAGATTTGCAATCAGGTTGGTGTAATCTTTCACTGGCTCCATGGCATAACCATTCGTGAACTGGCATAGTTGCTTGCGTAGTTCGATGGCATCCAGTTCCAACTCGCCGTTGATTTGATCGTAGAGAGCGTAAGGATATCCTGCTTCTAAATAGATAAGTCCGGCGACCTTGTCGGGATGATTCGATCCGATGTAGCTTAGCTCTTCACCTGCAATAGAGTGTCCGGCGACTACAGGATTGCTCAGATGTAGCGCATTGATGACAGACAGCACATCTTCACCCAGCCGATCGGCATTGTAATTTCCATCATTCGGTTCAGGCTTGCTGGAGATGCCGCGACCACGGCGAGTGATGGCGTAAACGTGATAGTTGGCCGTGAGTTTTGGAGCGAAATCATCGAAGATGTGCGCATCATCCCCAAGGCCAGTGAGCAGAACCAACGGTCGGCCAGTGCCGCCCCAATCGAGCACTTCGAGACTGACATCTTTCTCTACCGGTATCATTCGCACCGCGTGCTTCGAGGAGTCGACCTTTTCCTGAGCATGTAGTGCGACCAACAGTAGGAGAGAAAAGACAAAAATACACAGTACTTTCTGAAACCTCATCGCGCGCTCCAACGACATTGAGGTCAGATTATAGTGCTTCACTCTGGTTGGTCCTTAAAAACTCCGTTATTGACATCCATATTTGTGGAGCCGATGCCAGGAAACTGCTCCGCTGTCCGGAAATCGGCAGTTTCTGTGTTTTTCTCCACTCACGGTATACTTGAACTGACCATGGCAACCGAAAAAACCTTCTACCTCGAGACCTTCGGATGCCAGATGAATGCCCATGACTCCGAAAAGGTCATTGGCACACTCCGGCACGAGGGATACCGGCAGGTTGAGAGCGAGGAAGAAGCCGGACTCATCCTCTACAACACCTGCTCCATCCGCGATAAAGCCGAGCAAAAGGTCTTCAACCGCCTCAACGACTACAAGAAATTGCACAAGGCCGGCAAGCGCTTCGGAGTAATCGGCTGCGTCGCCCAGCAGGAGGGCGAAAAGATCTTCGAGCGCGCGCCGTATGTCTCGCTGGTCTCCGGTTCGGCCTCGTACCGCAAGCTCCCAGAGATGCTTTCGCGCCTCGAAGCAGGCGAAACCCGCATCACCGGGCTGGACGATCGCCAGACGGACGAGACCTTCGAGACCGAGTTCACCGCCCGCCAGAATCCCTATCGCGGCTACATCACCATCATCGAAGGTTGCGACAAGTTCTGCGCCTACTGCGTGGTACCGTACACCCGCGGCAAAGAGCGCAGTCGCGGTTCAGCATCCGTCCTCGCAGAAGCCCGCCGCATTGTCGATCTGGGCTATACCGAGATTCAGTTGCTCGGCCAGAACGTGAATAGCTACGTTGACCCCGACGGCAAGATGACCTTCGCCGAACTTTTAGCGGCAGTTGGACAGGTTCCCGGTATCAGGCGCGTCCGCTTTACCACCAGCCATCCCCGCCACTTTACCCGCGACATTGTTGAAGCTATTGACGCCTACCCCACGCTCTGCGATCATGTCCATCTGCCGGTGCAGTCGGGTTCTTCGCGCATCTTGAAGGCGATGGCCCGCGAGTACACCCGCGACTGGTATTTGGAGCGCATCAGTTGGATCAAGGCCTCGAAGCGGCCCATCTCGCTCTCGACGGATATTATCGTCGGCTTTCCCGGTGAGACTCCTGACGATTTCATCGAGACGATGGACATGCTGGCCGAAGTGCAGTACGATTGCGTCTTCGGTTTCAAGTACTCCGCCCGGCCCAACACTCCGGCGCTGGTGATGATCGATTCGATTCCTGAAGCGGAGAAGGCCCAGCGGCTTCAAGTGCTGCTTGACCGCCAACGCGAAATTCAACGCATCAATTATGCAAAGCACTTGGGCGAAGTAATGGAAGTGATGGTTGAAGGAATGCATCCGGCACGAGGACAGGTAGCCGGACGCAGCAGTCAGAACAAGCCGGTGAACTTTACCACCGCCCAGCCCATCGCGCCCGCTCCTGGCAGCTATGCAAAGGTGAAAATTACCGCCACGCATCCCAACAGCCTGGTGGGGGAAGCCGTCTAAGGATAGTACAGGCACAAGGAAAGGCAAGCCATGGATAGCGAGGTCAGGAAACAAAGTGAGCTCAAGAAACAAATCGATGCATTGCGTTCCTTGGCCGAGGAACAAACGCGCATAGGGCAACTGGAGCGCGCTGCGCAGATTCGGCATGATGAGTTGCCCAAGCTCGAAGCTCAACTGAAGCAGTTGGACGCCATGCAGCAAGTTAACGGCGTCGAGGTGAGAATTCGCGGGCTGATGATGGACCCGGCCACCAATATGCCCATCGTCGTCCTCAAAGATGTGGTCTCCGATGCGGTAATGCCTATCTGGGTAGGAATCTTCGAGGCCAACGCCATCGCCATTGAGATTGAAAAGGTCGCCGCGCCCCGCCCAATGAGCCACGACCTCACCCGCAACCTCATCCAGCACCTGAATGCACGCCTCGAAAAGGTTGTTATTACAGAGCTTAAGACCGACGGAGAGAGCGGCGGAACCTTTCTGGCACTGCTTTGGCTCCGCCAGGGCGAGGAGCAGATCGCCGTCGATGCCCGTCCGTCAGACGCCATTGCGCTGGCTCTGCGCGCCGATTGCCCCATCTACGTCGCCGAGAATGTGATGCAATCGGCAAAGCTCAATACCAGCGGCCCCGCCGAAGGCCCGACAGCCGAGCAATTGCGCGGCTGGCTCGAAAATCTGAACGACGAAGACCTTGGCCGCTACAAGATGTAATTCGCTTTCGCTGTCTCGATACGCAAACTCTCCGGGAGGGTTTCGGACTCTCCACCATTTGCAACGAATCTGCGCTGTCAGTCATCAGATAAACTGAACTTATTTCTGCCGCGCTTTTACGTCTCTTAAGACAAGAAGAGCGGACCGCGCCCCCTACAAGCGAATGCTGGAGTTTCCCCGATGGCTTTACCCGAACACATTTTGCTCACATACGGCTATATTCTCCTCTTCGCCTGGGTTCTGGTGGAGCAGTGCGGGATTCCGTTGCCCGCTACGCCGGTTCTTCTGGCCGCCGGCGCGCTCTCAGCAGAAAACGAACTCAGCATCTCATTCTCTTTCCTCGCGGCCTTCGTAGCTACGCTCATTGCCGACAGCTCCTGGTTTTTCATTGGCCGGAATTACGGGCACTACGTGCTTAGGATTTTATGCAAGTTATCGATTGAGCCGACAACCTGCGTCCGCACTACGCAGGACTCCTTTACCCGCCGCCGCGCTGTCACGCTGATGATTGCCAAATTCGTCCCCGGCCTCTCCACGCTCGCGCCGCCCATTGCCGGCAAAAGCGGCATGGCTTACCGGCGCTTTCTTGTCTTCGATGGCATCGGCGCAACACTCTGGGTGGGCGCTCTGCTCATCGCAGGCAGACTCTTTGGTGACTTGCTCCGGCACAACCCCAAAATACTCGACTGGGCAGGGAACTTCTCTGGAGCTTTGCTTGGGCTAGGAATCGCCGGTTTTATCGTCGCCCGTTACATTCGCCGTCGCATGATTCTCCGTCAGTGGGCGCAGGCGCGCCTGGAGCCTCATGAATTGAAGAGCTGGCTGGATGCCGGCGAGCGGGTCTACATCGTCGATCTGCGTTCCCGCGCCGATTTAGAGGAGGATCCCTATACCCTCCCAGGCGCGCATCATCACTCGCCGCAGTCGCTGGCCGAGCACCGCGATGAGATCCCCGCAGATCACGAGATCGTGCTCTACTGCGACTGCCCCAGCGAGGCCACGGCAGCCAAAACAGCCCTCACTCTGCACCGGCTGGGCATCGAGGGCATGCGCCCCTTGCGCGGCGGATACGGGGAGTGGAAGCGCTTGGGCTTCCCGCTGGAGGCCTTCGAGCCTGTGCTACAGATACAGACAGCGGGACTAACGCAGATTCAGCAATCGGCATAATATGGCACCCTAGTTCTCGAATGCGGGTGCCCCAGGCGGTGCTCCCGGTACCTTGCTTTGGGAACCGGGGAGATTGGCCAGCGAATCCAGGCTAAAACAGCGCTGCAATGCTGGTTCCAATCGGCGACCCGATCCCGCTGCAAGGGTCCGGTCCCGGTCCGGCGCTATAAAACCCGTTGCTGCCTTGGGTGATGTCATTGAAAGCCGTCTGGTTCTGCCACAGCTTGGGAGTCACAAATCCCAGCTTGGTCCCAAACGAGGCAAACAACCCCGCATAGAGCGGCGCAACCGCGCTGGTTCCACCCACAACCGTTGGCTGGCCGTGAACAACAATGTTGTATCCGGTAGTCGGGTCGCCCACCGCGCAGACATCCGGAACCATCCTGCCGGTTCCATACTGCGTCTCCGCCGGAGCCGGCGGCGCGCCGATCTGGAAGGCCTGCACCGGGAAGAAGGTCGAGTAGCCGCCGCCCGTTCCCTCGCCGTTGGTCTGTCCGGGGTTGTCGTTCCACACCGTCTCGGTCGTCGCAGTCTTGTTGGTCCCGCCGCAGCCGATCACATGCGGGCATGAGCTGGGCACATCCACATTGGCCGGTGTCTGTCCGCCGTCGCCGGAGTCGTTGTCGCCCGCCGCGCCAAACACAATCATCCCTGCTACTGTCGCCGCCGTCGCGGCGTCTTCCATCTGCTGAGCGGCGGTTGCGCCCCAGTTGGCTTCGTCAGCGCCCCAGGAGATGGAGCAGACATCGCAGCCGTCAGCCTGTGCCTTGGCAACGGCCGAGGCAATGTCCTGCGACCAGTAGACGCGAATCGTCGCCGCCTGTCCGGTAGCCGCATAGTAGGCCGCGCCTGCAATCTCAATGTCCAGCGCGACTTCATAATCGGGATCGTCCGGTGAGCCGACGCTCTGGTTGGGGCTGTTCTGCGTCCCGTCCACCGAAACATCGGTGATCGATGGCGAGGGCTGATTGATCGACTGGAAGAACTGGTCCATATCCGACTGCACCCAGCCTCCGCCCAGCTCGACAATGGCGATAACGCCGCCTCCGCCCAGGCCGCTCGGCCAGTTGTACGCCGCTGTCAGCGCGGGCATTGTCCACGTGCCGTCAGAGTTGGGTCCCGCCGTTGCATGGCTGGCGCGGGCGGCATGGGCCTTGATCGAGGAGGAATTCCTCAGCTTGAAATAAGGCCGGACCTGGTACTTGATATAAGGCCGGGGCCGTTGTTCGCGGGATTTGGACATGGGGAAAGCTCCTTGTTTGAGTGCTGCCAGATGGTGCAAGCAGCATGGCAGAACGTTACAGCGGATGACAAGAAAAAATCAAATGAATTGCATACGAGTCGAATTTGCTCCCCTTAGGGCGAATGTACTGGGCGTAGGGCATACTGGATATTATGTCCGACACGGTGAACGATGAATTCGACCCGGTACCTCCGACTACCGCGCGCGTGGCAGCTAGAGCTATGGTCTTAGCTGCCGTTTCCTGCCGTGGGATCATCGAGAAGGATGCAGGCAAGTCTGGTGCTGAAGAACTGCGCCAAAGGATTTTTCCTTGGCTAGAACGCATCGGCGTTGCAAGTGAACTGGAGCCTGATGAATTCAAGCTCATATCTACTCCACTTGGACAACTCAATCGGAAGAAGGCCACGAATGCTTCGTGGCGATCAGAAGGTATGGTCGTTCTAGCATGGGCGCTTCATTGCGCAAAACGCCCAACAGTCCATCTTCAGTGTGATCCAAGCGATATTGCCAACGAAATGGGTTTCCTTGATGATCGTGAAAAAACACCGGTACTAAGCCCATTCTTACGCGATGCGATTGAGATTGAAAAGTGGGCGGATACCTATTTGACGTTGCACTGGCGCTTAAGGCTGATTACATCAGATCCTGGTCCAAAGGACTTTCTCTCGTGTGTCGCAGGGGTGGCGTGGGGTACGCTCCGGCTTGACGAACTAGAACTGATGAATAGAGATATTGCAATTGAAGGTGTGCCCATTGATCAACTGGATTTCAGCACCTACAGAACCATGCTCAGTATCGTGCAGGAGCGCCATCAGGCATTCAATTGGCTGCTCGGACTTGAGTCAGTCTATTCCGCCGTAACGACAGATACATAGAATCCGAAACCCAGACGCTTACATACCCAAAGCCTTAATATGAAGTCAGGGAAGCATCATCGTTCCCACGGAGTTGAACCCTTGCCCTACGACGATCTGCGCGACTGGATCAAAGCCCTCGACAAAGCCGGCGAGCTGAAGCGCATCCGCGAAGAAGTTTCGCCCGAGCTGGAAATCACCGAAATCACCGACCGCGTTGCGAAGATTGGAGCGCGGAAGCGCGCCAGCGGGAAGGGAACTGCGGCTAAAGAGAAATATGCTCCCGGCGGCCCGGCCTTGCTCTTCGAGAACGTGAAAGGCCATCCCGGCCACAAGGTCTTTATCAACCAGTTCGGCAGCGAACAGCGTATGGCTATGTCTCTCGGCGTCGATCATCTCGACGAGATTGCAAATCGCATTCAGGGGTTAATGAACGTGAAGGCCCCGGAGGGACTCTTCGACAAGCTCAAGATGCTGCCGCAACTGGGCGCGCTCACCAGCGCCTTCCCCAAGACCGTCAGCGCCAAAGACGCTCCCTGTAAAGAGGTAACTCTCAGAGACAACTTCGATCTCAACTCCTTCCCGATCCTCAAGTGCTGGCCTCATGACGGAGGCCGCTTTATCACGCTGCCTTGCGTGCACACGCGCGACCCCAAATCCGGCAAGCGCAACATCGGCATGTACCGGATGCAGGTCTACGACGGCCAGACCACCGGCATGCACTGGCAGCGCCAGAAGGTCGCCGCCGAGCACTATCGCGAAGCCCTACGGAATGCTGCTTCTTCATCCTCAGATGCCGATCCAAAAACTGCGCGCGTAGCGGCGATGGCGGAGTCGGCGGGTGGCGCAGTCTCCATCCCCGACGGCCCCATCGGCGGCCTGCCGCAGGTGGCGCTCGGCAATCTCAAAGGCTCGCGGCTCGAGGTTGCGGTCGCCATCGGCACTGACCCGGCAACTACCTTCTCCGCCATAGTCCCCGCGCCGCCGGAAGTGGAAGAGTTCATGATCGCCGGCTTTTTGCGCGGCAAGCCCGTCGAGATCGTCCAATGCGAGACCGTCGATCTGCAAGTCCCCGCGCATTCCGAAATCGTCCTCGAAGGCTACGTCGAACTGGGCGAGCTGCGCAGCGAAGGCCCCTTCGGCGACCATACCGGCTTCTACACCCTCACCGACGATTACCCCGTCTTCCACCTCACCTGCATCACCCACCGCAAAGACCCCATCTACGCCGCCACTATCGTCGGCAAGCCGCCCATGGAAGACGCCTGGATGGGCAAGGCCGTCGAGCGCATCTTTTTGCCCGCGATGAAGATGACCATCCCCGAGATCGTCGATATTCATCTGCCTGTCGAGGGCGTCTTCCACAACCTGATGCTCGTCTCAATCCGCAAGAGCTATCCCGGCCAGGCCCGCAAGGTGATGAACGCCATCTGGTCCCTTGGCCAGGCGATGTTCACCAAGTGCATCATCGTTGTCGATGAGGATTGCGATGTGCAAGACATCGGCGAAGTCACCCTGAGAGTCGCCAACAACATCGACCCCGAGCGCGATATTCAGTTCACTCTCGGCCCGGTCGATTCTCTCGACCACGCCTCTCGCCTGCCCAACTACGGCTCCAAGATGGGCATCGACGCCACGCGCAAATGGAAGGCCGAAGGCTTCAACCGCCCCTGGCCCGCAATGATCGAGATGGACCGCGCCACCAAAGCCAAAGTCGATGCCATCTGGGAGAAGCTAGGACTGTGAGCGAGCGCATCAACAAGAAATCCCAGGCCTCATAGTTGAGACCTTGGGAGCCGACCCCATCCTGCAAAACACGGGTGTACAATCTCGTACGAACGAGGAAGATCGAATGGTCCGGTTAAGAATTGTTTTAACGCCTGTATTCCTGCTTCTCCTCATGAGCGGACTTGCCGCACATACCAGCGCTTTGCCAGCTACGGACGACGACCGCAAACACGCTCTCGAACTTTACGATCAAAACAAGTTCACTGAGGCCCTCCCCCTGCTTGAAAAGCTCGCTGTCGAATTTCCCAAGGATTTGGTGATCCAGGAAAGGCTGGCGTGCTCAGTCTTCTTTACTACGAATGGCATTAAAGATCCCGAACTGCGCAAGCAGCAGACGTTGCGCGCCCGTGCGCTGCTGCTTCACGCCAAGGAACTGGGAGATAACAGCAACCTTCTACAGATTCTGCTGGACGCGATCCCGCTGGACGGAGGCGATTCCTCCTTCTCCTCGGATACGAAGGTCGAGCAGGTCATGCGTAAGGCCGAGTCCGCATTCGAATCCGGCGATCTTAGCAAGGCCCTCGAAGGCTATGCCCAAGCGCTGGTGCTGGACCCCAAGCTATATGAAGCGGCCCTGTTCGGCGGCGATACGCTCTTCAAGATGAAGCAGTACGACAAGGCAGGCGACTGGTTTGCTCGGGCCATAGAGATCGATCCCAACCGAGAGACCGCTTATCGTTACTGGGGCGACTCGCTGATGGCCGCAGGGAAGATGAGCGAAGCGCGCGGAAAATTCATTGATGCGGTGGTGGCCGAGCCATACACAAAGAAATCGAACGTCGGTATCGAGCAGTGGGCGGAACGGAATAAAGTGCGCTTTACTGTGCCGCGCATTCAGTCGCCGAATTCGGTCAAGCCAAACGACAAAGGCATTACGTTGACTCTGGACTCCACTGCGTTGGATAGAAACGATGGGAGCGGCGCTTGGATGATCGCCGACATGAGCCATATGCTATGGCAAAGTGAGAAGTTCAAGCAGGAGTACCCCAACGAAAAGGAATATCGCCATTCTCTGAAAGAAGAATCGGAGAGGCTCGATCTGGTGGCTGAATCCTTGCAGCAGATGATCAAAGACAAGAAGGTCAAGCATCTCGACCCCAATCTTGCCATCTTGCTAAAATTAAAGGACTCTGGATTGGTCGAGGCATACATCCTGATTTCTGCCGCCGACCAGGGGATCACTCAGGACTATATCCCCTATCGCGACCAACACCGTGATAAACTCCGCCAATATCTCGACGAGATTGTTGTACCCAAATTGTAGACGGCGGGTGGCGCAGGTCCGACCACCCACAAATGTATGGGTGCCCCAGGTCCCTCGCATTTGGGGACCTGGGAAAGCACGAACCCCAACCAGATCTTTCTGACTCCTGTCCATTGCCGGGTACCCCTGGTCCGGATTTTTGGACCTGGGAGACCTCGAACCTGAATCTGCACACTTCTGATCTCTGACCTCTGTCTAGAACACACATCAATTCGACATCATTTGATGCTATAATCAGTGCGTGGAGGGGCAATGAGAACCACATTGGCGCTTGATGACGATCTGGTAAGCACAGCCCAAGAGCTGACCGGTGTCATGGAAAAAACCGCCTTGGTTCGCGCCGGTCTTACGCCGCTGATTGAACGCGAGAGCGCCCGCAGATTGGCGGCGCTCGGAGGTTCGGCCCCTGATTTCCCTCGCATCCCGCGCCGGAGGGTAAGCACAGATGATTCTCGCGGACACAACGATCTGGATTGATCATCTCAACCGCGGCGACCGGGAATTGGAGCGACGGCTCTACAACCAGGAGATCTTGATGCACCCCTTCGTCGCCGGCGAATTGGCGCTTGGGCCTTTGCCGGATCGAAAAAAGACGATTGTTTATCTGGATGGTTTACCGCGTGTGCGAGCCGCCCAGCAGAGCGAAGTCCGCTCTATGGTTGAGGCGTATGCATTGCATAACCAGGGAATCGGTCTGATTGATGCGCCCCTGATTGCAGCCGTCTTACTCAATCCGGGCACAGAGCTGTGGACCAGAGACGGTAAGCTCCTCAAGATCGCAGCCCGGCTCAATGTTGATGCCAATCTCCCGTAGAGCCCCACAACCTGTCTTATAAATAGCAGTCGGCAAATTTGCAGAGTGCTATTTATAAGGCAGGTTGTACACCCCTTGCCGGGCAAGCTGTAAATTGATCTTCGCCAGCCTGCGCCTGTGCGGATAAATATTGATCGATGCAAAGGCAGCGCACAGCCACTCGTGATTCTTCTTCAAGCCACAGTAACGCACCTTGGTAAACCCAAACACGCGCTTCAGGATGCGAAACGGCCATTCGACTTTGGCGCGCACCTTTACCTTGGTCCGGTTCTTCCGCTTTTGTTGCTCATCCACTCTGATGTACGCTTTC
>Ga0181534_10000331_pt1 | contig 34239 bp, 21 predicted proteins | sample PEATcosm2014_Bin_37_FD_119758 | JGI IMG/M metagenome (GOLD analysis project Ga0181534, IMG submission 119758) | Peatland microbial communities from MTU Mesocosm Facility, Houghton, MI, USA - PEATcosm2014_Bin17_10_metaG | ecosystem: Environmental > Terrestrial > Soil > Wetlands > Peat | place...
GACTCTAGGAGAGACTTATGAAAGAGATCATTGCAATCATTCGTCCCAGGAAAGTGGGGCCGACACGAAATGCGCTCGAACAACTTGGCTTCCCAAGCATGACTGCGACCGCGGTAACTGGCCGCGGACTTCAGCGCGGAATCGCAGGAGAAGTCAACATGGACTGTCCTCCAGAGCTTCTCGCGACTAACAAACCGGGCGGGATGAAGTACGTTCCCAAGCGGCTTCTTTCAATCGTGGTTCAGAATTCCGATGTGGAAACGGTTGTCAAGACGATCATTGAGGTAAATCAAACCGCGCAGATCGGCGATGGGAAGATTTTTGTCTGCCCACTCGATAACGCGGTGCGAGTGCGAACTGACGAGCGGGGCGAAAGCGCTGTTCTGTAGGCAGAAAATGCTGGTGACGAAGTGGCTTGGCCGTTAGTGAGAGGACCTAACTCCAGAGTTATAGTCGTTGATCGACGATCTTCTCACTCTTCTTGTCGATGATCGTATACCGCAGCTTCTTGTTGACCAGCTTCAGATGCTAGATCTGCTCACTGGGCGAACGCAATTCATCGCTCGGTTCGGCAAGCTTCAAGCGTTGCGCGGCGACCCCGGCTTCGAGCGCGGCCAGTTCTTCTTGCCTGGCCGCGCTCTCGCGTTGCCAGGTTTGAACATCCAGAGATGAACAACCAATCATTTTTTGGATCGTCAGCCCCAGGGTGCCCGGCGGCGGTAAAAAAGGAAAATATTTGCGCAAGGCGAAGATATGACGAACGCAAAATGAACGAGCAAGATCTATTGAATGAGTTACTTAATCTAGAATAGCGAAGGAAAAGGGAATCTAAAAAAGCAGTTTTTTGCATTTTGCCTATTCAAACTATTGATAATAAGCATGTTGAATAGATAAGTTGTGCCACTTAGCGACGGTTTGACGCATTGGTTGCCCTTTTCCGTGGTCACTTTCGAAGCTTGAGACAAGCGGCGAGTTGGGTGGTCTTGGTCATGGCGGCCTCTGGCGCGGCTGGAATTTTGGCCGTTTCCTTGATTGTGATGGAAGTGGTGGTAATCATCCGCAAAACACTGCAAAAGAAACTACAGTCCGCAGCGGATTCCAATGGTAAGGTCGCAAATTGGCCGCGACTGAAGGCAATGCTCCCGATGGACGCATTTTCCGGGGCCTGAAGGTCGCTGCTACCTCCGTTTTTTGCGTGGGAGATTGCGGAAAGTTTACAAGCTCCGTGAGTAGGCGAAGGCGAAGGTCGACGGACAGTAATCGGCGGTTTGGCCGGTTGGGTTCGTGGACTCCTCTCCCAGACGCACAAGTGCGAGGCACCGGGGGCGCCCGATAGTGGACACTGCACTTAGGCAGCTACTTCACTTTGAAGAAAAACTACTTCAGCGAGTCGGCCGGAAGCGTCCAGCCTTCCTTCTCGCCTTTGTTCTGCTCTTTGAGCCAGTCCATCAATGGCTGGAAGTATTCGACGATCGCCGATGCGTCGGCCTTGTCGCTGCCGGTCATGACTTTTAGCGCTTCGGGCCAGGGCCGCGATTGGCCCATTGCGAGCATTGCATTCAGCCGCGCGCCGGCCTCCTTCGATCCGTAAACCGAGCAGCGGTTGAGCGGGCCTTTATAGCCGGCTGCCTGGCACATGGCGCGATAAAACTGAAACTGGTAGACGCGCGCCAGAAAGTAGCGCATGTAAGGCACGTTGCCGGGAATATGATACTTTGCGCCGGGGTCGAAGTCGGCCTCCGAGCGCGCGACCGGCGGAGCGATGCCCTGGTATTTTTCGCGCAGAGCCCACCAGGCGCTGTTGTAATGCTCCCGCGTTACCTGGCCGCTGAAAACCTCCCAGCGCCACTTGTCGATGAGCAGGCCAAAGGGCAGAAACGCGATCTTATCGAGCGCGGTGTGCAGCAGCAGTGGTATGTCGGCGCTGGTGGGCGGAACCTGGTCGATCAGGCCGAGTTTCTTGAGGTAGTCGGGCGTGACGTTCAGCGCAATCGAGTCGCCGATAGCCTCGTGAAAGCCATCGTTGGCGCCGTTCTGAAAGAGAAAAGGCTGGTTGCGATAGGCCATCTGATAGTAGTTGTGGCCCAGCTCGTGATGCACGGTGACAAAGTCATCGGCAGTGGGCTGGAAGCAGGCCTTGATGCGCACGTCGCGCTGGTTGTCGATGTCCCATGCGCTGGGATGGCAGACAACATCGCGGTCGCGCGGATGGGTCAACATCGACCGCTTCCAGAAGGTGTCAGGCAGGGCATCGAAGCCCAGAGACTTATAGAAATTCTCGCCGTAGTGAACCAGTTGCGGGCCGTCAGTGTTGCGCGCTTTCAGGATCGCGCCCAGATCGTATGGCATCGGCCCAGATGGAGGCGCAACAACGTCGTATATGTTGCCCCACTCCTGCGCCCACATGTTGCCCAGCAAATCTCCCGGTATCATGCCATCGGAGCGGCGGGCGGCGTCGCCATACTTCTCGATCAGCTTGCGGCGGACGTAGGTGTGCAGCTCCAGATAGAGCGGTTCCACTTGTTTCCACAGGCGCTCGATCTCGGCTTGAAATTCGTCGGGCGTCATGTCGTACTGGGAACGCCACAGCGCGCCGGTATCGGCAAAGCCCAGCTCACGCGCGCCTTGATTGCTCAACTCGGCCAGGCGCGCGTAATCGCCGCGCATCGGCGGGCCAACTTTGTGCCAGCCCACCCACAGGGTTTCCAGTTCCTTCGGGTCGCGGCTGTTGGCCATCTTGATGTTGATGTCGTCGATGCCCAGGCAGTGATCGGAATTGGCATCGGGACAGTATTGACCGCGGCCATAGGCGGCGTCCAGGCCGGCGGCCTTCTGCGTTGTTTCAGCGCGCAAGGCTGGGTCGGAGGGCGCGGGCAGGCCAATGCTCAGCTTGAGCAGCAGCAGCTTGCGCGCGGCATCGGGCGGCAGCGTGAGCCCGTCAAAGCGGCGCGCTTCACCAATCAGCTCAGTCTGCCGCGCGATGAGGCGATCATTGGCCTGGGCCACCAGAGCGACCGTGTCGTCGGTGATGTAGGTCTCCTCTACCCATGAGGCGCGGGCCGCATCCACGCTCAGCGCACTCAATTCCTTCTCGGTGCTATCGATAAAAGCAAGCGCCTCAACTGCGGTGGGCTTGGTGGCCGGCGCTGTCTGCGCGGCGGCGCTAGAGGCATTGGGAAGCAGGCTGACAAGCGCCAGAAGGCAGGGAGCGGTAAAGCTAAGTCGGAAATTCATGGCAAGGGAACTATAGAACAATTCACTGGCTTCTGGAAGGGGCTTTGCGCCCTGTGCGGCAAATGCAAGCGATCACTTGCCTGGCAGCGTCTCCCGGTCGCGCGAATTCATAAACGCGCGGCCTCCGCCCTGCCCGCGCAGGTTGGGATCGTTGACCGGCGGGCGGCTCTCACTGGCGTTGAAGCCGCGCACAAGCTTCGGGTTGGGCCTGAATTTCGGCGGTCCGCCGTTGAATTGCCGAATATGGCTCAGCAGCATTCCGGAGCGTCCGTGCATCGGCCGCACGATCCCGCGGATATGCACATCCATGTCGCGATACTTGCGCAACTCGCCCACATCTTCGCGATCCTCCGGCAAGCTCACGATTGTGAAGCGGCAGTTCTCGTCGGCAGTTTGGGGCGTGCAGACATCCAGAAAGCGCATCCCGTCCGGCAGTTCGACAACATCGTAGACGTGCGCAGAAACGCAGACATCCTTGTTGACCAGCTTTGCGGCTTCGTCGGCTGAGAGGCAGGGCTTGGGCGAGGCGGCAAGAGCCAGCCCGGGCCAGAATGAGGCGAGAAGCACGAAGTATTTGAGGCGGCGCTGGAGCACGGCAAGCCCTCTATTCGATTAGCCGCAATCGTAGCGCAAACGGAAGCGGAAGGATAGTGGGATGTGAGCAGCACCCACACATTTTGCGAGGGCGCGGTTTTCTTTCTCACTTCCGTAAGAGGTTCCCGGCGTCATTTTCTTTTGCGTTCTTCTGGGGCTTTCTTTTGCGCATGCACGCAGCGGGTGGCAATTGCCTCTCCCTGTACTCGGAAAAGAAAACTATATGACAATGGCATAAAGTGGTCAATCCTTTCCCAGCGTAGTGGCAGATTTATTGCGGCCTACAGCTAAAGAGCGTGATCTTTGTCCACTCTCCTCGTTCTGTTCTGTGAGAGCATTGTTCCTGATAGGATTCTGATGGGGTCCAGAGACTTCCGCCGGTGCATGGCGTCCATGCGTCGCCGTGTTTCGATCCTAGTATTCCAATCGCATCATCGATTCAAGGAGCACACCTGTGTACATCGCCAACGAACAGCGTTACGACACCATGCAATATCGCCGCTGCGGCAAGAGCGGTCTGCGGCTGCCCGCAATCTCTCTCGGCCTCTGGCACAACTTCGGCGGCGTGGATGTCTTTGAAAATGGCCGCGCCATGGTGCGCCGCGCCTTCGATCTCGGCATCACCCACTTCGATCTGGCCAACAACTACGGCCCGCCGCCGGGCAGCGCCGAAAGCGCCTTCGGCGAGATTCTTCGCCTCGATCTCAAGCCCTACCGCGATGAGCTGATTATCAGCACCAAAGCCGGCTGGGGCATGTGGCCCGGCCCTTACGGCGACTGGGGTTCGCGCAAGTATCTTCTCGCCAGCCTCGACCAAAGCCTCAAGCGCATGGGTCTGGAGTACGTCGACATCTTCTACTCCCATCGTCCCGATCCCGAGACGCCCGTCGAAGAGACCATGATGGCCCTCGATCAGGCTGTGCGCTCGGGCCGGGCGCTTTACGCCGGTATTTCAAGCTATAGCGCAACCCAGACCGCCGCGGCCGTCAAAATTCTGCGCGAACTCGGAACGCCGTGCCTGATCCATCAACCCAAGTACTCGATGTTCGAGCGCTGGGTCGAGAACGGCCTGCTCGACGTGCTGGGCAACGAGGGCGTCGGCGGCATCGCCTTCTGCCCGCTGGCGCAAGGTCTGCTGACGGACCGTTACCTCAAAGGCATTCCCGCCGGGTCCCGCGCCTCCAAGCCACACGGCTTTCTCAAAGCTAAGGACATCGACGAGCACCGCCTTACCGAGGTTCGCGCGCTCAATGAGTTGGCCACCCAACGCGGACAGTCCGTGGCGCAGATGGCTCTGGCCTGGGTGCTGCGCGACAACCGCATGACCTCGGCGCTGATCGGAGCCAGCCGCGTCGAGCAGATTGAACAGAATGTCGCCGCGCTCGCCAATCTCAGATTCTCCGCGGATGAACTTGCCCGCATCGATGCAATTCTGAGCCAGCCTGCCTGAGATGGTCACGATACCATAGAATTTGTATCGGGCAAAAAAACTTCGTGCCCACCCAATTCGCAGCTTCATCGCGGAATGGGTGGGAGAGTACAAACCCAGAAACTCCCGCTGATGAGGAGAAACACCCATGCAAGTCCTGCGGCAAAAGGTAGAGACCGAACTCCGCTCTGACATCCTGCCCTTCTGGCTCAAATACACCATCGACGAGGAATTCGGCGGCTTCCGCGGCCAAATCTCCAACGACCTGACCATCGATCCGCGCGCCGCCAAGGGATTGATTTTGAACGCGCGCATCCTGTGGACATTTTCAAAAGCCTTCACCGTCTACGGCGATCCGGTCTATCTGGCCACTGCTCGGCGCGCCTACGAGTACCTGGACCGCTTCTTCTGGGATCACAACTTCGGCGGCGTCTACTGGATGCTCGACTATCTGGGCCGGCCGCACGACACCAAAAAGCGCATCTACGGTCAGGCCTTCACCGTTTACGCGCTCGCCGAGTACTACCACGCCAGCGGTGACCCAGAAGCTCTCGCCAAGGCCCTGCGCATGGTCGAGTCCATCGAGTCATCCAGCCATGACGCCGCGCACAATGGCTATTTTGAGACCTATGAGCGCGACTGGACCCTGGCCAAGGATCAGCGCCTCAGCGCGGTGGATATGGACGAAAAGAAATCCATGAACACCCACCTCCATCTGATGGAAGCCTATGCCACCCTGCTGCGCTTCCATGAAGATGCGATCGTTCGCCGGCGTCTGCGTGAGCTGATCGAGATCTTTCTCGACCACATTGTCGATGCCACCACGAATCACCTCATCATGTTCTTTGACGAAGAGTGGCATCCGCGCTCCAACAAGATTTCCTTCGGCCACACCATCGAGGGAAGCTGGCTGCTCTGCGAGGCTGCGGAAGTTCTGGGCGATGCCGGCATCCTGAAACGAGTCCGCGAGGTTGCGGTGAAGATGGCGCAGACCGTCTTTGAGCAGGGCCTGGACACGGACGGCGGCCTGCTTTACGAACTCAACCCCACAGACACCGACAAACATTGGTGGCCGCAGGCCGAGGCCGTCGTCGGCTTTCTCAACGCCTACCAACTCTCCGGCCAACCGCATTTTCTTGCCGCCGCTGAAAATAGCTGGGCATTCATCGACAAATTCATCGTCGATCACCAGCATGGCGAGTGGTTCTGGCGCGTCTCGAAGTCCGGTGTGCCCAGTCAGGACGAGTACAAAGTCGACCCATGGAAGTGTCCCTACCACAACGGACGCGCCTGCATCGAGGTGATGCAGCGCCTGGATGCTGCCAATGCCTCACAATCTCAAGCCAAGTAATAATAGGAACCGGAGAAGATCGATGACTCAAGCCGAATTCAAGAAAAGCGTCCAGAACCTCTTCAAGCAGCAGGAGAAACTGCTCACCCAGCGCAACCGCAAGTCTCTCGGCGGCAACGGCATCTTCGACCGTTACGAGAACCCCGTTTTAACCGCCGCTCACGCGCCCATCACCTGGCGCTACGACCTTAATCAGAAGACCAACCCATTTTTAGAGGAGCGCATCGCCGTCAACTGCGCCTTCAATGCCGGCGCCATCCTGCATGAGGGCAAGTTCCTCGTCGTGGCGCGAGTTGAAGGCGCCGACCGCAAGTCCTTCTTCGCCGTCGCTGAGAGCCCCAACGGCATCGACAACTTCCGCTTCTGGGATTACCCGATCCTGCTCCCCGAGACCGCCGACCCCGACATTAACGTCTACGACATGCGCGTCGTCAAGCACCAAGACGGCTGGATCTACGGCCTCTTCTGCACTGAGCGCAAAGACCCCTCGACGCCGCAGTGGGACACCTCCTCGGCGGTGGCGCAATGCGGCATTGTGCGCACCAAAGACCTGAAGACCTGGGAGCGCCTCGCCGACCTCAAGAGCAAGTCACCACAACAGCGCAATGTCGTCCTGCATCCCGAATTCGTCGATGGCAAATACGCCTTCTACACCCGCCCGCAAGACGACTTCATCCAGGCCGGCAAGGGCGGCGGCATCGGCTGGGGGCTTTCGGCCAGCATTGAAAACGCCGTCGTCGAAGACGAGATCATTCTCGACAACCGCGAGTACCACACTATCACCGAGGTCAAAAACGGCCTCGGCCCCGCGCCCATCAAAACGCCCAAAGGCTGGCTGCAATTGGCGCACGGAGTCCGCAATACCGCCGCCGGCCTGCGCTACGTCGTCTATCTGATGCTCACCGAGTTGGAGCGGCCCTGGGTTGTCACGCACAAGCCGGCCGGCTACTTCATTGCTCCTAAAAACTGGGAGCGCGTCGGCGATGTCTCCAATGTAATCTTCAGCAACGGCTGGATTGAGCGCAAAAACGGCGATGTGCTGATCTACTACGCCTCCTCCGACACGCGCCTGCACGTGGCCACCAGCACCGTCGCCAAGCTGCTGGATTATGTGCAGAACACGCCCGCCGATCCGTTGCGCAGCCATGCCTGCGTGGCCCAGCGCTATGAGCTCATCGACAAAAACCTGAAGCTGCTGGGAAAGAAGAAAGCGCCCGCCGTAAAGCGCGCCGGCAAGAAGACTGCAAAGCCCGCAAAATCCAAGAAGAAATAGATTCACATGTTGAAACTGAAAACGAACTGGTTACCCCACCCAAACCGCATCTTTGCAGGTGTGGTTTGGGTGGGAAGCCGCACCTGCATCGATAGCGCTCGACATATCATCGAAAGAAAAGGAGGTAATCATGCCTGAATTCACGCTGCGCATCGATGGAATGCACTGCGGCTCATGTGTTCGCCGCGTTACGCAGGCTTTATCCACGGTCGAGGGAGCGGTGGTCAACGAGGTCCGTATCGGAGAGGCGCGTCTAACATCCAGCGCCCCCATCGATCTCTCCGTGGCGGCTTTGGCCAAGGCCGGCTTCACGGCCCGTCTGGAATCCTGAGCCGTGAAGCTTCACTCCACATTAAATTGGGTTAAGAACCGACCCTCCGGAGAGTGGCCCGTTTCTTGAATCCCTGGGTCTCTTCCGGTTCATCAGGCTTTTGTAATAATCCACGGTCCTTCCTAAAACCTGCCCATTGACATATTGGTCCAGAACCCAGGCGCGCGCCGCCTTGCCCATCCGAGTACAGCGCTCAGGGTTCCCCAGCAGTTGCAGCACCGATTCACGGATGGCGACCGGGTAGCCCGGAGGAATCAACAGCCCGGTCACCTCCGGGACGACGGCGTCTCGTGAGCCCGTCGAAAGTGTGGTAACTACTGGAATTCCGCTTGCCGCGGCCTCCAGTACAACATTCGGAAATCCCTCTCGCCAGGTCGGCAATACCATTACGTCCATTGCGCGGTAGTACGGGGCCGTATCGGCAACGTAGCCGGTGGAGAAGATTCTCGGATGATTTCTAATTCTGATCCGCAACCGCTCATCCAGAGCATCCTCGGCGGCGTCAAACCAGCCCACCAGCAACAAATACGCATCCGGTTTCGCCGCCAGAATGGCCTCAAAAGCCTCCACCAACTCCGGCAGGCCCTTGTCGCGGGTCAGGCGGCCCACAAAGCCCACCACCTGCGCATGGGGTGGAAGCACAAGCCCAAGCCGCTGGTCGCTCGGCCCCGGCGAGAAGCGCTCCACATCGACGCCGTTACTGCTGCCGCCGCCCAGCACCCGCAGTTTTGCCTCTGGCGCTATACCCAGGGCTAGCGCTTCGTTGCGAAGACTGTCGCTGTTGCAGAGCACCACATCGGAGCAGGCTGCGGCAAGCTTCTCCGCGATCAGCAAAATACCCCGCTTGAGCCCCACGCATCTCTCCAGCTTGAGTCCGCGCAGGAAATAAACCCTGGTCGGAACCCCGCAGAGCATCGCGGCAAACGAGCCAAGCAGCCCGGCCTTCGGCGTGCTGAACTCCGTCATCTGCGGCTTGAGCCTAAAAAGCAACCACGTCAGACGCACCATTGACACCAGATCGGCCAGTGGCGAAATCTCCCGCCGCATGGGAATCGCTACCGACTCTACCCCTTCCAGAGCAGCCGTGCGCGTCAGCAGCGCGCCAGGGCTGGAGACCAGCGTAACCCTAAAACCAGCCTCGCGCAGCGTACGCAAACGCCCGCCCAGAACCATGCAGGTCTGCGGGCTTGTAATGCCTACTACGATTCGCGGACCTAAAACTTTGTGAGGCGTCTTGGACGCTTGATGTGTGGATGCCGCGAAGCGGCGGCGCGCACTGCAAAATGCAGGCACTATTCCTCTATGTACATAATTCAAGCTGCGTTTAAACACGAGTCCCTCCCCAAAAGGACCTCGCGCTCCGGTGGAAAACCAAACTGGAGGCGCGTAAGAGAAGGCGCTCGGCGATACCAGGAGCTTATGCTTGCTGAACGCTCGATCAGGCAACCCCATGCCCGTGCGCGTCCACTCCCATTTATCGTCTCTGCCGCTTCCCTCGTGCAACGCAGAACTGACCTGAAAAAGGATCGGCCTTACGCTGGAGATAATCAACTTCAGTACTCTTAGGAAACAGTAGTTGGGGTTGTTATGTCAAGGAGAAATATTCTTTAGGAAAAGTGGTCCTTAATTGCAGATTACTAAGGACCTATGTTTTATACTCGCTAACAACTCTGAGGTTTTCCACATGCTTCCACAGGCCCGTCCGAAGGTTCTGTTAGTGATTCCTCATCTTGGCGGGGGTGGCGCTGAGCGTGTCATCGCTATTCTGGCTCGGGAACTGCCCTCACAGTCCTCTGAGAAGTACGAAGTGCACCTCGCACTGGTCACCGGCAGCGCTCCTGCTCCTGAGGAGTTCGGTCCCTCGCTCCAGATTCACGCCTTGAACGCAGCCCGAGTTCGCTCGGCAGCCTTGCCGCTGCTCCGGCTGATTCGGCAGCTCAAACCAGCGCTGATCCTGTCTGGCATTTTCCACCTCAATTTTCTGGTTCTGTTGCTGCGCTCCTTCTTCCCTGCTGGAACGCGCATACTGGTGCGCCAGAACGGCACGGTCTCCGCTTCTTTGGCCTATGACCGCCTTCCCTGGTACACCAGCCTCCTCTATCGCCTGCTCTACCGCCGCGCCGACCGCATTATCTGCCAGACGCAAGCCATGGCAAACGACCTGTCCGCCGAGCTGCATCTTGCCCCCAAGCGGCTGGCTGTTCTATGCAATCCTATCGATGTCGAAGAGATTCGCAAGTCCATCAGCCAGCAGCAGTTTCAGCAACAGACGACCGGCCCTCTGCTGCTTGCAGTGGGAAGGCTCTCGCCGGAAAAAGGCTTTGATCTACTGCTGCAAGCATTCGCTCTGGTTCGCAAAACCTCTCCACAACTCCGCCTGCTGATCGCCGGCACCGGGCCGCAAGAGACCGCTCTAAAAGCCCAGTCCGCCGCCTTGGGCCTCGACTCTGCCGTGACCTTTGCCGGCCACCTTCCATCTCCGTGGCAGTACTTCCCTACCGCTACGCTCTTCGTTCTTCCGTCGCGTCATGAGGGCATGCCAAATGCGCTTCTGGAAGCCGCTGCCGCCGGACTGCCCATAGTTGCCTTGCCTGCCTCTGGCGGCGTTGTGGAGCTGCTTCGCGATCAACCAGGCGTCTGGCTAGCCCCCCAGGTCTCAGCCGAGGCCCTCGCAGCTTCCCTGCTCTCCGCTCTGCAAACCCTCCAGCCCGGTCAGCGCTTTGCCCACGCCTTCATCGACGGCTTCCGCCTCGACCGCGCTATGCGGGCTTATGAAAACCTGATCGACCAGACCCTCGCCAAAGAGCCGTGAGCCAGTAAAATACCGGTCCCAGCAGCGCCACAATCGAGGCCAGCAGCAGCGCCGAGATCGACCCAATCCTCTCTGCCCGCGCGGCATAAAGCGCATAGCAGATCAGCATCAACGGAGCCACGCCCAGCAGCCACGCAACGGCAAGATTCCCCGCCTTGAACGGCCGCGCCAGCTCCGGTTCGCGCATCCGCAAAACAGCCAGCGCCACAAACTCCAGCAGCAGGCTCGATCCATACAGAACCAGATCGATTGAAATCAGCCGCTCAAAGGGCAAGCTCAGCGCCGCCGCCCACCCCGCTCCGCACAGCAGTACGCTTACCCACGGCACGCCGCGCCGGTTGCGCCGGGTTAGAATTTCAGGCAGCATCCCATCCTCGGCCATCGCCATCGGCAGCCGCGTATAACTCAGCACCAGCGCGTTGAACATCCCAAATCCATTGATCGCGCCGCCGGCAATCAGCGCCAGCCCCAGCGCAGGCCCGCCCAGCAGCACCGCAACGTCGGCCCAGTCGCCCGTCCCAAAGCTGGCCGTTGAAATCCCCGCTACAGCCATTGCGCCCAGAGGCAGCAGGTAACTCACCGCCACCAGCGCCGTAGACCAAAGCATCGCTCGCGGATAATTCCGCTGCGGATTCTCTACCTCGCCCGCTACCGTGGCCGCGTTATCCCAGCCCATGTAATTCCACATCGCCACTTGAATCGCCAGCGCAATCCCCGCCTGCGAGTGCGCCCCTCTCCATTGCACCGCGGGATGCAAAGTAAACCCATGCCAGAATCCCAGCGCCACCAGCACCGCGAACGGCGCCAGCAGCAGCACAAACAGCGCCATCGAACCGTTGCCCACAGAAGGCGCGCCGCGCAGATTCCACGCCGTGCAGACCACCACTACCAGCAGCGCGCAGCCATAATGCGCATAACCGGCCGTGAGCGACGGAAAAAACTTGCCCACGTAAGCAACAAAAAGCGCCGGATAGATGGCCATGTCGAAGATGCTGGCGGCCAACGAAAGCCAACCCTCCTGATAGCCCCAGAACGGCCCCATCGCCCGCCGCACCCAGACGTAAAAGCCGCCATCGGCCGGTATCGCGCTGGCCAGTTCGCCCACCATCAGCGCGGTCGGCAAGCTCCACACAAACGGCAGCACCAGAAGAATCAAAATCGCCGCGCCATACCCCGCGCCGCCCAGAATGTCTTCAATGCCGTAAGGCCCGCCGGAGACCATGAAGTAAGTGGCGGCAATCAGTGGCAGCAACCGCATCCCGCCACCCTGATTTCCGGATTGAAGAGCATTGCGCATGAACAAACTCCCATGTAGTTCCTGCAATTTGAAAGGGCACGACTTTACAGCCCGCGGAAAAACTCAATCGAGGGCTCTGCTTTGAAAGGGCACGACATTAGTCGTGCCGATAAAACCCATGGAATCAATAGGGCCTTAGCCCCTGAGGAATGTTTTTCGTCAATGTGGATTTTGCACATGCTGCTACGCCTCCAGCCCCTCCCCCTTCGGCAGCAGCTTCCACGCCCAATACCAAAGAAAAAGAAACGTGCTGACCGTCCACAGCGAAGTAGCCAGCGCAATCCCAGCCACGCCCATCCAGCGCATCAGAACCAGATTCAAAACCACATCCAGCCCCAGATTCAGCGCGCCGCAGTAAAAGATCAAATCCGTCCGCCGCATCGCCACCAGAAAGCGGTAAAAGACCCTGCTTGAAACAAAGAACGGAATCTGAATCGCGTACATCATCAGCACCGGCGTCACCAGCGCAGTATCGCTCGCCTTGAAGACTCCATGCTGAAAGGTAGTGCGGATCAGCAGATGCGCGCCCGCAATCAGCGCCAGCGCAATCGGCGTCGAAACCAGCGCCGTCAGCCGCACCCAGGTGCGCAAAGTGGCTCGGCAGGCGCTCCAGTCCTTGTGCGCTATCATGCGGCTGAAATGCGGCACCACCGCTGAAGACACCGCTCCCGCCAACAGCGTAATCACCACGCTCACAAATCGGTTGGCGTAGGCCAGCGCCGAAACGCTCCCGGCCGGCAGCATCGCGGCCATCGATTGGTCAACAAGCAGCCCTCCCGAGGCCACCACGCCGCTTAGCAGCACCGGCCCATACTGCCGCGCCACCTCGCCCGTCGCCTCCGTCGCTCCGTGCCACCAGAAACGAAAGCGATAGCCGCGCGCGTCCATCATCCACGCCACCGCCACGGCGTGAATCACAGCCCCGGCCAGCGTCGAGTAGACCATCGCCCAAATTCCAAAGCGCCCGCTCAGCAGAACGGCTCCAAGAATAATAGCGACGGGCGTTGCCACCGGAGCCAGCGCCGGCAGCGCAAAGCGGTCAAAGGTGTTCAGCACGGCCGTGCAGTTGGTCGCGATCCCGGTAATCAGCACCACCGGCAGCAGCGCATAGAAGAGCCGGATTGAGAGCGCCAGCTTCTCCGGCGCAAAGTGTGATGCGATCAGTGGAAAAAATCCATGCGCGGTTAGCGCCATCCCCACTGAAGCGCCCGTCAGCAACACACAAACCCACAGCATCGAGCTCGACAGCAACTGCTGCGCCCGTTCATGCCCCTCCTGCTCCCGCACCCGGATCAGCGTCGGCACCAGCGCCTGATTCATCGATTCAGAGATTAAATTAATCAGCAGATTCGGAATCAGAAACGCCGCCAGAAATGCATCCATCGCGTCCGAGCGCCCATAGACCCCGGCCACGGCAAACTCCTTGAAAGTTGCCACGATCTTGACCAGAATCCCCGCCGCCGTAACCGAAGCCGCCGCGCGAAAGATCCGGCGATTGACGCTGCCGCCTTGAAAGAGCTTCGCGAGTTGGGGGAGGGTAAACATGCTGGCGGAATCAATCGCCAGTCTACAGGATCGGCGCAGTCCCTACGCGGCCAAGGGCCGGATCTTCTGCCGCTTCTTCTGCGATTCGACCCACGAGTCGTACTGTAACTGCGCCTTTGAGAAGAAGTCCGGTGACAATCCCAGAGCTTCGCCAAGCCGGATGCTAAGGTCCATCGTCACGCCAGTGCGCCCGTTCAGGATGCGGGAGATAGTAGCACGCGCAACGCCGATATGCTCGGCAAGCTCAGTTGCGGTTCTTCCTCCCAAAAACTCCTTCAGAAGTTCGCCTGGGCTGGCCGGATTGTGGATCGTCGTCATAACAATTGCTCTTTTACAGATTCTTGAGAATTGTCTCTTTGGAGACACCTTTGTGCGCGGCTATCGCAGAAAGAATTGCATTCAAGGTTCCAATTCTGAGGGGCGAATGCGCTGGAACAGCAACGCGATGGGGAGCCGGTTGCTCGGTTTGCAGAATGACGTGGCTGCCAACCTGATGGATTCTCCGGTATCCCCAGCGTTTACCGAGATGCCTGACCAGTTCTTCTCCGCTCAGATCGCGAGGCAGCCTCATGCGACAGCCAGCACCTCATCGCGAACCAGATGCAGTCGGATGGAAGCCGGAGGCGCGGAGTCGAAATAGAAGGCTTGAACCGCTTCTTTGACGTTGGCTTTCAGCTCGTCCCAACTGTCGGCCTGAGTAAAGATGCTCTCGCCGAGGGATTCTGCGGTAAAGCCGCCGTCAGCCTCTTGCACGATTTCAAACACAATCTCTCTCATGCCGATTTGCCTCCTCGCCACAGCCTGAGCCTATCACGGAGCTTTTCGCAAGAGCAAGGTCCGCATCGAATCATGGACTGGCCGGAAGCGCGCCATCCGCCACACTTTTCCCAGCATCGGGAAAGCACTCCGCCACCCCCTCCGGCTCTTCCTCAGCCAACCGCCCCGCCAGCGCAATCAACCCCAGCAGCAGCCACGTCGTCCGATTCTCCTCGACCGTTGCCACCAGCGATGTGATCAGCCAAACCACCAACGCCGTCCCCAGCGCCCAGCGCAGCGGCCCGTGAGTCAGCCGAATCGCCCAGATAGCCGCGGCCACAATCCCAGCAGCCAGAAAGAGCGCGCACAACCCGCCCGTAACGGCGATCGAGAGCGCCGTATTGTGCGCCGAATCGATGGGCGCGGTGCCTGCCGCATTGACAAAGCTTCCAGCGCCAGAGCCAATGAACGGCGCATGAGCAAAGGCCTTCCATCCCGCCTGCCAGATATTCAAACGCTGATTCAGATCGCCGCCCTGAATCTGTTCGCCAATCGTAGCCAGCCGCTCAAAGGTTCCGTGCGGAACCATGAACCAGAGCACCAAGGCCGCGGGCGGAAGAGCCATCGTCGCGGCCAGCACCTTCCGGGCGTGGGCGCGGCCCAGCAGCAGACCACTGCCTGCCAGAGCCACCAGCGCAGCCAAAAAGCCTCCGCGCGAGGCCGTCAGCAGCACGGCCACCAAACCCACTGGCAAGTAACCGCCGGCCAGCAACCGCCAACCCCAGCGCCGCTCACTGTTCAGCAGCAGCGCCGCCAGCGGCAGACTCATATCCAGAAAGCGCGCCACATCGTTCGGATCCTGCCCCTCGGCCACAAAGCGAATTTGCGTGGCAATCGCCTCAGCCGTGGCGAAGTTGGCCACGGTAAGCAGCGCCAGAACCCAAGAGCCGGCCACGCAGGCCCGCAGCAGAGCGCGCAGATCGGCGGCGCTGTCGCTCAGCTCCCAGACCAGCCAGACAATCATCATCTCCTGAAAGAAGCCGCGCAGCTTATCCAGAGTTGCCAGCGGCTCAATCGTCCAGAAGTAAGTGCAGCAGAGCCAAAGATAGAAGGCCAGCACCAGAATCTGCATCGGCCCCGGAGCCCGCAGCCGCCGCAATTCAAGCACCGCCGGAACGGCCGCCAGCAGCACCGCCAAGCCCGCCAGCCGGGCAATGTTGCCCATCGGCTCGCCCAGGTCCATGGAGTATTCCCACGGAATAGCAAAGACAAACAGCAGCAGCAAACCCCAGGCTATGCGGCGCATCGCGGCAAACCTCTCAAGGCTCCCCTGCGACAGAAGTGAAACTCGCGGGGATATTTTCTTTCCGGAGAAAAGTTATCGGGATTTGCAGCGCGATAAATAACAAAATCGCGTACGGAAAAGTCAGGATTCTATAGGCAACTGGCACTGCACAAACAAGCAGCACACTGAAGCAAAGGTCAAGATACCGGCGCGCAAGGCCCAGATCCCTTAACCTTCCCCGCACGCTGAAAAACCAAGCCAAGCAAAGGCTAAAAGAAGCAGCATCGAAGGCCACTTGCCAGGCCCACGCATAAGAAAAGCCAGTCACGTCGCCCCGCAGCAAATGCAAAACCGCCCACAGTCCGGCAATCAAAAGCAGATAGATCGCAAACTCAAAACCTCCCATCGGCTCCGCTTTTCTCAGCGGTCTGGTCTCAATTTGCTCTAACTCATCATCCTTTGACTTACCTTCAATAAATACCGTCAAAAAATGCAGCACAAGAAACAACACCAGCGCCGCATGAATGCCGCCCCGATGCAATAAAAGCGGCAGCAGGCAGATTCCCGTCGCAAGAGTGCAGAAGGCGGCCGGCACCCAACCCGGCAGCCGCGCATCCAGCACCCGGCCTTCGACGTTGTAAATCCATGCAAAGCCCAGAATAACGAGCCCCAGCGCCATCTCCCACCGCTCCGCTCCCTGCCCTGCCCTGAGCGCCAGGTGAAAGAATGCCGCGCCAAACGCAGCTATCAGCAAGACGCGCAGAATAAAAAGATACCGCCCCACCGGCCTCAAGTATCCAGAAATATTTTGCGAGGCCGAAGCACTTTGCGGCAGAAATGCCGGCATTTGCAGAAGAACAAACAACACCGGCAACTGCGGCCCACCAGCCAGGTGGCGTTCATGCGCGCCAAAACACGCAGCCAAAACAAAGAGCAAGTAAGGCCAGAAAAACCAGCGCGGCAATCCCGCATCCTTCAGCCGCCGCTCCAGACTCCTGATCCAGAAGATTCCCAAAAGCAACAGACCGCCCCCGGCTGCCAGTGTCAGATGCCGGCTATCTGGGTGCGAATGCAAGATGCGCAGCGCAACAGCGCCTGCCCCAGCAACCAGCACGGACGACAGAAGAAAAATAATGCGGCTGAGCTGTGACTTGAAACCTGGGCTCAACAAATACATCTCCTTGCCTCTCATCGTCCGCCTTCATCGAGTGACTTTGGCTTTGTGCTGGGTGTTGACGTGGTCGAGGCCGGGCGGTTGAACCACTGCGAGTAGACCATCACTCCGTAAATCGGCAGGCCGACAGCCGATTGAACGGCCGCCTCGATGGCCTTGTTCAACAGGTTTTTCGCCGCCGAGTCGGGCACGAAGAGAATGTCGCGGTCGTGAATGGACTGGTCGGGCTCCTGGCCGTGAATCATGCGCTTCAAATTCAGACTGGTAATGGTGCGCCCGCTCTTCTGCTCGCGAATCAGGAGAGCTTTCCACGAGGCGGCATTCGGCGTCGTTCCCCAGGCCAGCGAAAGAGCTTGCACCACGGTCAGTCCCTGGGCCGGATCCACGGGAAAGCCTCCCGGCCTGACCACATCGCCGATCACATAAACCAGCCCGGCGCGGCTGACCTGGACTGTATCGCCTGGAAGAAGCTCTGGGTTGTGCTCTGCCGTAGTGTCGGTTCCGCTCGGGTCCAACACCACCGGATGCGGCGTTTTGGAGTCGTCGCGGTGGAAGATATTGACCAGCCGGCCGGCGTTCGGCGAAAGCCCGGAGGCCGCGGAAAGCAGATCGAGAAGCCGATGATGCAGCGTGTAGGGATAGACGCCGGGACGGGCCACTTCGCCCAGCACGCTCACATCCTGACCCGCATACATCGTCACCAGCACCGAGACCTGCGGATGCAGCAGCATTCCCTGCTCAATCAGCGCCGCCTCAATGGCGCGAGCCGCTGCCTGCTCGTCCATGCCGGAGAGCTTGATCCTGTGAATCATCGGTAATTCGACGCTTCCATCGGCGGCGACGCGCACCAGGGAATGAAACTCGGGAGTGTGAAACTCGGCAATGTCCAGAGAGTCGCCCGGACCGATGGGCGCGGGCATTGGAGAGCCCAATTGCGCCGGACCCGCAAGTGGCGAAGCAGGCTGATTTGCACCCTGCGGGCTATCCCAGATCGAAGGCGACTGCTGCGGATTGGGCGTCTGCTGCGGCGATTGCGTTGCGGGAAGCCGGACAACGCCCGTAGGCAGGCCCGAGGTGCTGGTGGTGGGCGCCTGGGCATGAAGCGCCATGCCTGACAGAGCCAAAATGAAGAGCACAACACTCGCGCGCACTACCGCGGGATGAATCGCCTCCATCAGGAAAACGCCCCCAATCGCCAACCACAGACCAACAAACAGCGTGATAGCCATGTAGAAAGGAAGATTGGGCGCAACCGGTTTCACCGGCTGTCTGGCATAGTCCACCACGGAGATGCTGGAGCCCTCAATCCCGGCCGACAAACCCGCCTCTTCGGCCTTCTCCAGCACCCGCACATAAAGGTCGTGGCTGGCGTTCGTCTCTTCGCGCATCGCCGCGTATTGGCTGGCAGCTTCATCGGCCTTCATGCCCTCAGCCGTCAGTGCGTCCAGGTTCTTCTGCACCAGTTGCTCACGGTCGACGGCCGTCTTCCATGCACTGCGGAAGCCCTCCACCAGCCGCAAGTCTTCAGCCTTTTTCTGCCTGTCCAACTCCTCTAACTGACGACGAATCTCCACCGCGCGCGGAAAATTCGGACCGTGCTCAATGTTGAGCTGAGACTGTTCCTCTTCCAGCGCGCTCTGCCGTGCGTGAATCTGCTGTAGCAGCGATGTGGCAAAGTTGCTGTCTTGTCCTTGCAGTCCCGGATCGGAGGCCAGAACCAGCTCCGGATCGCCTGCCGAAGCCGCCCGATATTCAGCCTCGCGAAGAATCCGCGCCGTTGAAGCCGCCACCAACTGCCGGCTCACCTCATCCACTTCCACCAGGGCCGAAGTATGCTGCGTCTCGCTGGACTGCCCGTTGGCCAGCGTCTCGGGCGTATTCAGCAGGCCGTGTTCGCGCTGGAAGGCCGTCAGCCGCTGCTCTTGCTGCTCCACGCGCTGCCGCAGTTCCTTGAGCTGGCTCTGTAGCCAAACCGAGGCCTGTTGCGTGGCCTGTACATGCGCCTCGCTGTCCTCTTGCTCGTAGGCGGCGATCAGCGCATTCACCACCTGCGCCGAGAGAGCCGCATCCGTAGACCGGAAGCGAATCTGTATCAGCATTGTGCGCGGCAGCGTCTGCACGCGGAGCCGCTTCTGAAATCTCTCCAGCAGCCAGGCTTTTGCCTCGGGCGTTGCCGCATCCGGGCGAAACTCCGGAAACAGGCTCGCAAAATTACCCTTGAATGCCGGCGTCTGGTAGAGCCTCAGGCCGGTAATCACCCTCCAGGCCAGCCGGTCGCTGCGAAAGACGTTGGCCAGCGTCTCCTGCTGCACCGGCGCCGATAAAATCGACGCGGAACCAAACGGCTCTGGAGTTTGCAGGCTCAGTGTCGAGACGGGTGACGTGTTCAGCGCCACGCTCGCGCTGGACTCGTATTGATTGGGAGCGATCAGGCAATAGAGCAGGCACAGCAGCAGCAATCCGCCCACCAGCAAAGCGGCAAAGCGCCAGCGGCGAGCCACCACTGCCCAAAGTTCGCGCAGCGATCCAGCGGAGCCTTGCGAACGGGTCTCATCGGACGATTGATGACTTGGTTCCTGCACGGGTCCAACACCTCGATCCAAAACTCCCTCCGGCAGGCCATCTCCGGGATTCAAAACCAATCGGCGCCGCAGAGGAAATCCCCGTCAGTGTCCTTCATTGAAATCAATTCCGTCAATAGACCCCCACACAGACAAGCCAGATCAAAAAACTCTCGCCAGCGAACATATAATTCAATCCTGTTATTAAAAAGACGCGACTTCACAGGCTACGGAAAAACTCAATCGGGTGAAGGGTACGGGCTTTACAGGCTGCGTAAAAACTCATCGCGAGGCAATTCTTGAAGGCTTTGTAACCAGGGTACGACTTTAGTCGGGCCGATAAAGCCAATCATATCAACGTTTGGCTTTAGCCCCTGCAACGCTCAATCGTGATTGCACCCCGAATAGCCCTTTTTTCGCAGACTGTAAAACCGCACTCACTCCATTGGCTTCACACGGGGGATAAAGCCTCCGCCCCTCTCCGGACTGGGTTTTCAGCAGCCTGTCTAGCCGCTCCTCACGTGGGCTTCGTAATCTCGGCCACCTGAGTTATTGTAATCCGGTTTATTAGCCCGTGGTTTAAGCAGCTGATTTCTGCACTGTGCGGCAGCGCCGAACCGCGACAGGATGAAATCGGTGCCGTCCATATTCAGGCTTACAGTGGTAGGCTTTCGGTGATGGTGAAGCTGGAGATGCCGATGCGAACTTCCCCTGGAATGCTTACCGCAATTGCAGTCGCAATCTTACTCTGTGGAGCGTTGCCGGCCCAGCCCCCTGCTCGTATGGCAGTGGCCATCCAGCATGGGCAGGAAGACGGTTTCTACAATCCCGTCGCCGATCCCAAAGCCGTTGTCGCGGTGGGCCATGCGCGATTCACCATCCTCACCCCAGAACTGATCCGCATGGAGTGGTCTGCCGACGGCAAGTTTGAGGACCATGCCTCGCTTGTGTTTTTGAATCGGCGGCTGCCGGTGCCGAAGTTCGAAGTCGCAATCACGGGAGATAGCGACATTCCGGTCAATCGGAGTCGCCACGGGTTGACCATCAAGACCTCGGCTCTCACGCTCCAATACTCAACCATTGTGCTTACAGAATCTGGCCCGGAAGGCCGCTTTACCCCCGAGAACCTCTCAATCACATTCACCCTCAAAGGCAAACAGGTCACCTGGCACCCCGGCGATACCGACCCCAACAACCTGCAAGGCACCACGCGCACCCTGGACGGCGCATTGGGCGACAAGACTCAGGAACCGCTGGGGCAAGGTCTGATCTCGCGCTCCGGCTGGGCGCTGGTGGACGATTCCACCCGTCCGCTCTTCGACTCGGCCGACTTCCGCTTTCACGATGGCCGAGACAGTCCCTGGCCGTGGGTGATGGAGCGGCCTGCTGGTGACCGTCAAGACTGGTACTTCTTCGGCTACGGTCACGATTACCGCCGGGCGCTGGGAGATTTTGTGCGCGTGGCCGGCCGCATCCCGCTGCCGCCGCGCTTTGCCTTTGGAGCGTGGTGGTCGCGCTACTGGGCCTACACCGACCAGGAACTTGACGATCTGGTGCGCGGCTTCCGCGAAAACGACACGCCGCTGGATGTCTTTGTCATCGACATGGATTGGCACACCAGCCAAGGCCAGCTTGAGGCCGCCAGTGAGCGGGATCAGTCTGGCCAGTCGCTCGGCTGGAGCGGCTATAGCTGGAACAAGCTGCTCTTTCCCGATCCCGATCAGTTCTTGGCAAAGCTCCATGCAGAGGGGCTGAAGGCGACGCTGAATCTGCATCCGGCCTCTGGCGTCGAGCCCTGGGAGACGGCTTATCCAGCCATGGCGCGGGCCATGGGCATCGATCCGGCGACCCGCAAATACGTGCCCTTCGACATCACCGACAAGAAATTCGCCACCAACTACATGAACCTGCTGCATCATCCGCTGGAGAAGCAGGGCATCGACTTCTGGTGGCTTGACTGGCAGCAGGAGTCGGATACCAAACTGCCCGGCGTCAACCCCACCTGGTGGCTGAACTACGTGCACTTCACCGATCAGCAGCGCGAGGGCAAGCGCCCGCTGCTCTTTCACCGCTGGGGCGGACTGGGCAATCACCGCTATCAGATCGGCTTTTCCGGCGACGCCATCTCGGTCTGGGAGACGCTGGCTTTTCAGCCCTGGTTCACGGCCACGGCGGCCAACGTGGGCTACGCCTATTGGAGCCACGACATTGGCGGCCACTTGCCCGGCTCCGTCGATCCGGAACTCTACACGCGCTGGGTGCAGTTTGGCGCTTTCAGCCCGATTCTGCGCACTCACACCACCAAGAATCCCGATAGCGAGCGCCGTCCCTGGGCCTATCCCGAGCCGTATTCCTCGGTTCTGCGCTCCGTCTATCAGCTCCGTTATGCCTTGCAGCCATATCTTTACACCGAGGCGCGCAAGACGTACGAGACAGGCGCAGCTTTTCTGCATCCGCTCTACTACGATTGGCCGGAGGAAGATCAGGCTTACCTGAGCAAGGGCGAATATATCTTTGGCGATCGGATGCTGGTCGCGCCCATAATCGCCCCCGCCGACAAGGCCTCGGGATTGGCCACGGAGAAGCTTTGGCTGCCGCCGGGCGAGTGGATCGAATGGCCCACAGGCAAGCATTTTCACGGTGGCGAAACGGTGGAACGCAGCTTCTCCATCGAGCAGATACCGGTCTATCTGCGCCCCGGCGCAATCATCCCCATGCAGCCGCCCATGCTCTACACCGGCCAAAAACCGGTGGACCCGCTGATCGTCAATATCTGGCCGCTAACGCCGGGAGCGACGTCAACTTACTCGGTTTACGAAGACTCCGGCGTGGGCGTCGAGTATCAAAAGGGCGTCTTTGCCCGCACGCCAATCAAGGCAACGCAAACCGGAGACTCACTGCGCCTTGAGATTGGTCCCGTGCAGGGCGCTTACCCAGGAATGCCCGTTGCGCGCGGTTTTGAATTGCGCTTGCCCGCCGATTGGCCGCCGCAAGAGGTCACGGTGAATGGCTCTCCGCTAATGCACGCCAGCGTTGCCGGTAAAAGTGGGTGGAGCTACCAGGGCAATACGCTGACCACGGTAATTCCTGTCGCCAGCCGCGGCGTGGCCTCCAAGGTGACGGTGGTGGTGCGTCGCGCCGCGGGGCTGACCGCGCAACGGGACCAGTTGGATGGATTTGCCGGCTCCATGACCCGGCTGCGCGGCGCCTATGACGCCATGCACCAGACCTCGCCTGTCTCCGATCCTCCCGACGCCTTGGTCGACGCGATGCAAACCGGAGACCGGCTCAGCTACCACCCGGAGACCGCGCTGGAAGAGATGGCTCATTTTCGCCAGGCCCTTCCGAATGCGCAGGCCGCCGTTGCCCGGATAGGCGCAATCTTTGACAGCATTCTGGAGGAGCATCTGCGCCTCTATTCCCCGGAACGATGGCTGCCAGGCGGCATGAATATGGCTGCCCTGAAACAGAGCCGCAAGGAAGCCATGACCAGGGCGCTCAAGCTGGCAGCGGATGCGGGAAGATAGATGAGATTGAGCCTGCCTATAAATTCCTTGAACTGGGTGCCCCATCCTTTCCGCGTTCTTTGCGGAAAGGATGGGATGCCTCAACACGATTAACGGGCCGGTTTAATAGCCGCCGGTTTTGCGCCCGCCGGTGTGTGCGTTGCGGCAGGAACAGCGGGAAGAATCTGCGCCAGCTTGATCTTGTCCATCATTGGAAAGTTCGCCTTCAGGTATGCGTCGCCCTGATCGGTGATGAGATCCTGGCGAGGCGATTCGCGATAACCGGGGAAGATTTTATCGACCACATCCATGCCTTCGACCACCGTGCCGAAGGGAGCAAAGCCCATGCCGTCGAGGCGCGGGTTGTCCGCATAGTTGATGAAGAGTTGCGTCGTGCGGCTGTTGGGGCCGGAGGTGGCGAAGACCAGGCTTCCGCGCTTGTTGCTCTGCACCACGGGATCATCCTGAATTTTCGCGGTCTGCCAGGCCTTGTTGACGGCGGGGTCGGCGCTGAGCCCGAACTGCACCACAAAGCCGCGAACGACGCGAAAGAAGGATGCGTTGGTGAAGTAGCCGTAGCGAACCAGATTGTAAAAGCGGTCCGCGCCCAGGGGCGCCCAATCGCGATGGACTTCAACGACGAAGTTGCCCGCCGATGTGGTGAACTTTGCCTTGAAGGCCGCGGGCGCCTTGGCCTTGAGCGTTGCCGGATTGAGTAGGGAGGGACGCGGGCCTGTGGCATGGGCGGCACTGGCCTTGGCTGGTGAGCTTTTGTGCGCTGGGGCCTGAGCATGAAGGAGGAGGCTTGCAGACAAAACAATGATCGTTGCAATGGCTTTCATCATGATGAGAATTATACGAATCGGCGGCCTGGGTTTGAAACCGAAAATCGCGCGTGCGATTGAAACCTGTCTGTACACGGAAAGACTACCCCGTACCCGAAGCCTTCATTTATCGTCATAGAGTATCTTGCCGTGAACCTGAATCGTGCAACGGAAGCGCTGGATGCATGGGAGAAAGAATGACACGTTTGCAATGGTTGGGCCTCTCTGGATTGATTGCACTGTCGGGATGTTTTGCAGAGCCGGCGGTTGCGCAGCAGGCCATTTTGTCTCAACGCAACATCGAAATCGATGTTTCCCAGGCCGCCCACCCGCTAGACCGCTTTTTTGACCTTTCCGTTGGCTCCGATTTTCCCGGTACTTTGATTCGCGACGACAGTCAGGCGCAATTGAAGACGGCCGTTGACGAGCTTGGCTTCCGCTATATTCGCTTCCACGCCATCTTTCACGATGTGCTCGGCGCCGTTCGCGTGGAAAACGGAAAAACGACATACAACTGGAGCAAGATCGACCAGCTTTACGATGACCTGCTTCTGCGCCGCATCCGCCCCTTTGTCGAACTCGGCTTCACTCCCAAAGCAATGGCTACCTCTGAAAATAAAATCTTTTATTGGAACGGCAACACTTCACATCCCAAGCCAGATGCATGGAAGAATCTGATCGACGCATTTATCCGCCATATCGAGGCGCGTTATGGCCGGAAGGAGGTCCGCTCCTGGTATTTTGAAGTCTGGAACGAACCGAACCTCTCCGGCTTCTGGGAAGGCGCGGATCAAAAGGCTTACTTCGAACTCTACGATCTGACGGCAAATACCATCAAGGCGATTGATCCGGCTTTGCGCGTAGGTGGGCCGTCCACCGCGGGTGCCGCATGGGTGCCGGAGTTTCTCGATCACGTTGCCAAAAGCGGCGCGGCGGTCGATTTTGTAACCACTCACACTTATGGCGTCGATGGCGGCTTTCTGGATGAGATGGGCAGGTCAGATACCAAGCTATCGCCTTCGCCGGATGCCATCGTAGGCGATGTCCGCAGGGTTCGCCGGCAGATCGATGCCTCCCAATATCCCCATCTGCCGTTGTATTTCACGGAATGGAGCACGAGTTATACGCCGCGCGATCTGGTGCATGACTCCTACATCAGCGCACCCTACATTCTTAGCAAGCTCAAGGCCAGCCAGGGATTCTTGCAAGGCATGAGTTACTGGGTCTATTCGGATTTGTTTGAAGAACCGGGCCCGCCGCCAACGCCTTTTCACGGCGGCTTCGGCCTCATGAATCGCGAAGGCATTCGCAAGCCCGCCTACTTTGCATACAAATATCTGCACGCACTGCAAGGCAATGAAATTCCCGTCAAGGATTCGCAAACATGGGCTTCTACCAATGGGTCCAATGTTGCTGCTCTTATCTGGGATTTTGAGCAGCCTAGCCAAACAGTAAGCAACCATCCGTTTTATAGCCGCATCGTTGCCGCGGAAGAGGCAGCGCCCGTCCAACTCACCATCAGCCATCTTCATCCGGGCAGCTATCGAATCAAGGTCTACCGTACCGGCTTTCACGCCAACGATGCCTATTCTGCCTACATCGAGATGGGCTCGCCGGATGCAATCACTCCATCGCAGATCGCGCATCTCAATGACCTCACTCGCGACCTTCCGGAAACTGAGCGACCGATCACTGTTGGAGCGGGTGGAAGTTATCAGCTCAATCTGCCGATGCGCGGCAACGATATTGTGCTGGTAACCATCGATTCATCCCAGCCGTGAAAAGGCGCTCTCCATGAACCTGAGCAGGCACGGCGCTGCTACCGGTCTCGTTGACAACAACTGTTGAGCAGTTCTACGATGCGGCTTGCCTGCTGTTTGCCTGCAAGCGGGCGCAAATACGACAAAAGCATCGGAAGAGGCACGGCGAATTCTGGGAGGCTGGACGTGGGTAGAGGCTGGATTTTCTGGACCGATAATGGGCGCGCGCACTGCGGTATTGGCTCTGGCGCTGTAAAAAATGGACTTCTGGCCAGCAGGAATTGGAGAGCAGCTCTCCCGGTTGCCGTCGCGATGCTGCTTTGCGCGGCGATGGCAAGCGCGCAAGTGCCGCCGGTGGTCGTCAGCTCGAATCAGACGCTGGTGCCGGCGCTTGGCGGCAACACGCACCACATCGCGGTAAATTCACTCGGAGACGTTTTCTACGAGGACGATAGCTCGAACACAATCTTCGAGGTGGTTCCGGGCAATCCCACTCCCCTTCCCTTGGTGACTGGCCTGCATGGTGGCCGCAGCGTTGCCGTCGATCCATCGAACAATCTCTGGTCGGTCAACAACTACGACAACGGGAACGCTTCGATCATCGAGATCCCATATAGCGGTTCCAATGGCGTCTATCCCACTGCGGCCATGCCCAGTTCGCTGAGCAGTGGCAATCCACCTGTTTGCACCGCGCCGGCAACCGTGGTTTGCCAGATCAAGGGCGAAGGCGGCGGCGGCGTCACCGGCTATTTCTTGCAGGCAACGGACTTGGGTTTTGATGCCGCGGGAAATCTGTATGTTACAGATAATCGGGATAACGTATCCGGCGACAAATACAACCGCATTCTGGAATATCCGGCCAACCAAACCGCGCAGCAGTATCCGAACCTCCTCCTGATTGCGGACGGGTTGCCGGAGACGACCACCGCGGAGATGGCCGTCGATGCGGCGGGAGATGTTTACTACGCCGACGGAATTGGAAGCGGCGTGTATGTTTTCCCGGCCGGCACGACGGTGAGCCCGTCTGGCGGACTGGCTGCCGCGGGAACCTATACGACAATTGGGACCGGACTGACAACTCCCGGCGGTGTGGGCCTGGATTCTTTGGGCAATCTCATCATTACCGATACCGGCAACAACCGGCTGGTCGAAATCCCGTACGCGAATGGCGCTCTGGAGACGGCAGACCAATACCTGGTCTCCTACACCTATTCAGCAAATGGAGTGGCCGTCGATTCTCAGGGCCACATTTACTTCAGCGGATATAACGCGAATATTCCACCTCCGGGGAAAACGACGGACGGCGCCACGACGATTGGCGAGATGACGTTGTGGAATGCCAATCTAGGGTCAATCAACGTTGGCGCTTCAGGTTCTCCTTTGACCCTGAATTACGCCTTCAATGCCGCGGCAACTCCCGCGAGCATCTCAGTCTTGCCTGCCGGTGGTCCATTTGCGATTGCCGCGCCTGCAACCGGAGCTTGCGCGGCGATGACGGCGCAGGCCGTGGGATCGAGTTGCAGTTTGGCAGCCACCTACACGCCCAGCGCCGCCGGAACGCAACCGGGAGCGGTGGTTCTGGCTGACTCGACTGGAACGGCAATTGCGACCGGCTATCTTTACGGCGTCGGCCAGGGCGCTGTGCAGAGCGTCGATCCGGGAACGTTGGCCGCGATCGGCGGCAATTGGCAGAGCCCCGAGGGCATCGCCGTCGATTCCGCGCAGAATGTTTACGTCGCCGACAGCACGGCAAAGGCGGTGTACGAATATTCGCTGGGCGGAACGCTGCTGGCAACCATCGGCAGTGGGCTGAATGCCCCTTCCAGCGTGGCGGTGGATGCGGCGGGCAGTGTCTATATCGCGGATGCGGGAAACAGCCGCGTTGTGGAAGTGCCGGTGGTGAACGGCGCTCTCTCCAATGCCAGCCAGGTTGTGGTGTACTCCGGGACCAGCGGTCCGGCGGGGTTGAGCATCGATGCGGGCGGGAATTTGTATATTGCCGACAGCGGCAACAAGAGGGTCTTGCGGGTGCCGAATACCGGGGGCGTTCCAAACTCGGCGCTGGCTGTTACGGTGGGATCGGGCTTCACCGCTCCTCTTGCCGTGGCCGTCGATGCGGCAGGCGACGTCTTTGTCGCGGACGCGGCCAGCGTGTATGAGGTGCAAGCCCTAACTGGGGCGCAGTCGGCAGCTTACTCCTCGTCGCTGTCGCCGGGCGGCATCGCCTTGGATGCTTCCGGCAGTCTCTATATTGCAGACACGGGAAATCAGCTCGTCCTTCGCATTCCAAATGAGAATGGAGTTTGGGGCTCAAAGGTAGTTGTCGGCGCGGGAATTGCCAATCCCTATGCGGTTGCCATCGATTCCAGCGCCAACCTCTATGTCACCGACAGCACCGACGCGCTGGTCTACCAGGTCTCGCGTGCGCAGGGAACGCTTCAGTTCAGTTCCTTCAACCTGGGAACCGCCAGCGGCCCGGAGACGGCGACCATCGCCAACGCGGGAAATGAGACCTTGACCTTTGGTTCGCCGCTCTATTCCGCGGCGGGAGATACAACCAGCTTCACGGTCTCCGATTCGGCTTCGGGCAACTGCGCACCGGCAGGCACGCTGGCTTCAGGCCTCGACTGCACATTGACCGCGGTCTTCGATCCCACAAAACCGGGAACCAATCAGGAGACCCTGACCTTCTCCAGCTCAACGGTGACGCCCTCGTCGCTGATTTTGACAGGCCAGGGAGCGAATCTTGCGCCCACTCAGCTATCGATTGCAGCGACCTCGCCGGCCAATGGCACTGCGGTCTTCGGCCAATCGGTGACCGTGACGGCGACGCTGACCGCTACGGGCGGATTTACGACTTTGGGCGCGCCGACTGGGTCGGTGAGCTTCAGCGTCGATGGGCAGATTCAAGGGTCGTCGCCCATCTCTTCAACCGGAACCGCATCGTTTCAACTGACCTCGCTCTCTGGCGGAAGCCACGCCGTCACGGCGGCCTATTCCGGCGACGGCAACTATGAAGCCAGCAGCACCACGACCTCCGCGACCGTGACCATCACCCCGCTTCCAACCACAAATTCCCTGTCGATTGCCGGCCAGGGAACCAATCCGCTGAGCGCGGCGCCGGGAAGCAGCGTGGTCTTGTCGGTAACAGTCTCTCCCAATAGTCTGACGCCTGGCCCCAGCGGCACGGTGACATTCCTCAATGGCAGCGCGGTGCTGGGCAGCGCGCAGGTCGTGGCGACTTCAGTACAAACTTCAACCGGCAATCAAGTATTCTACATTGCCACTCTGACCACAACCACCCTGCCCACGGGCACTTTGAATGTGGTTGCATCCTATGGCGGAGATGCCAACTACGCGGCCTCGCAGTCCTCCGCGGTCCCGCTGATTATCAGTCCAGTGGGCTTCAGCATCACGCCATCCACGGCCAGTCTGACGGTGACCGATGGAACGCCGGGGAGCTTGACCTTTACCGTGGCCTCGCTCTCTGGATTCACTGGCCCCATCGCGGCCTCATGCTCTGGATTACCGGCATACAGTGCCTGCGCTTTCACCTTTGTCTCAATCGATGGAAGCACCGAAGTGGGCAATGGATATACGCTGTACAACGGAGTAACACAGCAGATCACGGTGGAGATACTTACCGGGCAGGTTCCTGGCCATCCACAGCCGCCGGTCGGATCATTGCGGCTTCCGGTTAGTTCTCGCGCGCCGGCGCTTCTGGCCTTGCTGCTGCTGGCGCCGCTGGGGCTGGTCCGGCGCAGGCTTTGGAAGAAATATCGGGGATGGATGCTGCCGGTACTTTTGCTTTGCGGTTTGATTGGCGCGACGGCAATTTCCGGCTGCGGCAGCAAACTGAATGGTGTCACTCCGGCTGGGCAGACGACGGTTTCGCTGGTTGTGAATGGGACCAACTCAACCAACAACGCGACGGCAAGCGCGACGGCCCAGATCGCATTGACGGTGCAGCAATGACGACCGAAAGGATTGCACTCAACCCGCGGACAAGCAGACTCGCGAAGCCGAAATATACGGCAGGCGAGCCAGTGATAGTGCAGCAGCAAATTCAGGGAAGGCCGGTGCCGACGATGATGAAATTTTCGATGCGTTCGCTAGTTCTTACGGGGTTGATTGTTTTGCTTGGCGCGGCGATTTGCCTCCGGCCGGCGGCGGGCCAAACCGTCAATGCATCGCTGGGCGGAATTGTGAGCGATGCCGCCGGGGCGCGCGTGGCTGGAGCCGCTGTAACCCTGCTGAACGAGGCGAGCAAAGATACGCGCAAATCGAAGACCAATGGCGAGGGAGTTTACCAGTTCAGCGCGATTCCCACCGGCACTTATACGGTAACCATTGAGCACGCCGGCTTTGAAGCGTATGTTGAAAGCGGCATCGAACTGCATCCCAACGATGCTCGCACCCTGCCTGTCATCAGTCTCCAAGTCGGCAGCGTGACTGCATCGGTCACCGTGACGGCGCAGAACGAAGTCATCGATAGCAGTGAGCGAAGCTCATTGATCACCGCTTCGGATATCAAAAAACTCTCCACCGTGGGCCGCGATGCCAGCGAACTGCTCAAGACCCAGCCGGGCTTCTCGATTCGGCAGGGGGGCCTGGATAACGGCCTGGGAAGCGATCCAGCCGTAGTAGGCACAGGGGGCAGCGGTCTGGCGAACTATGTGGGCAACGGCGCGCCGGGCAATGGTGCCAGCGTGATCTCGGACGGCGCTAACGTCACCGATCCCGGCAACGGCAGCGGCCAGACGCAGAACGTGAACATGGATATGGTCTCCGAGGTGAAGATTGAAACCTCCAACTTTGGCGCGGATACAGCCAAAGGCCCCACCGTGATTACGGTGGTTGGCAAGTCGGGTTCAGAGGATTTTCACGGCACTGTTTACGGCTTTGCGCGCACCTCGCAGTTGAATGCGGAAGATTGGTTTATGAAGTATCAGAAATTGTCGCAGATCCCGGACCGCTACATCTATCCGGGCTTCAACGTTCAAGGACCGTTGAAGATTCCCGGAACCGGCTTCAATAGCCACAAGAAGGTGGTTTTTTCCGTCGGCGCTGAAGACTATGTGCAGCGCAATGTCTATTCCTACGGATCGGCGCTGACTTCCTTCATCAACGCATTGGTGCCCACGGACCAGAGCACCAACTCTGGAGGCGAGCCGGGAATGCGGCAGGGGAATTTCTCCCAGGCTGAACTGGCGAACTACCTTGGAACCAGCGCGGCCAATATCGAAACCCAATGCACGCCGACTGGCACACTGACGAGCTATTACCATGTCTGCGCGGAGCCGTTTACTTCCGATGGAGTGATCCACACCTCCGGCGGTCTCGGCGGGCAATTCGCCAACGGTGCCGCAAGTTTCGACCCAGGCGCGGCCGCGCTGCTGAAAGCGGATTTTCCCCTTCCCACCGGTCCCACCGTGAACGGCTACAATTGGCGCGTTCTCAACCTGGAGAATCCGGACTTGTTTCAGATTCGCGGACGGGTCGATGTTGCCGTCAATGACAACAATAAAGTCTACGGAGTTTATAACACTGAGTTGGGTCGTACCACCGGTATTCCCGAGCAAATCTACTATTCTCCCTCTTCGGGAGGATCGGTGATGGGCGGTCTGGATACGCCGGGCAAGATCATCTCGACCTCGACCTCGAATACAGCCTCGATCAACTACGCGCGCATCTTCAGCGCGCGCGCTACCAACGAGGCATTTGCGGCAGTTTCCTACGTTGCCGACTACTATACCTCCGGGAATCCCAAGGATCTTCTCAAGTCGACGTGGAACTATCCGTACAACGGAATTTATACGCGCAACAGTTGCACTGGATGCGGCTCCGATGACATTCCGCAGTTGGGAACCTATGGTTCCACCAGCGGCGACGGCCTGCCATTGGCGATTACGCCGGATTTCAGCAATGGACGCTACATCTCGCGGAAGTTCCTGCCCTCGGGCGGCGACAACTTCAGTTTTCTGCTCAAGTCGCATACCCTCAAGGCCGGCGTGTATCTGGAGCGCGATACGGCAAATCAGACCGATCTCAGCCCGCTGACCAACGGGCAAATCCAGAGTTATTACCTACCCTCGGGCAGCTTTACCGATGGGGCCGGGTCGCACAACACGGCGCAATGCGAATTTACCAATTGCGGCGACAATTACCTGGCGGATTTCATGCTGGGCGATATCGACTCCTTCCAGCAGCAGAACTACAACCCGAATACCAGCATTTATTACTGGACGATTGCCGGCTTTGCTCAGGATTCCTGGAAGGCGACCAAGAGGCTCACGGTGGATATCGGGCTGCGCGTCGATCACTTGAGCGCATGGACCGACTCTCATGGACTGGGCCTGGCGGCGTTTAGTCCAACTTGGTATGCCCAGGATGCTCCCGCTGGATCCACCCCCTCAGCGCTTTGCCTGCCGGGAGTGCGCTGGCATGGAAATGGAAAGACCGGCAGTTGCTTGACGAATCCCAATGCCAATATCTTGTCCAGTCTTCCTCTCTCTGGCGACAAGAGCCGGGCAGCATTCGTTTCTCCGCGCTTCGGGCTGGCCTACGATCTCTTCGGCACCGGCAAAACGGTCCTGCGCGGCGGATGGGGAATGTATCGCAGTCACGACTCGTGGAACGACTTTTCACCTGCGGCGGGAACGGCGCAAGGGTTGGTTGTTTCCACCGCCGGCGGAGCCGGAATCAGCCTGGCGGGCGTGGATAAGACCGAGATTGCCAAGGGAGCCCCGCCGACTCTGATTTGCAATGCCGGCGGAACCACCGGGTGCCCGACGATTGCCGCGGTCGATCCCACCGATGACGAGCAGCCCCTGACCATGACCTACAGTTTCACCGTCTCGCAGCGCGCGCCTTTCAGTTCGGCCTTCGAAATTGCGTATGTGGGAAACCAGAGCCAGGATCTCCTGACCGATTCGATTCAGACTTCGGTCCCCGGCGTACCCTATGACATGAGAAACATCAATGCCATTCCTCTGGGCGCTATGTTCCTGCCCGATCCGAATCCCGGTCCGGACTACGGCCAGATTATCAATCCGAGTTCGGCGAACGTGGCTCTCCAGAACGACTTTCGCCCCTTCCCGCTTTACACGGATATCATGGTTCCGCGGCACATCGTCTGGGCAAACTATAACGCCTTGCAGACCAGTTGGAATCGCCAGAAGGGCCGTCTGAACTACGGCGTGAACTATACCTGGAGCAAGGCACTGGGCGTGCGCGGCGGGTACAACAACGGTTGGACCTCCGACCCGACCAATATGCGCGCCGACTACGGTCCGCTGGCCTTCGACCGCACCAATGTCTTCAACGCCAGCTACTCCTATGACGAGGGCAACCTCTTCCACCTGAGCCGCGTGCTGAACGCGCTGGCCAATGGATGGTTCATCAGCGGCATCACCAACGTGCAGAGCGGCCCAAATCTGCAGGCGGTCTACAGTCCCGATCTTGCGCTGACTGGAATTGTCGGTACGTCTCAGTCAGGCAGCTTGAATATCAACAGCTTGACACTCTTGGGAACCCCTGACATAACACTGATGCCGAAGCTGACATGCAACCCGGCATCCGGTCTGCAAAAGAATCAGTTTGTCAACGGAAATTGCTTTGCCATCGCGCCATTTGGGGAGAATGGGCCCGCGAATCTGGGCTACCTGCGCGGGCCGCGATTCCTGAATTCGGACCTGACGGTGCAGAAGAAGATCTCGCTGTCGGAGAAAAAGAGTCTGGAGCTTCGCCTCTCCGGCTTCAATTTCCTCAATCACCCCATCACCACCTTCAGCTCCCGCTATACCGATGAAGCGAGCCTGGAGATGCACGGAGACGATTTTGCCTCGGCAAAGCTGCAAAACGGGACCAATCCAAGCGGGGCCAGTTGCAGTGTGGTCGGGTCGCCCTGTTTTGGCTATGCTGGGTATAAGACCGGCCGGAGGGTGGTGGAAGTCTCGGCGCGATTCAATTTTTAGCGCAGAGGCAGAGTGTTCGGGAAAAGGCAAGCAGGCAATCGAGGCACAGGCCAGGCATTTGCTGGAACAGGTGGGACGATCCGCCTGGCGGCAATACCTGCCTTCATGCCTTTGATGAGCTTCATGTGACTGTTTTGTGCGCTGAGCCGTACCGCTTGCTCAAGCTGAATCGGCTCCCAGTGAGTAGATGCCGCACAATCAAAATCCAAGTGCAACCCAGCCGGAAGGGAGAATGCAGCATGGGGAAGTCATTTTAGCAGTTCTCTTCAGTGAAGCGGGCTTTGCTCCAGACGCAGTGCAGGGCAATCGCATTTGAAAATCCACTCGCCGCATCTCTTTCAAAATCGCCCCATTCTTCTGCGGCTTTTTTGCGGAGAATTGATTCCCCAGCGCGCACAATAAAAGCAGTCGTACCCGAGGCCCAAATGATCGCCGTCCAATCTCCAACCCGCGCACTCAGTTTCTCTTCGCTGCCCCCTATTTCTTACTCCTTGTTTCGTCGATTCTTCGTCAAAAATCCCTGCGTACCCC